>Ga0255048_10000449_pt1 | contig 32582 bp, 44 predicted proteins | sample JV7_2_2_MG_FD_183619 | JGI IMG/M metagenome (GOLD analysis project Ga0255048, IMG submission 183619) | Seawater microbial communities from Jervis Inlet, British Columbia, Canada - JV7_2_2 | ecosystem: Environmental > Aquatic > Marine > Inlet | place: Canada: British Columbia | collected 2016-10-06
TTCTTTTTTTTTGCCTTTTTTTTCTTTTCTCCGATGGTTCTCAATCCCGCTTGACCTAACCCTACAAAGCATGATAGAAGTTAGATATGAGCCCCGAGCTTGAGAACCTAACCCCGAAGCAGCAAAAAGCGGTGTGTATTGCTGCTTTACCCGAGGTTAATGGGTCATATGCTGAGACTGCTAGGCGATTAGGTGTGACAAAACAATCGGCCCATAGGATGCTGACAGCTACTGACCCGGCGAAAGCTCTGGTGACTCGAAAGGCTAGGCATCTGGATAAGGCCAGGGGTTCCCTAGCTAAGATTGCCCGTGCAGAGCGTAAGTTACTGTCCCGATTAGAAGAGACTGCCGATAGTCCTGACCTAACTCCAGCTGAGATAGGTGGGCTAGTCAAGATCAGCCTAGAAGCTCGGAAGCTACTCACCGACATGGGAGTAGATGAAGAGGCACCCGACCCCAACCGCTTCACTGCCTTCTTAGACCGTGCCTTGCTGCTGGCAACCAGGAAAGGGTGGGATGCTTGCAAGGCTGGAGAGGAGAGGCCGTGACTGAGGACCCAGGTAGCCCGGGGGGGATGGCCCCATCCCGCACCCAAGACTATTCATTAGATCCCTCCCGGAAATTTCAGGTAGATTCGGGATTAGATACCGTCTCCAAGGACTTCTACGATCCAATCACTCAGGAACTCCTAACCGAGAAGGAATACTGGTCTCGTATTGCCTCCAACATGTACCAGCGAATCATCCGCGGGACTTCCTGATGGGCCAATACGAGGTTGCACGGTAGCGAACTGCTTGATCTGCAAGGAGTAGCTGATGGCGGCCAAGAAGACCGGAACGAGGTCCAAGAGTATAGCTCGGGCCTATGCTTTGAAGACTGGGACACCCCTCCATGCCCCTGGTAAGAAGAAGCGATTGGTGCGAGGTACCCCGAAGACTACTTCTGGGGCCAACGATCCGTTCAATCGTGCTGTGAAGCGAGGTGTGAGGAAGGTAGGCGAGACGGTTGCGGCTTTCCATGCCCGCATGAAGCGTACCCCTCCTCCTACCAGGAAGCAGTTCCAGGACCGTCAGAATCAGGAGAACGTGTTGTTGGACGAGGGTGGTACGATCCGCCGCAAGAAGGTGAAGTGATGCCGAGAAAAGTAGCCAAGAAGAAGGCTGGTCGTGTCACAAGAAAGCCCATTCGCACCCTGAAGGCCACCGCTGCTCGTGGTGGGTCGAAGCAGAAGATGGGTTCCGGTCTCACGCTGATGAGTGAGGCTCAGGCCAAGTCGCTGGGCCGTCAGAAGCTCATCAACTCCTACGCCCGTGACGAGGCCCGTCTTGGTGAGCGTCAGGGTCGTGCAGCGCGATCGGTCGAGGCGAAGTACGCAAAGACTGCTGCGGGGAAGGCCCACGCGAAGAAACGCGCACTCCTCAATAAAGGGGTCCAATCTGGTCCCCTAGGCGGCACTCTCTACGGCACTGAGGGGTACGAGAAGTCGTACCGTGGCAAAGTGAAGAGTAAGAAGTGATGCCGACTGCAAGGAAGCGTCCTGCACGTCCTCGGGTTGCCCGTCCCGACCGCAAGACCCACGCGGGTATCAAGTTCATCCGCAACAGTTTGAGTTCGACCCGTAAGATGCGTGCTGATGCTAGGCGTCGTGGTGACGTGAAGGCGGTGAAGCAGCACACGGCTGATCTGGACATTCTGAACAAGCAGTTTTTGCGAGAGAACAACCGCGTCTTGGGTCGTAAGAAGGGGAAGGTCTGATGGCTACTAAAGTGAAAGTCAGGGCTGCGTTTGATGATGCCGTCGTTCATGCTCGGCGTGTACTACGTAAGAAGCGTGAGGAACTGAAGTTCGCAAGATCGCAGGGTATCCAAGCGCACATCAACATGAAAAAGAGCCAGTTAGTCACCGCAGAGAAGAAGTTTCTTCGCACCGTCAACAAGCACAAGGGTCGTAAGAAGGGGAAGGTGTAGTGGCACGGAGTGCATCCAAGGCCAAGCGCATCGGCCGCAAGAAGTTCAAGCACACGACGTTTGGCAAGCGTGCGTTGGCGGGTGCGAGATCTGGTACGGGCGGGATTGCCAATCCTGACGGTACGAGGTCTTCGGTGCGGTCGGCTACGTTCGACGTGAAGGGTCGCAAGGGCCGAACGGATGTCGCGGTGGTGCCTACGATACGGAAGAGTGCCACGACCGGCAAACTGACCCGACTGACTCCTCCGCAGGCAGCGAAGGCTGCGTTCACCACTGGTGATTACGTGCGCGTGAAGGCTCGTAGGGGTGAGACGGTAGCCGAGACCCGTGCCCGTGGTGATAAGCGTTCCCGCAAGTTTTCCAAGAAGCTAGGTCGGATCAGTGCGAAGGTAGCCAGGAAGAGGGGAAAGGTCTGATGGCTCTGGCGTTCAAGGATCCTGACTCTGAGATGTCTCATGAGTTACGTGACCGCATCCTTGATGTCTTCGTGGCTCAGTACACATGGTACGACACACCTACTGGTCGCTGGATGTGTGGTAATGGCCCGAATCCATACGAGAATCCCACCCCGGTAGTTTGGCTCACTAAGGAGTCCTGATGCCATCCGCGGCGATGTTGAAGTCCTTTGCTGCCTACGAGCGTGCGGAGAAGCTCGAAAAGGCCAAGACTTCGCTTTGGTACCTGTGTACGGAGATCCTGGGTTACGACCTGTTCACCGAAGAGTTCCACAAGCCGATGTTGGACGAGATGGACTGTGAGCGCATTTCGGGTGCCTCCCGTGTCCTCGATCTATGGCCTCGTGGGCACTACAAGACCACGGTGGAGATTGGTCAGATCATTCAGGACATCCTGATCGACCCGAACGATACGATCCTGGTCTGCCACGCCGTCGATGACGAGGTCCAGAAGATCGTTCAGGAGTGCGGTACGCACTTCCTCCAGAACAAGAAACTTCGAGGTTTGCTACCCGAAATCATGCCTCACCCGTCGAACAAGAGATTCCTGAAGATGAATCAGTTCACGGTGAAGCGCACGGCATACAACCGGCAGCCGACGTTGCTTGGGAAGTCCACCAACTCGGAGATCACCGGGGCGCATGTCAATCGTATCTACCCTGACGACATCGTAGGCCGTAACACGATCGAGGACTCCGGGTTGCCGAAGGTCAAGAGGTGGTTCAAGACCACCGTTTTGCCGGTATTGAACCCTGGCGGGACGATTCTCGCGAAGGCTACCCGTTGGGACATGGACGACGTTTCGGGCGACTGGCTGAAGTCGAAGCAGTGGAAGTGCCGTGTCAGGGCCGCGCTGGAGACCGAGGGGTCGCCTGACTACAAGGGTACCCCGGTGTTGTTCACGGCGAAGGAACTTAAGATCCGCCGTGAGGAGATGGGGCCATCGGACTTCGCGTTCCAGATGATGAACGACCCGTCGCCGGCCGGAGAGAAGCCGTGGAACGCCTCGGAGTGCGAACACTACATCACGATCAAGGAGCTTGCGAGTGTCAAGCGAACCGTCTTCACCCTCAGTGATCCTGCTCCTGCCAAAGTTGGGTCTCAGACTGGAATTGGAGAACAGAAACGCGGAGATGGAAGCAAGGACGACTGGGCGACTGCTGTCATTGCTTGGTGCGTTGATCGACAGCGAAAATTCGCAGTTCTCCTTGACGGTTCTTTCAGCAAAACCTGGGGACGAAGCGCAGGGCTAGACGAAATCTGCCGTTTCATGAACAAGTGGAGCAGCAATAAGGTAGGGATCGAGTGCTACGGCGGCCTCCAGGTGGACTACGAGCAGGACACCAGGGAGGCGGTGAAGCGCAACGGCGTGAACGGCCTGAACTGGATCAAGTTCAAGAACTCCTACCAGTCGGGTGCGAAGAATGTACGTTTCGAGGCGCTTTCCGACCTTGCCAGGGACGAGCGATTCTACATCTGCGAGAGTTGCCCGCCTGAGTTCGTTGAGAAGCTCCTCGGTCAGAACCGCGGCTGGCGACCCCTCCCGAAGGGCCGCAACACCAACAAGTTTGACGACCTCGGTGATGTGGTCGCCCGTTTGACCGATTCGGCTCTACAGGAATTCTCTCCGTCTGTCGAGATGATGGCCGATGAGTTCCTCGACCAGTGGGACGATGACGAAGCCCCCCGCAGGAGCCGATACTGTGCCTATTGACCTGTCCATTCTGACACTCTCCTATCCGGGAACGGTCAGGAAGTACCTTCCGCGACTGGTTGAGAACCTGGACGCGCAGATAGGCGATTCCGCCGGGGTCGAGGTCCTGGGCCTCGTGGACAACCTACGCATGTCGGTGGGCTGCAAGTGGAACGTCCTCGTCGCCGCCGCCCGCGGGAAGTACATCGCGGTGATCGGTGACGACGACCTCCCAGCGGATGACTACGTGTCGTCTCTGGTCGAGGCGATCGAGCAGCACGACGGCGTTGACTGCATCGTGTTCGACTCTGCGATGTACCGCGACGGTGAGTTCATCGCCACGGTGAAGTGGGGCCTCGAGCATGAGTACCGGGACGACTGGGACAACAAGTTGCTCTGGCGCTACCCCGGAGAACTGATGGCGATCCGTGCGGACATTAGGAAGAAGCACCCGTACCCCGACAAGTGGCGCGGTTCCGACATGGTGCAGGCGCGGAAGATGCGCCAGGATCTCGAGACGCAGCACAGGATCGACAAGGCTCTCTATCATTATTACAGTCGCTCCGACAACGACACCCACATCAAGAAGCAGAGGCAGCGCAACAGGAGAAAGCACCAAGTAGGTGAGTTTCTACTAAACCCGGAGGCCATCAATGCTTAGTTGGAAGAAGTGCGAAGACTGCGGAAGGTCGTTCAAGAACGAACGCGGGCTGAACAAGCACAGGTCCGCCGCACATCCCTCCGCCATCGTCCCCCCGAAGGAGTCTCCTCCCGGTCGTGACCCTCTCACGCCCATCAATGAGTTCGAAGGCACGGAGCCGCTGGGTCGCCTCGGTATGCTGAAGCTCGACGCGGAGCAGCTAGCTGACGGCCTCGGCCACGCGCTTAACTCATGGCGCAACCACGACCGTTGGGCCGACACCTACTGCGTCCTTTGTAGCAGAGAGACTGCCGTAGCCGAGCATCCCCCTACCGGCAAGCCGTTCGTTTCCGGTGCAGCCATCGCGGAGGCGTGCAGTGCCAAGAAGGTCTGAAACATACGCGATCATCGGTGCTGCCGGGTACATCGCCCGCAGGCACGTCAAGGTGCTCCATTCTCTCGGCGCGGACGTGAAGGCGATCTGCGACGCGCACGACAACGTGGGCTACATCGAGGGATTCTTCCCCGGTGCCGAGTTCCTGCGATCTGACGAGCCGTTCTTCAAGTACGTCAAGGATCATAAGATTTCCCGTGTTGTCGTCTGCACGCCGAATCACCTCCACTTTAATCATTGCGTGTCTGCGATGGTTGCTGATGCCGATGTGGTCTGCGAGAAGCCGCTCGTACTGTCCAGCGCGTCACTGTTTGACCTTGCCAAGATCGAGCATGACACCAAGCGGAACGTATACGCAATCTTGCAGCTTCGCCCCGAGGGTTCGAAGTACACCGTGCGATCGGCTCCGTGGGCCAAGATGAATTACGTCGCCACCCGAGGTAAGTGGTACGAGAACTCATGGAAGGGGCAGTTCGATCAGAGCGGAGGCGTTCTGTGGAACATCGGAATCCACGGCTTCGACCTTCTCTGTCAGTTATTCGGTAAGCCGAGGTCTGCTGCTGTGGAGTCCACTCACGGGAACATCATCAAGGGCCGTATCAAGTTCCCGAAATGCACCGTGCAATGGACAGTCGGCACGGATGGTGCCGCGGAGAGACTGATCTGGGGTGAGGACTTCTGCATGAACCTCACGACGACCAACCCAGATGCCGGTCACCGCAGGGCGTACCAGGAGATCGCAGCCGGCGTCGGTAATCGTGTCTCGTCGTTGCAGACGGTCACCGAGCTTGTGGAGACGCTTTCGGATATATCACGATGGAATGAGGATGTGGCATGATCCATGAGTTAGCCGATGTCGAGGACCAAGAGTCGATTGACGATTCCACGACCATCTGGCGCTTCACGCACATCCAGCGCGGAGCCAAGATCGGGAAGGATGTCATGATCGGGCAGGGGTGCTTCGTTCAGGAGGGTGCGGTCATAGGCGACCGCGTGAGAATCCAGAACAACGTCTCGGTCTACAGCGGGGTGACGCTAGGAGACGATTGCTTCATCGGCCCTTCGGTGGTCTTCACGAACGATCGCCGTCCGGTTCCAGGGATCAGGAAGGAGGTCTACGACAAGACCGTGGTCGGCAAGGGTGTCGTTATCGGGGCCAACGCGACACTCGTCTGCCCGGTAGCCATCGGGGAGCATTCGTTCATCGGGGCGGGGTCCGTCGTCACCCACGATGTCGAGTCTCACGGTTACGTCATGGGCAGTCCAGCGAGGTAGGTGTGCGTGTAGTTCTTGCAGCCGTGGGTGACAGCGCCAACGTCTCGAAGACGCTGGAGAAGGCGCTGCGTAGAGTTGGTGTCGATGCCCTGGCCGTGAAGTCGCAGGATCACCCGTTCAACTACCCCGAGCAGGCCGTGATCTATGACGATAGCGTTGCGGGGTTTGTCGAATCAGCGGACCTATACCATGTGCTGAACAGTAAGCCGCCGCCGTGGCTCCCGAAGAGAGATGTCCCAGTGGTCGTGCAGCATGGCGGGTCGCACTACCGCTGCTACAAAGATATCATGCACGACATGCTCAGTGAATTCCGCGTGGTGATGTCGCTGATAGAGACCCCGGATCTTCTTGGTTTGTCGAGCAAACCTGAAATATTCTTCTCGACACCCATCGACACGAGCATCTACCCGAAGCCGGAGAGAAGGCCCCGCGGCCGTCTGCGTGTGGGTCACTTCCCGACGAATCCAGCCTCCAAGGGGACCGCGGAGATCTCTCGTGTCGCCCGGGAGATAGATGGTATCGAGTACGTGACTCGAGGAGTCAAGGGCTGGAGCGAACACATCAAAGACCTTCTCCTGTGCGATGTTGTCATTGAGACGCTGTGCATGATGTTCACCCATAAGGGAATAACAAAGCCTCTTGGCGAGTCTGGACTCACGGCCAAGGAGGCGTCACTCCTGGGCGCTATAGTCGTCACCAACTGCGTCAATCCTGACCCGTGGGGCGAGAGGCCGCTACTCATCGCAAACGACGAAGACGCGCTTAGAGATCAGATTGAATTCCTTGTAGGCCAACCCGGGTCCGAGATAGATAAGATGAGCGACGAATCCCGGGCATGGGCCCTGGCGGATAATGACCTGGAGCATACGGGCCTCTGGCTGAAGCGTCTGTATGAGCAGTACGCATGATGAAACTGATGATCGACATGCCGATCTGGAAGAGGCCGAGGGTCACCGACCTCGTGCTCGACCACTACCGCAGGATGCGTAGGCGTCTAGCGAAGGAGATCAAGATCGACATCGCCGTGGTCGGCAGCGAAGGCGAGGCTTCTCGGTCGCTGGCGAAGCAGCACGGGTTCTCCTACGTGGAATGCCAGAACGATCCGCTAACGGGAAAATGGCAGGCTGGACTGAATTTGTGCCGAGAGCGCGATGCAGATCTGGTGATGATTGCCGGCAGCGACGACATCATAGGAGACGAGTCGCTGATGCGAATGATCGACATAGCGGTCAAGCACGGCCCGACCGGAATGGTGGACTACAACTTCATCGACATGCTGACTGGGCAGATGGTCTATTGGCCGGGGTACGACGAGGTCCGGTTCGGCCAGACGATCGGTGCGTTCAGGTTGATGAGGAGGAATGATGTTGCTGCCGCCGGCTGGTCGCTCTGGAATGAAACAGCGCACAGGGCGACTGACGCAGTCATGGATCGTTCGCTGTCTTGCACATGGGCGAGTTGCAGTAGGCTCGACGCAGTGTCCACGAAGACCCCCGATGTCATCAATGGGTTCGGGGCATTCGTTGCGCCGCAGCACATCTACAGTGACGAGGCCCGCGACGAGTTCTTGAAGAAGTTCACCAAAGAGACGCACCAGAGGATCCTGAAGGAGATCGAGTGGTACAGGTCGCAGCCCAACTAGCGGTCATCGCGGTCGTACTGGCGCTCAGGATGCGTCAGATCGACGGCAGGATCTCGCCTGACGGGCAGTATTACCTCAATATGTCGATCGGCAGGCCGACGCCAAAACCCTACTGTTTCAGGGTTTTTGTGCCGTTCGTGTCGAGGATGCTTCGCTTCCTACCGATGGAGCCTCACTGGACCATGCGCTGCGTGGTCTTCGCTGGGATGATCGCACTACTGGCGTCGAGCTACCTGCTCACACTCAGTCTTGGTGGGTCCACATGGGCCGCGTTCGCTGTCGTGATGGTCCTCATCATGACCGAATCGTTGGTCGGAAGTTGGATCATGTTCCCGTGGTTGACCGATTCTTGGGCTATGGCATTCGCTGTAGCGGCCTCGCTGTCCTCCCTCCCCTTGGCGGCGTTGTTGTTGCTCCTGTCGGCCTTGTCTAAGGAAACGGGCTATGCCCTCGGCGCGGCGTTCATCCTGCTGCGTGATCCGAGCCACTGGTGGGTGGCTGTGCCAGGGGCCATAGCGTTGATCCTCGCGAGACTCACGATCAAGCCGTCTCCACCCGACCAGGAGTGGCTAAAGAATCCTATAGCCTACTCTCAGGCTAGTAAGAGAAGGGAGTGGTTCTCGTACAGCAAGAACCTCGGGCACATGAAACTGACACCCTTCGCCGCCGCCGCCCTTCTACCCGGAACGGTCTTCGCCGTCCCCGCTGCTGCCGTGGCTGTCATCGCGTGGGCGCAGACGCTCATCGCCGTGGACCACGCACGGTTAATCTCAATGGCCCTTCCCTTCGTCGTCCCGATGGTCGCTGTCGTTGCGGACGACTGGATGTTGGCCGTCTGGGTTCTGTCATCCCTATTCTGGCCTAGCACCGACATGGAGTACGCATGAGTCTCTGGTCTACTACGCAGATCAAGAACGTCAAGCCCGCCGATGCGCCGACACCCGAAGTAAAGGAAAGGATCATCGAGACCAGGAAGCTATGCTCTCAGATCACGGTCCAGATACCGCACCGGCCTCACGATGGACTCAACGCGAAGATGCTGGAGTATGCCGTGCCATGGGTCTCGTCTGGCATAGAACTCATGCCTGTCCGCGATGACTTCGGTGGGTTCATCGACGTGTTCAGGGCATACCTGTGCCACGAGTTCCTGCGGCAGTCCAACAGGAAGTACCTCGTCATGCTGGACAGTGACGTTATCCCGGGAGACCAGGAATCTCCGCTACGACTGTGCGGCCATGGCGAGCCTGTAGTCTCCGGCGTGGCCTGCGCCTTTAACCCTGGCGTCGGTACGTTTGCCTGTGTCGCCGTGAAGGACCAGACTGGAGTAGCCCGGTTCCCAACGACCCTGGATACGAAGACCATGCCCGCTAGTGGTATCAGGGAGATCGAAAGCTGCGGGGCAGGGTACATGGCAATCAGGAGAGATGTGATCGAGACCATCTCGATGAGCGAACCCCCGTTCCTCTTGCCTCAAGACATTCGCATCGAGGCGACGAAGACGGGTTCGCTGCGTAAAACCGAGGATATCTACTTCGGTGAGCAAGTCAGGCGTGCAGGGTACAAACTGTATGTGGACTTCTCGGTTCAGACCTTCCACGAAAAGAGGATACCATTGCATTGGCCCCAGGAGTCACTTGATGCCGACCTCGACCCCGCCGACTGGAATGTGACCCAATCGGCAATGGCTGTGGAGCGACGATGAGATGCCAAACCTAACCGACAGGCAGCGGGCGATCCGGGACGAGGAGATCGCTGAGTTCATCATGTCGTTCGTCAAGGAGTCGGACGAGCTTCGGGATGAGTACAAGCACATCTGGCTGGAGACGGCCGAGAACTACCTCATGAAGCCGTACAGCGAGGGGATGGCCCGCGACAAGGACTACCCTCTCACGACGTACTACCCGCAGGACTACGGGAAGGCATCCGGGGTGTCTAGCTGGTCGATGCTCAAGGACTCCGAGTCGCATCAGGTGGTCGAAACGCTGCTAGGGTCCGTGTTGCTGTCGCTATTCGGTGAGCCCGGGTTCATTCAGGCCCGCCGCCGCGGGCTGGAAGACACTTTCATGGCGAGTACCACGACTCGTCTGCTGGAGTACGACCTAGAGATCCAAGGGCACTATCGCACGTTCTACCAGTGGCTCAAGGATGCGTTCATCTTCGGTACGGGCATCATGACCGCAGAGTGGGACTACATCGAGGCCCCTGAACTGGAGCGTTCGTTCGATCTCGTCGGCAACATTGAAGTTCCTACCGAGTTCCTGAACCCATCCAAGGTCCAGTACGACGACCCAAGGATGGAAAACGTCGATTTGCTGGACTTCTTCCCGATGCCCGGAGAAACCCGCCTGAATCGTATGCGTGGCTGCGTGAAGCGGTTCACGATGCTGGGCCGAGAGGCGCTGGATGAGGGCAAGAGCAATCCTCGGTGGGACTTGGCCGCAGTCAAGCGTGCCGTCAATGCCGGTATGACCGAAGACACGCCTCAACTCGAGGACTTGCAGGAGTTCGAGGGGCTGGACAGGCCCGTCAAGCGGACACCCCATCCCGATTACATCCAGCTTACAGGCTACGAGTTCTTCGGTGAGGTCCCGTGGAAGGTCGATAGCGAGGGTGGGACGAATTGGCAGGTCTTGACCTGTCTCGGCGGTGAAACGGTCGCACAGAAGAAGGTCTGGCCGTTCAAGCGTCAGCGCCTTCCGTTCTACGACTTCACCGTCAACCCGATGACTAACAGGTTCTACGGAATTTCCCCGCTGGAAACCGCAAGGTTCTCGCAGGACTTCGCGGACACCGTCCTGAACTGCATCGCTGACGCTGTGGTCAAGATGACTCACCCGCCATGGCTGGTTGACCGCAACGCGAACGTCAGGTCGGCCAAATTGCGAGAGTTTCACCCGAACGTGCCGATCGAGACGGACAAGATGGACGGCGTGGAGCAGTTGACCTACGCGCCGCCCCTTGGCGATGCGATGAATGTGATGTTCCAGCAGAAGCAGGGCGTCAGGGAGATGTCCGGTGCGAATAACGTCGTTCAGGGACTCGGCTTCTCGGGTGGCGTACCTCGTTCGGCCTCTGCGGCATCCATCGAGAACCAACGCGCTGGCATCCGACCCGAGACCATCGCCCAGTTCATCGAGAAGGACGCCCTCCCCCAGATCGGTCAGGCACTAGTCCTGCTGAACCAGCAGTTCCTCGACGACTCAGGGGCGCTTCAGGATCGAATCGGGTCGCGACCCAATCCTGCGTCGATCTTCGACATCATGGCCGACCAGGACATCAAGTTTGTCGGTTCGCGGTCGCAGCACAACCGGCAGACCCGCGTCGAAGCCTACGAACGCGCCGCACAGGTCATCGGTCAGCTTCCGGTGGCTCAGATGTTCCCGTGGGCCGAGTTCATGGTGCGCTACCTCAGAGACCTCGACCTTCACGAGTTGGAGCAGTTTGTAGCCGACCCCCAGTCGATGCAGATATACGGCGAACTGGCCCAGCAGTCTGGTGGGGGCAATCCGGCATCCAACGGCAACGACGCCGGTCAGCGTCTTTCGCCTTCCGGTCTAGAGCCGGCGCAGGCCGCTGGGAGACGAGTTGGGTAGAGTGCTTGAGAAGTACAAGGACTTTTTCCGCCCCGCCAAGGTGGACGGGGAGGATCAGGCCGAGATCACCCGCGACATCCAGAAGTTCGTTTCCACGGATGCGTTCAAGACGCTTCGGAGTAGGCTTGGAAACAGGGCCTCTGAGGTTCGATGGACACAAGGGATGACCCAGGAAATAGCTAGCAGTAATCTTATCGCACAGACAATCTACCTTGAAATCATCGAGGAAATGGATAAACTCGTGCGAGAGTCAATGGAGAGCGTAGATGTCTAAGGCCGAAGAAATGGCGCAGGCGGGCCAGATGGGCCGAGAGATCCCCGGTGACGACCTCACCGCAGACCTCGACCCGTTGACCCACCCTGCCGCCGAGATGGACATGGCCGACCTCGAAAAGTTGATCGACTCCGAGATCAAGCCGCAGAAGCAGGCGCGGGATCAGAGCCTTGACGAGTTCGAGTCGCCAGGTCTCCGCGACACGGTGGAAGACGCCCCCGACCAGGAAGAGGTCCCGGAGCAAGAAGAAGAGGTCATAGAAGCCACAGAACCCGAAGAGACCGCAGAAGAAGAACCCAAAGAAGAGGCTGCTGCGGAGCCCGCCGAAGAGGTTCCCGCCGAGGAACCCGCAGAGCCGATGTCCGTCACGGAACATCTCGAATCGCTCGAACGGCGGCTCGAGATCTCCGGCTTAGAGAATGAAAGGGCGAAGGCACAGGCCGACCGCTTCAAGGCCCAGCGGGATACGAGTGCGGGGACCAGTGGCGCGCTCATGCAACAGGTTGAGGAGCTTCAGCGACAGATGCAAGGGCAGCAGCCGCGAGAAGACTCCGATTATCTGGCCGATCCAACTGGACCGACCACGGTTACCCGTCCGCCCGATGGAATGTCCGAACTCCAGCAGGAGCTTCAAGACATCCGCAGCGAAAGGGTTGGTAGGGCCATTACAGCAGAAGCCGAGTCGTTCCGAGCGGAGACTATCGACTTCTTCAATGACCTGAACCAGTCTGGAGGGCAAGAATCCGTTCAAGCCTTCACCGCGAGGATGCAGGAGCATATGGCTAGGGAGACCCAGGACGTTCAAGAGATCTTGTACGGCAAGAACCCGAACGTATCCGCCAAGATTGCCCGTTCGTTGATACGGACAGCTTTTGCGGATACTCGGATCGAACTGCTCAAGTCTCAAGAGGCAGAAGCGCGTCAACGCTCCGCTGCGGCGAAGACTGCGACTCGCTCAAAGAAAATGGACGCCAGTGTAACCCGGTCCAGGGGCGGCGCGTCTACGGCGAGAAAGAAAGGTATCGACCCGTACACGGCACCGCTTGAAGATCTCGAAAAGAGCATCGACGACGAGTTTGATGTGGACCGGGGGGCTGGCGAAGAAATGCTGTAAAGAGGTGACATCATGGGGTACGGGTATCCTAGTGGACACTCTGACCGCAAGCTGCTCACGGTCTACATCGTTCGTCGCTTCCTCGGAATTCTGAGAAACAAGCTGCGGTTCGCGCCATGCGCGACGATGGCGGATATTCCTGTCCGCGCAGGCCACACGGTAGCCCGCTGGATTCTCCCGGTTGACATCGGGACCAACACGACCGCTATCGCTGAGTTCGGTTCAGCCAACGAGGTCGCCACGCTGACGTGGAGCACCTACGAGGCCACCGTCTCGACCTACGGCACTCACAGCAAGATGTCGGATCTCGCGGACGCCTCGTGGCTCCCGCAGGCCAAAAACAAGCTCTCCGACATCTTCGCCTACGGTGCCGCGAAGACCATCGACACCCTGCACCGGAACGACGCGGACGACTCGACCACGTTCATCGTTTCCGGCCAGAAGACCAACAACACCGGAACGCTCACCACCTCCGACACGATGACGGCGCAAGACATCGCCGTTGCCAGCGGACGCCTCGACCAGCAGGACTGCGAGGGGTTCGACAAGGTTGGCGGTGATTTCGTTCTCATCATCCACGGTGAGCCGGCGCAGGATCTCCAGACGCACGTCGAGCCCGGAGGGGCAACCACGGGAGTCAAGATCGCCTGGGCCGACATCCAGAAGAACACCGTCCCTGGTCAGCGCAAGCTGGAGCGGTACGAGATCGGCACCTACGCAGGCATGTCGATCATGAAGTCGAACAACATCGCTCAGGTCACCCTGACCAACACCGTCACGGCGTACAAGAACATCGGATTGTCCAAGGACGCCATCGGACGGTGCAACCTCGACATGCGGAACAGCCGCGTCATCATCATCCCGCCGAACGTCCAGGACAAGAGCGACCCGCTCATGCTCTTCGGAACGATCGGCTGGAAGGCGCGTCTTGGGCATCGCCCCCTCGACGTGAACACCAGGGGTCTGCTCCTCTACACCGCGAAGTAGTCTTCTCCTTTCCCCGGGGGATGCCCTCTGGTCCCCCGGGCTTTACGACGGAGGTTTTGTGGCCGATCTGATGCTGAGACTGAGCAAGGATGCTGTCGGTAGGACGATCCCGGAGTATCGCTTCAAGCGAGGCCTGGAACGCCTGAACGAAGGCATCTTCTTTGATGTCGGCGCACGACTGAACATGGACCACCCCTACATGGAGTACCGACAGGGGGTCTACTTCAGGGATCGGCCGGACGGAAGGAAGCACGTTTGCTCGATGGACCGCGGCCTGCCGACTGGTGGCGATCTTGTCGAGGTGCCCGTTTGGTCCACGATACCGGACATAGCAGAGGTTTCGTGGGACGACGTATCCGCCGAGGAGTTGCTGGCGCAGGAGCCACCGTTCCCAATGGCCTGCTTCCACAACGAATCACTGGTCCAGATCAAGCGTCAGGTCAGGGGCGAGGTCATCCTCTGCGGCTGGCGGCACACGCTAGAGAAACTGATCGCGGCAAAGATTCCCGGCATCGACCGCTCGTCCCTAGAAGAGGAGTTCAGCATCACGTTAGCCGACTACGTAGAGACGGTTGAGCTTCCCGAGGACAAGGCCGAATGGGAAGATTCACCCGACGCGCCGGAAGAGGGCAAGGTTCTGGAAGAGATGGGTCAGTTCGAGCCACGGCCCACCGTGGTCTTGACAGGAGAGAGTCATGTCGAGAGGAGTAGCGGCGAGTAGCGGGTTCGCTCCAGCGCCGCACACGCTAGCCGCGTTGAAGCGTGACGCGCTGAACTACGTGCAGGGCACGCAGGACGATTCAGACCTGAATGCGTTGGCCCAGCGGGCGATCAACAACGCAATCGACAGGATCAACTCGCGAACGTGGATGAAGGTGGTCAATAAGTGGACGATCACCCTCGTGGCAGACGACGCGGACTACGGCCTGCCCAGCGACTACAAGGAACCTATCATCCTGCTCAGATTGACCTCCGGGTCGAAGCGAGACGGTCGCCTGAAGTACAAGGAACTCAAGACGCTCCTGACTGAGCACCCGATTTCCACCCAGTCTGGTACGCCGTGGTTCTACAGCACCCAGTACCAGCAGCGGCAGTTGCTTCTGGACAAGCCACCCGCCGCGTCGTTCATCACGACTTATCCGACATTGGAGCACTGGTACCACCGCCGCATCCCGCACCTGACTGCCGATGCCGACAAGATTGACATCCAGCCCGAATTCGAGAGGTTCATTGTTTCCCACGCCGCGGCGACACTCGCTGCCATGCGCGGCCACCAAGTCCTGTCGTTCGTGCGCCAGGAGGAGGAGTTGGCGTGGATGGAACTCAAGGCCGACGACAACGAGACGCAGACGGACTGGAGTGAGCAATGAGTACCCTAGCCTACAGAGAGAACACGATCCTACCCGCAGGTAGCGGCGACGGGAACCCCGAGTTCGGCGCTTCGTATCAGGTGATCGCCTACGAGGTCGGGGCGCAAGTCACTTCGGCGTCCGATGGAACGACAATAACAGTACGCGCTGGACACGGCTTCGCCGCTCTGGACAAGCTCATTGTAGGGACCGACGAAGACACATACCGCACGGTGGACAGCGTGACTTCGACGACTGTCGTGGTATCTGTGGCGGTGACAGTCGCCAAGGACGATCTGTTGACCAACCTCGGGGCGGATACCGGGCCGGGGCCACCGAGCTACGATGCCAGCGGAGTCACGATCTATGACGATATGTCTGGAGTGTCCTCGATCTCAGCCTCCAAGGTCACATGCAACGCGCAGGGGGTCTACGGGTACTGGAACAACAACGCCCAGATCTGGGAACTGGTCCTCGACTCCTCGGGTGCTCCCGTCGATGTAATCCCGTTCTCGGTGCAGGGCTACGTGGTCGGCCCCGACTCCTCCGTGGACAACGAAATAGCGAGGTTCAACGGAACGGGCGGGAGACTACTCCAAGCCTACACCAGCGGCGGACCGACCATCGGTGACACCGGAGCGATGAACATCCCGACGACCCTCGGGGTGACGGGGGCGTCCACCTTGGCGGCTGTCTCGGCCAGTGGAACCCTGTCAGCAGATGGTCACATGCACTTCAGCACCGAGGCAGGAATCACGGCGTTCTCCACTGGTGGACAGGCCAGCGCAACGGCCCTTACCAAGACGTACAACGAGGTGACTACTGGTGCTGCCGACGATAGCGTTGCGTTACCAGAGGCTCAGGCTGGACGATTGTGCATCGTTGTCAATAACACCGGCAACGCTATCGACGTGTTCCCTTCTTTCGGCGCAAACGACACCATCGGTGGTGGTACGAATTTGCAGGCCCGTTCACTTGCGGACAACACCTTCATGGTTTGTGTCGCCGTTAGCACAAGTGCATGGTTCGCGTTTGAAGTTACTCAGGTTGACGGGGCCGCATAATGCCGACAGTCACCCGCAAATACGACCAGGGTCTTGTCGATTCTAGGGACCGCTCCGACTTGCAGGACGGAGAGATGCAAGTCTGCACCGGGGGTTTCTACAAGCCCAGCGACCGCAGGCTGCACAAGCTCGACGGCCGCTCCGAGTTCGGAGATACGGGAAGCGGGGTCAAGATTGACGGGACCTACCTGGCCGAGTTCGACTCCGCGGCAGACCAGATCCTCGTCCTCTCGGGTGGGGTGCTCTACAAGGCCCCAGCAGACGGTAGCGGGTCGTTCACCGACACTGGAGCGACTGTCACCGGGACGACTCTCAGCGGCGCTCACGCGAACGACCGGCACTACCTCTGTACGGGTAACGAGAATCTGGTCTTCGAGTCCGATGGCACGGTTCGCGGTATGGGCATGAAGGCCCCCGTCGAGGGCATGTCGTTCACTAACCCCTCCTCGGGTGTATCCGTCCGTCCTACTGCCGACGACAGCGCCTTTACTGGCGGGTCGAAGATGTACGACGGGGACATGGATACCTTCGGGTATGTGTACCACGAAGCTGCGGGGTCAACTACGTCCGTGTTCTCTTCGTTCGCTGCGAATACGACAGTGGACGCAAGGTTCCTGCAAGTCTTCTGGAGTCTCCGTTCGGCTGGTGCTGGCGGTGCAGGCAAGGGTGCCGGGCAGATGGACTGGCTGATCGGTGGCGACGGCGGTGGAGAGTCCTCCCCTGGTTTCTCGGTCAAGATCACATTTGAGATATCAGAGGACATGGACCAGCCGACGCCTACATGGACAGCCTTCAAGACAGCCACTTACGACCGTGCGTACCCGCTCAACGTGGCCTCGGTTGAGTTTGATGACACCGGCATAGACGCCGCAGTCTACTTGGGTTTCAGGGCGAAAATAGAGTACATCGACGGGACCAAGGCCGCGGGCCTGATCATCAGGGACGTTCGGCTCATCATTGGTAGCGACAGTACGCTAGTCAGCGTCACCAACATGAAGTATTGCGTGACCGAGTACGACGAGGTGCGCGGCCTCGAGGGACCTCCCGGCGACATCCTCGACACCGGGGTATTCACCAACAAGAACGCTGTGATCCTCACTCTGCCGACTGTCAACGTCAATTCGACTGCAACGCACTTTCTGATCTACCGCACCCCGGACAACGGGACCGACACACAGTTGGGACTCATCGGTGAGGTCCCCGTCAGCGCGACGTACTTCATGGACGACTTCACGCAGTACGGGGTGTTGGTGCAGCCTACCGGGAAGCCTCTGGACTGGTTGCAGATCACCGCGAACGGCAAGACGCTCAACTTCGTCGCGAACACCCCACCCCCTGCACTGTCCCGTATCGCCTACTTTAAGGGTTCGCTGGTCGGGATCTCGTCGCTGTACGACAGGGAGTTGTACTACGCGCTCCCGGGGTTCCCTGAAAGTTGGCCTGAGATCAACGTTTTCTCGTCTTTCCCGCTGCCCCGCAACGACACGCTGGTGGACATGAGCGGGATCGGCGGGTCGCTCATCATCAGCATGAAAGAGGCCGCGGCGCGGCTGGACGAGCTTCCTCGCACCGTCGCAGGGTCGTTCATAGTGTCCGAGATAGTCCCGATCGCGGGGGCACCCGGGTCTGTTGGCCCGTATGCCACCGATGTAGTGAATCACGCAGGGTCGTCTCATGTAGCGTGGATATCTCCCGAAGATGGAGTGCTAGTCACGGACGGCCACAGGTGGGACACGATCAGCCGCGATCTGGACTGGACACAGTTCGACGGGTTCGACAAGTCGGCGTGGGTGCTGAGATGGATGACACATCTCCGCGCCCTCGTAATGGCCTACTCGTCCACTGCTGGTGGTGGGAACGACCGCTACTACATCTTCCATCTTGGTTCCACGCACCTGAAGAATGGCCGTGACGCCAAGATCACTGGGCCGCACTACGGCGCTATAGCAGACATGACGAGCGGTGTGGTCAGCAACACGTCGCGTGTTTTCGAGGGGCACTGGAGCGACGGTAAGGTCTACCTGAACATGGACTCCTCGACTGGGCAGGACGCCTCGCAGTCCTACAGCGGTACGATTAGCCCGTTCATCGTCAAGGGAAGGAGAGCGTATGAAAGCGAGAAGTGGGAATCCTTCTCAGTCATCGACGCAAAACTCAGACACACCGACTTCGGCGCAGGATCGACTGGAACAGTGGCGTATACGGTGGGGCGCGATGAAGGCTCAGGCACCTCCACGAAGACGGCCACGATCAGCCTCAACAGACAAGGAGGCACGCAGTTTGAGGTATCGCGCCACGGAGAATGGCACGAAGAGGAGATAACTCACCTTGGTACTGCCCGCGGGGCCATCCTCGACATGACCACCAGGGTGGTACCCACTGGACCGGAAGGGACAGCTAAAGTCGTATGAGTCACAGCCTCCTAGACCAGATTCAGGACGTGTACGCACGTGAGTCGATCAAGATGCTGATCGACAAGATCCTTGTTCTGGAGACGAGGATTCAGCAGGGCAACGTGAACGTCAACATGGACGGAGAGAACCCCGGCACGCACCACGCGAGGACCCACGCATCCAAGCGTGTCGCCGTGTTCCGCTCCGGGGCAGATCCCATCGACAAGTACGAGTTCGATTGGAAGAAGCCGCACAAGTTCGTGCCTAGCGACCCCACGGCCGTCCCTGTCACGTTCGAGCCGAACTCTCAGCAGTCGGCCAATCAGCTAGAGGTCGAGGACCCCCTTGGCGGCACGCAGGATACCATCGACCCCGAAGGTAACGTCACCGTCAGGGGTGCGTCGGTCAAGGGCGCGATGAACCTCGGTCATGGCGCTGCCGTGATTAACCCGTTGTCCATCGCTGGACTTGAGATGTGGTTCGACGCGAGGACGATCCCGGAAGACAATAAAGGTATTGAATTCGATGACCCGATTGCTCAGTGGATCGACAGGACGAAGACTTACACTGGCCTCGCGTCTTTTAGGGACTCTGACGAGACTGGGCCACTGTGGCGGGAGAGAAGGTTCAGGGGGAAGGTTGTCGGCGCTATCGACTGCCACACTTACGAGCCGACAGATGATGTTGACGGGGACTTCCCGTCCACGGCGACCTCTCCTATCGCAGTCGATCTAGAGAACGGTGTAAAGAGTTATAAGTGGTTCCAAATCGTCCCAGAGTACAGAGCAAACTCTGCTACGACGATAACGGTGATTGCCGCCATCCGACAGCCACTCCTCAAGACTGCCGGGGTGGAAACTTACATATTAGGAAAGCAGTATATTCCGTACCCCCCTGGAGGTACCGAGGCTGGCAACGACGTGTGCTACTTGTCTCCGTGGGCGTACAGCACAAGCGATCCACCTGCGGCGACATGGGCCAGGTTGAAGGTGCTTGAGAGTGGGGGCAGCGAACCCGACGCGACACAGATTGGTACCTCCCAAATAGCGAACGATCAGATGCCGGTAGTCGCCGGTCAGCCTACGTTTGCCTCGGGCATGGGCTACTGGCAGATCGTCACGTTTGTCTTGGAGCCCGTGATTATCAATGGCGGCGGTGGGCGCAAGGCTAAACTGGTCAGGCTCAACGGCACAGACCAGACTATCGGCGCTGGGGTCACCGTTGGAAGCCAAGATACCGACCCAGCGTTCGACATCACTCAGATCCTAGGCCCAAACCTTGAGGGTCGCCACGTCGCCGTTTTCGAGGGTGAACTTTCACTAGCCAACATCCAAGCCGTCGAGAGTTACTTCTCCGGCCGTGACGAGGACTGGAACGAGCATGAGTTCGCTGAGTCTGTCGAGGGGTTGGGGGCGCAGTACGCACTGACCTTGCAGAAGGACGAGAACAACTGGCTTGGGTTCAGGATCGACTCCAAGGGTGTGGTCAGGTACGACTCGACCACGAATGCAGATGCCGACCGCTCAAGGTTACAGATCAAGCCGAAGGTGATACCGACCGCTAACTTCCCCGATGATCCGGGGGATGACTTCGACAACGGCGAGTTGGTCTGGTCGGACATGTGCAGCGGAGTGATGGTGCTGCTGGTTGTGGTTGACATTGATGGCGCAGGAACGAAGAAATTCAAGGAGGTCTTGAGGACGTGATGAAGCGATTTACCATTGGGCTGGCGTTGGTTGTCCTGGTTCTCCTCCTGATTCCTTTCACTTCCCGGATGCCGACGCTGGCCCAAAATCTCGGCGCAACGAAGGTGACTTCGTACTGCTACAACCTCTGCGACGATGCGGACTGTACGAACAAGTCCTGCCTGATGTACGACTCTGTTGCAGACGAGTGGTGCGTGGACAACGCCTGCGCCTGCGACGGTGACTGCACGGGTCACAACACCGTGAGTCCAACCCAGTCCTGCGAGGACACCAAGACTGGAGTGGTCCAGATCGGGGACGGGTCGGGTGGAATCACCTGCTCCGACGACCTGTACTACAGCGCCGGGAGCGACATCCTCTATATGGAGGACACGGCGTCCAATAAGCAGGCGTATTTCTGGATGAGACCCACCAGCGGTGACACTAGCAGCGGAGAGTTCTTCATCCACTTCGGAGAGATGGGCGGCGCTCACGGGTCAACTGGGATTGTTGACGACCTCCGTGTCAAGTCCCACGGCAACATCACCTTTGAACCGTGCTGCACCGCGGCGATGGGCTTCTCCGAGTGCGACGACGTGAACACTAACTGCGCCGCGAGTGCTGGGATGCGGGTCGCCGGGGACCTCAACGTGCAGGGCGATATCTCTCTTGACGGGTCACTCTTCACTAACTCGCCGCTGAAACTGGTTAGCCCGGTCTGGATTCAGGACGCCGCCAGAACGACGCAGACGGTCACAAGTACCAGTTCTGGTGGAGATTACACGGTTTCTCCAGCGGGCGGCGACACGGACATCACGGGCACGCTGACGGTGAACAGCGCAGTGGAGATCACCACGGCTGGCGTGATCTCCTACGGCGCGGGCAACCAGACCATCATCGAGAACAACAAGTTCGCCACGCCGTCGGCCGTCAACTTCGTTACCGCCACAAACTCCTATAAGGTGTATGGCTTCGGCTTCGCGGTCGAGGGGCCTAACGGCGCGGGGGGTGTCGAGGACTGGTTTTCGGTGACCGCTTCCGGGACTTCCGCCGAGTCCGTTAGCGTCACTGGGTCAATCACCGCAATTGCGTCTATCGTCGGCGGCGGCGGAAAGTCCACACTAGCCGCAAGCGGAGAGATCGTCCTTCAGGAAGTGGCGGCGCCCGCCGCAAGCAACACCAACTTCGGCCAATATTACGTCAAGAACGACACGCCCAACATCGCGATGTTCCAAGACGATACCGGAGGTAAGGTCCAACTCGGCCGATACGGCTCCTCCACCGTCACCGTCCCGATAGTCTTCACCCACTACATCGACAAGAACCAACGCAATCTCGACCAGAACGTCTGGGGGTCGCTGGTCGCGCTCGACACGGGCGAGGCGATCAACAGTATTACCACCATCATCGAGACGAACGGGATCTCCAAGCTGCTACTCGTCCTGAATACCTGCTCGGACTCGGCCGGGTCGATCACTGCGACGGGGACGAGCGTCCACCGGGACACAAAGGCCGAGACGGGGTCCGATACCTCGGTGATGACGATCTCCGGGACGACTACGGACGGGAGCGACACCGACGCATCCTCCAACGTGCGTCACGCATTCACCAACGCCTACATCACCGACAAGTGGTTCAAAGGGTCGGTCACGTTCTCAACGTCGGATGTCACCTGCACCGATGTCGATGTGTACTCGGTTGCGTTTGAACAGGTGAACGACTCCCCCGGGTTGACGTTCACGACCTACGATATCAACGCGCTACCGACCAACAACTCGGCGTGGCTCTACTCCTACTGCTACATCCTCGACGTGACAGGCGATGTGGCGAACGTCACGCGCACGGCGACACTGGAACTACCCGCCGCCGACGTATCCGCAGACATTCCGTACCGCCTGCGGCACGGCGCCATCGGCTCCGCGTTCGATGGGTCCACGGATGGATTCTGGTGCGACTTGTTCCTCGGCCCGAACAACCAGACCTATTGGGAGCAGTTGTCCAGTCGCGTATGGATTGACAAAGAACTCTTTTAGCAGGAGGTAGTCATGGGATTTCAGTTACCGGGTCAGCAGCAGAGCAAGGTAGACTTCTCCAAGCTATTCGAGAACCTTGGAGGCTTGAGGCAGGGGCAGAGTGGGTTGCAGCCGCAGACCGCTCAACAGGGCAACACGTTCCAGACCCCCTCGTTCAATCCAGCGGCGGGTAGCCCCGCAGATCAGTCGAAAGCGCAGGGGATGGACACCCTCCTCCAGATCCTCCAGAGTCAGGGTGCGACCGACCCCATGCTGATGAACCAGATTCTCTCGGGGATCTCGCGTGACACCGCGCAGCAGCAGAGGTTCACGGCGGGTCAGTTCGCTCAAGGCGGGGCGCAGAACAGTGGCGTCGGGCAGGCTATCGCCGCGGCGCAGGGGATGGCTGGTGTCGATCAGACGGCACAGGTCAGGGCGCAGGAGGCGCAGCGCCAAGAGCAGCGCATGAGGGAAGACCTCGGCCTTCTGATGGACTTGGTCTACGGCCCCGAACTGGCACGGGAAGAAATGGCGAATCAACGCGCTATCGCTCATATCCAAAAGCCTGACGAGCCGAGCGATCTGGAGAAGTTCCTTGGCATCGGAGGGGACCTTCTCGGCGCCGCGTCTCAGGTTTCGCAGGCCGGTGGCTTTAAGGACATGTTCAAGGACCTCTTCTAATAGGTGGTGCTATGGCAAACGGAAACGATCCCCTGGCCTTCATCCGGGAACTCATGTCTGGTGGCGGGCAGATAGCGCCTAACCCTCTCGTGGGGGTGCAGAACCCGATGATGGGGTTGGTTCCTCCTACGCAGCAGGAGCAACCGCTTGAAGCTCCCGTGTTCCCAGACACGGAATCCATACAAGCCCCTGCGAACAAGAAGGCGCTGCTCCTTGCGGCCCTCGGCAGGATTCTCAGGTCGGGCGGAAACGCCCGCGGTCGGCTACCGCAGCAACGCGGCCCCGACGCACTCCAGCAACTCGTCAACCGCAGGGGGCTGGAGACCCAGCGCCTACGGAACGATGCCCTGCGGAAGTTCGGCGCGGAGCAGCGCACTTTCGAGCGTGACACGGCACGGCGGGACGTAGTGGCCGATCGCGCCGAGGACAGGGAGTTCTCCGTCGAGGACCGCGATGCCCGCATCAATGCGATGTTCTCCAGGGGCGAGATGGACGCCGCCTCGCGGAAGGAGATCTCTGACGCTGCCAACGCGGCACGAATCAAGGCCGCAGAGATCACCGCAGGAACACGGCCCAACCCTGCCGCCGAAGCCAAGTCCGAGATGATGAACCGCATCAGGTTCGCAGCCTACGAGTCGAGGAAGACCTTCGCGGAGCAACTGAAGACCAGCACGGCCAAGGACATCAGAGACGAGTACCTCATGTCTATCGACGCGATGGGCCTTGACGAAGGCGCGAAGGCGCAACTCATCAACTACTGGATGCAGTGGATCGACCCAGCCTTGGTCGCCGCCGAGCAGGCCCCCAAGCACGAACTCGGACCCGGGCTGACCGGGGCATTCGAGGACGTAGGCCGGACGCCTCCAACCGGGGACTCGATGAGGGAGACGATACAGGAGCAGAGGGGACTCGGGCCGATCCGCGATCTTCTCTCGTTCGGAAACCGACCCGCCACTGCGCCAACTGGAGATGTCCGGTCAGAGGCGATGTTCAACCAATGGCTGAAGCGCCTCAACCAAGGACAGTAGATGCCCAGCCCGTTCATAAAGAGCCTAACCGAGAGTGGGTCTGACCCGCTTCGTCCATCGTCTCCGTTCCTGAGTGCGCTCTCCACTCCTACGATGAAGGCACGCCAGCGCCCATCGCTGGATGAACTCCGCGAAGAGGTCACGCTGCTTGAGCAGGAGCAGGCCGAGTTCGGGGCCTCTGGGGTCGAGCAGGACAAGCCGGGGGTGTTCAGGACTCTCGTCGATCTGCTGTCTCGGCCTAACTACGCCACGGCTGGCTTCGTCGATGAGGTCATTCAGGGGAGGTCGATCACGGCAGGCTTAGGTCGGGCCATGACTGAACTGTTCTCTGGTATCGGAGGCTTGCAGGGCGAGAAGGAGGCCTTCGGTGAGGTGCTGGAGGATGCCGGGGTAGGCACGAAGACCCTCGCAGACGCCTTCCCTGCGCTGGAGGGTACGTGGGTGGGCAACTTCGGTAGCCGCGGTGCGGTGGGCTTAGCCCTCGACATCGGTACCGACCCGCTGACCTACATGACCTTCGGGGCAGGTACCGGCGTCAAGGCGTGGACAAGCAAGGGCTTGCGCTACCTCAACAAGACTGGAGCCACGGAGTACAGCAAACTCGTCAGCAAGCATGTGAAGCGCCTGAAACCCAAGGGTGCGCTGGATGCCGTCGAGCAGACATCTGTGTTCACGAAGGCCCGCGAAGATGCGATGGTCGAGTTCGAGAAACTCTTCAAGGTCGGTGACGACATCTCCAAGGAGATGCTGGAGCCGGGTGGAGCGAAGCTATTCGGCAAGACCATCCCTGGTTCTGACAAGATCGGTGGTGCGATCGGCAAGGCAGTAGACATGCTCCCCGAGTCAATCGCTAAGCCCGTGATAGAGGGCGCAACCAAGATGCGCGACGGGATGGCCCGTACAATCAACGGGCTGTTCTCCCCCGAGGGTGCCTTCGCCAACCTCCCAGGTCCGATCAGGGCCAAGGCCGTCGAACTGACCAACAACTTCTTCCGCTCGTCCATCGCCCACCGCACTCACCTGATGGGCCAGATGAGCAAGTTCGAGCGTGTCTACCGCAAGATAGCGAAGACCGACCCCGGTATCGGTGAGCGGTGGCACGACATTCAGGAGGGCATCCTGTCGCCCAGCGCGATCAAGACCGCCGAGGAGCTTGAGGCGTTCAACGGGACGATGGCGCTGTACAAGTCGATGGGCGAGACGATGGTGCGCCACGGGATCATCCCTGCCGAGAAGCTACGCGGGAACTATATCTTCCATGTTTACAAGAACATAGAAGACCTAGCCCAGTTCCACCCCAACAAGACAGGGAAGGGGTCGGGGTCGCTGGGGTCAGGCGGGAAGATCATCGAGGACCGTGTGTTCGAGACGACACGCGAGGCCCAGCGCGTCAGCAAGGAACTCCACGACGAGGCACTCCAGAAGATGTCGAAGGGCGAGGCCGACCGTCTCTACCCCGTGCTAGAGCCCAACTACGACGTGTTCGAGAACATGACCGAGTACATCGGGAAGCACTCCGACCTCACGGCGCGTGCTGCGTGGCGGGAGGAGATGGCTACCCGCTTCGGTAAGACGCTGGACGAGTTGGTAGATCCTGACGCTGTGTACGGAGTCACAGGCGAAATCCTCACAGGACAGAAGGTCTTAGACAAGATCATTGCCCAGACTACCGGACAGCCAAACGTAACTCGACTGCGTAATGCAGTGAAGAAAGAATCCTACTACACGGAGGTAGATGTACCTCTGTCGCGTGTCAGTTATTCTGGGAAGGTGGACCAGTCGTTAGCAGATGCGTCGAAGGGAGCTGTTGTGCTAGATAGGGCCGGGGTCGTGATAGACGGCAGGCACCGTGTAGCCCAAGCAAGAGCGCGGGGCGACAAGAGCATCAAGGCTCTCGTCCCTGTTGACCCACCGCCTAAGACTGGTGCACCGAAGGACTTCGCGCCCGAGACGGTGCCTCTCCGTAGAGTGATCCAAGAGGGCGACATCGAGCGAACCCTCGTTGACAAGTTCGGGGCCGATGGGGCGCAGTACATCGCCGTGAAGTCGAAACTCACAGGCGACGAACTGATCTACATGCCCAAGGCTATCGCGCAGGCGTTGGAGTCGGTCAACTCCAAGCTATTCAACACGGAGCAGTACAGGGAGTTCGGGAAACTCCTGAAAGGTTTCGACTGGCTGAACAACAACTTCAAGTGGGGCGTGTACACCATCTGGCCCGCATCGGCCACGAGGGATGGCTACTCGAATATCGCGCTGTCCATGCTGCGTATCGGTGTCGCCGCCATGGACCCGAAGCGTCACATCGCAGCCGTGAAGTTGATGGCGAAGCGCAACCTTAGTGAGCAGTTCGCCAAGAGTGGGTACACTCTCGGCCAACTACGCGACCTCTCCAAGACCTTCGGGGTGTGGGTTCCCGGTCAGGTGTTCGTCGAGCAGACGGGGCGGTTCAAGCTGGGCAAATTCCGCCGTGGTCTCACCGAGGCCCGTGCAGGGATCGAGAACGAAGCCCGCGTGATGCTCTGGCTGGAGGAGATCCGCAGGGGCGTTGATCCCCGTACCGCAGCCGATACCGTGGGTGAGTTCCTGTTCAACTACGGTGAGGTGTCCCGTGTCGAACGCGACATCTTCCGCAGGCTGATCCCGTTCTACACGTTCACCAGAAAAAACGTCGAACTCCAGTGGAAGATGCTGCGCCGCAACCCCGGGATGCAGATCAATCAGATCAAGCCGTTCCGCGGTCGCACGGAAGAGAACGAGCAGATGGTCCAGTGGGAAGCCGAAGCACTCAAGATGAGGATGGACAAGGACGGCCGCACCGTCCACATGCTCACGGGTATCGACCTCCCGCTGCGGAACCTCGACACGATCTGGAGGGGCGACAAGTACAAGACGGCCCGTGGGCTCTACGGGATGATAACTCCCGTAATAAAGACAATTCCTGAAGTTCTTCTCAATCAGGACTTCTTCCTCGGGAGAGACCTCACCCGCACCCAGTCGGGGGCGATCGGGAGGTTCATCGACAAGGTGCCTACGCCGCAGGGCGTTAAAGATTGGATGGGCTACAAGAAGACGGTGGACGACGCGGGCCGTCCTCGGTACACGTTCGACGGTAGGAAGTTCACGCTCTTGTTTCGATCCTGGGCTCTGTCCCGTGCGATCTCTACCAGCGACAGGCAGTTCAGAGACAATATGGGAGCGGGGGGGGTACAATGGCAGCGCATGATGCTCGACGTAATGACGGGCCTTCGGGTCAAGTCGATAGACCTTGACGAACAGATGCAGCGTCGTCTCTCCTCCCGCATCCGCCAGTTAGAAGACGCCCTCGCCCGTAGGGGTGCCCGCGAGACCTTCAGGAAGCGATACAAGCCGAAGGACTTCACCCCTGAGAGCCTGCAATGAAACTCGGACGCAAGCAGGAGATCTTCGCGCAGAACCTTGCGCTACTGATCCTGTGGGCCTACGACCACGGATATCGGATCAGGATCGGTGAAGTCTGGAGGTCGAGTCATGCTGCCGCAGCCTACGCCGCTTCTGGGCAGGGTATCGTTAACTCCAATCACAGGCTGAAGATAGCGGCAGACTTAAACCTTTTTAAGAACAGTAAGTTCCTAACAAAGACCGAGGACCACCGACCTCTCGGGGTGTACTGGAAATCACTCCACGAGGACAACCGATGGGGTGGGGACTTCAAACGTCGGGACGGGAACCACTACTCAATGGCGCATCAGGGTAGAGCGTAATGTCTCCTGAAACAGCAGCGGTCTTCGCGGCGATTATCGGAGTGATGCTGGTGTTGGCGAAAATCATCGATAGGCTCATCTTCAAGAAGAAGGACAGCGGCTCGTCTGCCCCGTGCATGGGTCTAGTCAAGGAAACAAGGGAGATGGTCAAGACACTCCACGCAATCCACGGCGACGACGAGATTCTCTCGAAGGTGCGCGACATGCACGCTGCCCACGCCCGCACCGACGAGGACGGCACACCCCTATGGTACGTCCCGAGGTCGCTTCAGCATACGCTCGACAGCGTGGCTACCGCGGTGCGAGATCTCCATGAGACCGCACGAAAGACCTGCCGGGTGCAGGAGCAGATCCTGGCCCAGTTGAAGAACGGGAAGAGATGAGCGAGAGGAGTAAAAAAGGTTCAGAGCTTATCCTTATCTTACTCCTGGGTATGGTCCTCGGTGGATTAGGTAGCGAGATGATGGGAGAGGGCGGTAGGATCGTCGAGGAGGCCCCCTGTCCTGAGCCCCCAGAGGTGCTGGAATGCACCCTGATCTGCCCTGAGCCTGTCTGTGAGGCCCCTGTGGTGGAGATCCCGGAGCAAATCTGCATCTGCTCCAAGGCCACGGAGTACGGCTGCCTCCACGAATTGAGGACCAAATAGGTGTATATTCAGGATCTCAACGACAGCGACCATATTTGGTGTGAAGTCTGCGGCGTCACCCCGTTAATGCTGGACAGACTTGAGGCAGACGACAGAAATGACCATGCCGCCACCGATCTGATCTGCGGGAAGTGCCATTTAGTTATTGCCACGGTCCATCACATCGGGAGTGCCGAGGCATTGAGGCCCAAATAGGTGGATATTCAGGACATTAGCGACCTCGACCCGGAGCCGTGGGTGGACCAAGCTATCCGCTTCGGGCTCTACATCATCGACCACCCGGTACTTCTGGGTCTGGTGGTCCTGATCGTCGTCGGCCACTTCTGGTCGAAGAGGAGGAAAGAGAAATGAAGGAACAGGTACAGAAGCAGTTCTCGTTGGAATGCCTCTGGTCCCGGGTCGTCCGGGTGCTGATCGTGGGCTGCACCTGGGTCGGGGCCAACGGTGCGCCGACCGACGCCCAGACGTGGGCCTTGCTGGCCGGCGGGATGCTCGGAGCCTCCTACACGGGCGGAAAGAAGGGGAAATAGCCATGAAAATTGGACCTTGGAAACTCCTCAGGTCGATCCCCCGGCTTGTTATCCTGTTCGATGGCTACGAGGACGTGGAGAGCGAACTCAAGAACATCGACAAGGCCAGATTGACCGAGTTGATCCCACGCACGGACACATGGGTCGCGGACTGGCACCGGTTCATCGACTCCGTGAAGAAGAAAGAGAAGCGGTGATTGTCGAATACTCCCAAGACGGCTGCTGCACCACCTGCGGGGACTATTTCAAGGTGATCTGCCTCGAGTGCGGTCGGTGCCCCGCCTGCTGCCCGGGGACGGCTGGGTGTAGGAAGCCGGAGAAAGAGGTTGACCCCGACCCCGGTGGTGAAGTAGATTCTGATTGATGCCTAACCCTACCCCCAGAACAGGCGAAGTCACCGTAGGCTCCTGCCTGATTTGCGGGTCACCTGTATACAGTAGGGATCCGCTGATCCACGGGTGCGGTGGACTGTTACGAGACACTTGCACCTGCGCCGTAGTCGGCATGACTCCAGCAAAACGGGAGGAGTTTCTAGGCGTACCGCCGCTTGACCATACATGATATCCGGGTGTAGACTGCCGGTGTGGAGCTTCACAACAACACGCTGACAGCGAAAGCGCAGTCACCCCCGGCCTTCAGCCGGAACCCTCGTAGCATCCGTTGCGAGGGTTCGCTGTTTCTGGCGTACCAGTGTGAGGCAGAGCCTTCGTGGATGCCACCGAGGGGTGGATGGGGACCGGGAGTCAAGGGCGCTGTGTGGGTTCACTCCCCCGTCACCCTTTCAGGGATGCGCCCTCGCCCGTCCATTCCTCAGTGGCATTCACTCGCTCCGAACACTTCGCCGAACTGACTGGTTCGCCGCACAGAGAACGGTCGGCTGACTGAACAGCGAGTGTAGAACCGTGCCGGGTTGCCCGCGTTGATTGCGGAGCCCAACGTAAGGGGATGGTAACGGACGCCTACCCCACCCGGCTTCTGGTTCAGTGCCGTGGACTTAAAGCGGACTGATCCGGGAAAAAGGCTCCGCTTGTCTTGAGATAAATCCAAGGCAGGAAAAGCTCGTCAAGCCTCTCCAAAATTTTATTGCAATCTGGAAGTGTCTGACATGAAAGGACTTCCAAGATACTTCACATTTCCTCTTGTATTCGTGTCCGACATCGGTAATATGGGGGCATGAGAAAACGAGAAAATAAGACCGAGAGAGTCACGATCAGGTACACCAAGAGCGAGGTGGCTAGCCTGCTTCGACTGGTCAAGAAGCAGGAGATGCGAACCATCTCTCGGTTGATCCGTGCCTTGACGACGGGCAAGGCTGCGTAATGGACAAACTGTCGATCATGGCTCTGGACGAAGTTATCGCGGCACTCATCAAGGAGAAGTGTTCGACGGGTGACAACGCCTGCGACCACCCTAACGCCGACGACTACCTGACCGGATTGCTGTCCGATCTAGGGTTCAGCAAGACAGTCAGTGCCTATGACGATGTTGGCAAGTGGTACGAGTAATGGTTTCTCGCCCCCCGCGGTGTGTCCCCACAGACGAGACCCCTCTACCCATGCCCGGAGCGAGGACTCTCTGTCGGCCAGATGCGCTCATGGCCGCGGGGGGCACTTAGGAGGTGAGATGGAGTACCGCCCCGGGAGGTTCGCCGCAGCCCAGATCATCATCCTTGAGGTGGTTCTGCTCTTTGCGGCCCTTGGCATCCTGATTTTTTTGAGTAAATAACGGAGGTGGAGATGGAAGGGACGGAACTGGTGAAAGCGGAGGTGGTCGAACTCGGCACCCTGAGAGCGTCTTCTGCGGAAGAGATGGTCAGCGAGGCTAGCGGGATAGCCAAGTCGCTGACCAAGGTGATCGAGAAGAACAAACTCTTCACGAAGATCGGGCACAGGAAGCACGTACACGTCGAGGGGTGGACCACGCTTCTCGCGCTGCTGGGGATCGTCCCCCGCGAAGTCAGCATCGAGGAGAAGGCCGATGGCGGCTACATCGCCGTGGTCGAACTGGTCAGGATGAGCGACAGTACGGTGGTCGGCCGTGCCTCGGCGGAGTGCGGGATGGACGAGCCTACGTGGAAAAGCCGTCCCCGGTATGCCCGCCGGTCGATGGCTGCTACCAGAGCCACGGGCAAGGCCGCGAGGCTGGGCTTCTCCTGGATCATCTCCCTCGCTGGGTACGATGCCACCCCGTATGAAGAGATGAACGTAGGGGGCGTTACAGCGGCTCCTGCGAAGGCTGAGCCAGTGGCGGCTCCCGCAGGGCAGACCACCTTGATCCACCCCGCCGATGAGGTCTGCGTCCATTACGGCAAAAATGCAGGAACGCCCGTCTCCGAGTTGAACGACTGGAAGCTGGGGTTCTACTACCTGAAGGCTGCGGAGAATATGCTGAAGCCGCAGCACAGCGATGCCGACAAGGCGCTCCATGCCGCGTGCATCGCAGAGCATGAGAAGCGCCAGATCGACCTCCCCGAGCCCGACGACGACAAGTATCAGCAGTGAGGCACATCGTCGCACTCAGCGGTGGGAAGGACTCCACGGCAATGGCCCTACGCCTACAAGAGACGGAGCCGTCCATCGACTACGAGTTCGTTATCACCCCAACAGGGAACGAACTCCCCGATATGATCGGCCACTGGAAGCGCGTCGAGGGCCTGCTCGGCAAGCCGCTACAGGCCGTATCTAACGGAGTGTCCCTGCTCAGTGAGGCTAGGCGGCAGCAATGCCTACCCAACCACAGGATGAGGTGGTGTACCCGCCTGCTGAAGATCGAGCCGTTCCAGGTCCATCTTCTAGGCGCTGCCCCGTGTACCAGTTACGTCGGTATCCGCGCTGACGAGGTAGCCGACCGCGACGGGGTAGACCACGAGACCATCGGAGAGGGGATCACCAACCGCTACCCACTGGTCGAATGGGGCTGGGGCGTGGCCGACGTTCATGGGTACCTGCGCGAGAAAGAAGTCACGATACCGAGGCGCACAGACTGCGGTCTGTGCTTCTTTCAGCGCATGGTGGAGTGGTGGACGCTCTGGAAGGAGCACCCCGACCTCTACGAAGAGGGCGTTCAGCTTGAGCGCGACATCGGGTTCACGTTCCGCAGCGAGAAGAAGGACTCTTGGCCCGCCTCACTGGCTGATCTGCGTGAGGCGTTCAAGGGCGGCAGGACGCCGCGACATGCGGGGCAGCTAAAGATGTTTACTAGTGATAATCGGTCAGCTATGTGCGCGTGGTGCGCGAGATAAGGAGCCAAGCCATGAGAACCGCAATCGTCCTGATCCTTGCCTGCCTCTGCCTGCCTGCGATGGCCCAAGACGCTGACCCGTATGGCTACACCGAGCGCATGGAGATCCTGTCGAGGATGCACTCCGAGTTGCCGGGGATAGCGCGGGACACCTGCGACCGGCATCAGCGTTCGACG
>Ga0255048_10000452_pt1 | contig 32424 bp, 30 predicted proteins | sample JV7_2_2_MG_FD_183619 | JGI IMG/M metagenome (GOLD analysis project Ga0255048, IMG submission 183619) | Seawater microbial communities from Jervis Inlet, British Columbia, Canada - JV7_2_2 | ecosystem: Environmental > Aquatic > Marine > Inlet | place: Canada: British Columbia | collected 2016-10-06
TTGTCGGACAGGTCGAACCGTCCAGCTCCAAGTCCAGATCCTGTCCGGGCGGTCAACTCAACGGTTGGCAGGCGGCAAAAGAAGCGAAGTAGTCGACGGTGCTAGTTATCTGTTGACAATCAACAGGAGACGGAATAGAGTCACTCAGATTCACTTCTGGGAGGAAAGATTTTATGAAATCACCATCGATGAGATGGCTCAGCGTTCTGTTCGCGTTCACATTGGTCACCGCTGCGTGCGGCAGCGATGACGACGCCACTCCAGCCGAGCCAGCAGCCGACGAACCAGCAGCCGACGAGCCGGCAGCCGACGAGCCAGCAGCCGACGAGCCAGCAGCCGACGAACCAGCAGCCGACGAGGGCAACAAGGTCCTCAAGATTGCTGTAGCGGCGCCCGAGGAAGGCATCGATTTCGGCTGGAACCAGCAAGGCGTCGACAGCGCAGTCGCTGCAGCCGAGGCGCTTGGCATCGAGATCGAGGTCGCTGACGGTCTCGGCTACGACGACCCCCGACCCGTGCTGCGTGAGTTGGCCGACAACGGCGCCGATCTGATCATCGCCCACGCCAGCGGCTTCAACACCGCGGCGCCCGAGATCGCGGCAGAGTTCGGTGTACCTGTGGCGATCGTCGATGCGCCAGCCGCAGTCCTGGAAGGTCTAGTGGCTGACTACACCACGAGCCCGCAAGAAGGCGCCTACCTAGCCGGTTTCCTCGCCGCCAGAATGACCCGCGGTGGACAACTCGGAATCGTCGTTTCCGGCGAGCCGCCGAGTTGGAACGCTCAATCTGCCGGCTTCGCCGACGGTGCCCGCGCCGCTGATCCCGACGTCGAACTGCTCTATGCAGTGATTGGGCCCGCCGCCTACTCCGACGCCGCAGGAGCGAACCGCGTGACAACTGCCCTGATCGCAGCGGGTGCCGACATCATCTTCGGCCAGGGCGACGGCGCGTCGTTCGGAATGCTCGAGGCGATCGAAACGAACCCTGCGTCCGATGGCGAGAAGGTCTTCTTCATCGACGTGATCGGTGACAAGTCATCCATCGACGGCGATGGCCACCTGCTCTCGTCGGTGCTTTGGGACTTCAGCGGGGCCTTCGAGCAAATGGTGGTTGATATCGAAGCCGGAACCTTCGGCCAGTCGAACTATGACCTCGGATTGGCCGACGGCTCGGTCGATCTGTTGCAGACTGATCTGATCCCTGCAGACGTGTGGACTGAGATCCAGGACCTCAAGGATCAGATCCTCGCCGGCGACGTCGTAGTCGAGGTCGTGTTCGACGCTGACGGCGTGCACGAGCGGATGTCTTCGGTCGACGTAGCCGAAGGCTGAGCACATACGGCATCTGTGGAGATGCCGGGCCACAATCCCCCCTCACGTGAGCCCGGCATCTCCACCGTCGTGTACACCACCAAGCGTGACCGGCCCGCGCCGTCCGCAATACGATCGACAGGGAGCGCGCGGGAATGACCGATACTGAGCAAGAACCATCAGTCGAACTGGTACAGATCACGAAGGCCTTCCCTGGGGTCGTCGCCAACGATCGCATCGACCTGTCGATCTATGCGGGAGAAGTTCAGATCCTGCTCGGCGAGAACGGTGCGGGAAAATCGACCCTGATCGGCATCCTGTCCGGCATGGTCACCCCGGACAGTGGGGAGATCATCGTTGGCGGAGAAACCGTCTCGATTCGATCGCCGAGGGACGCGCTCAATCTCGGCATCGGCACCGTCTACCAGCATTCGCTGCTCGTGCCCACCTTGACGATCGTCGACAACATGCTGCTCGGAACGGCCAAATGGTTCTCGATCGATCGAGCAGCGGCGGTGCGCCGCCTCGATGAACTCAGCGAACTCCTGGATGTCGAGATCGATCCGGGGGCGATCGTCGGCCAACTCTCTCTCGGCGAGCGACAACAGGTCGAGATCATCAGAGCGTTGTGGCGTGGCCAGCGGGCGCTGATCCTCGATGAACCAACCTCGATGCTCACGCCACAGGGCGTGCAGGCCCTGGGCGCTGTTCTTCGCCGGCTTGCCGGCCAAGGGATCGCGATCGTCTTCATCACGCACAAGCTCGATGAAGCACTCGACTTCGGCGATCGAGTCACCGTGTTGAGACGTGGACGAAACGTCGGGGAGCTGAGCCCGACGGCGATGACCGACGGCAACATCAGCGACCTGAAGGGTCACATCATCGAGCTGATCTTCGGTTCGTCAGAGTCGCAACACGGTGACTCGACCACCGAAAGGGATCACGTCCCCGACGAGCAAGAGGTGTGCCTGCGAGTTGAAGATGTTGGCCTCGCCGGTGACGGGCCGCGCCCTCTCTTGGAAGCGATCTCGTTCGAGATCCGGAGAGGCGAGATTTTCGGAATCGCCGGCATCGACGGCAACGGCCAGAAGGAACTGGCGGAGGTGATCGCCGGACAACGTCGACTTGATCACGGACAGATCCGGCTCGACGACAAGCCGGTGCACTCCCTGTCTGTCGCGGCTCGCCAAGACCTCGGAATTCGCTACGTCACCGACGACCGACATGGTGAAGGCACCGTCGGCCCGTTGAGCGTCGCCCTCAACACGGTGTTGAAGAGAATCGGACAACGTCCGTTCTGGCGGCGGGGCAATATACGTCATGCACTGATTCGAGAGTTCGCCGATTCACTCATCAGCGAGCACGATGTGCGCACCCCGCACGAACAAGTTCCGATCTCTACGCTGTCGGGCGGAAACATGCAGAAGGTCGTCGTCGGCCGAGAGCTGGCAATGGGCCCCAGGGTGGTCGTGTTCAACAAACCCACCTACGGCCTAGATGTGAAGACGATCAAGGCAGTTCTCGCTCGCATCGTTGCCCAGAGCCGCCAAGGAACGGCCGCGATTCTAATCTCGACGGAACTCAACGAACTGATCTCAACCTGTGACCGAATAGCGGTGATGCACCGGGGGCGTATTACCGGCATCATCGAGAGCAAGCCCGGAATCGAGACCCGACTCGGTGAACTGATGACCGGGGCAGCGGTCACATGACCATGCTTCCCTCCTCCTCAGGCGTCGAGGCCGACCTCGAGGCGATCGTCCCAGCGACCGAGTCGCGGCTACGGAAACGGGTCAACACCGTGCTGATGGCGGTATTGCCGGTCATCGCCGCGAGCGTCGTGGGCGCTGTGCTACTCGGGGCGCTCGGCCGCGATCCAATCAGCTTTTACGCCAACGTGATCGACCACGGCCTGATCGGCTCGCTCGGCCGCCAAGAGAGCCTGATCCGAATGGCACCGCTGCTGCTGATAGCGGCCGGGCTGATGATCGCCTTTCCCGCAGGTATTTGGAACCTCGGCACGGACGGCCAGTTCGTCATGGCTGGTGTTGTGGTAGCCGCGGTAGGCCCTGAGCTGGCACCTCGTACGAGCGGTTGGGTGTTGTTTCCGATCTTGTTCGCGATCGGTTTCGCGGTTGGAGCAGCCTGGTCGATCGTGCCGGCCGTCATGAAGGCGTGGTTCGGGATGAACGAGATCATCACCACCTTGATGACCACGTTCTTGGGGCTCAGCTTCTCTGCGCTGCTTGTCAAGGAGTACTTCGACGACCCCTCGACCACGGTGCCGCAGACAAAGGTTCTAGCGGTGTCGGACCGGCTTCCGAAACTGTTTGACACGCGAGTCCACGTCGGTCTCGTCGTGGGACTCGTCGCCGTGTTGGGCGTGCACTACATGATGACGCGCACCGCATTTGGACTACGGCTGCGAATCGTCGGGATGAATCCAGCCGCGGCGCAACATGCCGGAATGAACATGAAGGCGCTAACACTCAGCATATTCCTGCTCAGTTCCGGCTTTGCCGGACTCGCAGCGGCCGTCGATATCGCTGGTGTCCAAGGTGTCGTACGGGCCGAATGGAACCCGTCGTTCGGATTTACTGTCATCCCTCTTGTCTTTCTCGCTCGCTTTCATGGACCGAGCGTGATCGCCTTCATCGGCGCCTTCGCGGTCCTCTCGATCGGCGGCGAATCCGCTTCACGCAAAGCCGACCTACCCAATTTCTTCGTACTCGTTCTGGTGGCACTGATGCTGTTGTTCCTTGCCGTCAGCGAGTACCTCCAGGCCAAATCGGCGAAGGCACACATGACATGAGTGACATTCTCTCGACCGTGTTTCTGGCCTCGCTCTTGAGTGGCGGCGTGATCACCGCTGTGCCGCTGGTGTTCGCCGGGCTGGGCGAGGCGATTTCGGAGCGTGCCGGCGTTCTGAATGTCGGACTCGAAGGAATGATGTTGTCCGGTGCCTACGTAGCGTTCGTTGTCTCACTCAACTTCGACTCGGTCTGGCTCGGATTCTTCGCTGGCGGTCTGATGGGCATGATCGTGTCGTTGCTGATGGTCGTGTTCTGTGTCCGCCTCAACACAAACCAGATCGTGATTGGAATTGCCATCACCCTTGGCGCTGAGGGCGTGACCGCCCTTCTGCATAACGCTCGCTACTCCGACACCTACCCGCGGCTTCCCAACGCCGAAGTCTTCGATGTGCCGCTTGTGTCCAAGATCCCGGTTTTCGGAGATGGCCTCTTCAGCCATCATCCATCCGCCTACCTCGCCGTGGGCTTGGTGATCGGCGCCACCTGGCTGATGCGCTCGACCGGTATCGGCCTGAGCATCAAAGCTGCCGGCGATCAGCCCCATGCACTCGAGGCCGCCGGCGGCGATCCGCGTGCGACGCGAACTTTGGCTGTACTGATCGCTGGCTTTCTTGCTGGTGTCGGCGGTGCCCATATCGCCCTGGTCGGTGCCGGGTTGTTCGTTCCTGCGGTCACCCATGGGGCAGGTTTCATTGCGATCGTTCTCGCGATGCTCGCCCGCGGCCACTTCAGCTGGATAGTCGCCGGGGCGGTCCTGATAGGGATGTCGCTCTCGCTGACAACCGCCCTGCAACTGGTGGGAGTCGATATACCGATCGACGCCGTTCAGATGCTGCCATTCCTACTGATCCTTGCCGTGCTGTTCGTATTCGGCAGAGACAGCTACCTCCCGGCGGCTCTAGCGCTGCCATACGAACGAGACGCTCACTGACTCGGCTGACTGGCCCGGGCTGACCGACTCGGGCTGACCGACTCGGCTCATTGCTTCGAGCGAATCCAATCGGTGGCCAAGATGACATGACCGGCGGGGGATGTTTATCGGGGGATGCTTACCGGCGGCGTTTCATGTTCTGAACTCGGCCTCGCCGCGTTCGGTCACGGCAGGAGTATGACCTTCGACGCCTCTTTGGAGTCGAACAGTTCGTAGCCCGAGGCTGCTTGAGCGAGTGGCAATCGATGACTGACCAGCACTGTTGGATCGAGCACTCCCGCCTCGATCATCCCCAGCAGCCGCTGTCTGTCATTGAACGGATCGCCGATGGTGAAGCGGAGACATATCTCGTGTTCGAACATCAGCCCATTGTTCAGTGGGTAGTCAGGCTCGAAATGGGCACCGACGACCGACACCGTGCCGCGGCCGCGGACAAACCCGAGCGAAGCTGTCAAGGCACCCGGGGCGCCGGCGGCCTCGATCACGACGTCGGCCCCCAGCCCATCGGTCAACTCCTGAATCATTGAATCTGCCGACTCTGGATCAACCGCAATCGCGCCCAATTGTGACACCAATTGTCGCCTGGACGTCACTCCGTCCACGGCGATCACGGTAGCGGCGACACGGAGCGCGCACATCACGGCCATAACCCCGACCGGCCCGCATCCGACGACGACCACGGTGTCGCCGAGCTTGACTCCGCCTCTCGTCACCGCCGCATAACCGGTGGGGAGAACGTCGGCGAGAAACACCGCTGCCTCGGCGGACACGGAGTCGGGCAGGGGCAATAGCAGCCTTTCGGCGCGAGGGACGCGGACGAGCTCAGCCTGCCCTCCATCGAGGCGCGGATAGACGCCCGAGTACCCGAACAGTCTGCGGTCTGTGCACTGTGACGGTCGTGTGCTCCGACAGTGCTGACACGTGCCATCGGAGACTGTGCTAGTGCTGACGACCCGCTGGCCGACGACGAGGGAAGTGACGGCGGATCCGACGGCGACTACCTCGCCGACAAACTCGTGGCCCATGATCGTGCCGTTTTCGAACCCAGGCGTATGACCGTGAAACGGGAGCAGATCGGCGCCGCAAATTGCGGTTTCCGTGACGCTTACGATCGCGTCATCGCTCTCTTGGATCGTGGGATCAGGGACATCTCCGACTCCGATCAGCCCGGGCTTGTCCAAGAAGACTGCTTTCATTGCGCCACCGTTTCGTCGTCGTCGTTCGCTGTTTCTTCTGCGGCAAGTTAACAGTTGACAGACGTCGCGGTCAAGGAGCCCTTTGTGAACGACTTGAATCGCCGGCTGCGGTCGACCCGGTGCTGATCGACAACGTTGTTTGACCATTTCTCGATCCAGAACACCTGGTAGATCGATCCAGGGCGAATGCACCGCAACGCGGTTTCGTAGAGCTCAGGAGAACTGCGTGCGTGAGCGCGCCGGCACGACACCGTCGATCTCGAGATCGACTTTCTCGTTGTAGAAGCAGACGAGTCCGGCGATCGCTTCGGACTCGGGCAGTGGCGTGCGGTAGCCCCAGGCGATGTCGTCGTGGGTGGCCCCACCCACCGTCACCGACCAGTAGTGGGCGAAGCCCTTGTACGGACACCCCGACGACGTAGCGGTCCGGGTTAGCAGATCCATCCGCACGTCGGTCTGTGGCAGGTAGTAACGGGGCGGAAGACCGGTTTCGAACAGGATCGTCGGCCGGACAGAGTCGGCAACCGCCTCGCCGTCGATCAGAACACGCACGTGACGAGATGAGGCGAGCGTGTCGAGGCGCGCCTCAGGGCTGCGCGGATGGACATACACCTCGACGTCCTCCTCGAACCATGAGTCCATGGCGTCCCACTCGAACCTGACCAGGCCGCGCAGGTCTTCGACCGGGGAGTCGACGTGATGCCACGCCGCGTCGGGGACCACTTCACCGTCGACGACCAGGTCGTAGCGCGTGCCGTCGCCGCGCTGGGGCGAGCGCAGGGTCTCGCCGTTCTCGGTCAGTTCACCGCGTACATCGTCGACTGGGAAGTACCAGGCCGGGTAGTACGGCACCTCCCACACGAAGCGGGCGTCGCGACTGTCGACGATCACACGTCCGTTGCGCATGCCGCGGATCCACTTCGGGTTGCGTTCGATCCTGATTGTGGGTGGTGCATAGGCCATGGCCTGACCAACCCGTAGATCGGTCCGATCATTCCGATCAGCGTGCCAGTTCGCATGCTGATCGGTTCGTGCTGAGGTCTGCGGTACGTCCGGTTTCTCGTGGCGGGTGCGGTGACGCGTTGCATCCTCGAGTTCCACGCCGGCACCGACGATCTGATCGGAATGGTCTCACTGAGTCCGGTTGGATAGGTGTCTCGACCCCACTCCTTGTCAGACGCGCAGGGCTCAGATGGTCTGCGGCATTCCGCCAGAGGGGTCAGCGCGATGCAGTAGTGTCCCACGTCAACACTTCAGTTGTCCCGGGGGTCGTCATGAAAAAGTCCCATCTGCTCGCCTTGGCGCTGATTCTGGGGCTTGTTCTTGTGCCGGCATCGGCCACGGCTGTTCCAGGCGGTACCGTCTCAGGAACCGTAACTCTTGACGGGGCACCTCTCGTCGGAGTCGAAGTGTTCCTGTTCGACAATGGGGCCGGCCCGAGATTCGCCTGCACCGATGCGATCGGTGAATACTCGTTCACAAACGTCGATACATACGCCAAGATGGCGACGGGACCCGGCGGCGGCTCGTCGACCCCCTGCACGAATATCGACTTCCTTGCTCCTGACGGAGGTCCACTGTTGGGCATCGTGAAGGGAGGCGGTGTCTCCCCGGCGGATGTCGACTTCGAAGTTGAGCGCCCCGAGTTCACAACGTTGACTCCGGCGCGGATGGCCGACACACGGGTCGGTGGTCCGACAATCGATGGCACATACTCCGGTGATGGCATCGTTAAAGGCGGCGACGTCTACGAGATCAAGATCGCGGGCCGCGGCGCCGTACCAGCCCTTGCGTCGGCAGCCATCCTGAACCTCACCGTCACGGGTGGGTCCGGCCCTGGTTTCGCGACGTTGCACCCATGTGGTGCTGTTCCCAACGCATCGAGTCTCAACTACGCGACGGCGACGACCGACCCGAACGAAGTGATCTCAAAGCTCTCCGCGAGCGGCAGCGTGTGCGTGTTCGTGCTCACCGACGTCCACGTCATCGTCGATGCAGTCGGCTACATCGCGGCGACATCGAACTTCGTCTCCCTGGCGCCTTCCAGATTCGCCGACACCCGGCCTGGCTTGACCACCGTCGACGGCCAGTTCGCAGGTGATGGCATCGTTGCCGGCGGGACCACCTACGAGGTCCAGATCACCGGTCGCAACGGAGTTCCCGCGAGCGCGGCAACGGCCGCAATCAACGTCACGGTCACCGGTGGCGCCGGTCCTGGCTTCGCCACGACGTATCCCTGCGGCCCGGTGCCGACCGCGTCCAGCCTCAACTACGGCATGGGTGCGACCATCCCCAATGAGTTGATCGCCAAACTCTCCCCCGCTGGCAAGATCTGCGTTTTCGTTCTCACCGACGTTCACCTGATCATGGACGTTGTCGGGTACATGCCGGACTCTGCCGGCTACCAGACTTTCGACCCGGCCAGGTTTGCAGATACCCGTCCGGGCATGCCGACCATCGACGGTCAGTTCTCCGGAGATGGAATCGTCAGCGGCGGTACGTTCTATGAGGTGAAGATCAGCGACCGCAACGGCATCGCGACCACCGCAAGCGCGGCCGTCATCAACCTCACCGTGACCGGTGGTACCGGTCCCGGTTTCGCTACCGCCTACCCGTGCGGCACCGTACCGACCGCATCCAGTCTCAACTACGGCGTGGGCACGACGCGACCGAATGAGCTGATCGCCAAACTTTCTTCGACCGGAACCATCTGTGTCTTTGCGCTCACCGATGTGCACGTCATCATCGATGTTCTAGGGTTCCAGTGAGCGCCACCCGGCCGACGATGTGGAGGGACACGAGGGTGACGAGATGGGCGATCTCGGATCGTTGATCGATGAAGGCTGAGGAGCTTCAGGCGGAGTTCGTCGAGGTGTACTTCGCTGCGTACATCGACGCCTCGCTCGACCTTGTCTCCGACGAGATCGAGTTCGTGAACGCGACCCACAGCGGTCAGCATCGGAAACCGCATCCATGCCGATTCTGAAGTCACCACCGCAGACGTCGAACTGGCCCACCACTCCAACAAGCGCCTACTCGAGGCAGTGTTGCGTGTCGGCCCGCGTTCACGGATGTCGCGCCTCAGGGCCCTGACGAGATCTTCACCGTCACCGATATCGACCGCCTGTTCGAAGCTGGCGAGCGACTGAAACGGTCGGCAAGCCCGGCGAGCTGAGAATGGTGGCAGTCGATCCAACCGCACCGACCCTTAGTGATGAAGACTCTTCAGCCCCACGATGTTGGAACCGGGTCAGGCGAGTCGAAGCAGCTCAGTCCGACGGCGGGCGCTGATGCCGAGGTCTGCTGGAGGTCTGGAATCCTCCTGCGAAAGGTCGGTAGCCTGTGCGGCGCCGCACGCTGGTGCGTTGCGGTCCCGCCCCAGTAGCTCAGTGGATAGAGCATCGGTTTCCTAAACCGTGTGTCGTAGGTTCGATTCCTACCTGGGGCGCTGCGTGATGTCTGTTGGAACTCGACACCCACGGTCTGAACCTTCCAATTGCTTCTCGCCGGGTCGGGGCTCCGTCTACGATCATCGAATGGCCAAACGTCGCCAACTCCTCCGATCGATCCCGCTTCTCGTCGCCGGAGCCGTAGTGGCGTCGGTCGCCATAGTGAACACGGGCGGTGCAGCCGGGACGTGTACGAAGTGTCTTGAGATCGGTGCTGGCGGCCCCGATCTGATGATCGGCACGCCGAAGGAGGACATCGGCAGCGTCGTCGACTCCGGGATGGCTTCGGTGATGTATGACGCCGGATCCAGCGTCGACAGCCTGTACCAGGGAGTGACCGTGAACGGCACGCTGATTCCAGGGACACCTGAGGAGTTCGATTACTTCAGTAGCGGGATGCCTGAAGACCACGGCGGCGCGATGGCGTTCGGTGACTTCAACAACGACACCTACGACGATGTCGCAATCGGCATTCCCTACGAAGACGTCGGTTCGATTGTCAACTCCGGGATCGTCGAGGTCTTCTACGGAGGTGTGAGCGGCACGTTCGAATCCGTGCAGGTCCTGCACCAGGGAACCCCGTTCTTCCCGGGCTCGCCGGAGACAAACGACCGCTTCGGGTGGAGTCTGGCTACGCAGCGCCTCGGTAGCGACGCCTACGACGACCTGGTGATCGGGGTACCGTTCGAAGGTATCGGGGCAGTGCCCAGTGCCGGTCTCGTGCAGATCGTCCATGGCGGGCCCACCGGCCTCAATCCCGCCGACGTGCAGAACTGGCATCAGAACACATCCGGCGTCGCAGGCACCGTCGAGGCCAACGATCGCTTCGGCTGGGCCGTGGAAGCAGCTGCCTTCAGCGACGTGGCCTGGGGCGCTGTGATCGTCGGCACGCCATTCGAGGACATCGGAGCGGTTCAGGACGCGGGCATCGTGCAGGCGTTCTACGCCGGCTCGGACGGCGACATTGCCACCGCCAACCAACAGACATTCCATCAGGACACACCCGGAATCGGTGGGGTCGTCGAGGCGTTCGATCGGTTCGGTGAAGTCCTCGAAGCCGGAGGCTTCGGATCCGGCTACTTCGACTTGGCCGTCGGTGTGCCGTACGAGGGCGTCGGTTCGAAATCCGACGCGGGCATCGTGCAGATCATCTACGGCGACTTCAGTGGCCTGACCACCGCCGACGTAGGTGGCGGCAGCAACCGCTACATCGTGCAGGGCGAGAGCGGGTTTGGGGGCACGCCGGAAACGGGCGACCATCTCGGGGCCGCATTGGCCGCGATACCCGGCCCTGGGAGCGACGACCTGCTCGCGATCGGTAGCCCCGGTGAAGCGATCGGGATCTTCGATGATGCCGGGCTGGTGCACATCCGTTGGCCGAACGATCGCAGTGGTCTGCTCACGATCCACCAGGGGACGGCCGGCATCCTTGGCGAGAACGAGTCATTCGACCACTTCGGGGCCGCACTGGCATTCACCGACATCAACAGCGACGGTACGGCCGACCTCGTCATCGGTGGGCCCGGAGAGAACAGCGCCGCCGGCCGAATTTGGATCCTCGAGGGCGACGCGACCGGCATCACGGCGACAGACCGCATCTTCGAACAGGGCACGGCCCCGTTCCCCGGTACTCCCGAAGGAGGCGACCGATTCGGCGCCGTGATCCTCGGTGGTAGCACGGCCTGAACTGGAGCCGGCGAGTCTGTTGAACATCGATGCGCTCAATAGTCGGCCTGGCAGCGTCTTGGGCTGTTCTCGGTGACTCCGAGCGCCGGTGATCGCTGGCGATCTACGGTTGCGGCATGTGTCGCAACATCACCACCCTGCGCGGGCTCGAGCCGACCGCGACCGCCGATGAGATCATGGCGGCTGCACGTCAGTATGTGCGCAAGGTCAGCGGAGTGCAAAAGACCTCCGAGGCGACCGAGGCGGCTTTCGAGCGGGCGGTGCAGGTGGTGGCGGCAGCGACGGTCGAACTGCTCGGCGAACTGCCAGCCCGCAAAGTTCCCCCGAAGACCGAACCGCCACTTCGGCGGATCGTTCGCTCCGACAGCGCCCGCTGATCTGTCAATCGTCCGATCACGACGGGGTCGAAAGCCTCTGTCTCGTCTTGCGTCGCGCGGCGATGATCGAAATGGTAAATTGTTCGTCGGAGGGGGTGGCCATGTTTCAGCATCTGATTGTGCCGATCGATGGCTCGGCGGCGTCGTGGCCGTCGGTACCGATTGCGGCGCGAATGGCCGCCACCGTCGAAGGCAAACTCGACGTCGTCACGGTCGTCGACCGGTTGGCCGACGTCGGCCCCGCACAAGCCGATCTGCGTGACGGGCTGCAGCACCTAGGAGAGCTGCCCGTCGAGCCGAATGCCCAGGTGCTCGCCAGCGACTCCGTGGCGCGGGCGATCGCCAATCATGTCGAGTCGATCGGCGGCGCAACAATTGTGATGAGTTCTCACGGTCATGGCCGCTCGGCCGCCGTGCTCGGCAGCACGGCCGACGAGTTGTTGCGGCTGATGTTCGGACCGCTCGTGGTGATCGGGCCTCACGTCGCCGCCGACGCCGGTTCGCTCGACGGTGCCTATGTCGTGCCAATCGACGGGTCCGATTCGGCCGAGAAGATCGTGCCGATCGCCGTTGCGTGGGCGATCGAGTTCGGGGCGGTGCCATGGTTGGTCGAGGTGATCGACCCCGACCTGCGTCTCAGCGGCGACGTCTCCGAGTCGGCATACACGGCCCGAGTCGCCCACCGGATCCAGGCCGATACTGGCCACAACGTCGAGTATGACGTGCTCCATGGCCAGCGCCCCTCGCGCTCGATCGTCGGGTTCGCCGACAGCATGTCGGCGTCATTGGTGTTCGCCTGTACGCACGGTCGCACCGGGTTGGAGCGGTTGCGGCTCGGCAGTGTGGCCGCCGAGATCGTTCGCCACGCCGAATGCCCCGTGGTACTGCACCGCCCGCCCGCCCTCTCCTGAGTTGGGAGATGTGCCAGGCACATCTCCCAACACCGCAACTGATTCGATCGGCTTAGCCTGACTCGGTGACCGAGGTCGTTGCCCGCCCAAACCGTTCGTTCGGTGCACCTTTGTTGCCCGGCTCGCGCGGCTTCATCATCGTGTTGTCGATGTGCATGGCGGTCACGGCGTTCGGTATCGACACGATCTTGCCGGCGTTCCCCGATATCCGCCTCACGCTCGGCCTCGAACCCGGCGCCAAATCGGTCACCGGGCTTATCACGTTCTTCTTCATGGGCTCGTCGCTAGGGCTCCTGCCGGCTGGCCTCTTGGCGGATCGTTTCGGGCGCCGTCCGATCATGTGGGGTGGTTTGGCGCTGTACATCTTGGGCGCAGTCGGATCATTGATGGCGCCCACGTTGGGCACGATGTTCGTCGCCCGGTTCATCTGGGGACTCGGCTCCGCCGGTCCTCGTGTCGCCGTCATGGCGATGGTCCGCGACTCCTACGAGGGCGCTCAGATGGCACGCCAGATGTCGATGATCATGGCTGTCTTCATCATCGTGCCGACGTTCGCTCCGGCGCTGTCGGTCGGCATCTTGGCGATCGGCCCGTGGCAGGCGGTCTTTTGGACCTGCGCCGCCGGAGCCGCCCTGGTCGCCGCCCTGGTGACCCGCCTGCCAGAGACGCTGCCGACGGCCGCGCATCGACCGCTGTCGGCGGGCGCCTCGTGGCAGAGCTGTCGGACGGTTCTCACCACACCCGGCACACCGGGATACCTGCTGTCGCTGACAGCTCTGTTCGGCGTCTTCATGTCGTACCTGGCGAGTTCGGAGATCGTGCTCGATCAGGTCTTCGAGCTGGGGGAGTGGTTCCCCGTGTTCTTCGGCGGGGTGGCCGTGGCGATGGGCTCGGCGATGTACCTCAATAGCCGAATCGTCGAGCGTGTCGGTCTGCGACGCATCGTTTCGCTTGTCTTTTTGGCCAACACGGCGGCCGTCGCGGCGCTGTTGACCCTGGCGCTCGTGACATCCGGGAAACCAGGGTTCGTTCCCTACTTCGTTCTGCTCACGGCCGTGTTGTTCACACAGCAGATGCTGATCCCCAACCTGAACGCGTTGGCGATGCGTCCGCTCGCACACGTCGCCGGCACCGGTGCAGCGATCCTCGGGATGGTGGCCGGCGTGGTCGGTGCCCTGATCGGCGGGTTCATCGACCGTCAGTTCGACGGCACCGTGACCCCATTGGCGATCGGCTTCATGATGTCGTCGTTGGTGGCCTCCAACGCCTGGCGCTGGGCGGCCTCCCAGGAATCGCCGGCGGATTGATCGGAGAGTTGGGAGATGTGCCTGGCACAACTGCCAACTGTTAGAGAACTTGGTTGCCGTACATCTGGCCGAGCGGTTCGCCGATCAACTCGAGCCGTTCGCCGTCGGGGCCGGTGAAGTACACCGACGTCTGGTGCACCCAGGTCGGGATGCCGGCGTCATCAAGCTTTTGCTTGATCCTCCCCCAGTTGTCGTGGGGCATCGAGATCGCCAGATGATGGTGACCGCCGAGCACTTCGAGGTACTCACCGAGGCCCAGCCCTGGGAAGTCGAAGAACGCCAGCGCATTGCCGTTGCCGATGTCGAAGAAGAAGTGGGTCGAGCCGGCGTAGTCGCGGTTCTCGAACAGTTCGGTCAATGGGAACTCGAGCAACCCTTGATAGAAGTCGATCGTGCGCTCCACGTCCGAGCACATCAATGCCTGATGATGCACGCCCGTCGCCGACGATCTCGGACGGTCGTCGCCCGCAACCAGGTGCTTGTCGCGCAGCCGGGCCCACTCATCGTCACGATCGGGGTGATCGCCATCGTGTGTCGACCCGAAGTGTGGAGCATTGGATCCCATCGCAGCATCTTGCCAGCCGCCGGTCCAACTGTCACGGCGCTTCGGCGGCACCCCCGGCGCTCGCCCGTAGCGCAGCGGCCGAGAACGACGCGGGCGGCTCCTTCACGGCCCGATATGTCACACCCCCGTCGACTTGCGTAATCCTCATCAAGAGGTTGTGAGCGACGTCGTACTCCTCGATCATCGGTTGCAGGGCACCACCCCACGACACGAGAACCGATTCGTCTGGTTGGACGCGGGCCGAACCGAGTCCGACGCTCGATCGGCCTTGCGGTTCGTCGATCTGCCACAGCAGGGTGGCCGTTCCGGCGACGGTGTCGACCCTGTACGCAACCGCCCGAGCCGGTTGGCCCGTGTCGGTGCGGTTGTCGAACATCGTCACCACGTCGCCGGTCATCCGTGCATCGTGGGGTCGCCGCGGACCGCCGAGCGGGTCGTTGAGGATAGTCAGACGTGGTGCCCCCGACTGGGGTGTGGCCGGTAGGGGACTGCCGAGGATCCATTCCAGGTCACCGCTCGAGCGCTCGACACGAAACACGGCATCGATGTGCCGGCCCGACACGATGTAGTCGCCGGAACCGTCGGCCACCAGCCCGAGCGAGTTGAGGTGGAACGGGTCGACTTCACCGCCGACGTAGCCCGGCGACGGCTCCCAACGCACCGGATACGTGACCTCGTCGTATCCGATGTGGTCCGAGGTTCGCCACGACCACACCAGGTTGCCGTCGACATCGATCTCCTGGATCACGCCGTCCGCGATCTCGTCGTGCTCGAGGTACCCCGTGCCGAGCACCCTTAGATCCTGATCGGCGAGCAGCGGATAAGTCAGCATTGCCCGCGCACCATTGGTGAGCGGGACATAGTCGTGATGATCGGTCGGATACTCGACGCCCGGATCGGCCGGATCGTCGATGGTCGTGTGCTCATCGATCAGCGTTCCGGTCAGGCTGAGGATCTGATAACCCCGATCCGGTAGCACCCCGTACCGGGGGCCCAACGAGGGGGTGATGATGAGACGCCCATCCGAACGACGCTTGAGATCGATCATCACCTGCGAGAGCCGCTTGTACCAGATTGGTGCGCCGCGACCATCGAGGACGATCGCAAACGTGTGTTGACCCGGATCGGTCCGCAGGGTGGTCAGGTACCAGCCCGGTGTCGGTTCGCCGGGTCGATCGATCTCGAGTCGCGGGAAGTCGTCCGGAACGCATCGGAACCAGTAGTCACGCACCACCCCGCCGCGCCTGAGCTGAAGCCAGGTGAGGTCGTCGTCCTCGACGGGCAGATCGATCATGCCCGCTGACACCGAGACGCCGTTGACGCGTGCCGTTGTCGAGACCAGCAGATCGAGCCCGAGGTCGACGGCGTGATTGCCACACTCGACGATGTAGTCGGTGCCGTCGGCCGTGAACGGCGGCCAAGTGAACTCGTCGAACGAGAGCCGTTCGACGAGCATGTCATCGGGCGCCGCCATCACGCCGAACAGGTCGACGACGAGGTGCACCGCGCTGAGCGTGAAGAAGCAGACCTCGCCGGTGGCCGACAAGTCGACCGTGACCATGTTCGTCGACTCGCCCTCGGGGGCGTAGTTGAGAACCGATGCCGTCGGAACGTCCTCGTCGCACGGGTACACGGTGACGAATCCCTGGCCCTCGGCTTGTGTCGCGACAACGTTGAGTACGACGGCGGTCGCCTGTGACTCGATCGCCAGACCTACGGTCGGCCGCAGTCTGCGGATCGAGCTGGACCCGAACTTGGTCGTCCAGCCGCCCTCTCCGGTACGCGAGTCGGCCAGCCGCTGTCCGGCCAGCGGGCGAAACTCGGCGGCTGGACCGAACTGTGGCGCCGGTGAGTAGTAGCCGCTGATGTCGACGATGACGTGATGGTCGACGTTCGATCGCAGGCAAAGCCGCGACGCGTCATCAACACCGACGATGATGGCCACTGCCCTGGCTTCGCCGGCTCGAAAGTTGAGGTTCGAGGCCGTGGGCGCAGTGGTGCCGCACGGGAAGGCTGTGATGAAGCCGGCGGCCGCCGGCTCGGTGACGGTGAGGTTGGCCACGATCGCCGTCGTGTTCGAGGGCACGAGATCGTCGAGCTCGATCGTGCGGATCGCGCCGGCGGGGACGCGGGCGCGGCCAGGATCGTTACGGGAGTCGCTGACTCGTACGGGAGCGATCGAGTTGAACCGCTGCGTGCCGTCCTGCGTCCACCAGCCGCTGAGGTCGATCAACACGTCCGCTTCGAACAGGCTGAAGACACAGATATCGCGGGCGGAGTCGGGCACCGCGACGACCAGGTTGGGTGTCGGGAACCCGCCATCGCGGGTGTTCAGGTTCGAGGCGACCGGCCGTCCAGATTCGCAAGGGAACACCGACATGAATCCCGGCTGCGAGCCGAGTCCGGTGACGGACAAGGACAGGGCGGAAGCGCCGACCGGGGCCACCGATGTGTCGACCCTGACGCGGAGAACGCATCCGGCGCCGATCGGAGCGTCGACGCCGCCAGTGCCGTCGCGGGTGTCGACCAGTCGTCGTGGTGTGACCCCGGTGAAGCTCGTCAGCGGCGGTGCGGCCGGTGTGGCCGTTGGGGTGGCCGTCGGTATCGCCGCACACGAGAGCGAGGCGATACCCGCCGCGCCGGCGGGCGCCGTCGCGATCGTCACGCATGTCGTGACGAGGATCGTCGTCACCACGAGCAGGCCGGCCGAGCCGCTCAGCTTCATGACGCGCAACGTAGCCCTGTTGAGTCGAGCGTTGCGATCGCGAGGCGTGCCGAGGCCACGATTCGAACTATTGCCAGACCGGATCCGGAACGCCGTAGGTGACGCACAGCCCCATCACGTCGATGATCAGCAGCGCGAACACGATGCCGGCGAACACGATCGTACGTTTGCGTGATCGTCGCAGACTGGGGGGCGGCATGTACCAAGACGGCAACAGATCGACGGCGAGGCCTTCGGTCGACCCGAACGGAACAGCGTCGGCAGGGATCGGGGCGTCGGGGTCGGCGGCCAACGCCAACGAGGTGAGCTCCTCATCGGTGATCGATCCGAGATCGTCGACATCGCCGTTCACGTCGACAACCTAGACCGCTACCCGCTGTCACGTCGATGGGACACGACGGCGGACCGACCCGCGGGCCGCATGTTCGTGTCGACGACTCAGAGTCGACGGACCTGTGACCAGGCTCGACCCGGCCCAATCGGTCATCTGTATGTGTCCACATCAGGTGCCAATGTGGACACATGGATGTCGGAGTGCGGGAACTCAAACAACACCTGTCCGAATATCTGGCTCGAGCCGAGCGGGGTGAAGTGATCCGGGTCACCGATCGCGGCCGGCCGAAGGCGCTGCTGATGCCGGTGCCCGGCGGCGATCCGCTGCAGCGCGGCGTGGACGAGGGTTGGATTCGTCCGCCGCTCGCAGAGGGGGCGCTCGAACCGTTCGAAGGTGTCCGCGCCGAGCGGCGCACGCTCGACGTCTTGTCCGACGACCGCAACGGCTGATCTACATGGTTGCCTACGTCGATACCAGTGCACTTCTGAAGCGCTACGTGGTCGAGGCAGATTCACAGATCGCAGAACGGTTGCTCGGCATCGATCCCGTGTTGGCGTCGAGTTGGATCACGGCGGTCGAGGTGCGCCGCAACCTTGCTCGCCTGCTCGGCGAGGACACCCTCGCCACGGTCCGACGTCGGGCGGAACGCGACCTCGGCCACATGGCTCTGATCAGTTTCGATGGCTCGGTCGCGGCACTGGCGTGCGAGATTGCGGAGCGGTTCGGCGTGAGGTCGCTCGATGCCGTTCACTTGGCGAGCGCCAAGCGGCTCATGATCGATGATCTGGCATTCATCACGTTCAACCTTCGCCAAGCGGAGACCGCCAGACGGCTCGGGCTGCGAGTGATCGGCTGCTGACGCCACTCAGCCGAGGGCGGCGATCGCGTCGGCGACGGCCAGCACGCGGCGGGCGTTGTCGACGTGGAGGTTTTCGATCATCTTGCCGTCGACGGTGATAACACCGCGGCCGTCGGCTTCGGCCTGCTCGAAGGCCTCGATCACGCGCCGAGAGAAGTCGACCTCGTCATCGCCGGGCGCCCACACGGTGTTCGCCGGTTCGACCTGGCTGGGGTGCACGAGGGTCTTGCCGTCGAAGCCGAGCGCCCTGCCCTGCTGGGCCTCGGCCATGAAGCCGTGCGGGTCGCGGACGTCATTGTAGACGCCGTCCAAGATGACCTTGTCGGCCTCGCGGGCGCCGACCAGGGCGGTGGCGAGGTGTGGGATCAGCGGCGAGCGGTCGGGCAGCATCGCCGTGCGCAGTTCCTTGGCCAGATCGTTGGTGCCCATCACGAGCACATTGACACGCCCATGGTGGACGATCGATCGGATGTCGAGGATTGCCGTGGGCGTTTCGATCATCGCCCAGATCGTCATCTCGGCGGGCGCTCCGGCGGCGTCGAGCTGCCGCTCGACCTCTTCGAGGTAGGCATGCGAGCTGACCTTCGGGATCACGACCGCCGAGGCCCCAGACGTTGCTGCGGCGGCGATGTCGTCGGCACCCCACGGGGTGTCGAGCCCATTGCAGCGGATGGTTATCTCGCGGTGGCCGTACTCGCCCGATCCGGCAGCAGCCACAGCGTTGGCGCGGGCATCCTGTTTGGCGTCGGGAGCGACAGCATCCTCTAGATCGAAGATCAGGGCGTCGGCAGGGATCGTCTTGGCTTTGTCGAGTGCCCGTTGATTGGCAGCGGGCATGTAGAGCACCGAGCGGCGCGGGCGGAGCGAAGCATCCAACATCGTGGTCTCCGATCAGAAGCCGTAGGCGTCGGCGAGCGAAGCGTCGCGGGCGGCGAGCTGGCGGGCGAGTGACAACACGACCTGACACTGCTTGCACGAGGCGTCGTCCTCCATCTTCCCGTCGAGCATGATCGCCCCGGTGCCGTCGCCCATCGCCTCGATCACGCGCCGTGCATGGGCGACATCTTCCGGACGCGGCGAGAACACCCGCTTGGCGATCTCGATCTGGCTCGGGTGCAGCGACCAGGCTCCGACACACCCGAGTAGGTAGGCGTTTCGGAACTGGTCCTCGCAGGCGACGCGATCGGCGATGTCGCCGAACGGGCCGTAGAACGGCAAGATGCCAGCGGTGCCGCAGGCATCGACCATGCGGGCGATCGTGTAGTGCCACAGGTCCTGCTGGTAAGTATCGCGTGGGGTGTCGGGAGCGTCGGCGCTCGGGTCTTGGCGGACTACATAGTCGGGGTGACCGCCACCGACCCTGGTCGTCTTCATGCGGCGGTTGGCAGCGAGATCGGCCGGACCGAGCGAGAGGCCCTGCATGCGCGGAGAGGCGAGGCAGATCTCCTCGACGTTGGCGACGCCGCGGGCGGTCTCGAGGATCGCGTGCACCATCAACGGTGTCTCGAGGCCGGCCTTGGCCTCGAGCTGTGCGAGCAGTCGGTCGACATAGTGGATGTCTTCTGGGCCCTCGACCTTGGGGATCATGATCACGTCGAGCGCTTCGCCGGCTTCGAGCACGGCGGCGGTGAGGTCGTCGAGCGCCCACGGAGAATCGAGGCTGTTGACGCGGGTCCAGAACTGGGTCTCGCCGAAGTCGACCGCTCCGGCGACCTCGACCAGGCCGGCTCGGGCCGCTTGCTTGTCGGTCGCCGGCACCCCGTCTTCGAGATTCGCGAGCAGCACGTCGACCTGGCCGACCATGTCGGGCACCTTGCCGCGCATCTTCTCGTTAGACGACGGAAAGAAGTGGATCATCCGACTCGGGCGAAACGGAATCTCGCGCAACGGCTCGGGAGCGCCGAGGGCGAGCGGCTTGAAGAAGTCCTTGGGAGAACGCACGCACGCGACCCTATCGAGGGGCGGCGACTCCACGAAAGCGAGCCCGAGCCGGAGGTGAACCGCGACCGATCGTGACGGTGGCCGATCAAGAATCCGCGAGCGATAGACGAAGTGGCCTCTTATCGCCCGTTCCGCCGGGCGATACTGGGGGCCATGGAGGAAACGCGCCGCCACAACGATCTGACTGCCGAGGAGGCTCGGGTGCTCGGTTGTCTGATCGAGAAAGAGTCGACCACTCCCGGTAGCTATCCGCTAACGCTGAACGCTCTGCGCAACGCCTGTAATCAGTCGACCAGCCGCGATCCAGTGGTGTCGTATAGCGACCACGACGTCGAGCTGGCATTGGCGTCGCTGCGAGAACGCGGGCTGACTCGAACGGTTCACAGCACGTCGAATCGGGCGGCCAAGTTTCGCCACATCGTGCCCGAGGCGCTGCACCTCGAAGCCGCCGAGACGGCGCTGATCTCGGTACTCATGTTGCGGGGGCCACAGACGATGGGAGCGCTCAAGATCCGTAGCGAACGCCAACACGTTTTTGAGTCGACCGACGAAGTCGCCGCGGCGTTGGCCGGGCTGGCCGACCGCCCGCAGCCGCTGGCGCTGCAACTCGAACGGCAGCCGGGGCAAAAGGATGCGCGCTGGATCCAGTTGTTGGGTGCCGACGACGATCCGAGTTCAGCGAGCCCGTCGGGCAACGCGACGTCTCCGACCGCCGATGTGTCGACTTCGGACGACCCATATGGCGAAGCGACCGCAGAGTTCTACGACCTGCTGGCAACCGCCCACTGGGAGACGTTCGGGATGCAACTGCTGGTCCTGTTGTCAAATGCCGACCCGACGCTGGGTCCAATCGTCGACATCGGCGCCGGTACCGGCGTGGGATTGCCGTTCTTGCAGGTCGCCGTACCCGCCGCCCGCGTCCACGCCATAGAGCCCTCGCGGGCGATGCGCACCGCCTTGCACACCCGGCTGATGCTCGACGCCGATCTGCGCCGCATCACCACCGTCGAGCCGCGGTCATTCGCTTTGGCGGCGCTGCCCGAGCGGGCGTGCGCGCTGATCGCATCGGCCGCTCTGGGACACCTCGACCGTGCCGAGCGGGAGCGTCTGTGGCGGTATATCAGCGAGCGGATGCCCGTGGGCGCGCCAGCCGTGATCGAGGTGCTCCCTCCAGCACGTCCCTTGACTGTGCCGCCGACCCGGTATCGCGAACTCGCTGTCGGCGAATACACCTACGAGGGCTGGCAGCAGGGCGAACCGGCGGACGAGCACGACATGGAATGGACGATGACCTACAGGGTGCTCGATCGCGACGCAGAGGTGGCGAGCTACTGCGTGCGCAGCAGATGGCGGTGCTTCAGCGTCGACGATATCCGCGCCGAGATCGAACCGTTCGGGCTGACCTTGGTCGAACACGAGGGCTGCGTCGTCATCACACGACCTGCTTGATCGCTCAGAGGAACTCGCGCAGCCAGGCCGGAAGCCGGGTCGGGCGTCCCTCGGGAGTGACACAGCCGTGGGCGGTGACGCCGGTCGCCCTGACCTCACCGTCGACGGTCAGCAGGTACCCCATCTGGAACGAGGCTCGTTCGACCGTCGCCATCGTGGCGTGCACATCGACCACGTCGTCGAACAACAAGGGCCGCCGATACTGCACCAACGCCTCGAGCACGTTCATCTCGATACCCTCCGCTCGAATCTCCTGGTATGGGTGACCGATGTGGCGGAGATAGGCGATCCGGGCCTCCTCGAGCATTGGGAGGTAGCGGCTGTGGTGCACGATCCCCATCGCATCGGTCTCGGCGAAGCGGACCCGAAGCTGATGGGCGAACTCGTAGTCGCCCGGTTCCGTCGAAGGGTCCGCTGAGATTCGCACCTTGCGACCATAGGTCGTTCGATGCCGTTTCGTCGGCTCGACGTCGGAGTGGCGACCAACGATCTGGCGCTGGTCCTCGAAGCCAAGATCGCCCAGATCGAGGCGGTCTGAGATCTTCAGCGGCTGGGGTGGCGCATCATCGCCTCGATCCGCGCCACCCTGGTCCGTGCCGGTGGGTGGGTGGCGGCCAGGCGCGCTTTCCAACCTACGGCTCTGGCGCCTCCGCCGAGCCTGATAACGGCCCGCAGGGCGTCGACCAGCGCGCGTCCATATCCCATCCGAACGGTACGGCGATCGGCCTCGAATTCCGAGCGGTGCCCGACGATGTTGGCGAGCGCGTCCGAGGCGTACAGCGCCGCCAGGAAGACCCACGAGATGGCGGTCAGCAGCCCCGCCGCGACGCGTCCCAAGGCGGTCAGCGCTGCCGAGTGTGACACGAACGAATCCGTGGCCGCTCTCGCCACGTTCTGCAGATAGAAGCCGACCCTGGCCAGCAGCAACACCGGCAACGACAGCCAATGAGCGAGCGTCAGGGCCACCGTGTGAAGCCCGAGATGGTGGCTGAGCTCGTGGGCGAGCACGCCCGACAGCTCGCGTTGGGACAGTTCGTCGATCGCGAACGACGTAACGATCAACAGATGCCCCCCACAGGCGTAGGCGTTCAACTCGTCGGAGTCGATTACACGGATTACGAAGCGGTACTGAGGCTGCTTGGCCGTAGCCGCCAGATCGCGCCAGATCGGCGTGATCACCGCCAGTTCGTCCGATGACGGTCGCCGTGCCCCGAGAAATGGGCTGAGCAGGGCGACCTGCACCGATGGCACGAACAACAACAAGCCGATCACCAGCCATCCGGCTGGGACGACCCAATATTGGATCCCGAAGATCAAGCGCAGCGGCAACCACGCCACGGCCATCGCCACCAACCAGAACGGTACGAGGGCGGCGACCGGCACCAAAGCGACGATCGCTGACCGTTCGATCTGCCGGCTTGTCCTGGCCGGCGGCGTCTTCATCTCGGCCGGCGAACCCATAACGAGAGGATACGGAACTTATGTCGACATATCGAGCTCAGAGTCATCGACGCTCGGTCTGGTCCGAGCCTGAATTTGATGTCAAGAACGCTTCAAGTTCCGAGAACATAGTGCCGAATGAAAGGCGTGGAGTCCAATGCCATCGCGGCCACAGAGCCGACCGCCTCACCTGCCGTGCAAGAACTGCTGCGCAGCGCTGCAGAGGCTCAGGAGCAGAATCCGGTCGTCGCGCGGCAGCATGCCCTGCAAGCGCGTGTGGTGGCGCGAGCCAACGGTGACAAGGTCGGTGAGGCCGAGTCGTTGTACCGGCTTGCCAGCCTGGCCCACTTCGGCGCCGACCCCGAGGACGCGTTCGGACTTGCGATGGAGGCCAGTGAGGTTGCCAGCGCCTGTGGTGCCTCGATGGTCAATGCGTGGGCGGTCCATCTGCTCGGCATCATCCACTACCAGGCGTCAAACTTCTCCGAAGCGCTCGAACACTGCCTGAAGGCGCTCGACATCTACCAAGCGACCGTCGATGGCGTCGACGCCGGCAACATCCTCAACACGATCGCCGCCGTGTACCACTCGATGGGCGACAACGATCGGGCGATCATCACCTACGAGAAGGCGCTCGCAGCCACCGAGCCGTTCGGGCGTCGCGAGATGGTCGCTCTGATTCTCGGCAATATCGCCCGGATCCGATCGTCACGCTCGGAGTATCTGCCGGCGGTATCGATGGGCCGGCGCGCCGTCGAGATCGCTCGCGAGCACAGCCCCTCGATCGTCACCAATCTGCTCGCCGACCTGGCCGAGTCGTACATGGGCTTGGCCGATCATCAAAAGGCGGCCGAGTGCTTTGCCGAGGCTCGACGGGTTCTGGCCCACATGTCCGACGCCGGCTCCGAGCCGTCGTATTCGGCCCAGCTGGGCGTGATGGTGGCCGAAGGCCGGGTGGCACTTCGCCGCGGCGCCCTCGATGATGCGATCGGCGTATTGCAGGCCGCGCTCGACATGTCTGAAGGCACCGAATCCAAGGAGTACGAGCTGGAGATCAACGACCTGCTCGCGACGGCGTTCAAGCGCAGCGGCAGGTTCGAAGAGGCGCTCGAGCGCCGCGAAACTCACGACGCCCAGTACCGCACGATGTTCACCCACGCCGCCGACCTGCGATTTCGCACCCTGCAGGTCGCCCACGAAACCGCTGCGGCGCGTCAGGATGCGGAGATTTTCCGGCTTCAAACCCACGAGCTCGAAGTGATGGCGGGCGACAGCGTCCCCGAGAACGCGACGTCGGTGGCAAAGGCCCATCTCGAGGCCTACGAGCAGCTGGCGATCCTCACCGAGTTCCGAGATGCCGAGACCGGTGAACACACGCATCGCGTCGGTGATCTGGCGGCCGAGATTGCCCACGCCCTCGGGAAGTCGCCCGAGTGGTGCGAACAGCTTCGTCTGGCGGCGCGCCTGCACGACATCGGTCGAGTTGCCGTACCCGATGCGGTGCTCCGCAAGTCCGGCCCGCTGACGGTCGAAGAGTACGAGATGATGAAGTCGCACACCAGCATGGGCCACCGAATCCTGGCCGGGAACTCGGCGCCGATGTTCCAGATGGCCGCCGAGATCGCCCAGTCGCACCACGAGTGGTGGGACGGCAGCGGGTACCCGCTCGGGATCAGCCACACCTCGATCGCGCTGACCGGCCGGATCGTGGCGATTGCCGATGTGTACGACGCCCTGTGCAGCAAGCGCCCGTACAAGCGCGCATGGTCGATGGATGAGGCCGCTCGGTTCGTCGTGTCAGGTCGCTCCGCGCAGTTCGATCCAGAGGTCGTCGACGGCTTCATCGCCGTGTTGTCCGCCCGGTACCCCGAGATCGATGGGCAACTGAGCTGACCGACTCGGCGGGGCTACTTAGCCGCTCGGCTTCTGTCCCAGGGCGCGCACAACCCAGTCGGCGACGAATTCGGCGAGTTCATCGGCGGTCATCTCGATTTGGCCACTGCGCCATGCATTACTGAACGACGACACCGTGCCCAGCACGCCGAGCGCCAGCAGGCGAGGATCGGCGTCGGGAATCAGCCCCGCCTGTCGGGCGGCACCGACGAGTGCCGTCACATCGTCGAGATATACCTCGCTCCCAGCTCGAAGGGCCTCCTTGATCGCCGGGTCGGAGCGCTCGACATCGACGAGCGTGAAGTAGGTCACGTGCTCGGCCATGAACCTCACGCTGGCGGCGGTACCTTGCCGGAGGCGCGTCATCGGATCGGCATCGGCGTCCATGGCGTCAGCCTGCGAGCGCCGTAGCCGATGTCGCATCGATGTCACCAGCGCGCTGAACAGGTCGAGCTTGGTGGGGAAGTACCAGTAGAACAGTCCCTTCGCGACGCCGGCCCGCTCGCAGATGTCGCTGATCCGGGTCGCCGCATAACCGCCCTCGGCGAACAGCACGATCGCCGCCTCGACCAACTGCTGTTTGCGCTCGCGGCCCTGGTCGGTGAGCTGCCGCCCGCCGATCGGGTCAACCTCGAAACGGTTGCTGGAGGGGGTCTCGGCGGTTGCCACACCGCTAGTTGAGCCGCACCTTGACCTGCGGGTCAAGCCGATTCGCTGCTAGAAAGTGCGACGTGATCGACGAGACCAGTCCCACCGTGTTGCCAGGATGCGAGGCGCGGTCCCATTTCGGGGCAACGTCGGTCGGCGTGCTGGTGCTGCACGGCTTCACCGGGACTCCGGCGTCTATGGGCGGGGTTACCGATGCCATGATCGCCTCCGACTTCCACCTCGAGTTGCCCCGGCTCCCTGGCCATGGCACCACGATCGACGACATGCTTACCACCGACTGGACCGACTGGACCGCCGAGGTCGAGCGGGCCCACACGTTGCTGGCACGAAGGGCCGACCGAGTCGTCGTCGTGGGCCAGAGCATGGGTGCCACGCTGGCGTTGTGGAGGGCGCTTGAACGCCCCGACATCGCGGGGCTGGTGTGCATCAATCCGGCGACGCGCCCCCGTGACGCCGAAACGACGGCGATCATCGACGATCTGATACAGGACGGGATTGTGTTGGTTCCGGGCGAAGGCTCCGACATCGCCGATCCCGACGCCTACGACACCTCCTACGACGGAACACCGCTGCAACCATTGCGTTCGCTGGTACACGATGGCATCGCCAAGATCACGGATCGCTTCGGCGAGCTCACGATGCCGCTGCGGCTGTTCACCTCGCGCCAGGATCATGTCGTCGAGCCCGCCGACAGCGAACACCTCGCCGCTAGCTATGGCGGCCCGGTCGAGCACTCGTGGCTCGAGCGCAGCTATCACGTCGCGACCCGCGATTATGACCGCGACCTCGTGACCGCCGGATCGGTTGCGTTCATCGAGCGGGTGGCCGGCTGATGCGCGCCTTCGCCGCCATCATCGGCTCACTGCCGAGTCCCTCGGCCGAAGGGTTCAAGCTCGGGCCGCTCAACCTACGCGCTTATGGATTGATGATCGCGTTGGGCGTGATCGTCGCCGTGTGGTTGTTCGGGCGGCAACTCGAGCGACGGCGGATCGGCACCGCCGACGACGCGAGTTCGATCGCAATCTGGAGCGTAGCGGCCGGTATCGCCGGAGCTCGGCTGTATCACGTCGCCACCGACTGGGACCGCTTCTCCGACAACCTGAGTTCGATTCCGAAGATTTGGGAGGGCGGGCTCGGCATCCCCGGTGGATTGCTGGCCGGTATCGCGATGGGAGCCTGGCAGGCCAGGCAACGCAACATCCCGCCGGCGATGTTGCTGACCTGTGCGGCACCGGCGATCCCGTTGGCTCAGGCGATCGGACGGTGGGGCAACTGGTTCAACCAGGAACTGTTCGGCAAGCCGACCGATCTGCCCTGGGCGCTCGAGATCGACGTCGAGCACCTGCCGAGCGGATACGCGGCGGGCACCACGTTTCATCCCACGTTCCTCTACGAATCACTGTGGAACTTTGGGCTCGTCGGTGTTCTGCTGTGGATCGACCGCAAGCTGCGGCTCGGCCCGGGGCGCCTGCTCGCCGTCTACGTGATGGGCTACGGCGCCGGCCGGTACTGGGTCGAGGGATTGAGAATCGACCCGTCGCGCTATGTCGGCGGCCTGCGGTGGAACCAATGGGTGGCGCTGGCTGCGATCGTCGGTGGTGCGATCTATCTGCTCGCCACCTGGGGCAAGCATTGGCCTGACGAAGCCGCCGCTGACGACGTTGCTGCCGGCGAACACGCCGACCGGTCACCGGCGCCGGACGCAGCGGTCACCGACGCCCTCGAGATCGAGGCCGATCTGCCCGACTGACGGCCGCGGTTGTGGCGTAAGCCATGTGGTCGCTTTGGGCTGGCCCGATTAACCTCGGCTCTCGTGTCCGACCGTCTCACCAACGATGTCGTGGTCAAGGTTGCCCGCCTGGCCCGACTCGACCTGACCGCCGCCGAGATCGAACGTGCCACCGAGAAACTCGGTGACATGCTCGATCACTTCGCCGATATCGACGCCCTCGACCTGTCGGCGATCGAGCCGATGAACCAGCCGTTGCCGATCGTGAACGTGATGCGCGACGACGTCGTGCAGCCGTGCCTCGACCACGACGAAGTGCTCGCCTCGGCGCCCCAGTCGGAGGACGGACGCTTCCGGGTCCCGCCGATCATCGGGATCCAAGGCTGACCATGGCCCGGTTCAGCACCGCTTCGGAGATCGCCTCGGGTGTTCGTTCGGGCTCGTTGAAGGCCTCCGATGTTCTCGAGCGGCACCTCGCCGAGATCGACGCCCGCGAACCAGAGATCCACGCTTTCAACCTGGTCATGGCTACCAGTGCCCGCGAGCGGGCGGCAGCCGTCGACGCGATGGTGGCGAACGGCGTTGACCCCGGCCCGCTGGCGGGTGTGCCGGTCGCCCTCAAGGACAACATGTGCACAAGCGGGGTGCCGACCACGTGTTCGTCGAAGATCCTCGATGGATGGAAGCCGCCTTACGACGGCACGGTCGTGTCGCTGCTGCGGCAGGCTGGTGCCGTTGTGGTCGGCAAGACGAACCTCGACGAGTTCGCGATGGGTTCTTCCACCGAGAACTCCGCCTTCGGCCCGACGCGCAATCCACTCGACACCGACCTCGTGCCGGGTGGCTCGTCGGGCGGTTCGGCCGCCGCGGTCGCTGCGGGTTTCTCGGCCTTGTCTTTCGGCTCGGATACCGGCGGCTCGATCCGGCAGCCGGCAGCGTTGTGTGGCGTGGTCGGCGTCAAGCCGACCTACGGCCGCGTCAGCCGGTACGGACTGATCGCCTTCGCCAGCAGCCTTGACCAGATTGGGCCGTTCACCCACACCGTCGCCGACGCGGCGCTCGCCATGCAGGTCGTGTGTGGTCACGACCCGCACGACTCGACCTCGATCCCCGACCCACTTCCCGACTATTCGGAGTTGCTGGATCGCGGCGTCGAGGGTCTCAAGGTCGGCCGCATCACCGATCTGCCCGAGGGCGCCGACGCCGATGTAGCGGAGCGTGTCGAGCAGGCCTTCGAGGTCCTCGCCGCCAATGGCGCCACGATCGTCGACGTTGAGGTGCCGGCGTTCACCTACGGGCTCACGGCGTACTACATCATCGCTCCGGCCGAGGCGTCGTCGAACCTTGCCCGTTACGACGGCGTGCGCTACGGCCTCCGCGTCGATGCCCCCGACACGAACGCCATGTACAGCGCCACCCGCGCCGCCGGATTCGGTGACGAGGTCAAGCGCCGAATCCTGCTCGGTACGTATGCGCTGTCGGCGGGCTATTACGACGCCTACTACGGCAAGGCACTGCGGATTCGTCGCCTGATGGCTCAGGATTTCGCCAACGCATACCAGCAAGCTGACGTGCTGCTGACGCCGTCGTCGCCCAGCGTTGCATTCCCGTTCGGCTCGAAAACTGCCGACCCGTTTGCGATGTACCTATGCGACACGTACACGATCCCCTCCAACCTCACCGGCGAGCCGGGCATCAGCGTGCCGTTCGGAACCGGGCTGGACGGCCTGCCGGTCGGCGTCCAAGTGCTGGCGCCGGCGCTCGGTGAACCGCTGATGCTGCAGGTCGCCGCCGAGCTCGAGAGAGCGGCGGTCACGCTCGAGAAGCGAGGCGCGTCGTGAGCGAGACGAGCTGGACCCAAGGCGGCTACGAGATGGTGGTCGGACTCGAGGTGCACGTCGAGCTGGCCACCGAGACAAAGCTGTTCTCGGCGTCGCCGAACCGGTTCGGCGACGAGCCGAACACCAATATCGATCCGGTCACGCTCGGGCTGCCCGGCGCGTTGCCAGTGCTCAACAGGCGCGCCGTCGAGCTGGCGATGCGGATCGGGCTGGCGCTGAACTGCACGGTTCAGCCGTGTACGTTCGCCCGCAAGAACTACTTCTATCCCGACATGCCGACGTCGTACCAGATCAGCCAATACGAGGATCCGATCAACATCGACGGCTGGCTCGACCTTCCCGACGGCAGCCGCGTCGGCATCGAGCGGGCGCACATCGAACAGGATGCCGGCAAGTCGACCCATGTCGGCGGAGGCGAGGGCCGCGTACATGGCGCCGAGCATTCGCTGATCGACCTCAACCGGGCGGGCGTACCGTTGGTCGAGATCGTCAGTCGCCCCGACATTCGCTCGCCCGAACAGGCTCGCGCCTACGTCAACGAGTTGCGAGCGATCCTGCTGGCGATCGGTGCCTCCGACGCCAAGATGGAGGAGGGTTCGATGCGCGTCGACGCCAATGTCAGCGTGCGGCGACCCGGTACCGAGCTCGGCACGCGCTGCGAAATCAAGAACGTCAATTCGGTGCGGTCGGTCGGGCGGGCGATCGAGTACGAGGCGAAACGCCAGATCCTGATGCTCGACGCCGGCGAGTCGATCCGTCAGCAGACCCGCCACTGGGACGAGGGCGAGGGCCGCACCCACACCTTGCGCGACAAAGAAGACGCCGACGATTATCGGTACTTCCTCGAGCCCGACCTGGTGCCGCTCGTGCCGTCCGCCGAATGGATCGAAGAGATACGCGCCGGCCTGCCGATGCTGCCGGCTGCGCGCCGCACGCGCCTCGCCGAGCAAACCGGTCTAGCCACCGACAGCGAGGCGATCGGCTCGATCGTCGATCGTGGCCAGGACGACTATGCGTTCGCCGTCCAGGCTGCCGGGGGCGACCTCGGCAGGGCTGTGGTGCACCTCAAGGAAGCGTTCGCCGAGATGGGAGCCGAGCCCATTCTGAGGGCCGAAGACCTGGCTCGGCTCACCACGCTCGAGGTCGAAGGCAAGCTCACTGCGACGCAGGCCAAGACGGTGCTGGCCGAGTTGATCGCGCAAGGCGGGGGAGACGCCGCCTCGATCGCCGCCGACAAGGGCTTCGAGGCGATGGACACCTCTGAGCTCGAGGCGATGGTCGACGAGGCGATCGCAGCCCAGCCCGACGCCTGGGAGAAGTTTCGTGCCGGCGAGCGCAAGGCGATCGGCTCCCTGGTCGGTCACATCATGAAGGCCAGCCGCGGCCAAGCCGACGGCAAGCTGGTGACAGAGATCCTCAACGCCCGAAAGTAACGGACCCGCAATGACGCGAGCGTGCCGGGCACCGGTTCGTTAGTTCGTCAGTCGAGTAGGAGAAACTCGAAGCCGTTGCGGACGTAGCTTGATCGCAGCGCCTCGATGTCGGTCGGGCGACGCGCCAGACCCACGACTGATCCGCCCGATCCGGCCGAGTTGACCGCCGCTCCTTCGGCTCGCCCGATGTCGATCAGCATCTGTTGTGTGGAGTCGATCTCGATGATCGAGGCGCGGATGTCGAACGTACGGTCGATCGCCTCGCTGAGCAGTAGTTGGTCTCCGGCCTCGACTGCCCGGCGGGCGCCTGCGGCTTGCACGGCGAGATCGACCATCGCCCCCGTGACCTCGGGGTCACCGCCATCGAATCGGCGTCGCAGCGAGCGTTGAATCGTGCTGCTGGGCTCGGAACCGTACGGGTTCCAGGCGACGAACAGGGTCATCTCGGCGGGCACGGACAACTCGCGGAACCCAACGGGCTTGGACATCATCAAGAGTGGCTTGCCGACAGCCTGTACCAGGCGATCTTCTAGCCCGGCAGCGATGTCGAGCCGATCCCGCTCGACCGACAGCGCCAACTCGGCGAGATCGATCGGATCCCAACGGTGATTTGTCCAGGCTGCCAGTGCTCTCAACGTGGCGATCACGAGAGCGCTCGAACCGGCCAGCCCGGCCGAACGAGGAATCAAGGTCGACGCCGACAACGTCACCGCAGGCAGTTCGAACTGGGCGTCGGCGAACGCATCGGCTGTCGCCGTCAACAAGCGTTTCAGATCGGCACTCGAGGTCCGCACGGTGAACCGATCGGACTCGGTTACCGACGCCATCGCCGTGAGATCGTGGACCGGTATGGCGACGACGGCCCCGCCGTATCCGTCCGATGGGTTGCCGGCCAAGGCGACACGTGCGGCACACGTGCTCACGAGTGTTCGTCCGGTCGGCATCGGGGAATCATAAGCACGTACCGTGCGTTTATGGACTTCTCCATCCCCGCGAATATCCAGGAAACCCTCGACGGTCTCGACGCCTTCATCGAGTCGGAGATCATTCCGCTCCAGGAGAGTGACGACAACATGCGGTTCTTCGATCACCGCCGCGAGTGGGCGCGCACCGACTTCGAGAACGATGGTGTGCCGCGCCAGGAGTGGGAGGATCTGCTGCACGAGATGCGACGCCGTGCCGATCTCGCAGGGTGGTCGCGTTGGGCATTGCCTGCCGAGTACGGCGGTCACGACGCCGGCAATCTGGAGATGGCGATCATCCGAGAGCACCTGGCGCATCGAGGGCTCGGGCTCCACAACGACCTACAGAACGAGTCGTCGATCGTCGGCAACTTCCCGACCGTGTTGATGATGCGTGACTTCGGCACGCCCGAGCAGGTAGCCGAATGGATGCCCGGTTTTCTCGACGGGTCTCGCACGCTGGCGTTCGGGCTGACCGAGCCGAGCCACGGCAGCGACGCCACCTATCTCGAGACCACGGCGGTGCAAGACGGCGACGAGTGGGTGATCAACGGCATGAAGCGCTTCAACACCGGTGTTCATAACGCCACCCACGACATCATCT
>Ga0255048_10000456_pt1 | contig 32195 bp, 57 predicted proteins | sample JV7_2_2_MG_FD_183619 | JGI IMG/M metagenome (GOLD analysis project Ga0255048, IMG submission 183619) | Seawater microbial communities from Jervis Inlet, British Columbia, Canada - JV7_2_2 | ecosystem: Environmental > Aquatic > Marine > Inlet | place: Canada: British Columbia | collected 2016-10-06
AAAACGACTTTGGCTGGCCGGGGTAGCATTCTCGCCACCACTCTTCAAATGCTTCTCTGTCTTGATTACTCATACATCCTCCTTATCACTCATAAAACTAGACTGCATTGGTGAGCTAGGGGAGTCTTTGTCTAGGAACTCCATTAGGCTTGCACAGGTCTCTATTCCCTTTGCTCGGTTCTCCTCTTCTTCCTCTGGGGTGGGTTCTGGGGGTGGCTCCTCTATTGGCTTAGGGGCAGCATCCGCGTATTTGACCACCGTCATCAGTTCAGGCTTCTCTAGGAAGTTACTCTTCTTTCTGTCGGCCATTATTGTCTTGTGGGTGTACTTGATTTGATCCTCATTAAACCCGTCGAACAGGTAAAGGTTGTCTTCTAGGTACTCAACAAAAATATCAAAATCTTTGTGGTGTTCGATAAGCTTGTGCTTTCCCCATATCTTTTTCATCACCTTGATTACAGCCGCCTTACGATCAAATTGCATCCCAATCTCCTTTCTTATCCTGCTTAGGTGGGAATAAACCCGTATACCCACCAATCATTGATCTATCTACTACCTCTTGCTGCTCCTCGTGGGACAAGGTACACAACAATTTAACCTGCTTACGCTCCGCTATAGATCCAGGCTTAACAGGGTTACGCTTCTCCTTTCTGTGGATTAACCATTCTTCCCATGCCTCACTGTTTAAGAGGGGGTTATCTAGTGGTAGGGGTTTTTGGTTCATGTGTGCTCCTCTTTTTTGGGTCTAGCAGTATTTGCACCACTTCATCCTTAAGCAGCCCCTGCTCTTTCATATTAACAACAATTTTATTGGCGAATGCTGCGTTATATTGCAGTTTTAGCTCCTCTCCAAACTTCTTGGCTATTTTTTGGAGTTGTGCTGCGGGGGTATTCCAGCCGTGATTGCTCTGGAAGATGTTTTTTACGTGTTCAACAATAGATATTTCTTTATTGTTATTGATGATAGTGCCAGTGGCAATCAAATCAGTAAGCGTGTCGTCGATTATTAATGCAACTTTTTGGTCAACAACCTCATTTACCTTTTTGGTTATTTGCTGCTCAACCTTCTCTTTGATGCTTTCAGAGATGCTGTGAACAACATCCCTCTTTATGTGCGCCTCTAATGCAGGCGTTAACTCTTCCTCTTCAAGCCAAAAATCTTCCATTTCTACAGTAAATTTCATTTCTCTACCCTCTCAATTAAAACTCTAGTCTAGCCGTTACTCATTAATACTCTATAGGGGATTGTACTTAAACCCTTTCTCTACTCTCTAGGCAATACTAGCCATTAGCCCCTATTCCAGCCCGGAGCTATTGAATCTATATTCGCCTGTACACATACCATCAGTTTATCAGCAAGCTATTTTTACGAGTTGCTATTCTCGCCCGTCACTATGGGCTGGATAACGCTGTTTATTCACACTATATGCCTATGTGTGAAAGCCGGGGCTATATGCTCCCGATGGTTTTCGTCTCGTTGTTAACGTGAACCGTTGTTGCCCCGTACACGAGGCGAGAGGGTGGTCTTTAGAAGGGTGCGCATGGTGTCCGCTTTACCTGGACGCTGTTAATTCAGCTTTACAACCACGCACAAAAAAGGGCTCATATTGGTTAGCCCTAGTGCTAGGGTGGTCGAAGTGCATTCGTGGAAGTTACCCAAAAACACACTAAGACTAACTAATATAAACCCGTTACACTGACACTTACTAAAGACGCTTCCACACGCCTATAAGGGCAAGTATAACACTACTACAGAGAGATACAAGAGGCAGGTACAAAAAAGCCCCCGTATCAGGAGGCTTGTCTTTGTTTCTCACCAGGAAAATACTCTATCGGAAATAATGTGTTGGTTTCATGGTACACCTCCTATCGATATTGGCAGTTTTGGCTACAGTTATCACTCTAGAGCCATCTAGTATAGCAGCTTTTATAGGGTTGAAAATAGGTAATTGTACTTACCGCTCTCTGCGCGCATAGGGTGGTTTAAAGAAGTTTATTAATCATCTTTGTGGTATAATCACAACTGTTTAGAGACCTGCGAAAGTTTACTAAACAGTGCTCTTCGTGAGCCTAGATCGTATGATTTGGGTTTTTTTCGTTTAGGAGGGAGTAATTCTTATTTGAAGGGGTGCTATGCCTGTCAGCCAAAGGGAGAGGGGAATCGAACCCACATCCACCAGGATTATCACCTAAGCCGCTCCATCGAACGGACAACACCACCACAAATAAGAACTAAAAGCCTGCCCCTGTTACCACTTCAGGGATTACGGTAATTCCAGGCGGGGGTATTCTAACACTTCCTCCTCTCATTAATAAACCATCTCTGGCGCTACTATCCACTCACCTTTGTAATCACGGCGTTCGATTACTAGATCCATGCCTCTCAGTTCTATCCTGATAACTGTTGGCCATGAACAGAACAATATCTCCGGCAAAACCTCGCTTTGTGTAACGTCTCCATCTTCATCAACAAAGATATACATAACTCCCTCCATTCTTTACGTGTAACATAAATAAACCAGATTAAAGCTAATCCTGCACATATCCAGGCTATTGCCATTATAGTAGGGTGTATCATTTGAATACCATTTCTTCCTTCTCTTCCACGTCTATAGAAACCCTAGAAACATCCTGCCTCTTGAACACCAGCTCCCCGCTCTTATGTTCCAATCGGAACATCTCTGAATCTCTACAAAAGAACCACTTATAAAAGTCCATATAAGGAAGCAATTTATCTTTTTTGGAATCTATTTCCGTCCACAGCGTGTAAGTCGACTTGTCTGTGAATAATATGGTGATCTTAGAGCGTAATACCATCTTCACTTTTGGCGGTTCCGGCTCCACCTCTTCCTTATCTTCTTTCTTCCACCATAATAGGTTCACTCTACCACCTCCGTTAAATCATTGATTAACCCTAATACTAGACCATTCAAGGTATAATTAAATACGTATTATTACTTATTCTAATTGAGGTAGAGGGGGGTAATATAGGGTTTTTATTTGAGGAGAATGTGATGTTTGAGAAAGGTGATATTTTAAAGTTTAATACTTCTACGCCTGACTGCGATGCGTTTAAGGGTGAAGATGCTAAAGGTTTATTTTTAGAGGTATCGTATGACGATGGTGATACTTCCATAGAAGTTTACGGGTTTCGGTCTTTTAAGGAAGGCAAGGTGGTGGAAACCTCTAAAATGGTCGCTTCTCAATGGGTGCGTAGAGGAGATGTTTTCCTGTATAAACTGCCAAAACAAAAGCACACAGAGAAAGAACGCAAAGCAGCAGCCCTAATCGTGCGTAAGACGCTCTCTAAGCTCAATAAAGAGATAGAGAAGGCCAAAGAGGTAGGCATTGATGTAAACGTCGATACAGTAGAGCTAGAGATGTCCTATCAGCGTCCTAAACCTCCATTGTATACATACTAAGGGTCTATTATGAATACTGACGGAATGATTGAGATTACCGGCTCCGATTTAGTCGAGGCTGTTAAGGCCGCTTATGACCTTAGCCGCCCACAAGGATTGGGTCTGATGCATTATGAAGAGGGAGAGCTGAGTGATGAGGAGGCAAAGAGATTGGTTGATGATACTGATGCTCGGATGCCTGTTTCTCTGGATTATGTAAAGGGGCGCGCCTGTAAGTTTGATGTTTACAGAGATGAAAACAAACTGTTTATTAATGATGCATGGTATGACCACTCTGAGGCCGCCCTGCTTTCGCTAATTGATCGGATAGCTGTTTAATGAAACCCCTCGACGAATCCTCAGTATGGCTACTCTTCTTTATAGTGGCTGTGCTGATCGTTGTGGGATCTATGATAATTCACAAGTGGTATCCGATATGAAACACGTTCTAACATGCCCTACCTGTAAAGCTGAATTCACAGTGCAGATAATAGATTATTGTGACTATGGTGACCCTGTAGAGTGTACCTGTGGTGAGTGGCTAGAGACTATTGTGGATGAAGTAGGTGATGATATTACGGTATCTGTAGTAGGTGTGACTGTTAAACCTGAGTGGATGAATAGTGGAATGGAGAGTATGAGATGAAAGAGATCACCGCATACGAAACAAGTGATGGTCGGATATTTACCATGAAAAACTCAGCCGAGCACCATGAAGACGATTTGTCATGTTCTCAACGTGCAAACGCATTACTTGAGGATGGCGTTTCAATTTACGAAGCATACCGTCTTGTTAGGCCGAAAGCCTTAAGCATTCCTGAGATCCTAAAGAAGGTAACCAAAGATACAAAGTTATCTATTTCGCATTGGCAGTGCAGAGATGAAGCCGGGTATATGCCTAAATATTTCGACACAAATATGGAGGTATTTGTTCATGGTAATACTGGTAGCTGGTCTGGAAGCTATGGGTCTATGGTTAGTTTAGCTGACTTAGCCAGCTACGCAACCCACAAGAATACTGTTTTTGGTTAACTAGGTACTATCCCCAATACCGCTCTATTATAAAGGGTGTAGGATGGGGGTTTTAGGAGGAATTGTGATGGGACATATAACACAGGTAGAGGGCTTTAGAGTAGTTATTGAGCCTAAAGACATTCACGGTAGGGAGTTTAGTGAGGCTGAATCTCGAAGAGCTTGCGAGGAAATCATTGCCCAGGTCAGAAAGCATGTTGATGGTGTTGGCCTTGTACTTATGAAGTATGACGAAAGTATTGTATGTGAGCATTGCGGGTGGCTTTGGTCAGAGACTGGAGACTCTCCACATAATGGTGGGTGCTGCGAAAAAGACATCCTTGTTTATGAGAAGGAAGAGAAATGACACCTGAACAAACAGCATACAGAGACTATAGAGAGGATAGGGTATGAATCAACAGCTAACACCTGTGCAGGTTATATCAAAGATGGACGAGTCTTTTAATAAGGTTAATACCTTTCATATGGACTTTAAGAAAGAGGCTCTTTTTGCTAATCAGTCGCTGATTAAAAACAAGCGGTTGAACGAAACAGCACAAAGAAACCAAGGGAGCCTAAAACATGCTATTTTAAATGTTGCCGCTATTGGTATCTCGTTAAATCCTGCATTACATGATGCTTATCTGGTTCCCCGTGATGGCGCTGTTTGTCTTGATATTAGCTATAAGGGCCTGATTAAAATAGCTACAGAATCAGGCGCTATCAAATGGGTTAAGGCGGAAGTTGTATACGATGCTGATACGTTTGTTTATAAGGGGCCAGCCACCCCGCCAGAGCATGAAGCCGACCCTTTCTCTACTGAAAAAGGCAATATAAAAGGGGTTTATTGCATAGCCAAAACAAAGGATAATGACATATTGGTGGAGGTTATGAGTGCAGCAGACCTGCTTAAAATCAAACAATCATCCCCGGCTTACAAGGCCAATAGCGGCCCGTGGGTTAGCTTTGAGGGTGAAATGTCAAAGAAGGCTGTTATTAAACGATCCTCTAAAACATGGCCTAGAGTAGAGATAGACGACCGTCTGCGCGAAGCTGTGCAGATGCTTAACGAATCCGAGGGCTATGAGTTCTCAGAGGAGAAAGAGGTTCAGGGAGGCTACAGGGTCGATACAGAGACTTTAGCATTAGTCGCACCCTCAGCCACAAAAATGATTGAATTGGCTGAGAGCGGCAACCACTGGGATTTTGGCGTATTGTGTGAAGGGTTGAACGAAAAAGAGGAGCGCGCACTATATACAGCCAAAAGCAAAGGCGGTTATTTCAACGCACAAGACAAAAGCCTCCATTCTGACCTAAAACGGAAATTCTATACCGATGTGCAGGTAATTCAGGATAGCATAACAGGCTCTATTGATGTGATTAGCACTGCCTTATCCGATGGTGACGAATACGGATTAACTGAGGCGGTAAACGAGTTAGATAGTAGTGAATTCTACGTCTTACAAAAGAGTTTCAATGAGGAGCAAAACCAAACTATTAACAAGGTTCGAGAAGTTTAACCTTTAACCCTATGGAGAGTAAGTAATGAAAGTTGGAATTAACATCAGTATCGACGTAACCAAGCTGGATAAGAACCGTTTTAATAAGGGGAAATATGCAGATATCACCGCCTTTGTTGACTTGGATCAGCAGGATCAATACGGCCAGAATGGCTTTGTCACTCAGTCCACTAGCAAGGAAGAGAGAGAGGGAGGTCTTAAGCTGCCTATTTTGGGTAACTCTAAGGTGTTCTATAACAGTGCCGGCACACAAGCACCGCAACAGCAAGCACCTAACAATCCACAGAATCAAGCACAGCCAGAGCAGGGTAGTCCTTATCCGGCTAATGATAACTTTGAAGACGATATACCCTTCTGATCAGTAGGGTTAATAGGAGATAGATATGAAACCATTTGGAAGTATGAGCTAAAGCTAGGTGATCAGATTATAAGTATGCCGGTACAGGCTGAGATTCTAAAGGTAGCAACACAGAAGGGGTTTCCCTGCATGTGGGTTATGGTAGATCCTGATGCTCACAAAGAGGCTCGTTCTTTCACCACTATCGGCACCGGGCATGGAATAAATACGTCTGTGGGTGAGCTAAAGTATTTGGATACCTATCAAACAGACGATGGCTACCTTGTGTGGCATTTATTTGAGCGTATTTAACCACCCATTAAACAGAGGATAGAGATATGTGTAACCTGTTCGAAGGATTTAATAACCTAAAAACGGATGTAGAGAAGTGGAAATGGGTCATTGATAATCAGCATCTTGGTTTTACGGTGATGCTGGATAATGATGACACTTTTCTTTCTCATCCAGAAAATAATGAGATTGGGGAATTTGATGGTTATCTTGGTTGGAGCGATGGAGCTATATCTCTTCTTGAAGCGCTAGGAGTAGAAAGTGAATCTGTTTAACGCCGCTTGATATGCCTAAACCTAAGAAGTGCGCTATATGTGAGACTGAGTTTGAACCTAAAACAACATTGCATAAGGTTTGCGGTCTTACATGCACTCTGGAGCTTGGTAGGATCAAAAAGGAGAAGAAAGCAGCAAGGGAAAGGAAGGCGTTTAACAAGGAAACTAGGCGTATGAAATCCGAGCTTAGGGCCAATGACAAAGGTTTTCAGCTAAAGAAAGCACAGAGGGCGTTTAATAAGTTCATCCGTTTAAGAGATAAAGACGAACCTTGCATTAGTTGCGGGAGGGAAGAGGTAGAATGGACGCCAGGAGGTCAATGGGATTGTGGTCACTTCAGGTCTGTAGGCGCACAACCGGCCCTTAGATTCGAAGAGGATAACGGACATAAACAATGCAAATCCTGTAATGGTGGGTCGGCAAAGTATGCTAAGAAGGGTCATACTGTAGCGCAGGAGTATGAAATACGGCTACCTAAGAAGATCGGACAAAAGAGGGTTGATTGGTTAAAGCAGGAGCATGAAAAGAAAAGGTATTCGGCTCAAGACTATATTGACGTTTATAATGTTTATAACAGTAAGTGTAAGGAGATGGAAGAATGAGTGATGAGAAACTGAAGGAGTGTCCCTTTTGCGGGGGAGAAGCCGATCTAATCGTTACAGAAGATGGTCTTGCGGGAAATGGAGGGGTATCAATAAGCTGCTGCGTTGAGATGTCAGACGGATATATTCTTAAACAATACATTCGCAAAGGGTCGAAATGCGGCTTAACTAAGGTGAGGGGTGCACTTATCCATAGATGGAACACTCGTGCCCAATTCTAACCAACACGTAGCAAACGCTGTAAAAGCCGCTGAAACAGCCGTAGAAGAGAATTCACTTGATACCCTGTGGGTTGCTATCTGTTTTGCGTATAAAGCCGCTAGATTAGCTCTAAAGGCGTCTGAGGAGGCTGTACGATGAACTGCCTACAACGACCTTAAGAGCAAGACAGGGCGCACAGGGCCACACGACCCTAAGAAGTATTCTGTTCAGGATTTAATAGATATGTATGATGTTTATAACAGTAAGTGTAAGGAGATGGAAGAATGAACTTAACACCTAAAGAAGCGGTAGGCGTAACGTTTTGGACTGGGTTTGGGTTGTGCGCGATTCTGGCAGCCTTTCTGCAGGATTTAATGGGGCTTGATGCTTACTTGGCCTTTGTTGAGGAAGGATGGGTTCACATTCCCTGGGGTGTATGGCCTCCCATTATTATAGGCACATTAGGTTTTCAATACTGTGTTTTTAGGAAGATGCCATGAATAACCAACACGTAGCAAACGCTGTAAAAGCCGCTGAAACAGCCGTAGAAGAGAATTCACTTGATACCCTGTGGGTTGCTATCTGTTTTGCGTATAAAGCCGCTGGTGAGCTTGAGAGGAAGTCTGGGAGGGTTATAACATGAACTGGAACCACTTTAGTTACGAGACCGATAAAATGCTAGCTTGCCCATGTTGTGGTACTAAGGGTATGGATGATGCCTTTATGCGGGCACTGGATGGCCTTAGAGGGCATTTAGGCTTTCCCCTATATGTGACTAGCGGGTATAGATGTTCTGCCTACAACGACCTTAAGAGCAAGACAGGGCGCACAGGGCCACACACTACCGGGCAGGCTGTAGATGTAGCGTTGTATGGAGCAAGTGCATATTATCTGCTAGAACACGCATTTAACTACGGAATGATGGGTATAGGACTAAGCCAGAAAGGTGACCACAGTAAACGGTTTGTTCACCTGGATTCTATTGTAGATGGCCCTAGACCGGGGATATGGACTTACTAGCCCTTCTTAATAGCAGACACTACGTGAGGGCCAAAGTAAAAGACGATAACCGATACAAAAGCCTGACCTAACCAGAGAGAAGAGGCCACATTAATTATGTTATCTACCGTCACTGTATCGCCTTTACAGACATAAACCAGACAGACATTAACAACAATCATCATCTGGAGAATAATGCCCCATGATATATAGCGACGGCTTATCGAGGTGGGAGAGCTTTGAGTATGTACCAGCTCTTGAACCCTCAACCACATAGCCATCATTTCCTTAGAATCAGCAGCCTTCTCTTGTTCAGTGTGAAAGGCATTATCAAGTAATCCAAAGCCTTCTTTAACCGTGGTCTGTGCTAGCTTCTCAGTGCCTAGTAGCTTGCTTAGGATGCCCATGATTTATACACCTTTATAATCTTCTTACCTACAGGAATGATAACCGTCTTAACTAATAGAGTAATAACATAGGCACAACCAATCACCTGGATCCACTCAGCATAGGACAAAACAAGGAATCCGTTACTTATTAGATAGTCTCCATACGTCCTAGCAGGAACTGAACTACCACCAACTGCAACAACACCGCTAGTTGCTATTGCTACCCCCTTTCCGGTTATAACGTCTGCATTGCTCATATTTAGCCCTTAGATAGTTCCACACGGCTATAACGAACTGAAAGCCGATCACAAATATAAAAACATAGTCTGTTATACCCGTTACTAATTCCATGCCACGGAGCCTTGTAAATCAAAAACAAACCTTCCAACACATTTACCGACGCTAAAAAGTACTCATATCCCTCATAGAAAACATTATAACCAGCCGACTTATAACCAATTAAAGCCAATAAGCACAACAATATCGCACATATCTCAAACCCGGCTAAAGTAAAGGTTAGAAAATTGCGCTCGATCAATAAAAACACAATACCTAAACTAAAGGCTATGGTTGAGTTGACCAAAAAGAACCCCTCCCCATCAGGGAAGTAATCAGCAAGCAATCTTGTGCTTACCAATACAATTAGCCATACAGCGAAAACAAGAAAATATCTCATTTCCCTCTAGGCTTCCGTTTCTTCTTCTTTGGCTTGTTACCGTTACCTGAACTCATTTTACCACCTTTAAAGTTAATTGAACCTACCTACATGGGTAATCTTACCACAGTTTTACGCTATATCCGGATTACCGTAATACCATAATGTAGCAGTACCAGCATCAAAGTTATTCGACCCGGTTGACTTTATCTGTATCTGTGTTAAGGCTGCACTCAATGCCTTTGTACCGTCGCAAAGGTAAGTATCACCACCATCTCCCGACGTCGCGTTTATGCTCCACAAGAAGGTTGCCGCGTCTGCTATGTCCAGATAGGCTTCGATATTTGTTACATCCGCCGCCGCAGTGGCTGAGGTTAGGTTAAATCGAGTAACAGATGTGACTTTGGACGCACCAAAGACCCTAACCAATCTACCAACATACCCAGTAGTCTCAAGCCCTCCCGCATCACCAATCAGTAGGTCATAATCATCATTTCCACTCAGGGAAGCATTCGTTATCCTCAGCTCTAGTTTTGTGGCGTTCGCAGGGATACTACTAAACGTCCACGCCGCTGTATCATCAGCACCACTATTCGTCAGGTCAATAGTCGAATGTTTTACCCGATATGTATATACCTCTGTCTGTGGGTCTCCACTGCTGTCATAGCTAATTAAGTGCCCTGTCGTACCTCCGGCCATCTTAGCTAAAGAAATAGCATCATTAGGAATTTTTGCGGTTGTAACCTCATCATCAACAATAGACTCAGTAATAACAACCTGTCTAGGAAACGAGGTATTTACAGCGCTCATCACTCCATAGGATACAGCACTTATTCCAGAATCTAACACGCCACCACTGTCTACACTCACCGTTATAGTAGTTAATGAAGTATAAGTACTCACTGTAATAGCAGCGTAAACAGTACCACTAGACTGAGTGATTTTTAATCTGCGCCCTACATGAAGCTCTGTCGTTTGATCTCCAGTAACACTGAATTTGGTAGTAGAAATAAATGTAGGCGTACCACTAAAGGCCGTCCACTGATCCAGAGACAAAGAAACGGTAACATCGTTAATACCCTCGATATTATCCCAGGAACCTATAGGGCTAGTAGGGGGGTCGGTATCGGTAGAAGGGGCCAATACAAACTTATAGGTAACGCCCTCAGTCAACCACGGCGGATCATCTGGGACACCTTTAGCATTAAAGATAATAGGGTTAGTCTGTGCTACACCTCCTGTAGAATCAGTATATGTAGCTTGCTTAGTCGAACCTCCAGCAGCATAGCAAAACAGCTTCGCACCACTGTATGTAGCAGCATTAGCGTCTACCTGTGGTGACCAAAAGTCAGGACATAATTTAACACCCATAATCTATACTCCTATTCCAGCACCATTAACCCATGTAGGTGTGCTGTCTTTAACCCAAATCATATAGCCAAGCGTTGTATCAAAATAACGCCTTCCTATCCATAAATTCTTTGTCGGTCTGTTAGCCGTAGTCCCCGAGTCGCTTAACGTACCAGCCAACATCTGTAGCTTAGTGATCCAAACAACCCAACCATTAGCAAAAGGCTCTCCTCCGTCTATAACAGATGCTGTGAATGGGGCGCTATCAATGCTCATGAAATATCACCATAAACCCCTGTAATCACTCTCTTTACAGGATCCGTTATTGTCACCTCTAGAACAAAGTCCCAGGCAGTACCAAACGCCACCCAATAAGCCCTAGTCTTATACTCCCCTATCTTGCCTATGTCACTCCAAAGCTCCGCAGACCACGTATGCCCTTGATCCTTCGAATACCTCAACATAGCCTGTGGGTTACTACCGTTACCGCTAGAAAGCCCTACTCCTGACTCAAAGTCGATCTCTACACGGTTTAATGTCATATAATCGCGCATATTATTAAGGTGCTTGCTTCTTATCCTCATCTGGATAGGTTCACCATTATCCGTATAGGCTGAATCACTTAACCTGTAAACCCTCCCGTTACTGTAATCACTAACCAGAATCTTATTTATAAATGGTACACCTATCTCTGCTCTGTGCCTTGTAATGCCATGGCTTTTTAATTGTGACCAAGACGTCGAGATAAAATCATACATCCACGTTTCACTACCTACATTCAACACAAAGAACGGATGACCGTTTTGCATATAACTATACGCAGTCGCACCATCTACCGCGGTGTAATCATTTAAGATCCTATCGATATCCGGGCTGGATATTACTTGCACTTGATAACCCCTAAGTACACAGACTTGAACCTGACCTAATTGATTTCGCCCTAAAAAACAGAGATTTCCGCTGATATCAGAAACACACCATGCTGAAACAAGGCCCCACTCAATAGCAGCCCCCGCCCTAGAGAAAGGAAAATCAACATTGCCTGTATTAGAATGTAACTCAGTAGTAAACTCACCAAACAAGGCTAATTGGCCGTTAGTAGGGACAACAGCGATCAGGTTATCAGGGTTTGCCTCCGCAGTAGCAAAGTCTAAAGCATCCCAGGTCATACCGTCATATTGTGAGGATATATAATAACGCCCTGTTCCATCTACGTGGCCAGCAAAATATCCATCCATGAAAGCAACTGTCTTAAGCCCTGGATAATCCGCATCTGTAATAGTCGTTAATACACTCTGTCCTGTATGTGTTCCAGACTCCGATACTGTGAAGTTAATCTGTGCGCCACCAGGAGTAGCAGACACGTTAAAGTTATCAACATCCACCACAGTCTCTACATAGTACACAGTGCCAGCCACAAGCCCTGCAGGCAATGTCCCAGTAGTTGAGAACTTTACAGCAGCGTTAACAGGCAATCCGTGTGCAGTCCATCCTACAACGCCAGGAGAGGCTACCGCTAACGTAACTTCTTTGTCATCAGCTATTTCGTATATATAACCGGTGCTCGAGCCATCTACTAAAATGATCTGTTGGCCATTACAAGCCATCGCAGCACGACCATTACTAGTGCTTAGGGTGCCCAGCTGTGTGGATATGCCAGCGTTGTTCAATCTCTGAAAGGTTCCACCCTGGATAGAATAGTTTGTTGTGCTAAACGTTAAGGAAGCTCTTATAGGAGCATCACCAAAGTCTTTGAATAGCTCGAGTCCCGGTGTACCATAGGCAACCACAGTAGACTTCTCTTGATCCTTTTGTGGTTCAAGGTAACAATTTAATCGCTCTTGGGCAGTGACAGAAGGTGATCCGCTCTGAACGCCTAAGCCCATCATGGGGACGTTTCTCATCTAGACATCCGGTTCTGTGTAATAGCTAAAGCTGGAGCCATAGCGTTAGTTTGCATCATCTTAGGGACACCATGCTCTGTGAGTATGCTCATAACCTCTTGAGGGGCCATACCTTGCTTTATTAGCTTGTTGCCTACCTCCTCTACTACGTCAGGGCTTAAACCGCCTGTGAGCTTGTTTTTAGCCCAATTAACTACCGCTAGTTTAGGAGCTATCGCAGCTTGAGCAATCTCTTCAACCCCTACGGATGCCTTTTGCTGTTGTGTGGTAGGGCTTCCACCTATTAAGGTTTGGCGGGTTCTGTTAAACGTATCCCACTTATCGGCCTTTTTGGCGAACTTCTTAAACGCTTCGTCACTACCAAATAGCGCCCTTACTTTGTCTCTAATATTGACGTTATTAGTCAGCAGCTTAGAGACTGCGCGGGTATCAGCAGTACCGCCTATTTTGTTGGATACCTCCTCAAATGCTGCTAGCCTAGCCATACTCTTATCAGCGTCATTCATTCCCGCTAATTCCCTAGCAAACTCTCTGGGCCTAACTTTGTTAGAGAGTATTTTATTGCCTACATCAACAGCAGCTTCATTCTCCATAGAGCTAGACCATATTTTTCTAGCCTGCTTATACTCTGGGACAGTGTTTAATATTTCATCAACAGCCTTTCTTTGCTTGTCGATTGTCCCGGCAAACTCTCTTTGGCCTTTCTGTTTTAATTCCTGCGCCTGATCCCATAACGCTTTTTTTGCATAATGCAAACGCTCCACAGGTTTTAACGCTCCAGATGAGGCAATCCTATTAGGGTCATTCTTTGCTATTTTCTCCCCAGCCCTTAACGCTTCTTGTATGTTATCTAAACGCAATACTTTGTTTTTAGATAAATCCTCTGCAAAGTCCGCATCAAAAGCAGCTTTATACAGCGGGCCAGCCTGTTCTGATCGTTTAGTCTTTAATGTAGCCAGCGCATCATCAAGATTATCAGTGCCAATGTCACCCAACTCATCAGAAAACGACTTGAGTATGTCTCCGTGTTGTTTGAGTTGTCGCGCATCAACCATATCACGCGCTTGCTGCTTAACGGGGCCAAGTTTATTAAGCATATCTCTTGCCGTGTACAGAAAACTTTCATCCACATCTGACAACGTCCCCTCTGACCCTAAGTCATTAAGTTTCTTTGCTACATCATCCGGACTCATGCCCGCTCTTTTAGCGAGTTGAGCAATAAATCTATTCGCCTGCTCTCCCTTACCGGCCATTAGGTTTTTAACACTACCGTAGGCACTCTGTATGCCCTTACCAGCACCAGAGATCGCAACAGGGACTGTCCCACCCATAATAGTACCTAAAAGAGCGCCCTCACCAGCTCCTGCAAGCCTTTCACCTTCATCAGCAGTACCAGCACCATATAGCCCACCATAAGCACCACCACCAGCAGCACCACGCGCAGCAAGCCCCTTCATGCTAGTAGCAGCCTTTAAACCCAGCTTTCCCGCAGTAGCCGCACCCCCTAACGCTGTAGGCATCGATCCAGCAATCTCTAGACCAGTAGACAGTACAGGGTTTTCTTCTTCCCACTGCCTATCCTCCTCCCCTACTGAACCATGTATATCCGAATAAATTTCGCCATATGACTTTTCACCTGGCAGTAATCCAACCTCTTGAGCGCCTTTAGCTACTCCAGCAGCAATCCCAGAGCCTATTTCATCAGCAAACCCAAATGTTCCACCCTTTAGTGCGGAGCGTGTACCCATCTTTACATTATTAAGGGTTTTGCTTAATGTAGACTGCTTTTGCTCTGGCAGGTTTAAGCGCTTCTCCTTACTCTCAACTTCGAACGGTAGATTAGGGTCAAAGGTTGCTGGCGCTGCCTGCTCTTCCACCTCGAAAGGTTGATTCGGGTCAAATTCTGGCATTAGAGTTGCACCCACTTACCGTTTTGGTATTGGAACCTATTTCCGTTTTGTATAGCAATCTGTCCTTCGGTGTATTCTTGTTGTGGCTGAGATCCAACCTTAGCTTTTAATTTTGCTACCTCTCTCTGCTTTCCTTCTATAAATGCCACTAGCTGGGCCTTTCTCTCTTGTGGGGTTAGGTTAGGGTCGCCCATTGTCGCTCTAAGCGCGTCCCCTTCCGGAACGGTGAATGCAGCACCAAATGTCTGCCGCAACAAAGGAAGCACTTCGTTGTCGATAGTTGCAATAAATTCAGCCCTAGCCTCTGCGCCTTCAGTCGATTTTCCCATCTGTCTTGCTGCTGCATCCCTTGCCATACCTACCTTAGTAAAGGTAGCAACTTCTGAAAGAGCGGCTAACTTATCCGCAACCTCCGTAAGCCCTGGCATACCAGCCTCAAGACTCGCAAGCTTATCAATATCCTCACCTCTTAGCTTACCGACTGTTTTTCTTTCTGCTTTAAGCTCTTCCGCCTCGCCTATGTAATCAAGCTGCTGGCTACCTTTCAAACCCTCATAGCGACCCTGCCTACCTTCTTCCTCTAATATCTGTTGGTCTAGCTTCTCTCTAGCAGTGACACCACCAGCAGTACCCAAACCCTTCTCAAGACCCTCTAGAGCAGTAGAAACTAGCTCTGGATTGTAAGAATCTGGCAAGTGTGTGGAATCAAAGCCCATCTTCTCACGATTAGCTGTGTATCGATCCCATCCAGCCTCATCGTTTACTTGTGATAGTTGGCCGTACTCCCAGGACATAGCGTCTTTATCTTGGCCCATTCCTGCGGCGGTGTTGGCTCTTTGCTGATCTAACTGCCTTTGCTCGGCTCCACCTAAGAACTCTTCGTCCTTCATCTGCTGTGCTTGCGCCATTTTGTTTCGAGCAGGTGCATTAGCTTGGTATTCATCAAACTCAGCTTGTGCCATAGCATTTCGTTGTTGAACATTCGAAACCTTAGCCTGTTCCATCTGGATTTCACGATCAGACTTGATTCGAGGCATTCTGATCTTATCGGAAACTGTCATTACATTAGCCATGATTAATAGTTCCACCAGTTAGTTTCTTGTCGGTTATTCCTCTTCCGGTTATTATCCGTGTTTTGATCCTGGCCTTCCTGACCTTTCCGGTTATTAGCCATGCCTGCAATACCCTGGCTAATCGCATTACCTATTCCTATAGACTTATCCGCACCTATATTTCCACGCTGAACCATCTGGTTTGTGCCCTGCGCGCCATAGGCTTGATTGGCAGCAGCAGCCATACCGGCACCCCTAAGCCCTGACCCTACCTGACCCATTAGCATGTTATATTTCTGGCCTCTGTCTTGATTAAAACGGTTATAAGCGTTTCCGTATTCGTTAGAGGCAAAACCCTGGCGGTATTTCTCCATTGCCTTAAGGGCACGACCTGACAAAGCGCCACCTCTAGCAGCAGCACCCCTTTCAACACCCTTGGCACCTTCCTCCATTCTGAACTGATAGCCCGGCTCTGTTTCGAAGTCATCAACCCCAAAGCGCTTATCGAACCCGCCACCCTCTGATAGTAAGCCGGATAGTCTAGCTTGAGCAGCCTCTCCCCCCTTTCTGTATGTTGCTGTGTCCTTTCTTTGCTGCTCCCATACTTTACGCTGGAACTCTAAAGCTTTTTTATTCGACTTCTTTTGTTTCTTCGCCGCACTGCTAGAACTCATACTCCCGACAACAGCTACAGCGGCTGTACCGGCTGCTACCCAACTCATGTTAAACGCTCCATTTGCTCATAGCAGAGAAATACCTCTAGATCCTCAAATGTCTCAGCTATTACATCCTCTTCGATCTTCTTGAGGTCGGTTTCTTCTGTAGGGTGATAAGTAGTCCAAATTGTATCTTCTAATACATGTACAGCTCTCTTAGTGCCCGGTACGGATACAAAAGTAATAGGCGCTACATATTCAATAGGGTCTTCACCGTGTTCAGTAGAGACGACTACATGTCCTTTAGAAATAGTATTAACGTGAGCGTGTTTATGGATCTTGCCAACAACCACCTTCCCCGCCTCCATGAAGAACTCCCTAGCATATAACCCAGGGGCAAAGTGATGTGTTAGCTTTCCTTCATACTTCTCAAATGCACCACTCTCAATACCTTCTTCAATCGTGGTCTGTAAAGCTACAATAGCTCTGCGGCCATCACTCCAATTAATATCTTTTTCAGCTAGGTATTCCATTAGTATCCCCTCTCGATCTTAGAGCGGTTATGTACCCCGCTAACAGGTAGAATAATCGACGCAATCTTAGTCTTAGAGTTAACCATCTTAATATTGGCCTTTAAGGTCTTAGCGTTCTGTACAACTAATTGGAACATAGCCATATTCGCAGGCGTTCCATATTGTGGCATTAGCTCCACAGCTAAGTTATAGCGCAGCATAGGCTCATAGCCATCAGGTAGGGCTACGGTAGTGGTTCTAGCAGCAAAGCCCGTGAGCGGCTTCCTAGACGTGATAAACAGCGTTCCGTTCTGTGCTAAGGGGTAAACAAACAACTCAGCCAGAGGATAAGTATTATATAAGTACAAGTAATCAATAGCGTCGGAGGTCGAGGTCTTGAATGAGATTGAATCGTATTCATCCTTGGTTATCACCTCAACAGGGTTATCTACCGTGGTTCCATTTATGCGAAAGAACGCGCCTGTAATCTCAAAAGGTCGAACAGTATCTAAATCACCGCCGGAGCCAATTGTGTAAGAAGTAGAACCGTCACAGGTGATAGATTCCTGTACGTTCTGATAAATCATTAATGATTCGTTAGACAAAGATTGAATCAGGTCGTTTAAGTAGACTAAACCCTCTGATATCTGTTCATCAGTGGGAGATTCACCTAAACCTGTAACCTTTGCTAGTTTGTAAGCGCGTTCAATGATGTCTTGAGCTGTAGCCATAACGCACCCGAAAAGAAAAAGAACCCTCCCCCCGAAAGAGAAGGGCTAAACAGTTAAGCGAATGGAGTGGCTAAAGTGCCAGTTCCCGCCATAACACCTGTACACATCCACACGGTAGAGCTTACCGCTGTGAACCTGTAACAAGACCCTTTCAGACCCCCAGTAGTAGATCCGTTAGAGGTCAGCGTTACATGACTTGTGCCATCTGCAACAAACGTATCTCCACCCTCTGCAACAACAGTAGAAGTAGAGTCGATACCACCATTAATAAAGGTAGTAGCGGCGTCTGTATTGATAACGTGACTGTTAGAGGTCACTGAAACACTGGTAGCAATCTCAAACTGCATTCCAGCTACAGGTGCCGGTAGAGTCACAGTGCTGCCGGCGGCAGTGTCCTGTAAAACTAAAGCGCCCGAATCAGATGCTAACAGTGTCTTTGAAGAGCCACAGGCAATCACCTCTCGGTGTAAACCTGGAGCTACACTCCCATCTGGGCCATCGTATCCTAATTGTTCTAAGCTCATGATATACCTCCTTAGTTAGATATGCGGCAAGCCCACTCGGGACGTAGCGCTTTATAGCCATAGAGAATATCAATCCTCATCAGCAGTTCATCGTTACGGATATCAGGCGCTTGCCATACTCGCAAACTCAATCCGTCCTGTACCTGACGCGAACACTTCAAGGCATCATCCATCAAAGGCAAGTCAGCAGTTACAAAAGTAAACGCTTCCTTGTGATACATGAGGCTCTGTCGGTAGTTGGTAGATGCAGATCCAAAGAACGCAATAGCATCATCATTAGCCAGGGTTCCACTACAGTTTTGCTTGGCATCAGTTGTAGACCAGATGATAGCCGGAGTAAACGTGATACTAGTAGTGGTCGCACTTGTCACAGTGAATTGCTTTAGATGTGAATAAGCGTCTTTAGTCTCTGGGTGAACGTCTGACATACTTGCAATGGTAAACACCATTCCCTCAACCGGAGCAGCGGTAAAGCCGTCTACAGTCAAAGTAGTCACACCGGACGTCAAAGTACCGTTATTGATCGCACCGGCAACATCACCAGAGTTAGGCAGAGTCCAAGTCTTTTCGTTCTCATACCAATCAGCCATCGAAGTCCGGCCTATAATGCCTTCGTTGTATTGCTTTTTGATCTGCTCTGAGTCTTGGAAGAGACCCTTAAGACCATTAACCATACCACCCATAGTGATGGAGTCAGCTTGAATACAGCGGTCTCCAGTGGGTGCTAACTGTTGGTTAAGCTTGGCACGTGCGTTACCTACAGCAACCAAATCAGTAGGAGGAGTACCAGCAGTACCAACCTGATGATAGACAGCTTTCTGCATTGCTTGGAGATAATCACCTTCAATACCCGCTACTAGAACCTTAACCGCAGGCTCAATATAACGTTTAGAGATGTAATCAATATCCTGTGCCAGCTCTGAACTATTAAACCGCATATCAACACCGTCTTGGGTTGCTACAGTAATAGTTTGAGTTGACTCTGCTTGATCTTGTACGTCCATTACACGACTACCTTGACGTCGTGTGTATTGGTTTGGTTCACGTACTCTCAGTGTCTGACCTATCTTTGCGCCTGTCTTGCAAAATGAGTCGTCATACTGATTATCCGTGGTCTTGATAAAGGAGAGCTGTTCATGTGCTACCCTTAAACTTTCTTTTGCCACCATATCGATGACTGATAGTGTATTAGTCATTGTATACCCCTGAATTAACTACGATTCTTTATGTCTAAAGCTCTCTGTTTATTAAACTGGGCGTTTGTCATCCCAGAAAAGTAACCAGATTTGCCCGCTTTCCCTTTGCCCTCTGTCTTTGGAGGAGGTGCAGGTGCTTTCGACTTCGGTTTTGGTTTTGATGGTTCAGAAAGTTTAACTTCTGCTCGTACCATCGCTACCGCTTGCCGCCTACCAGATAATTTAGCAATCTTCTTGGCTTCTTCAGGATTCTCATAGAAATGCTTGACTAGCTCCGGCCCTATGTCACTAAATGCTATAACATCGGCCATAGCTTGAGTGATCTGAACCTCACTAAACACTTCCGGGTCAAAGTCCTCAATTAACTCCGCTGCATCTTCCATTGTTTCCGATACTGCATCGTTAAAATCCGCTTCAGCTTCTTTCTTAGCCCGCTGATCTTTTACCTGGTCTTCCTGCTTCTGCCTAAAGTCATTCACCGCGTCTACATACTTATCTGGATCGTCAAAGTCTGATAACGCTGGTGGTGTTCCTGAAGGCTCTGATTTGCTCATTAACTCAGCAATCTTTGCCTCTTGCTCTCTTGTCTTTCGGCTTAGCTTCTTGATTCGCCTTTCTGCCTTCGAATCTCTCTTCTCTGGCTTTGGCTCCTCTTTCTCCGGTTCTGAATCGGACTCTTCAGTGGTCTCAGTGGCTTCTGGTTCTGATTCTTCTGCTTTAGGAGTTTCCTCTTCTGCAACTTCCTCAATAACCTCATCGGTGTCTGCTACCGTCTCTTCATCGTTCATAGTTATATCCCGGTTAGGGCCATGCAAAATCCTTGCAAGTGGAACAGTTAAAACTTAACTATGATTCTCCCTTATAGCTATGTTGCCTCTACTTATCAACTAGAATTACATCAAAGCCTGCACTCACGCCTATGTTGTTGGTGTCAGAGTCGGCAGCCACCCATACAGAGGCGCCTCCCGGGATAAACAAAGGCAGTGAGAATCTGTCGCTGAATGATGAATTTCCTGTAGAGTTAAGTGATCTAGGTTGTATTGGGTAATGATAGCCGTCCAATATACCTACCCATAGGACAATTCTAGCACTAGCTGTACCTTTCTTACTTAAGGCTCCCCACCATCTATATATATAGCCGTCTTTGTTTATTGGTACTGTGTAGACTGCTTGCATCGTCTGATTTTCAGATGCTTGTATTTGAAGCGTAACGGTAGAGTCTGTTTGAGCTGTAGCGGTTATAGTGCCAGTATTGTCTTGTGTGCTAGCGACACCAAAGGTCTTAGCTCTGTTCATAGCTACATACGCGGTAGCCGTTGCAACATCTGTAGTACCATTAAGAACTACAAACTCTTCCTGTTCTAGCCTGGATATGTCAAGCCCGTCTATATGGATGACAGAAGCGCCTGTAGATCCATTGGTTACAATTCTATACGCATCCCCGTTAGCATTTGCCCCGTTTGCCCTACCGTTGGCTGCTTGGCGCATAACACCAAGAATCGATAGTTTAGTCTCACTATCTACCGTTGTTACTATGCCTATAGAGTCATTCGTGTCATTTAAAACAAGATCACCAGCAGCGACAGTATCTGTTGAGAAGGTAGCGCTTGAATCTTCTAATACCGTAGTTGTACCTGTTGTCACCGTTCCAGAAGATAATACTGTTCCCACATCTGCGGTGCTTGTAGATACAATATTATGAAGTCTAGCCGTAGTCGGAGGGGTATAGTTTCCACGGTCACCCAGGGTAGCGGCCTTATTACCCCAAATAGTTAAAAAACCATCTGCCGTGTCTATATCTGGCGCTTCACCAAACTTAGCTATCGCCGCGCTTCCACCTTCGTCTCCTTCTGCTACATCTAGAAAGTAATCTACAGTCGATGCAACTCTTACAACCTCACCATATGCATCCGACTTAGGGGGAACGTTTAAATTTGCTGAATGAACAGAAAAACTCAGCAGTAATAAAAGAAAATATCTCATAATAACCTCACATCAATAAGAGTATTAGCGCTCTGTTGTTTCTACGCTTAAGGTCTGCCGCTTTATCAGCAAACGCCTTTTTAATCTGTTGATCTATTAGATCGTTGTGTAACTTATCAGCCAATAAGGCCCAATTACGTCTATAACGTAGTTCTAAGGACTTGATCTCCTTCCTTAGCTCTTCCTCCCTTTCTTTCTTGTTATCGGTCTGTGCTACCTCTTTGATAGCATCTACAACCTTTTTAGGGATGTTTTCTAGCTGTTCTTCATTCCTCCGCCTGAATTTGGCATATACATCAGCAAATGCAGCATCAAACCCCGAGCCACCTGAATAACTAGCCTGTTGAAAGCCTGGACTCTGGAAGGCGCTAGGCTGAAATCCACCAAGAGCCATATCAAGACCAGTTTCCTACGGTTGCTAATGTATCAGGCCCAGCAGGGTTACACTTAAAGAATGACCCTTTTTTGCACAAGTTTGTACTGCTAGGTGCTGCGCTAAACTTAATCTTCGGGATGACGGTTCCACCTGTGGTAATTCTAAATGAACCCTTTAACGTGACCCCGCGCCCTGTGGCTGTAGAACTAGACCCCACTGTAGAAACAGTTTCAACCGCTACCCATCCACCTGTGACAGCACCATGATTAGGTGTGTTGGTAGACCGTGTTGTAGAGAAGTAATGACAGTCGTCAAACGTAGCCGTTCCATCAAACTGGAAGCTAAGTGTGTGTGAGGTTGTACCAGTGGTTAAATAAATCTGTGCCTCAAATAAATACGTAGTGTTCTCAGTAACGGTCAATGTCCCTGTATTAAAAGGGCTTTGTGCTGTGTTGTCGTTGTTCAGTGATTTATCGGAGGCGTTAGCGGTTATATGTTCTGTTACCATCACACCTCGATTACTAGCTGTAGGCGTGAAGTAAGGCGTATTCGTTAAGTATTCAAAGGTGCCGGCTCCTGCTGTGCCTGTAAGGGCCGCTGTCTGCATTGTAAGCAGCGCTGTAGAGGTAGTTCTAGCGTAGGTGGCGTACAGTGCATCCTCTCTGGACACTGTGTCAGTGGACTTCTCTAGGTACAAGGTTGTAGAGATACCGCTTTCTATCGCTGTTTCTGTAGACCCCGACTCCCATTTAACAGTGATCGTATTAGTCGCTAACCCTGTGGAGAGGGTTTGAATAACGCCCACGCTACTAGAATAAGCATCTGGATAGATCAGGTTCTTAGTTCCATCACCTACGTTAGTTATAACCTTAAATGCCTGGGCGGCCTCAGTCTCTGTGAGGGTATAGTCATCAGCTCCCATATTAATTAGAGCTAAGCCGTAAACATTAGCAACCAGCTCATCAGCACCAACTAACCCGTGGTCAGCATTCCAATCAGAGGGGACAACATCGCCCTGTGATACCGATGGCTCATCATCTGCAATAGTTGCTTCTTTAGCGTGTGTTACGGTTAAGTCCATTATTCTAGCCCTGTAATCTCACCTTTATCGTTCATAACTATCTTCCTTCCATTAACCCCGACAGCATTACCTGCCTCATCGTAGTCTATCTGTTTAGGCTCTTTAGCTATGGCTAGTTCATCACTTAGGTTAGCAATAACAGCAGCCAGTTCACCCTTATCAGCTTCCATTTGCTCCATCTTAGCGCCTAGCTCACTCTCTATCGGGTTCAATTCATCATCGAAACCAGCAATACTAGGATCTAGATTAGCCTTCGCTAACTCTACCTTGGCATCTATAATCTTAACGTTCTCTTTGTGTTCTATTTCGTTGTCTTGTAGCCTTAACTTTAGATCAGCCTCAAACTGTACCTTCTCCTGTTCAGATAGGTCGTCGTTGTTCTCTATCTGCATACGTTCGGTTTCTAGCTTAAACTGCTCCAGATCTAGCTTTTGCTGCTCATTGGCCTGCTTCATCTGCTCAGCCTCTTGGCTTTCAAGGTCTTCACTCATTTGCTCGATGACCTGCCCCATCTCCTCAATTTGGGCTTGTGATTGCTCCATCTGGGCTTGTAGTTCAGGTGGGATAGGTGGTGCTTCTCCCTCTTCAGGCTCTTGTAGGTTCGGTGGTAAGGTTTTCCGTAGTCTCTCCGCTATCTGGTCACCATCAGGGAAGTCCATAGACTCAACAAATAGATCGCCTGCAATTTGCCATAGCTCTGGATTTCCTTGTAACAGAGTGGCCATGTGTTCCTTAGACTCTTCCTTACGGGTTGCATAATTGGCGCCTGTAGAACAGACAACATCATAGCGACCTATGCCTAGCTGATATTCTTTATCCTCTATCTCCCCGTACTTGTTCTGTTCCTGGAAAATCTGGTTAATCTCTACCATCTTATCCGAACCATCTTCACCCAACACCCTGACAACTCTAGGGGTATCGTAAATCTTAGGGATTAAATCAACTAATACTTCACCACAGCGGCGTATAGACTTGCTCATATTGTCGATAAAGTGGTAAGTAGACGTGTCTCCTTCTGCCTGTCTCGCTAGGATAGCCTTTCCTGAGCTTTCATTGCTCCTCTGGCCTAATCCAGCCTCATGGATACCTATCGTACCCATCATGTCCTTCTCTGCGTTTATAGCGCCCTGTAGCATCCCTGATGGCGGTGGTGAGAACTGCACTCTCTGGGGAGCAGGTTGAGCTGTTCCATTAACGTCGGTAGGGTTGTATTCTAAGAAGGATTTGTTCTCTCGGTTAGCAGACTGCCAATCCTCTTCGTAGTTCTCAAACTGTCCAGCAGCACCAATCCACGGGGCTTTAGGCTGTAATGCCATTAACTCAGCTTCTGTAGACCGGAAGTAGTTATACATTCTTTGGGCGTCTTTTGCAGGGCGTATCAGGGAGAGAATCTTTAAATCACCGTTAGTCTCAATCATATCTCCGTAGACAGGTATGATAGGCATCATAGAGCCAGCCCAATCTCCTTCTTCTAGGACTTCATTAGCACAGAGTTTCTTCCACTTAATGCTACGCTTCTCTGCTGGTCTTTTTGCTTCTATCTCTTTCTCACTGCCCTTATAATCGCTTTTATACTCAGTATCACCGTTCTTTAACAGTAACAAGGTGTCTTGTTCAGTGTCGAAGTAGTAATAAACTACAATCCGTACGGTCTTTTCATCGTACCAGTCGTTTTCTTTTTCGTCTGTATCCCAACTATCAGGTGAGTTATCAGGGTATTTCTCTTCAAAATCTTCTTTTGTCATCCTCTCTTCAATAAACCAGTATTGAGAGTCAGCACCATCGTACTTCCTGGACAACGGGTCACACCGTACTGTTAAAGGGTTAACAATAGGCTCTATTCTTATTTCTTGCTCAAAAGTGCCCTCAATGTAGTCAGTCGTTACCCGAAAGAACCCAAAGCTAGCCGCTACAGTATCAAAGAACGCCTTATCATAGGCGTCATCAGCATGTGATACGGCTTCTATATTCCTAATCAGCCCTTGAAGGATCTCAGCCGTGTCTACATCAGCCCCACTATCAGCAGGCTTAACCTTAACCGATGGTCTGTTCTGTCTGTAGTCGTTGGTTACTTGCCGGATAAACCCCATCATTCGATTGATGGTTAGTGTTGCTTGACCGTCCCCCTCTCGCTCTCCTTTAATGTCGTCTGGCCAGTGGTTCTCACCAGCAGCAAACTCCATATCGTCTTCCCAATCATCACGGATATCAGAGTAAAAGTCGGAGGATTCTTTATAAAGGGCGCGGGTCTCTTCCAGAAACTTCTTTTGTTTCTCTTCTTTCGAGTCGGAGGATTTCTCCTCGGTGTTATCGTCTGTCACTGGTCTGGAGTCCGTTGTGTGTGAACTCCAAACCCTTATAGCTAGGTTGCGCTATTAAGTAAAGGCGATAATACAACTCCCTACGATAATACAGGTGCCAACAATAAGCGCCTCTACAATCAAGCAAGGCTCCTTCTCCATCAATTCATTAAAGTCCCACATTCTTTGCTTCCTCCATCTGTGCCTTAGTGCGTCGTGTTCTCTTTGGCTTGCCGATAGCTGCCATAGCCTCTACTAATTGAGGGTCTGGTGCTTTCTCTGTGCCATTGTCTGTGGCTTCTAGAGCAGCTTTATACTCCTCTGTGCCCTTGAATGTCTTCTTTGTACTGCCATCCTCAAAGAACCATCCATCCTTCAAAGTAACGTCAATAGTCCCGTTTACCTCTTCCTGTACTACTTCCTTAACTCTTGTATATGGTGTCATCTCATCCATCCTCCTGCTCGTCTGGGTTGTCTTGGTTGGGTTGTCTGTCGTCTTACTATCATTGGTTGCGCTAGTGTAAGCCCTAGAGAATCAGCACAATCTGGAGACCTAAACCCCCGCTTCTTCATTGCTTCTTTTTTCTCCATCACTAAGGCGCTGTTACTGTTGTATGAGTAGGTTATCTGCGTCAAATCTGCATGTAGCTCATCATCATCAGGTATATCACAAGGCACATCATTCAACCACTCTTTGGTCGTGCCCCAAATCTCTGCCCTCTTGTTGGAATACTTCTTTGCATCCAACGGCTTACCACCAGCATTTACATCTACAATTAACCTGTGGTCTACCAGCTCTCGTAATCTATCATAAACTCCAGCACCTAATCCACCTATATCAATAAAGACCCTATCACCCGCAGATGCGTCCATTTCTAGCTCATCGATAGCGCTCTTCACTATTCCAGTGACCTCCATGGTGTCTTTCTTCTTATACTTGCGTGTCCAGTGTGCTTTCCTGCCTTGTCTATACGTTAGAGAGGTTCTATCATCTCCAAACCTAGCAGGGTCAACACCTAATGCTTTAGGGCCGTAGGGATCGTTTACAGCACACTTACGGGCTTTAATCACACAGTTAGGCTCTATGTATGGATCAACACCTGATACCTGGAAAGCCTCAGCAGCACAGGCAGGATACTCCTGCTTAAACAATATAGGGTCGTTAAGCTCTATTATCTTCTGCCTTCTCCAGTATATCTGATTGTCATTGAGGTTCCACAGAACTTTATATTCGTTCTCTTCCTCAGAGATAGAGAAGTTATCAGGTAGTTCCTTTGCATATTCTGACTGCCAATACCATGGGACAAAGATTGCTATGTATTCAGACTGACCGCTCTCTGCGTTCTGCCACTGTTGGTGAAAGTAGTTACCAATCCCATTAGCAGTAGATTCTCTTATATCTTCAGTGTCTAGCTCGTCTGGTATAGCTTGGAGTATTCCAGCAGCATGTTCTTCAGCGTGTGGCCAGAATGCTACCTCTGAACCATGGAATAGTTGAACAGTTGAACCCCTACCAACAGCTTTATTCCCTGCTGTGCCTACCTTATATCCTGAGTCTAATAGGTTGAAACTTAATTCTTTAGCCGATGCTGCGTTAGTCTGTGGCTTAACAGGTGCTGGGCAGTTTTCATGATATCTCTTGGCTATGTCGAAGATGTTACTAGTAGCCTCGTCGTCGTGTGTGAGGATGAATGCTCGTGTGCCTCTAGTATGGGTAGCTCTCCAATAGAAACGCCCCTCAACGTACGTAGAACAGCCCTGCTGGCGTCCCTTTAGGATAATAGCTCTAACCTTCCCGGTCTTAGCTCTCTGCTCTTCTATCTTCTTGTGTATGTATAGCTGTGATTCGTTAAGGACTAGAGGCTCTACCTTTCCTGACTTTGTTCTGATGAACAGACACTTACTTGCATAGTGCTTGAAGTCATCCTTTAGGTGCTGTCTAATCTGTAACTCACTTGAGGTCATCGATGGTTAGCTCATGTGTTGTTACTTTTGCATCTATTGGTTGAACCGCCTTACCGTCGAGTCTATCGCCAACCTCTTTAAACCAGGATAGCTCTTTCTTTTCCATCATACATTTAACAAACTCATACGCAGCGGCGTTCATTCCTTTCATCAAGTCGTTGTTGTTCTTACTTTGTGTCTTATCTGGCCACGCTTCCAAAGCTCTTTCCACAGCATCAGCCCACCGCTTACCTTTGAAGGCGTTGTTGTTACCTAATGGAGCGCCTGCTGTGCTGGCCATAATTGATACAATCCTATCTATTTGATATCTGTAGATTTTTCGTAAGAAGAGGCTAATTGTCGTGCTAGCTTACCAGCTTCTTGTGTGTATTCGTACTTTCCTATTCTTATCATTCGGCAATTACGTGCTGCTGCTGTATGAGTAGTACATGTAGTTCTGTGCGTAGGTGTTGGATTATGGTTGTCCATAACGAACATTGTTAGTAGTGACCAGTTGTCTAGATGGGATATGTTGCCTAACTGTGTAGCTATCGGTTTGTTCCATCTCCTTTGCTCTGGTGTGGTGCCTGAGTATGGGGAGTCTACCGTCAGGTTTCCTATTAGGCTGTGTGTTATACCTGTAGCGTTAGTAACAGCGGCCGCGGTAACCATTAGCTATCCGTACATTTCATATCAACCTCATACACGTAGCCATTATGTAAACGTATGGCCGCATAGTCCTGGTATTTCGTTATCTTTTGTATAGTGGTAGGAAGCTCCATGTATTCTATACCTTCATACTCTAGGGCGTCTTTGTTCCAGATCTCTATCCATTTGTTAATCACTGTAGAGAACTCCCTAGTTTACGGCGCATATCTTCTACTGCTTCCCGTTCTTGGTGCCTGGTTTGCATGTTAAACGTCTTTCTGATGTCTAGTGCTAGCATGTTGAAGCTGTCTACCTCTTCATTCTCTAGTAGATAGACGAGGTTCTGGGCTTCCTCTTGTGATAAGTTCTTTATGTTCATTTGGTTTTATCCTTATACCTGTTTACTATATCCATCTTGGTCGATAGGCTTTTATCTATGTCTACTTCGAACTGTCCTAGCTCTTCAGTGGCTACCGGCTTGCCATTTACCATTGTGACGCTGTTTTGTGCGTATCCGTTATCTGATGGTCGTTTAGATAAAGGTTTGAACTGTTCTAATATTTCGTTTGGTATTTCCATTATCCTATTAAGGGCTTTACAGTGGATTCTATGCCCTCCTCCTTTAGTTCTTTGCGTTTAGCCTTACCGCAGGCTCTACAGTATTTACCGTTGTGCTTAGTATCCCCTTTGTCTACTGTGGTAATCCAGAATATCTGTGCTATGTGTGGGTGTTCGCAGTTCATGGTAGTATAATCTTCCGATCCTCTTCCGCCTCTTTAAAAGCGTACTGGAGTATTAAATCCCTTATCTCGTCACACTCCCATGACTTACAGAGGGCGTAGGCTATGATTTTACTAGCAGCCTCATCCATTGTATCACCTTGTACATCAGCAGCCTTAAAAGAAAGGGTTTCATCTCCTGGTAGTCTTAACTCAAATACACCACCCTCTCTGATGATTATAGCGCTGTCTCTTTGATGTAGTTGGAATTTACTCATCTTGATCTACTCGCCTTGGTTCCACTCTTTCCTGCCTTTAGCATGGCTTTGTTGTATCCTGCCGGTCTACAGTTCTTGTGGTCTAGAGCTGATTGCCCTTTGGGAACAGGTGTGATGGTTCCACCCCTTGCTATGAACTCCTCTATAGTTTCCGATTTGAACATAACCTAATCCCTTGGAAAACCCCATGCTATCACTCTTTCATACCGTTGTAACCACCTCTTTCACCAACATTCCAATTATTACACATACCATTAATAAACATACTGCTACTGCTTTCACTTCTACCTCATGAATTTAAATCTGTACCCAATACCAAAGACCCGTATTATACCATATTCAAAGAACCAGAACTTACCTTCTCTCCGTATCATGCTCATATCCTATTACCTGCTTGTAGTTACGCGACTCCCCAGAACGCTCTGTAATGCGTCTCAGGCCCATTTCTTTTAGGACACCCATAGGTATAGGGGCGTCGTTGTATTTCGCTCTAGAGAGCTGTGAGGCGCTACAGCCGCACCTTTCTGCCGCCTTAGAGAGCTTTCCCACTCCTTTTAGGTGGTGAGTTAGTAACATTGCTCCCTCTTCTCTGTTTATCATGCTTACCTCTGTTTGTTAATGGTTAAATGTTGCTCTATAGGGTAATCAGTCCTCCGTAATCTCCCTCGTTATTTCCTTGACTTCTGCCACCGCTTCTTCTGCTAAGTCTGCAACAGGCTTTGTCACGACTCTGGTTGCATCCACCGCAATCTCAACAGGGGCTGCAACTACTTTTACAACATCGGTCACTAAACCAGTTAAACTTTTAAACATATTACTCTCCTCTCTATTCGGTGGTTACGCTGTTGCAATTATGGTCACACGCATTACAAGGTGCCTCATCGTCTGCGTTTTTATTATGCTTGCAGGAATTACAAGGAAAGCAAAACCCCGCTGCGTTGGTATTCTCCTCAAACTTATCCACTAAAACAACATAATCCTCAATACCCATTACTTCTCTCCCTCTGTGTTGGGTTGAATGGCTTGCTCTCGCTCATAGCACCACTGGCATTGCTCTAGCTCGCCGTAGTTATCGTAATACACCCCTGAACCATCACACGCGGGACAGGTGGCTAGTGTTAGCAATACCTTTAACCGCTCTATCTCGGCATCACGCTTATCAATTTCAGATTGGTATTCCTCTGGGTTATCCTCACCGAATACAAACTCTTTACAGAATCCTCCCAGTCTATCCAGCTCCTCGTCTTTTATAGCTACCAGCTTAAGGTTGCCACTATCATCTATCCAGTGTTCGCGGGTTACTCTCCCCATAAATGTAGTTTCTGCCAAGCTATTCCACTCACCGCTTCCTTTGGCATCTTCTAGCCAGTATGCTTTTTCTTTTTCCATCGCCTTTAATGCATCTCGCTCAGTGTGGAAGTATTTAAACCCTCCTTGCTCTGGGGCATATACAAAATATTTACTCATTTCCCAACCCTCAAATTAAACTCTTTTGACCACTCGGCATCTGGATACATTTCTGCTATTGCCTTTCCTGTTTCATAATACTCCCAGCCTTCCAGTGGTGGAAGAGCCTCCTGCCGTGTCCAGCAGGGGGAATACACGCCCCACTTTCCATGATCATTTAGCCCTACCTTAATACAATCGGTTGTGCTGCACTTTGGGCACACCTTCAGATTATCCGTGTTACTCATCTCTATTACCTTCCTCTTGTTTATGTGGGGTTAATATTTAAACTCATGCCGTGATCCATCAGCGCAGCGAAACGACTCAAAGGGCGTTCCCTCACCGATAATAACTCCAATCCGGTCAGCACCACACACTTGAGTGGCTTGATTGACCTTCCAGCCCTCAACATCACAACCAGCTATAACAACAAACACCAAAATTAAAATGTACTTCATTGATCTATTCTCCTCTATAGACTGGGTTATTGCTTCTGTTTTTCTGCTGGATACATGATTTAGGATCTTTAACCCACCGTCTCACTGACAGCTCACAGCCTCCTGTCATGCCCAGCCCGTTAGCACATCCAATATGCGTAGCCCTCTTTTTGCACCCGCATGTACATCTTCTACGGCTGTTTGAAGGCACTTTCTCAAGGGTGCGTGTGTGGATCATTGAGTTTCCGTAGTCCATCTACCTTTCTCCTGTTGGGTTATAGTCGGGTGCGTTGCGGAGGGCGGGCAGCCTGTGGAGCATTTCGTATTTTGGGTGGTTTGCTGGAACACTGAATATACAACTCCCATCACCCTGCATTACGTAATGCCGTCCATCTTGCTTAGTGTCTGTAAATTTATGCACATTCTCACCAATATCATTAGCAAAGATTATTTGGTCGAATTCAATAAATGGCCTATGCTGGAGGGTGCATTGAGAAGCTTTAGCTGTGAAGTCTGTACCCTCAAACTCAATGATATGGCTGTTTTGAATATTCGATATTGTGTGCACTGCGCTACCATGTAGAAGCTTTACCCGAACAACATCCCCAACCCTAGCCGGTATTGTTGCGCCTTCCACTGCTCCTGATTTAATGTTGCTCATGATTTATATTCCGGGTATCCGCGAAAGGTGAAGCAAAGCCATATGAAATAAGGCTCTCCATAGTTCCAGAAAAATATAGGCTTCCACCACCAATCCATTACATGCAGCGAAAACTTAACGCTAAACCCTTGAATCGGCTTGCCGTTGTATTTCCCTCGGTATCTTAGTTTCATAGTCTCTCGCCTTGTGGATGGGTTAAATATCCAGCCATTCCAGTATCATAGATTCGTATTTTTCACCAATACCCGTAAATCTTGTGAAGCTACCTCCAGCCTTTCTGTAATCTATAAGCTGCTTTTTACTTGTGATACCTGCCGCATGAAAGCAATTTCTCAATCCGCATGGGAAATCAGCATCCCATTGCATTCGCTTTAGTCTAGCCGTCTCCTGCTCGTATTGTGTCTCACTCACTGTTCTGCCTCTCCTGTTGATGGGTTAAATAAGGTCAAGTAAGCCGCTATCGGTAAGCCCAAACTGGCAGCTTTTACACACCTTAACCACGCTATCACCGCCTCTAAACCAGTCGTGCTGCACCTCAATACCCATGTTAGTGTGCTCTTTGCATACCACGCAGGTTTTTCTAATCTGCCTGCCTGATAGATTAACTTTTCGTACAACTTTGGGATAATCGCTCATCTCTTCACCCTCTAGTTAAATGGCGTGTTATTAATCCGCATCACTGCCAGATCAGCCATCATTTGGTATTCCTTCCCATTATTGGAATTACCGTATTCGGTTTTAACTTTCAATCTAAACTCTTCCATTGTTCCAGAGAAACAGCCACAACGAACAAATATCCCTGACTT
>Ga0255048_10000457_pt1 | contig 32189 bp, 32 predicted proteins | sample JV7_2_2_MG_FD_183619 | JGI IMG/M metagenome (GOLD analysis project Ga0255048, IMG submission 183619) | Seawater microbial communities from Jervis Inlet, British Columbia, Canada - JV7_2_2 | ecosystem: Environmental > Aquatic > Marine > Inlet | place: Canada: British Columbia | collected 2016-10-06
CATCAGAGCTGCCATGCATGCTATGGATGGAGGCCCGTACCGCGGAAGTATATTGGAAGCGGTGCAGTTTGTCGAAATCGGCGCAGTGGAGGAACGGGTCGATCGCTATCGGATAACCTCCGGGAATACTGTGTATGACGTGAGCGACCTGGATGGGTGTACGTGCCCTGCTGCCATACGAGGGTATCGGAAACACTGCAAGCATGCCGCGGCGGTCGAACTCTACAATCGCATCTATCACCCTGAGTATTTCAATGGACGAACCACTCGACAGGAAGGACAGGACACTATGGAAGAGAACGAAGTGACCACGGGTAAAGTCAGTGACTGGATGAAAGACCTCGGCACGATCTATGCCAAGGCCGTGGACAACATGCCAGAGCATACAGAGCGCATCAATGCGGCCCTGACCCGTGTCGGCAAGGAGGCACCCTTACTGACCATCCACAGTGAGAAGAACGGACAGTGGAGCCTGGTGGTCACCGCGACCGGAGAGGACTATGCCGTCCTGAAGACCAGAGAAGAAGACGCAAAACTTTTCTGCCAGTGTCACTTGCCCGAGGGGACGCCCGGCCAAACCCATGCGCTTCCGCAAGGCTGGTGTGAACATCGATATGCCATGCAGTTCTTGCACTCCATACGAACAGCAGGCCATGACATTCCTGTCGTCGCTTCTTCAGCGCCAGATGCTGCCAACAACGACGATGCCGACGAGGAGGACATCCTGGCCAAGCTTCAGATTCCCAAGAGATACGTGACGAATATACAAGGCAAGCAGCACGTCGGGTATGCGGGACTCATGTGGGCTGCACGACGCCGATTCGTCCCGCATGGCTTCACCTTGTCGGAGCGCTGGGTTTTCAATGATCAGGGCCTGAGCCTGGCCGAAGCCGAGCTGCGCATCATCTCGGCACAGTCGGCGGCAGACGAGATATGGATCGGCTCAGGCGATGCCTCACCAGGCAATGTGTCGGATCGGGTCAAACCGCATTTCCGGCGCATGGCCCTGACCAGAGCGAAGAGCAGGGCTTTGCGTGATGCTCTCGGCATCGAGGACGCTGCCGCTGAGGAGGTGATGGGAGGATGAAATTACGTCAGTACCAGGAAGAAAGCATCCGCGCCATCTATCAAGCCTACCGGCAAGGCTCTCGGCGGCAATGCCTGGTCCTGGCCACAGGGCTTGGGAAAACGGTCATCTTCTCCGAGCTGGTGCGCCAAGTCGAAGACCAGGCCGTGGTTATGGTGCATCGCGAGGAGCTTGTCAGGCAGACCATAGACAAGCTGGTGTTGTTCGGTATTGACCGGGACGATATCGGCATCGTCAGGGCCTCACAGGACGAAATACGCCGTCCTTGTGTCGTCGCCAGCCAACAGACTTTGCAACGAGGACACAGGCTGGAGCGACTGCTTGCCGGGCCTGCAAGACGGCTTATTGTTGTCGATGAATGCCATCACCTCTCTGTCAGTAAACGCCATCCCGACGGGAACACCTGGTATCAGATCGTGCAGGCCTGCGCCGATACTTGGGATAAAGCGCTTGTCTTGGGCTGCACGGCCACGCCCTTCCGATCCAATAATGCTCCCATCATTGGCGCAGAGCCGTTACCGTTCCAAATTGCCCCGTTTACTATGGGCATTGCCGAGGGCATCGCCAGGGGCTTCCTGTGCGGCGTGGAGGGCAGGCGCGTGACCCTGGACGGGCTCAACCTGGATGCCGTCAAACGGCAAGCAGGCGACTGGTCGGATACCGGCCTGGAAAAAGCGCTCAGGGATTGCAATGCGTTGCCTGTGGTCTTTCGGGCCTGGCTTCGTCACGCCGAAGGCCTGCGCACGTTGGTCTATTTTCCGACGGTTGCCATGACGCATGAGTTCGCCGGCATCTGCACCGACCATGGCGTCAGGGCCGAGGTGGTCACAGGCGGAACGAGCCATGCTGATCGGAAGGATATCTATCAGGGCTTCAGGGATGGTGATGTCAAGATCATCAGTAATTGTTGCGTGCTCACCGAGGGCTTCGATGAGCCTGCCACAGAATGCATCCTGATTGCCAGGCCGACGACATCACGAGTGCTCTACCAGCAGACCATAGGCCGTGGGCTTCGAACGTTTCCGGGGAAGGAAAACTGCATCATCGTCGACTGCGTGGGCGCAACTGAACGGCATGAGCTGATGTCGGTCGCGCATATCGCCGGGCTGATCGACGCGCCCATAGACGTGACAGATGACGAGCATGGCGACGCGGAAAGTGACGGCGACGCGAACCAGGACTCCGAAGGCCAGTCGCGCAAGCGTGTCAACGGCACCATCGAGCTTGCCAGTCGAGAGGAAATCAGCATCTATAGAAAATCGCCCATGCGATGGGTCAAAACCTTACAGGGGAAGTACGTCCTTGGCTTCTATGACGGCTTCATACGGCTGGTAGCGATAGGCGAAGGACACGAGCTGTGGGACGTCGAATGGAAACCAAACAACGGGCAGTACCAGCGCCTGGTGAGCCATGTGCCGTTCGAGTATGCCCAGGGCGCCGCCGAGGACACGGCGCGTGACAGGGAAAACAAGCTCATCAATCGACAAGCGCCCTGGCTCAAGATGCCCGTGACGCAGGGGCAAATTCCGTTTGCCAGGAAGCTTGGGATCAATACCGATTTGTACCAGACAAGGGGCGAGCTTTCCGACGCCATCACGGCTATTGTAGGAGATTGGTAATGGCACAAAAATACGCAGCGTTTCTTCAGCACAAAACGCATCTGGGCACATTCGACGGATTCGATCCACTGTGGATGCCGGATTTCCTCTACGATTTCCAGGCTGCTATGGTGACGTGGGCATTACAAAAAGGCCGTGCTGCCCTCTTTGAGGATTGCGGTTTAGGCAAAACCGTCCAGCAGCTTGTATGGGCCATGAACGTCTTCAAGCACACCGAGCAACCCGTCCTTCTCATTGCTCCGCTCGCCGTCTCCTTTCAAACACAGCGTGAAGCGGAAGCCTTCGGGATCGATTGCACCGTCTCAAAAAACGGCAAAGCCTATCCTCCCATTACCATTACGAATTATGAGCGGTTGCACCTGTTTACATCGACCGATTTCTCAGGTGTTATCGCTGATGAAAGCAGTATCCTGAAGTCGTTCAACGGCAAACGACGCGCGGAAGTGACTGATTTTATGCGAAAACTGCGGTTCAGGCTCCTGTGTACGGCCACGGCCGCCCCCAATGACTACATTGAGCTGGGTACTTCAAGCGAAGCACTCGGCGAGCTCGGTTATACCGATATGCTCACCAGGTTTTTTCGCAATAATAACAATACGATACATCCTAAGGGACATTACAGAAGGTTCTCTGCCCCCCGGATGTTTGAGAAACAAGCCTGGCGGTTCAAGGGCCATGCCGAGGCATCATTTTGGCGATGGGTCTGCTCGTGGGCCAGAGCATTGCGCTATCCATCCGATCTCGGATATGCCGACCAGCATTTTCGCCTGCCGCCACTGATAGAACAGACGCATCACACAGAATCACGCACGATAGCAGACGGACAGCTCTTTGCCATGCCAGCGAGGGGTTTGCATGAACAACGGGAAGAACGAAGACGTACCCTCGGCGAACGATGTGACACGGTTGCCGATCTCGTCAACCATACACACGAACCTGCCCTCGTGTGGTGCCACCTGAACGATGAAGGCAATCTGCTGTCGAAGATAATTCCAGGAGGAGAGCAGATCAAGGGAGGGGATGCCGACGATACAAAAGAAGAACGATTCGCAGCGTTCATTGCTGGTGATCTGCGGGTGCTGATCACGAAACCAAAAATAGGGGCATGGGGATTGAATTTGCAACATTGCGCCCATGTCGTACTCTTTCCGACCTATTCCTACGAACAATATTATCAGGGCATACGGCGATGCTGGCGATTTGGCCAAGAACGACCTGTGAAGGTCGATATTGTGATGACGACCGGAGACGAAGAAGTCATGGCCGGGTTGCAACGCAAAACACAGGCGGCCAATCAGATGTTTTCGAATCTTGTGGATTCGATGAAGGACGCAATGGTCGTCCATCGTCCATCGTCCACCCATACCGCCACGGAGGTTCCACCATGGATAGTCAGCTAGCCGACCAATACGCTATCTATAACGGGGATTGCATTCCCATTATGCAAGATTTCCCAAACGAATCCGTGCATCTCTCGATCTATAGTCCGCCGTTTGCAGGATTGTACCATTACAGCTCCGATGATCGCGACTTGTCCAATTGCCGCAATTATGCGGAATTTTTCGAGCACTATGCTTTTGTTGTTGCTGAGATCGAACGATTGACGCTTCCCGGTAGGATGACTGCCGTGCATTGCATGGATGTCCCGTCAAGCAATACAGGCAAAAATGATTACCTGCTAGATTTCCCTGGTGACATCATTCGCCTGCATGCTGACAAAGGCTTGCGCTATGTCGCCAGGTATAGCATATGGAAAGAGCCCTTGACTGTCCGCAATCGTACTATGACGAAAAGTCTAGCGCATAAGACTATTGTCGATGATTCGTCACGGTGTAGCAATGCGTCCGCTGATTCCCTCCTGGTCTTTCGTAAACGAGGCGAGAATAGGGTGCCGATTGCCCACCCTGAAGGCCTAACCTATTATGCGGGAGAACGGATTCCGCCAGCCGATCTTCATGTCTACAGAGGATGGAAGGGCAAACAAACAGAAAACAGATATTCCCATTGGATATGGCGTCAATATGCGTCAGCATTCTGGGATGACGTACGCCTCGACCGCGTCTTGCCCTACAAAGAAGCCAGAGATCAAGACGATGAAAAACATATCCACCCGTTACAACTCGATGTCATCGAGCGCTGTTTGGTGTTATGGAGCAATCCTGGCGAGACAATTCTCACACCATTTTTAGGTGTTGGCAGTGAAGCCTATGTCTCTTTGAAATGTGGCCGCAAAGCGCTGGGCATGGAGCTGAAGCAGAGCTACTACCGCCAGGCAGTCAAAAATGTGGCGATGGGCATACAGTCCAGAAGCGACGAATATGGGCAGGAGGAGTTGACATTTGAAGCCCAAACAGCGAAGGAGCTGGTATGAGTCTCGATATTGAACACAACCCACCCGAGGGCATGGCGCTCTCCGATCAGTGGCCCGCCATCGAGGAAACGGTGGAGTGGTTTGCCGATGCGATGTTCGAGAAATTTGTCAAAGTGCAACATAAAGGGTATTGGCAGTATGTCTCCTGGGAATATCTCCATGAACGGTTATGGACGGAGTACGAAGAGCTGAGGAGATCATTGTCCGTCTCGCCTGATAATGTCGACAGAGAGGCCATTATCGAAGAATGCGTTGACGTTGCCAATTGCGCTCTGATGTTGGCCGATTGGTGGCGCAAGCAATCGTAACGGTCTATGCTGTTGGAGTGGACTTGGTACGATAATCTTACTAAGGAAAGATTCTTCACAGGGAGGCAAAGACTGTGCCAACCGAGGTGTTGCAGAAGTATGACATGCTAGCGAAGCTGGCCGTAGACGACCTGATGGAGCGGTGTCGGTCTGTTGTGGCTCGGAGGCCTGGAGGTGCCTATCGGTTCGCCAGAGACTTTGATGTGGCCTATCATTGGCTCACGAAATTTCTCAAGGGCGACATTCCAAACCCCGGCATATTACATATCAACCGAGTCTATGCTGCACTCGAAAAACTCAAGAACGACGAACAATAGGACACCACACCATGCCCCTCAGTGAGCCCCATCGGCTAATGCTGGAGATCGAAAGCGCCATCACATCAGAGACCGTGGCATCCCGTGGTTATACCACAGTAAAGACGCCGCGAGACGTCAGGGCTTTTGGATTCTTCGGCGCCCAAGCCAGAACGCCAGCCTTGGTCCTCCCACTCCATGCCGTCAGCGGCGAGCAAAGCCGGTATCAGCTCAGGCCGGACAGGCCCCGCATGACCAAGGCTGGCAGGGAAATCAAATACGAACACCAGACAGGGCAACGCATGTTGCTCGATTGCCATCCAAGCCAGGCTGGGAAGCTTGGCAACCCCGACGTCCCTTTATGGATCACCGAGGGCATCAAGAAAGCTGATGCCTTGTCTTCCAGGGACGTCTGTTGTGTGGCCCTGATGGGCGTGTGGAATTGGCGCGGCAGAAACACGTATGACGGATTGACCGTGCTCCCGGACTGGGAGCACGTCGCCTTGAACGGGCGGGACATCTTCATCGTCTTCGACAATGACGTGTCGAAGAAGGTCGAAGTGCTCTCTGCCCTGCGAAGATTGTACCTCTGGCTCGAATACCGCAAGGCTCACCCTAGAATAGTACACCTCCCGGAACGGCCTGACAAGGTGGGTGTCGACGATGCACTTGCCGAAGGCCTAAGCCTTGACGACCTCATCGGCATGTCAACGGCTGGCGTGCCTGAACTTCCAGCGCGCAAGCAGGTTGACATCCTGTGCGACTATCTGAAAGAGGTCGACCTGGTTATAGACGACGCGCAAGACATTTGGTGTCTGGTCAGCAAAGGAGCATACCGAGAAACGTACAGCGTGCCGGAGCGTGCCGAGAAAGGCAATCTTCTCAGGGCGTGGCTCATGCGCCGCTACTTGGGAGACCACGGCCAGGTGCCGCAGCCAAGCGAGATCGGCAGGGCCATGGATATGCTGCATGCCGAAGGGGTCACCGATCCCGACGTTCCGCAGCAATCGGTGTACTTCAGGATCGGATACCTCGGCAACGAGAAGATTTACATCGACCTTGGCTCACGAAATTGGAATTGCATCGAGATAGATGCCGATGGCTGGCGCATACGCTCTGATGCCCCTGTGCTGTTTCGGCGCCATAATGCCATGCTCCCGTTGCCTGAGCCAGACAAGGAGGGAAGCATGGCAGCTCTGAGAGAAGTCCTGCCTATGGCTGCTGAGAGCCCTGAGGAGGTACTTGTCTGGGGCTGGCTCCTTGGCACCCTCATGCCAGGTGGGCCGTATCCTCATCTGTGCCTGCATGGAGAGGCAGGCTCTGCAAAATCCTATACTACCAGAACGTTACGCCAAATCATAGACCCGTCCAGGTCACCGCTGGATAGCCTACCAAAAGACGAAGAAGCTTTAGCCTACATTGCCAAGGATAGCGCCATCGTCACGGTAGAAAATGTCAGTATGATAACTCCAGAGCAGTCGGACTGGTTCTGTCGTCTGGCTACCGGCTTAGGTTTTAAGGCCAGGAAACTCTACTCGAATGACGCCATCAGAACTATCTACGTCAGGCGCCCGGTAATCCTCAACGGTATCAACGAAGTCGTTTCCTCTGGTGACCTGCGCGATCGTTCCATCATCGTCATGCTGCACCGTCTTTCGCAATGGGCTTCGGAAAACGAAATGGATGCCGTCTTCGAATCTTTGCACCCCAAGATACTTGGCGGGCTCTGTAGCGCTGCTGCATGTGCCCTGAAGAACTTGCCCGCTCAACCTAAGCTGGGCAACGTCCGTATGGCAGACTTTGCCAGGTGGGCCTCTGCTGCTTCTCAAGGCATAGGCTGGGAGCCAGACACCTACCTGGCTGCATACGAAAGCATGCAGCGCGAAGCCATTGAACACGAAGTAGAATCCAGTCCTGTCGGCACCTGTCTCATGACGTACCTGGCCAAAAAAGAGGGCGGAACAGACGAGATGGAATTGACCGGCCTGTATGCAGCCTTACGAAACATCCAGACAGGCTACGGAGAAGACTCGCTTCCCAAGAATTGGCCTTCGGATATGATTCGCTTCGGCAGGATTATCCGAAGGCTGACACCTGCCTTTCGGAAGCTTGGATGGGAGATCATAACCAGGCGCAAGGCCAAGGGCCGCTGTATCCAGATACTGCCAGTCCGAAGCCGCATACATGGACTGGCAGTATCTGAACATGCGGGCACCATGCCCAAAGAAAAAACATTGACAGATGGACAGCATGTCGTTAATGTCGATAGATGCTCTTACGAAACCCCCCTTAACGACATTAACGACATGCCCGAAACTATTGAAAACAATACTAATACTAAAAACAATGCTCTTAATGCTCTTAATTCTATAGGTATAGATAAGGAGTTAGAATTAAGAGGGGGAAAAAGGCCTGAAAAAACCATAAAAGAAACAATAGGGAGCGATATTAAGAGCATTAAGAGCACAGAAAACGATAAGTCCAACGAAGACAAAGGCTTAGGCAATGTCGTTAATGTCGTTAATCAAGAGCATGTTAATGACACGCCAGATGTTAAGAGCATTGGCCAATCGGACACGCCTGCACAAGCGGGCATAGTGCCCACTCGATGCCCGAAGTGTGGTTCATCCAGGATGACACGGCGTGGAACGTCCGGTTTCACGTGCATTGAATGTCCCTACAGCTCAGGAGAATAATATGCAGTTCCCGGTCGAGCATGTTGACTTCGCTATCGGAGCGTGTGACGTTTTGCAGGCGACCACGCTGCCCTTGTCAGAGAAGGTCTGGCGCCTTTACAAGCTGGCAATCGAGCTGAGCATTCAGACCATGTGTGCCGAATGTGATGCAGCGGCGCTCTCTTGTGGACCCCATAGCTCTACCAGCTGTCAAGCATGCGGAGAGGATGCACAATTTTGTAGCGCTGACTGCGCCAAGGAGCATGAGGCATGATGACGATCGAAAGCTTGGACGAACGCGGCGGGTATTTCTTTCTGCGCTTCGCCTCCGAGGGAACGTCTCCAGGGGCGTTTCTAGAAGTCGTCACACGACTGAAGCAGGAGGTTCAGGCACATAGTCGCACATGGATACCGGAAACCAAGGTGTGGAAGATACTCATAACGCCGATGACCGAAAAGATACTGGGCAGGCTCCTGCCGACGTTCGAGGAAGAACTTCGGGTACTGAGGAGTCAGATGTCTCTGTTGTAAAAAACTGTTGACTGAAATGTACATGGTATGCATACAATAGGACCATGAAAAGAATCGCAGTGTTTGTACCGGAGCAAGTGCTTTCCGAACTCAAAGTTCTCAGGATGCAAGAAGGTCGCCCTGTGGCCGAACTCATCAGGGAAGCCCTTGTGTTCTGGCTCATAAACAGGCAGCGAATGCCCTTGTTTTCTGTTGACATCAGGAAGGACGATCTGACCGTTCATCAGGTTCCAAAAGGACAGGTCTTCTACAGAAAGGACACCCATGGAAACGCTTGACCATCTCGTGCGCCAAGCAATGCGTGATGCCGACGACGACGTCGACATTGCCGCAGGACGCCTGGCACACCGCCTCCATAGCGACAAGGATCTCTACAAAGCCTACGCCGTCCCGATGATTCATGATGATTGCAAAGTTAGGTGTGCTCACATTCTCCGTCTCATGCGCGGTCAGATATGTGCAGGAGGCATGTCTCCTCCCTCGCCTGCCCTCCTGAAAGGGATGGTGGAAGACACGTGGAAGAAGCGCTGTAGCTTTCTGGAAGAGCCGGAATACTTCCGGCCGGACGCCCTGGACTATGCGTTGCCGTATTATTCCTCCGAGACGATTACCGAGGCGTGGGAGCATGCCTCGCGACAACTGGCATTCGGGGGCATGGTGTGTGAGGCGGAGGTGGGGTATGGGTAGCTGGAGAGACATCAGCACATGGATATAGAAGCACTGCAAGCAGGGATTCTGCGTCTTGAGGCGTCGTATGACGTCATCATGGACGCCTACAACACAGCGGATGAGCGAACACAGACGTCTCTGGAGACCTACCATGCCTAACGGCTATGAACTGGCACTGGATCTCCACGACTGTGACCCATCAACCTTTAATCGGACATGCATCGATCAATTTTTCACTGAGCTGTGCGACCTCATTGACATGGAGAAGTGCGAGGTGCATTTCTGGGACGACGTCGATGTACCACCAGAAGAGCAACAAACGGAGCCGCACACAAAAGGGACATCTGCGGTCTGCTTCATTCTGACCAGCACGATCGTCATTCACACCCTTGATTTACAGGAGAAGGTGTTCGTCAACATCTTCTCCTGCAAGGAGTACGATCCTGACGCGGCAGCCGAGTTCACCCAAAAATGGTTTTGCGGTGAGATACGCAACTCCACGTTCATCGAGAGACTGTAGAGCAGGTAGTACATAACCACAGGAGTCTAGGCGTGCACATTAGAGAAAAGGCCATCGTGCTTCCCGCACCCACCGGCGGCGGTCGCCTCATAGATCATATCCGGGCAGGTGTGGAGTTTCACCTGAAGGCCGACGAGATACCGGTCCGTTATGCGGTCACGGAGTCCAATGATCACCAATACAATTGCGAGATCGGCGTCATCATGGATGCACCCGCAAGCCTTCAGGAGCACACCGCGAACCTGTTTGCGATGCGAAGGCGCACCCTGGAAACGACTGACAGCTTTAATGCCGTGCTGTTAATCCCCACCGGCATCGGCGCCGAGATTGGCGGCCATGCCGGTGATGCCACAGCGGTTGCGCGTCTCCTGTCTGAGAGTTGCGACAGGCTCGTCCTCCATCCCAACGTCGTCAATGCATCCGATATTAATGAGATGCCAGCCAATGCGCTCTATGTGGAGGGGAGCATCGTCACACGCCTGCTGATGGGCACAGTCGGTCTCCAGCCAACGCGTACAAATCGTGTTTTGGTCATGCTCGATGAGCATCCGGACACGCACTTTGTGGATGCCGCGATTAACTCCGTAAGTGCCGCCCGGGCGACCTTTGGGCTCGACTGTCCCGAGGTCGTTTGCCTTCAGCCGCCTCTTCGCATGGTTGCTGAGTATGCGGATTCCGGGCGTGCCATCGGGCGGGTCGAGAACCTGGAATATTGCCTCGATGTTCTCAACGACACCGCAGGGACGTATGATGCAGTCGCACTCTCCTCGGTCATCCGTGTCCCTCAGGCATATCACCTCGACTATTTCCGCAGTGAAGGCAAAATGGTCAACCCCTGGGGTGGCGTCGAAGCCATGCTGACTCATACGATTTCATCGCTACTCGACGTACCAACGGCCCACTCTCCTATGTTTGAATCCAGAAAGGTTGAAACGCTGGAGGCCGGTATTGTGGAGCCGAGGATGTCAGCGGAGGCGATATCGCTGTCCTTCCTCCAGTGTATCTTGAAGGGGCTCATGAAGAGCCCCAGGATCATTCGAGACGAAATGTTGTTTGCTCGGCCCGATGTGTTCTCTGTAGAAGATGTGTCATGCCTCGTCATCCCGGATGGGTGCTTCGGTTTGCCAACGGTGGCTGCACTTGAGCAGGGCATTCCGGTTATTGCCGTGCGTGAAAACCGCAACCTGATGCGCAATGACCTGTCACAGCTTCCGTGGCACAGGGGGCAATATATGCAGGTTGACAATTACCTGGAAGCCGTCGGTGTCATGAATGCGTTGAAGGCCGGAGTGACACTTGAATCTGTACGCCGGCCCATTGCAGCCACGAAGGTGCGAAAGGCTATTGAGGAGTGTGACCAACTCGCGGCAGGTGCTGAATAGCGGGAAAAAGGCTTGCCGATTTACAAGCAGGAATCCGAGCAGTGGAAGGAGTGGACGTACCCGGTGTGGATTATCCAGGATACGCTGCATGACTGGCTGCGGCGCAGCCTGGGGCAACCGGCGCTGCGGGGGCTGGAGGTTGGGGCGCTCTAACGGCGTATAGGCCTGACGATCGAAGATGACGAGGGTGCTGGGTAGGTAGCGCTACCGTGATCCTTGTGGCTTACGTTCCCCTTGCGTAGAAAACGCTGTCTCCTCTGCGAACTTGTCATCGACAAAACAACGCCACACATATCGCTTGCCTACGTCCAGTTGCAACGGGGCAACGTTGAAGGCTAAATTCACATCTAGGGGGGTTCCAGAGAGCAACCCTGGTGGTCTGCCAACCTCAAATCTAGCTCTAATCTCGTATGATTTGTCTTTGCCTTCGTCTGCGGCTGAACCTGCGCCAAGCCCCTGGGCCGTTCTTCGGGACGCAGCCCAACAGACACCAAGGCTCTATTTTCGTCCCCTCGTGTTGGCCTGGCGAAGCGTGACATGCGTAGGCAGAACCGTCAAAACTGCGCCATGACCTGTAGCGCTTAACGTACCCGCACAATGCGGGACGCTTCTCACAGCAGGACCATGCTACCAGGCCCTGCTGTATAGTCAAGGACCAGAAAAAAGGCTAGGGAGCGAGCCAGGGACATGGTAGGCACAAAGGCCCTAAGTGAGCCAATTCTGGCGTCTGAACAAATTCTCGCTGAACGAAAGGACATACCATGGAGCTAGATCAATTCGAACCTGACAATGAACCAATAGAAAAAATCATTCATTGGTTAGCCGTTGAAAGGCTTGACAAGGATCTCAAACGCGCCGCCGAACAAATGACCCGTGACGACGTGCGCCTGATGCTGAAGTTGTACTACGATCAACAGCGCCAACGCGTCAGGATGAACAACCAACTGGATGCCGCCAAGAAGGACAACCGGCCCTATGACCTGTTCGAATGGGCAGTGCGGAACTATGCCACGTTCGAAAAGAATTGCCAGAACTCCTTGGACACCTGGTCCAGGCAGTATCCTATTGTTGCTGACTGGGCCAAGCCGCACCTCTTCGGCGTCGGACCGTTGATCTGTGCCGGCCTGGTATCCAATCTTGCCGAGGATACGCCGAAGACTGTCGGGCATTGGTGGAGTTATGCCGGCCTGCAACCGATGCAGACCTGGCAGGGCGAAGAGAAATCCAAACAGATCATAGGTGACATCATTGGCAAGATGGCCGGGCCGATAGACCTGGACGACCTGTTCCAGGTGGCGCTGAACACGAAGCGGAAGGGAGAAACCCTTCGAAGGTTTGCAACGACAACGGCTACAGGAACGCAACGCCCACTCACGGTGCAGAACCTGGCAAAGGCTTTAGCCAGACGTCCATGGAATGCGTTCCTGAAAACAATTCTGTGGCGCTTCGCGCAGGTGCAGATTAAGCTCTACCATAGATATCCCGACAAGTCGCAGTATGGTCCGCTCTACTACGAAAGGAAAGCCTATGAGCAAGATCTTAATGAGCGGGGCGAGCTGGCTCACGAAGCTGAGCGGGCTCTCAGAGAAAAGCGCTATGGAAGAGAAACGGCAGCGTATAAGCACTACGCTGCCGGGAGGCTTCCCCCTGCCCATATCCAAGCTCGCGCTTACCGTTGGATCGAGAAGATGTTTCTGGCTCATTGGCACCAGGTCAGTTGGGAACTCCAGCATCACACGCCTGTCGTAAGGCCGTGGGTCGTGGAATACAAAGGACACACGAACATCATTCCGCCGCCGGGCTGGCCACCGCCGGGCTTTAAGTACAAGAAGCCCCCCGACAAGAAGGACGACTAGCCATATCTGGCGGCAGGAACAAGGCAGACGTGCGAGCCAACGCACCCGTATGACTATATCAGCGAGCCAGGAGGGTAAACAGGTCAGGACGCTCGATGTGAACCAGTAGAACAGTAGGAACATTCTAGTAGCGTGAACCATGGTCTGGACAGGAGCAAGGCTGAAGCGTGAGCCAGTGCGTATGCAGGACCAGCACGAGAGAGCAAACCACACCATAGGTAGGTCCAACTATGTGGCGTGAGTCATGAGAGATGCAGGCGCAAGCCAAACTCGCGAACCAGGAGGGGACTCGGTCCAGGAGACTCGACGTGAGCCTAAGCAGTCAAAAGAACAACGTGGATGCGCGAGCTCGTTGGTGACGCAGGTATCGGGCCAAGGAGCGAACCATGTCAACGGTAAGAACACACTTATAGTGTGAGCCGAATGAGTCGAAGGTTCAAGATCGATGCGCGAGCTAGACTCTGTGAAAGGACAAGAACCACGATAACGCAAGAGCTTCAGGGGAGGCCGGCCTCCCCTGAGTACTCCTACCGTTTGAGGCTGATACACATCTGATCGATATTGATAGCGTACAGAGAGTGGGCTTCGGCTGGTATGGAGTGTGCCGTCAAGAGTTTCCCAATGCCGTCGTCTAGAGCCGCTGCCGCTGCCTGTATGGCAGTCTTGGCTTGCAACTGTAGAAACTGGAGTTCCTGCTGTAAAGTCTTTACTCGGAGGCATTCAAGCTCCGAGAGTGGTATTTCTTCTGTCGTCGAATCCTTCCCGTTGACGGGTATCCGGGCAAGGCCGGATACGGTATCGTCAAGCTGCTCTGCCATTCGATGACCTCCTGTATGGGACGCGTGGCCACGCGTCCCTCTTAATTGACAGATCGGGACAGCTCATACCATGATGTTCCGTCATACACAAGCTGCAATGTCGTATCGTCAGCACTCGTAAACGCCGCCGACAGGTCGACAGAATCTGCCCCATGTGTCCCATCATCGGTAATGGTAACCAACGCATCGATGAAGATCAGCGTCAACGTCATGCCTGACGTACCACCCGTAAGAGTCGCCACGGTATTGCCGCCACCATCGCCCGTGATTGTCATCACGTTTGCTGTCACAGCAATGACGGTCGCCGCCGCCCCAAGCGTGACCGAACCAGGTGTGGTTGCAAGTGTTCCAGCTACTGTTATCACCCCGGCAGCGCTAATTCGCAGGCGTTCCGTCGGGGTGGAAGCTGCATCGGCCGTCGTCAAAAACACCAGACGTGTCGGCATGTCGTTTGCGCCAGGTGTCCCGTCAATCTCCGCGGTAATCGCGGCCCCGATTGTTGCCAAGTCCGCCCCGTCATCGGCAGCAAACTGGAGTTGACCGAGGACATCATCATCCGCCACAATCGTGAAGGAGCCTATCGCTGCATTGCGGCTTTTCCCGAGGATGAGCGTTGGACCCACAGCATCCGCCGACCACCTCCCAACAACAAGCGCAGCATCCGCAGCCGCCGTGCCAAGTATTTGAGCTTCCGAGGTCAGACCACCTGCCACGACTTGTGCTGAGTGTCCGACGACCAAGCCGTTGCCATTACTGATAAGCAGATCGCCCGTGAAGGGCCCTGCCCCGCCAAGCTCAATGACGTTGGTCCCGTCGCAGGAAAGGATTTTTGGACTGCCTGCCGAGACGGCAATCCCAGATCCCGCAGACGTCTTGACCGTCAGATCGAAGCCGCCGGTCGTACTGTTGGTAATGACATACATCTTGGTGTTGTCCGGGACGACGACGTTGCGCCCGGCAGTCATGGCCCCGGTAAAATCAAAGGTCATGTTTTGGAAGGCCTGGGCGTCGGTCAACGTGACGTTGGCATCGGCCGTGGCAATTGACACCCGCCCGGCGACCGCGCCGTCCAAGACACCCAAGGCGGTGTTGACGGTCGTTTCCTTCTGCGCCTGCCCAATCGTCAGTTCCACCATTTCGAGATTCGTTGTGACCATGGCCTGCCCCTAATTGACAAATGGATGCGACACCCCCGCGCCGCCGTTATACAGGTCATTGCGTTCTTGCGGAAAATGCAACCCGCCTTTCCAGAAACCCACCTCATCGATGCGTCCGTCCCAATGGCCCGCCGCACCACCCGCCGCGATATTGCTCCATTGTCCGATAGCGAATTCCTGGGCAGTGTCCTGCGTCCCGTTGGCCCAGGCGACGGAATCCGTCGTGCCGTTGTTGATCATAATGTTGAGGGTATCCAATGTCGAGTCGTGCCAGGCATAGACGAAATACCAGACGCCTGTCGACGCGGCGCCGAATGTCGATGCCGTGACCTCTGCCGACGCGGCACCATCGCCGACGCTGAAGCGAAACAGGCCTGACGAATAAATCAACTGAAATTCCTGCGAAATCGTCGCAGCCGAATCCCCTTTGCTGGCAAGAATCATCGCCCCGGCAGGGGTACTGTCCAGATACACCCAGGCAGCAATGACGAAATCCGAATCGGCCCCGAGGCTCAGGCTGGCATTGTCGGCAATGGTGAGCGATTCGCTATTCGCCCTGGTAAACTGGCCTGCCGATGCGATTTTGCCAGTGGCCTGCGTGACGGTATTGATATCGGTGAGGATATTCGATCCCTGCGCGTCGGCCCGAGATCCTGACGCCTCCTCCAGTTTCCACCAGGCTTCCAGGTTATCCGTCAACGAGGAGACGCCAATCTCTTGCAGTTCAATCTGCGTTTCATACCCCACCATCGATGTCGACAACTGCGCAATGCCGATGAAGAGATGGGGGTTGTGTTTTCCGAAGTCCGTTGTCTGGTTGGCAATCGGATAGGCTTGCGTCTTAGTGGCTTCGGCATCCGCCGGATTGCCGCCATCGGTATCGGTGAACGTTCGGAGCACGGTCGTATAGGCTTCGGTCTGGTAAATCTTGACCCGAAAACCCGTATGATCGAAGTCGTTCCCGATGCCGACGCCATCAACCCATGCGCCTTCCAGACGCGAGCGTTGCAACCAGTTCAGGGTCCAGTTGTCGCTCCCGTCAACCGTCGAGACTGCCGGAGCAACCTCCCAGGGCTTCATGCGGGCACCGTTCAAGGTTGCTTGTGTCGCCGTGACATCTGCTAGGGCTTGCCGCAGATTCACGGCCTTGTAGTCGAAGGCAATGCCACGCTGGCCGACAGTGTAGGGGGCCATTTGCAGGGCTTGGTACGCATCGATGAAGACAAAGTTTTCTGTCACGGCGTGCGTGCCGGTCAAGCTTTCGGTGCCCTGGAGGCCTCGCAGCAACCGAGACAGCGTGTACGTATTGGCTGCCCCGAGTGTGGCAGTCACGAAGCCAATTAACTCGGTGCCAACCATGGCCCGGTTGGCACCGTTTAGGACAAGTAAATCGGTGCTTGTCGTCAGCACCCCGTTGCGCATCACCACGACGATGGTCGTCGTATCGTCCCAAACCGTCTCCGGCGCGTCGGCAGTCGCCAAGGCGACAGTACCGGCGATGGCTTCCAAGCTCTGTGTATGCTGGAGTTGATAGGACACCTCGCTATCGATGGATCGGTGCAGGGTGCTAATGTCCCAATCCCCGTCTTCCGTCGTATGTATGGCGATGCCGTATTCGAGCACAACGTGCGTCGAGTCCAACGGAGGCAGGTCGACGATGAAGGCTGTTAGGTCTGCCATGGTCAACGTCGTTTGGACTGCGGCTGGCGCAGAGCCGGGTTGGGCCCGGAAGCCCTGGTAGATATAGCTATGGTGCTCAACTGCCTTGGCGTCAACCGCTCCATTGATGCCGTAGTCCATCTCCAAGAAGCGCACGCTGTATTCAACGGTGCGTGACGTGACGTCGGCAATGTCGACGGGTTCCAATAAGCTGAACTTCGGCGGCAGACTAAACTGAAAGCCCAGGCGATTCAGCCAGGCTTCGTACAGGGTCGTTTCGGCCAGAGCCTTGGCCGTGTCGTCCGGGATACTCACGGCCAAGTGGGCGCTATGCACATTGGCAGGCGCCTGACTATTGACCAGGGCCGCCGATTGCGTATTGTCGTCGTAATTCCGGGCCAGTGAGGCATAGGTCACGGTAGCCCGTGTCGGCAAGTCCATCTCTTGAGTACGGCTAATGGCGAGCCCTTCACGAGCCGCATCTTCGGCTCCTGCGCCGGTGACGCTTTCCGGCAGGGTGGCCTGACTGGTGCCACCCAGGAAATAAAACTTGAGGAATTCCCCGCTCTCGACCATGGTGAATTTGAAGGCCCGCATCAGTTCTTCGAGCGGCGTGATGGCCGACGAGACGCCACTGATGAGCATGTGAACCGGAGTATTGTCCAGGGCGCTGATGTCGATGTTATGACTGGCGACACCGGCTTCCTCGGCCAGGTGTCGTACCACACAGCCAAGCGCGTTGGCATCGTGCGGCGCCAGGATGTGAATCTCGGTAGTGGTCGCATCGAAGGTCGCCTGGACCCACACGCCAGCCGTTGTCGAAACGATGTACGCCAGGCCATCGGCATCGGTAACAATCGACATGGGAGTGGCGCCCGGCCCTAAAGGAATGTTGGCGGTGACGACTGCGCCAGCGCTGGTGACATGCGCGACCATGGACAGGTTGGGGAGGGTCACCCACACGCCGCCGTTGGCATCGGCCGCCAGTTCCCCCGGCGTATCTTCCAAGGCAATGGTCGAGGCGGTGTTCGGTGTCGGATCGATGTAGGACAGCGTCGTCGCCCCGGCATTGGCGACCCAGACGAAGCCAGCGCTATCGACGACAACGGCGACCGGCCCGGTGCCCACGGCCGGCGTTGCCGCCACGGTCAGGGTCGATAAGGTCATACGGCTCACCGTGGCGTCGGTAGTATTCGTCACCCAGGCCCGGTCATTTGCCGCATCGACCGCGATCCGGCTTGGCCCGTCGCCTACGGCGACGGTCGGCGTCGCCGCGTCGGCCAGCGTACCCAAGACAAAGACATCAACCGTATCGGCACCTTGACAGACGACGTAGAGATTGGTGGCATCGGCTCCCAGGTGGACTGGCGTCGCGGCTGGCGTCGTCTTGGTTCGATCTCCGGTCAAATGGTCGACCATGACGATCCGGGGAATGGTTTGCAACAAACAGTAGGTATCCGTAGTAGCCGAGAGCATGTCCAGGAAGCCATGGGCGAGGCTTGTCCCTAGTTCGCCATCGTCCAGAATGGGTGCTTCAAGCAACGACGTCGCGGCGCCGGCCCCGCCGCCCCCGCTGTCGCCTACGTCCAGGGCGACGCCGGTATCGGCATTCAAGATGGACAAGGTCGGGTCACCCGTCGGCCCCAGGTTGCCGACCACGACAACAGGAAACGACGTCGTACCACTGAAGCCTAGGGCAATGTCGATAAAGGCCGGGCTATCTCCGGCACCCCCCTTGACCGACACCAACAGATCTGGCACAAGAATGGCCTGAGCAAACCCCTTCCCGGCCGCGTCGACAGTGCCGGCAGTATAGGCGATCCACAGCGTGTCTTCTTGGTTGATGTCATCGTACGCCAGGGCGATGGGGCGACCGCTAGGCAACACCGACGTGGACGCCTCCACGGTCACGTTCGGAATGCGCCCGGTCGCGCCGAGTTCCAGATCTTCAAATTCCAGGTAGGCCGTGCCTCGGTAGGCCGGAACGTCGCCAACGCCTTCGGTCGCTTCCTGGAGTGCCGACGGGACTTGTTCTTCCGAGCCATTGAATAAGCGAAAAAACTGCGTGCCTGTCGCGCTGATGCCCTTGACGCCTTCGGTGCCATCGGTCGCCGGCGTCACGATTTGCACGCTATCTGTCGGTGCTGCTGCATCGAAGACCAATGTCGCATCGAACCACATGCGGTCAATTGAAATGACCGTCCCCTCACAAATCGCCATGGCAAAACTCACGGTGTGCGTCTTGGTAATCGACGTACTGCTCGCGCCACCTCCTTTCTTGCTGCCGCTGGATGTTTCGTCCCGATGTTCCACCTCAACCAGGTCGGTAGCCCAGATGATATTCCCGGCCAAGCGCCGTCTCCCGATGAGCTTGGGAATACGCTTTCCGTAGGTCTGGGTAGTGATGGACAGATCGGCTAAGCTCTCTTGTTCGAAGACTTCGGACGGCGGCTGAAAGATGAACGATTCAATGAGCCCGCCAACTGCTGCCCCGGCCACAAAGCCCAATGGCCCGAGAAATGCACCGCCCACCAGACCAAGTCCTAGCGGTAACAACCCTTGTCCAGCGAATGCCATCAGTCCACCCCCGGATAGGCATAGCAACGATGGGCAGTCGCCAGACTGCCTCGTTGCAAGATGACTCGATAGATAGCCCGACGCCAGCACGCATGCACTAGACGGTCTGGTTGTACCACGATGCCTATATGCCCGTCGTCCATGCCGGTACGAAAGGTCAGGATGTCTCCGGGCACGACCTGAACGACTCGCTTGCGCTGGAAGCCACAGCGCGACAACTCACGGGCCAGGATGCCGGTTTTGGTATGCGCTGCCGTACCGATATGGTAAAAGGGAACCGCGTCCACTTGGTCGCGGTGGAGCACATCGCATGCCACGCCGACCCCGGCAATCAGTTGGGCGCAGTCGACGCCGATATCCTTGAGACATGCGCCGACATGATACGGCGTACCGATCCACGTATAGGCTTCTTCGACAATTCGATCTCTGACACTCATCGTGCTTGCCCTGGCAGTTTATGAATGTCCGCGCTCGTCGGGATAAACGGGAAGCCTCGAAAGTTGTCGACGTTTGCAAAGACATCTTTGCAGGTCGCTTTCCGTTTATCGCAGCCGATGTCCATCGAGTAGGCATCGGTGAGAACGATATCTTTGGGAAACGGCAGGTAGAGACTCACTTCCACGCCGATAAACGACCGCACGTCACGGGTAATGCCGCTGTTGTTGCCAGACGTAAAGGTCACGTTGCCTTGCGCAAAGAAATCGGTCGCTTCCGTCCTGGTGGAATCCGAGAAGAGACGGCGCGGTTCGCCCGCGTCGACGGCCGTGGCGGTCCCGGTCACCCGAAAGCCGGCGGTCGTCATGTCCACCCGACAGCGCAGGTCGCCCAGGGTCGCGACGCAGAGCGTGTCAAACAGGAAGCCCGTCTTGGTACGCAATTGATCGGCCAACCCTCGCATCTCCACTGACATGATGCCATCTTGCCGGGTGACCGTGCCCCAATGCCCCTTCCGTAAGATGACGGTGCCCATCGTCAAGTCGAGATAGTTCACGAAGAATAAGAGAATCTCGGCGAAGTCGTACACCCCGGCGTCGATGTCGGCTTCGAAGGCCGTCGTCAAAAAGGCGGTCATGTCCAGGTTGTCGACCTGGAGACCTTCGTTGCTGCGCACCGCGGTATAGGAAATACCGCCGGTCGCCAGATAGGTGACTCCGGCAATCGTGAGATCGCGCACATGGTTCGTATAGCCGGTGATCACCCCGGCCGTCGTGGTAATGCGCAGGCATTTCGCCGTGCTCATGACGGCCTGACCGAGATGCGTCTGCATAGTCGTTTCGACGGCCTTCATGCGGCTAAGTCCCCGGCATAAAATGGGCAGGCACCAACGCCTTCAAGTCCGCATCCAACGGCGGCAACGTGCCCAACTCGACCATGTTTGGCGCAAAGGCCGTGGGCTCCGTCAATCCGAAGCCGGTATCAAAACCATTGTCATGGCCCAGCAACAGATAGTTTTCGGCACTATCCCATTGGGAAATCACGCCGGGAGATGCCGGATCGCGGTCGGTGCCGTGCTCCGGCAGATACCAGCCGCGTAGATCGATAGGCCCCAGCGGGACGGCGATGTTGTTTTTGTATTTTAATTGGAAATAGTCCAAGGTTTTCTGGAGTTCAACGATTGGATCGATCTGGGCCACGTCGTCGCGTTGCCGGTGGACTTGAAACAGCATCTCGTGCAGGTCGAAGCTTTGGCCGTTACTGGTCGACGGGATCGATCCATCGTGAAATGCCCCGATAGCCGGATGATTGCTCGTATCTCCGCCGTCGATCCAAGTCAGATCGCCAGGCCACCAAGCGGGAGTCGTGAAGCCCGCAACGCTGCCCAGTAAAACCATCTTATTGGTCGAATAATTGATATATACGCCCAAAACACAGACGTCTTCGACCACATTGCTGGTGATCGTCCCGATTGGATCATCGCTCGTCAGGGTCACCGCATGGTTGTTTTCGATAGTGAAGGCCGGGAAGGGACCGATGGTCGGCGGCACTGGATCAATGGTGAAGGGCGAGCCTGAGACGGTAATGTCATCGTCGTCGTTGGTCGTGACTGTCGCTTGGGTGGTGTTGGTAAACGGCGCTTCCAAGTAGCGCACGAACAGATCTCCGTTGTCGGTCGCATCGCCGATGATCCCGGCGGCCGGAAAGATTGAGCCGAGTTCGCTATGCAGCGTTGACGTCGTGGTAAAGGCGCCGACCAGGCTCGTCTTGTGATTCCCGTTACTGGCCTTGACTTGGAGCTTGCCTTGATCGCCACCACTCTTGAGGATTTTGAGTTGCAACTGAATCCAGGCATAGTCGGTATTGATATTCAGCAGCGTTTCGCCATCCCCGGCCGTCAGACTGACATTCGAGACGACAAACCAGAACGTCACCGCTGTCGCCCGTTTCATGGCAGCCGTGTGAAATGAACGCGCAGGTTGCGCCGCCGCGGCGAACCATTTCAGGGTATCGCCGCTGGCGACGGAGCCGGAAAAGCGCACGACTAATGTCCCCGGCGCATCCGGGTAGTACGGCGTCCCCAAGCAGCCCGTCACTCCTGAGGACACACGTCCAGTCGTGCCGGCCAGGTAGGTGCCGCCGATCGCCGAGGTCAGGACTTCGATCATACTAACATCAAGCCAGTTGCGCTCGTCCAGGGTATTGAGCTGCGCACGGAAAGTATCGGTGTCAAAGCGCATCGGCGTATCGAATTCCCCGGTCCACGTGACAACGACGCCGGCACCCGGCGGACTGGTCATGGTGACAATGCCGGTCGCCGTATCCAGGGTGTACAGGGCCGTAGGCACAGCATCGAGCAGGATCGTTTCCGAACCATCGGTCAATGGTTTCGTGATGGTGCGAACTTCGGTCTCCCCGCCGGATGAATACGTTTTCGTCATTTGAAAGGCCGTCTCGATGGTATCGCCAGTGCCAATCACTTCGGCGGTCGCTTCGAAATCCGACACGTCCTTGAACCGAAAGCCAGTACCGCGGCCCTTGCGAGATCGAAAGAACGCCAGGACTGTCGCCATCTCCGTCTTTGACCGGGCCATCATCGTCGTAGCATAAGGGATACGGCTTTCGGTCCAACGCTGCGTTCGGTCTTCCACACCGCTGTCGGCGCTCAGAATTACGGTATCATGCCCCGGTCCGCCAGCGGTCGGTTCGAACAATGTGTTCGGTAGTCGGGCTTCGACAAATTCAGGCACCGCCGCCTCGGTCCACTGAAAGACCGTCGCCGGGATGCGATCTTCAATCAGGTTCAACGCTTGCTGATATTGATGGTGGAGTTCAATACGGGTCTGAAGGCTTGTGACATCGAAGCGCACGGGCGTATCGAAGTCTCCGGTCCATGAGACGACGACGCCAGATCCGGGCGCGCTGTCCATTGTCAGCACGCCGGTCGCCGTATCCAGGGTATAGAGAGCAGTCGGAGTCCCGTCCAACATGATGACTTCAGACGCATCGGTCAGCGGTTTGGTAATCGGTCGAGTCGCCGTGTAGGTATCGCCAGTGATCCCGCTGGCATAGGTTTGCAGAAGTTGGAATTGCGTTCTGCTGGCATCGCCTGTGCCAAGGACGACAGCAGTCGCTTCGAAGTCCAGCCAGTCCTTGAACCGAAAGGAATTCTTCTGCCCGCCCCGTGCCCGGAAGAAGGCGATGAGAGTATCCAGTTCGCTTTGACTGGTAATCATCGGGGCGACGTCATACGAGGCCAGCGGCTCAAGCCATTCAACGTTTCGTTGTTCATGGCCGTCTCGCAAGGCGATGACAGTCGTCTTGAAGGTCACCGACGTAATGGCCCCCAGGCTGATGTTCGTCGGGAATTGGACTTCATGAAAGTCGGCGGCTGGCATAGGCTATCCGTTATCCCTGAGTCGGACCCGTTCCATAGCCTGAGCCGTGTCACGAGCAATCTGGCTGGTCGAACGCCGAAAACTCTCGGCATCCGGCGTAAACACATTGACGGTGATGCCCCCGGAACTCCGGCGTTGTCCAGGGGTCAAGACTGCTTCGCCCCCATGCACTGTGGCAAGACGAGGTCTGCCTACCGGCCCTGGAACGATGCCGCCCCGGGCGAAGTCGCCGAGGTTCGCCCCGGCGAACAAACTAGGATCGGCCGTGGCACCGCCACCTCCGAACAGCATACCAATGCCGCCGCCAAGCCCCCCGTCCAAGGCACCGGTGAAAGCTTGCCTGACCGCCAGCCGCGTCAAGTCGGCGAGGATGCTATTCACCAGACTTTGAAATTCCAGCTTGCCAGTCATCACGAATTGCACCATGGCATCTTCCATATCCAACGCCATGCCGATGGCCGCATTTTGCACATTCGTAAAAGTGTCTTGGGCCGAGGCCTGAAAGGCTTGCATCGGCGTGAGCAGCTTCTCGGTAATCGTGGCGGCCGTTGTTTCCACCTCCTTGGTATTCCGGTCGCGGATCGCCCGAAAGGCTTCCATAGTTTGCCGTTCTTTCTGGAGGCGCGTTTCGTTGGCACGCTCCTGGGCGGCAAGGCCTTTGCGAAAACGATCAATTGTCTGCTTGGCAAAGGCGCTATCGGCTTTCTGGCCTTGCGCCGACGGGCTCCCGAGCGGGGACGGTGTCGGCGGCGGTGCGGGCGGTGGATCGCCTGTCGGCACGGGCACCACCGGGGTGTCTGTGCCAGGGAGTTCTCTGCCCTGATGCAGCGCAGTCGATTCGAGCCGCAGGGCTTTGCGCTGCGCCGTGAAATTTTGAAGCCGAAGGCGCTCAGCCCGTTGGTCTTGTGTATTGATCGTACGCCCGACCCCCTGACTCATCGCCATAGACGCCAAGCGTTTTTCCGATGTGGAAATCTGCGTATCGAGGAGTGCGATCTGCCGGCGAAGCCCGCCCAGGGCTGCATCCCTGGCCATGGTGCGCAAGCCGGTGACAACGAAGCCTATAGTCTTTCCGACGAATGAGGCAGAGCTTCCGATGGCGTTGAGTGTATTAACGATAGCCTGTTCATTGCTTGTGAGTGTATTGAATCCCTTAGTGGCCGAGACCAGGGAGGTCACAATGCGAGCAAAGGAATTGCCGACCCTGGTAATAGCTGGTGCCAACCGAAGAATAGCCGTCGTGACTTGTGCCGAGATAACGCGCTGCATGATGTCAAGCTGATCGTTTGCCGCTTCGGCATTCTTGACCATTTCTTCGGAAAAGACCAAGCCCAAATCCGAGGCCTTCTGCATCAAAAGGTTGATGCCTTCCTCGCCAATGTTGGCCATGTTCTTGAGGGCCGCGCCTTCCGAGGCGGTAATCTTGATGAGTCTGGCGAAACCATTCTCGACCTTCCCGGCATTGGCCACAACCTTGATGAAGATGTCTTCCGGGGCCAAGGTCTGCAATTGTTTAATAGAGACGCCGAGCGCGGCGAAGTTTGCCGCCATCTGCTTGTTCCCATCAGCGGCTTCCTGCGCTTTGCGGATGGTACGTTGCATGGCCCTCTCAAGGGCTTTCTGAGAGACCCCGCTCTGTGATGCGGCAAACGTCAGCTTCTGGAGGGCTTCGACATTGACACCAAGCCTACCCGCCATCTTGCCCAAGGCATCGGTCGTCGCAATGGTGCGCGAGACAAAACTCCCACCAAGCGCGGCAGCTCCTGCTATAGCCAGGCCCTTCATGGCCCTTGAGGTCGCAACTATTCTGGTACTCAGACCTCCCGCCCCTACTGACATTCTGGCAAAGGCCTTGCTTACCTTGCGCTCTGTGCGAGCCGCATCATTGCCGACCTCTTCCATGTTGCGCCCGGTGCGCTTCAGCATGGACTTGGCCTTGTTCAGCTCTCGCTGGAGCTTGTCGGTACGAGCTTCGAGATTGATGACCAACTGACCGACGGTCGCCATATGCGTTTTATCCTTGCATTAGGCATTCAGATAGCATAGGATGGCGCCTTGCTTCAGCTTGCCTTGCAATCGCCAATCCTTCCACCTACCCTTCCTGCATGGTGCCCACGCCCAGAAGGGCCAAGGTCTTGAAGGCCCTGGCAGTCCTTTCTGGCGTCGGTTGTTTTCTTCTGGTATCAAACTCTCGGTAAAAGTCTGGCATGAAAGAATTGGCCGTAATCTTCGAGGGGTCGCTGGCCCACATCCTAACCATGGCGGCTGTCTGGATGGCCATTCGTAGGTCTGCACGCTTTTCTCCCCATGGTTCGATCTGATACAGTACCCACCACTGCTGAAGTTCAGCAGCCGTCATGCGGAAAGGAAGCTCTCTCATCGTACAGCCCAAGGCTATACAGAGGGCGTACTTGAACCGTTTATAGGGGCTCGTTGCAAGTCTTTTTTTTCCCCTTGCACTTCGTCGTCGTCCATCTTATTGACGCGAGAAGCGATGTCATACAACCTGCTGATGACCTGGCCGTTCTTCCTGGACAGGATCGCCCGGCCTTCGTCATCGTCAAATAGCAGCTCGCCGTCTTCATTGCAAAGGCAGTACGATACCATAGCCGCTTGCATGCCTATCAGGGCAGCAGCATCACGCTGCCCGTCATCCTGCAAGCTGTACTTCATGAACCAGACCTGCATCCAATCTCTGGCCAGGGCGCTCATGGTTCGTATATAGACTGAGCCGTTCCATTCCGGCACGTGGACTTCCTCTTTCTCGAAGTCCATCAATGACAAGATCATTTCCCGCGTCAGCATAGGAACTCCATGTTAGGTTGCTGCCGTGACGGTGACTCCGCTGGTCAATTTGACCACAGCATTGACGACCATCTTTTCGTCGATGCCGATCCCGTCTACGTCAAAGGATTGCATGAAACCCTGGGCGACCCATGTACTTGCAGTCGTAGCGCCTGTGCTTGGCCACGTCGCCGTGACGGTCGTAATGGCATCTTCGATGGGCGGTTCATCATCGGGTGTGAAATGAAAACTGCCTTCGATCTGTCCGGGATTCACCATACGCCCTGCCATGAATGTTCTGTTCCCGAACGTGTTGGCACCAGCAGCAGCCGTACCCAAGTGGGTCGTATCAACTGCTTCTCGCTCGACGCCTGTCCATCTGGCGTTCAGCGCTTCCATGGTGAAGCCTGACAACGTCAGCGCAAATCCCGACCCAAGGTCTACCGATGGTGAAGCCATTGACTTTCCCCTATGCTTGGAACCAGATATCAGCCGTGATGGTATGCCGCCATATGCCCAGCGTTCTGCCATCCGACGGGTCTTCCAGGCCATCCAGAATACTCGTTACCAAGAGCCTGGAAATCCGTACCGTCCCCATGAGTCCTCTATATCCATCAAGCTCTGCCAGGATAGCCAGCAAAGCGTCTTCTGCCTCCGCAACCGTGCTCCCCCAAATATCGAATTGGTATGCAGCAAAAACAAGCTGCGAAAGTCCTGTCAGGTGTGCCGTTTCCTGCCGCGCTATGCGCTGATACGTCATGAATGGCAAGGCTGCCGTGGCTGGCGCCAGCAACGGATAGATGCGCGTACCCACCTCATCCGTGACGTTGCTGTTGCCCGTCAGGAATGCATAAAGTCCCACCTTCAGGTCAGCCACGGCCTGCCTCGCGTTCTATTCCTGCGATAATGCGATTCCTGGCCTTGCGTGTAAGCTCTTGCCTGCCTTGGTCAAGCGGACCACGCATATACGGTTCTGCTGGTTCGTTCCTGCTGCCAAGTTCTATATGGGCCGGGTAGTAGTTCTTGGCGCTGGCCGGTATGCCAAGTTTGGCACGGGTCGGCGTTTCAATTCTGACCCCTATCCTGCCCCGCTTCAGGGCTTTTATGGTCATGCCTCTGGAAAGAGGATCAGTCTGCTTTCCGGTTTGTCGTATCTGCCGTATGGCTGCACGCACATCTAGCAGGAGGCTTTTTGCCGCTTCGCGCATGGCTTGACGCAAGACCTTCTTCTCAAGCTTCGGAAGCAAACTGCCGATGGCCCGTTGGAGTTCGGCATCGCCGTCTATGCTCACATCGAATCGCATCAGTCGTCTTGTCCCACATCTCGTTCGTAGTTGTTTAAGACATCTTGCTCGTAGGTTATCTGTAGCGAGCTGTCCACACGAACCATTATTAGACTTGCTCCATTGCCAGTATCTCAGACGTCTTGTCACGTTCGGACACGTTCTTGATAGACGAGATATGGAAGACTCTCGAGGAGCCTTCCAGGAGCCTGTGCTGATCCGTCAGGCCCGAGAAATAGCGCATGACGATTCGATGGCTCACCTTGGCGTCCAGCTGGTCTGCTTCCATCTGTTGCTTCATGGAGAGCGGCATAATAGAACCCCAACGGGTTACCGCGGTACTCCAGGTTTCGGTGACACCGCCCCTGGTGTCTCGCGTTTCGACCTTGGTCTGGACGTTCAATCTATGGCGAAGCTGGCCTGCGTTCATCCAATAAACTCCCGCCGCTGCATCCAGAGCAGTCGTTGGATTGTCAGGTTGTTGTCGACCCTGGACACGAGCCCCGGCACAATATCAATCGTTGATTCCCTGTGTTCGTACAGGTCGCCGACAATCAGCTTGATGGCGTGTTTGATCTGCGAGGGCACGGCGGCAACGGTTGCCCACCCGGCCACGTACTCGATGACAATGGCATTGATGGCCCCGGCTTTCAAGCTGGGCCACACCTGACCGTCGACCAGGGCGATGCGTGCCGGCTCGCTGATCAGGTCTGTTTGGTACACCGTCCCTGCCAGGGTTTGCTGGACGTCGTCCCCATCCTGATATTTGATGCTGGCGACGGAAGCCGTCGGGGGTTTCGGAAGCCTGATGGGCGTCGTCCCCGAAGGCCAGACGTCCAAATACAGTTTCCACGTTGCCGTCAATATTTGCCGACGGGTCCAGACTTCGACGTCTGCCCTGGCCGCTGTTATCAAAACATCTATCAAGGAGTCGTCATCGGGAATGTCAATGCGAAGATGGTCTTTCGCTTCGTCCGTCGTCACAGGCTCTATTGTCGGGCCTACGGTTTGTGCAAGAGTCAGCGGCATCTTACGTCTCCCTGACACGCATAATGATTTCGTCTTCGATAATATCAGCCGTGTCTAATGTTGACGTGAAGGTGATTTTATAATCAGCCAAGTCTGTACCGGCTTGCACGCCGATGACGGCTTTGTCTCCAGAGACCGTGCCAGTCGCTGAGTTCAAGACGGTAGCGGTCACATCGCTATTATCGCTCAGGTCAATTGCATTCATCGCAATAGTGCTGAGCGCGGCGCCTGTTGGCAGCTTGCTGGTATAGTCAATGTCAATGTCATATTCTTCTGACGGGTTTTTGGTAAAACGTCCAACGAGAGCCATAGTACTCTTACCCGCCTTTACGTTCCTGGAAATGAGCGGTCTGAGCGGTCATCCCCTGGAAATGAGCGGTCTGAGCGGTCTTTTCCCGGAGATGACCGCTCAGAGAAGTCGGTTCCCATCCAGGAATTGCTCGACCTATCCATTCCTGGATGGGAGGTGATTCGTGCAGACGCATCAAAACTGAACCGTACACTCAAGACTCCAATTGGCCCCCAGTAGCGCGGGCCAAAATGTCGATGCCCGAAAAAGCGGCGCCCGAACATCAGGTCAGATCCAACGTCACGGCCGACCGATTTCCGCTTACGTCGACCGTCGCCGTGATCCGATCCTTCGAGTCGGCCTCGGCATTGCGATAGACCGCCGTGGTCGTCGCCAAGCCCGACGCTTTGCCGGCACAGGCGGCCGCGATGACCCGCAAGGCTTCCCGCACCGTCAGGCCCGTCTCCACGCCATTGGCGACATCGAGAAAGTCTCCGGCGCTCCCTGCCCGGTTCTCAATGCTCAGCGCCCCCACCCAAAAGCGGAGCGACTGGCTATCCACGGTCACGGCATCAATCGCCACGAGGTAGTCGCTCCCGGTCACCCAAAATCCGGCATCGCCGGTATCATTCGAGGTGTCGAGCGTCACCAGGTGCAAGCCGGTACGGCTATCGAAATCCGTGGTCACCGTGACGCCATTGGTCGTCGCTTTCTCCGTCAGTCCGCCGTCCTTGTAGATCTTGACATCGGCGGCGACAAATCCGCCGGCGGTCACGCTCGCCCCGCCAGCGTCGAACGAATGCCATGGCATCAGGACCGTGGCGTCTTCGCTGAAATCTCCGTAGTACGGCACCATGGCCAGCCATCCTTACGCCGGATTGTTCGACCGCGAGAGTTCTTCCACTGCCGACCCGTCCGGCGAAATCAGCATGATGGTATCGTTCGCCTGGTTGAGCAGGCAACTCAACGAGTTCAGCAAATGCAGGTTGCCTGTGCCGTGCGACACGGTAATGGTGACCGCGCCACTCGTCGGGCGGAGCACGGCAATACCTCCCGCCGGCAGCCCGTTAATGGTGTCCACCGTATCCGCTACGGCCCCTTCCCCTGTGACCGTGTACGACCCGACCCCGACCAACGTCAACACGCCCGTCGCCACGGTCACCGCGCCACGATTCTGCAAGACTGGCACCCGTGCCCCCCATGGTGATAAAAGGTTGACCATTTATTGCACGTCCACCGGGGCAGAGTCAATATCCGCCTGCGTCCCGGCTGCCTGCCCTGCCACGTCCGCTGCGAGCACTCGCTGGTTGGCTTTATACACCTCCCGGATAAACCGTCGAATAATCTCCTGGGCAAACGTGGCCTTGGTGACTGTCGTTGTCGGGACGCCGTCCGCATCCCGCGCTTTCACGCAGCCAATGGTATCATCCTGCGGCGTGCCTGGCACGTCTGTAGCGTGCGAGACGCACTTGTAGCGTTCAGCAAACGCCTCGATCACCTGGGCCGCCAGGCTTGTCGGGTCACCAGGCGACCCGGGAATGGTAATTGTCATGGTTGCGGCGTGGAGGGCTGTTGCCGAACACATCAAAATGAGCAGGACGAGAGCAGTACGCATAGGGCTTCCTTCTTATGCATCAGCCATGCTGGTGAGTGATTCATATATACATAGGGCCTCAATCACCCCGGCGGTGAAAGTTTCGGCCCCAGGCGCTGTGAAACGAATTTCTGTTGCAGCAGAGGCAATCTCCGGGACAATGAGCTGGTTCGCCTTGGTGTTCAAAGCCCCGGCGACGGCCGTCGCCAGCGCGGCGGTGGAGCCAGTAATAAACGCGGCGCTCCAGGTATTCGTGGCGGAGCTGGTCGTGACTGCCGTATCGACGTTGAACGAACAGCCACGCAGCGAGGCTCCAGAGGGGATCGTAATCGTCGTCGTGTCGCTGGTGTTGGCAGCAGCGAGCGTGTGGACCTCGCGGGTAGTAATTTTGTTAAACGCCCAGGTGCCACCCTCAGTCGCGTTGCCCAGGGAGAGGATGCCAGCAGGGGTTGGTGTGGCGATACCCAGAAATCCTGACGAGAGCGTCGTCCCCGTCCCGTCAATCCCCTCGCTAAACAGCAGGTTGCCGATGCTCATCTGGTTCGAGGCCGTGGCGCTCTGAGCATCAACCTGATACCCGAGAATCAAATTATTATCCCCGGTCGTGATATTATCGCCGCCTTGATAACCTATCCCGATATTATTATTCCCTGACGCTGCCAATCCACTGCATGCCTCAGCCCCGAAGCAACTATTTCGAGAATGGGACGTGCCAACAGCCCCAACACCGGACGAATTTCCAATAAATACATTCAGGGTGCCGGTAAGATTATTCGTTCCTGCTGCATTACCGATACCAACATTAAACTCACCTGTTGTTGCTCGAAGCAGCGCTAAGGCACCTATGGCGATACTTCCCCGAGACGTGGTCGCATCCTGCAAAGCCGACGTCCCGATAGCAGTATTCGAATTCGCAAACGGCGCAGCGGCATTCAATCGAAACAGTGAGGTATTCCCAATAGCGGTATTCCCTACACATGTTGCACACGCAGTAAGGCTATTCACGCCAATTGCGACATTGCCACTCCCTGTGGTGACACTATCAAGAGCCCCTACCCCAATGCCAAAATTCGTCCCGCCCGTCATCGTTAAATTGCCGGCTTCACCAAAGAACCAGTTATTGTCTGTTGCGTCGCCCTGGATGACGATTGCGCCGTCATACCGAAGGCGTTGCCCGTCTGTGATGTCGATATCCCCGGTGCTATCGGTGACCCAGAGCGCTGTACCGCCGCTGTCTACCACCTGCATGTAATCCACACTCGGCGTGGCGGCATGCTCAATGCGCAACGGGACCACGGCAGAGCCGTTCGAGACGAGGTCCAGCATGGCATCCGGGTCATCATCTCCAATCCCAAACTGTGCATTTTCATCTATAACAGACAATTGCACAAGGCCGTTATCCACGAACTGCATGAAATCGCCGGTCTGCCCAGACGCAAGTGCAATACGTATTCCAATTTGGTCCGCAGTCGTTAAGTTGACATCTATAATTCGGTCATTATGAGACGGATGGGCATTAGAAAAAACATTTGCAGCAGTTGTCCCGCTATTTGCATTAATCGTCCACGGCGTGCCAAGCCTGCTTACAATCGAGATATTATTTGAGTTGAAAAAAAGGCCCGTGGTCGGAACAGTTTTGCTGGCAATGCTTGGTAAACTTACAGCACCATCGGACGCGAGCAATTGCCCTGCTGCATTAATCCGAACCCACTCTGTCCCGCCTGTGAGAAAAGCCAGCACATCAGCACTGACCCACTGGATGCACGTATCACTGTCCAGGATCGGCGCACACAGCTCAATGGGCAGGGCTCCCTCAGCCGCACCTACGTCAGTATAAGTGGCCAAGTCACCG
>Ga0255048_10000458_pt1 | contig 32124 bp, 40 predicted proteins | sample JV7_2_2_MG_FD_183619 | JGI IMG/M metagenome (GOLD analysis project Ga0255048, IMG submission 183619) | Seawater microbial communities from Jervis Inlet, British Columbia, Canada - JV7_2_2 | ecosystem: Environmental > Aquatic > Marine > Inlet | place: Canada: British Columbia | collected 2016-10-06
CCAGCAGATAGCGGGGTGTATTAACTTTCTAATTCGTCTCATTATTTTCCTTCCTTTGAACCACCCGCACCATCGGATTCCCGATGAGCTTGGGCGTTCAGCTTGTCGTCGATGCTGGTGAGTAGCTGGACAATGCTGTTTGCATATTCCATCAGGACTTCAAACTGTCGTTCGTTCATTCTCCTTCCTCCGATTTGCTGGGCGTGGTGATCATGCCTTGAAGGACTGAACGAATCACCTTGCAGTCGCAGGTGTGTACCAGCTCTTCGCCCCAGTGTGCTAGGACGTAGGTTGGGAGGACGTGAATGGCACCACAGGTACACTGCCAAGTGTAGTCCTGCCCCTTGCCTGCATCAATGGTTGTCCCATGCTCAGCGACCTGTGGTTTCTTTCCTACCTTGGCCATTACTCTTCCTCGATCAGCGGGGTGTCAACCAGCGGTTCGTCGAGCATCAGCTCAAGGCGTGGTGTCATGTCTTCAAGCATGGCCTGAGTCAGACGGTTGTGAGCCTCTTCGCTAAGTGCCTGCTTCTTCAGGTGAATCTCTGTCAGCTTGTTCGTCCGGTCACGGTACTCTGCCTTGAGCTTCACCATATCGACTCCGATTGCGATGGCAGTGCCAAGGAACATCAGGGCTATCAGCATCACGGCAAGCAGGATGAAGTCACGCTTCGTGTTGTTATGGTAGACGTGTCCACCGAACACCTTCTCCATCAGGACGCTCGCTTGATTGTCTGGGGATACCTGACCACGCGCACCGTCGATGATGCCTGCTGTGTAGAACGCCTTGCACGCATCCTTGAACTCCTTCTTGGGCAGGCGAATCTCTGACTTCACTTCACGACCACGCTTCTTCATGCGACGGAGGGTGGGAATCTTCTGAGTCAGGGTACCCCAACGGCTGTGCCAACTCATGACTGACCCCGCTTCTTCATGATCCGTGTCTTGGTGCGCTCGCTCATCAGGCCAGTACGAACGAAGTCAGCAGGTCGGTGCGTCTGCGTTGCTGTCTTGGCCTTGTGCCGGTTGTTCATGGCGTATGCCATCTGTGTGCGACGGTTGCCTTGAGGTACGCTAAGTGACACCAGCATCGTGGAATCATTTGTTGAGCGGAAAATCTCACACTCAGCATCCAGCTTGCGACCGTGCCACGTTGTCTCTGACTTGCTGATATTCAGCACACCATACATAATTACTCTTTCATTCGCCATTGTCTGTCTCCTTTTCGGGTTTGGAAAGTTGATGGAGGTAGCGGGGATCGAACCCGCGTTAAAGGATAGGAAGCCTCGGTGCACACCAGTGACTACCCCCACGTTGATTAATTTAGAACGGCATATCTTCGTCGTCGTCGGTAGTACCAGCAGTCGTCTCCGGTGCGGGTTGCTTAGGTGTGTCAGCCTGACTTGGAGGGTTGCGCTCTTCGCAGTCCCGTGCCGCCTTGACTACGAACTGGAACCACTTGGGCATCATCGCTTCAAGGTCATCGATGGGGTGGCCTTCGAGTACGTTCCAGTAGATGCGCTCAGAGGGTAGGCCGTCGAACTTGTCACCCGTCTTGGGGTTCTCGTACGGGCCACCAGTCAGGTGGTCAGCCTCACGCTTGGGTGTGCCACGATCAGGCATGGTCACGCCTTCAATGCGAGGGTAGCCACCCTTCTCGATCAGCATGAGGTTTGCGGTGGCACCGATCATCTTATCAATCTCCATCGCACCTTCACCGCCCTGCTCAGGATCGAACTTGCCCTTGCCTGTCATTTCGTCGGTCGTGACTTCCTCACCACGCCATGCTCCAAGCATCTTGCGTAGGAACGAGCCATCTCCGGTGGACAGGGTGCCGAGCCACAGGATTACCTTGCGGTACTTCGTCGTGACTCCATCCTTTTCCATTTCCCATGCCAGCTCAGGCACGTCGAAGAACACGGCCATCTGAGGGTTCTTCCGAAAGGTTGATTCCTTGGGGCTGGTACCCATGACCACCATACCAGTGCAGGTTGCACGGTACTGGCCAGCTTCGAACTTGTTTTTGCTTCCTGAGTTTTGAGGCACTTGAATAGGCATGTTATGTTTCCTTATGTTGTTTTTTGTAGTGTGGCTTTTCGCCGTTGGTTATTTTTATCACAGGTAGATAGGGTTATGCAACAACTAAATTGGCATGTCCTGTTCTTTTCCTGCTTGCAAGTCTTTGCCATCCTCACCGAAGGGGCGAAGGCCTACATCATCGAAGGAGTATCGACGTGCGTTCAGATTCATGCACACCTCGTTGCACAGGCCGGAGTTGTTCTTCTCCACAGAAACAACACGATCACCCGTGTCCCGCGCATACTTGCCAATCATGATCTGTCGGCTGTCGTCGTTCAGTGCGTCACACCACTTCATATCCCAGCGGGTAGGCTCACGCCCCTGTCGCTCGAACTCACGGCCAAGCTGAGCGTACATGCACAGGGAGTAGTTACCCCGTGCGTGTCGAGCGAACATCTTGCTCACCTCGTTGTGCATTTCGACCTTGCCTTGGCGAAAGCCACGGATGCCGATGAGCTGGAAGTAATCCACGAACACCATCGTCACACCCATTTCATCGACGTAGTATTCGATCACGTCGGTGATGTCGTGAGCGTAGGCGTCAGGGAACTCAACGTACACGTCTGACTTAGCCAGCTCAGCTTGCGCGTACTTGATTCGCTTGACGTCCTCAGCGTCACCGCCATGTTGGTCAAGGCTGAAGGCGTTCACGTCACCCACGTTGGACACGAACCGTCCACCTAAGTCAGCCTCCGACATTTCAAGGCTTAGGCACAGGGTAGGCTCACGGGCATCACCGATCCGGTGGTACCCCATCGACACAGATTCGTCGAGCATGTGACTGGACTTGCCCCATGCTGACTGAGCGGCGAACGTGGTCATCGACTTTCGGTACTTGCCCAGCACCTTGCCCAGCGTACCGTACTTAGTGCGAACACCTCCGGTATCAACCCCGTTGCGAACAGACTCCCACTGTGCGTCTGCCTTGGCCGCGATGATGTCAACCCGATGCACCTCACGCTCACGCTTGCCGTGCTTGATGTTCTTGGCTCGCTCGCTCATCCGGTCAGCGGCCTCAATGGTGGATAGCTCTTCGTCGTATGCGTCTGTCACCGTGTCCGAACCTGACTTGATCAGGTCACGTCGCGCCTGCTTCTCGATCATGATGAGCAGATAGTGTTCAGCGTGTGCCGTGGTAGGTGTACCGTCGATGAGAGCCTGAAGGTAGGGCAGGCCACCGATGTCGTCGAGTGCGTCCAGTGACTTGGCCTTGTTGTGTACCGTGAGCAGGTCAATGGAGTCACCAGTCTCCACCATGTCGCGGATCAGGTTGAAGATTTTCTTGTGCTGATTGAAGTAGAAGGCTGAGTCGGTGAAGTTCTTTTTATCAGCCACCATGAGTACGCGCTCAGCGTCCATGAGTATGGCACCCAGCACCCCACGTTCTGCCTCTTCCGAGTAGGGTGGTATGCGTCCTGTAAACTGTGCTTCTTGATCGTGAGTCATGCTGTTCTCCGTACTGTGTATGATGGGCGGCGGATGTCGCCGTTAAATGTGATGGTGTACTTGCGTGTTGTCTCTATCTTCATTGCGTCTTTCTTCAATCGGTTGATGTATTCGTACCAGTCACGACGGGTCCGACGCTTGCCCGTTGTGCGCTTAGGTGTATCAAGGAATAAGCGAGGCACAGGGCAGTCATGGTACTCACCCACCTTGAATGAAATCAAAGGCGGGATGCCGTACTTGCTGGCTGGCCCACGCTTGGGTCGTCGGTATCCTGCTCGCACTGCCTTGGCAGGGTTGAAGCAGTCAGGGATATGAACCTCGACCTTACCACCCGTCGCCTTGGCTAACGCCTGCTGTTCACGAAGACGGTCACGCAAGTCAGCCCGTACCCGAACAGGAACCCAGTCCTGCTTGAGTACAGCGGCGGCACCGTTCCGGTCAGCGGGGAATGTCTTTTGCTCTGCCTTCTTTTGCGCCCAGCTCTTCCGTTCGCTTGCCTTCATGATACCACCCCGCACGACAGGCAGACATCACCAGTCCGTACCCGACAACCACCGCACCCACGACAGCGAACGAAGTCAGACTCTTTCGGCTCAGGTTGCAGACGTTCGATGCACAGCTCAGCCAGCTTCTTTGCTATCGGATTATTCCTTGGCTCACCGTGTACGATCATCAGCTTGCAATGATCAATCACCTCTTCATTCGAGGGGCTACCCTCAAATCCTTCGATCCAATCCTTCATGATTCCAGTCTCCGTGTGTTAAAGAATCCTTCCAAGTCAGACTCCTGTTCCATTATAAGTCGGGCATACCGTGAGCGGTAGTCATTGCACAGCTTGAACTCCGAGTTGGCGTCGGTCGTACTCATGTAGTAATTCCATCGAAGCAACTCGACAAGCATACCGATACCTGCCTTCCGTCTGCCTGATCCTCGTAGCTTCCTAGCCATAGAGACTAGGCGTTTGTAGACGAATGGGTTGAGGGAGTGGAACAACTCGAATCTCTCTTGAATAGTCAGGTCAGCCCGACCCCCTTTCGGGGGCTGAACCAACTCCGGCATAAAGAACTCAGACTGATTCATGCGTTCTCCTCAGCGTAGACCACAGCGGGGTCGTAGTTGTTGCGCTTCTTCACGAACTCAAGTGCGCGGGTCCACAGGTACTTGCCTACTTCACGTTGCGCTTCAGTGTACAGGTACCACCCTTCGATGTGAGCGGTGTGCGGATCGGTGCCGCTACCCACGTTGACGTAGACCTTGTGATCCTCGGAACCCTTGCGCTCACGTCCGGTCGGAGTCAGGTGGAAACGCCACGGTGCGCCCGTGTCCTGATCGTACACCAACTGCACGAACTTGATTGGCTTGTCTGCCTTGCCGCACAGGGCGAAGTCATAGGCACTGAGCTGGACGATCCATGACTCCCACGGTTGCGGCCCCAGCTTGGTAATGCCCGTGGTCTTCAGGTCACACAGGTAGATGCAGTCCGGCGTCTCGATGTACAAGTCAGAGGTACCAGTGTAGCCGTACTCAAGGCTCACGAAATTCCACTCGAACCGGATGTCGGTGGCACCCACGATGTCAGCGAATCGTTGGATGTCTTCAGCGACAGCCTTCGAGACGTGATCGGTGATGCGGTAGCGGCTCTCCCAGTGGCCGTTCACGATCTGCAAGTCACCGCCCCACTCTTCGACCTGCTCATGGATGGCAGACCCACGCTCAGCCCGTTTGGAGGAGTGTACGGCGGCTTCAGCATGGACTTCCTCTTCCCATTTCAGAAACTCAGGCGTTTCCTTGGGGTCGGAGGGGTCGATGATCGGTCCACGGTAGGGGTTCAGTGCCACAGCCAGTAGCAGTTGATCCCGCTTGTATCGCTCAAGCCCTTCGTTCGCAATCATGCCACCGTAGATGCTGGTGGTACGATAGAACAGGTTCAATGCCTTGGCATCCTTCAGCGTTGGTTTCTTCATCCCGTCTTGCGGGTTGGCTTTCGGTACGAGGGGTACGGGTACCCCGTTGCAGTCAGCCCAGCTAATCTTTTCACTCATGTTACTTGTTTCCTTTCGGTGTTGCTAATGTGAGTTCGGCGTGTCCGTTCTCACCTAAAAATATCTGACTTGCGATGGCTTGGAGGTGTTCGTTGTTCGCTCCGGTGTACAGGTTCAGTGCTACCCATTGGCTCAGCTCAGCCACGTCCATGCGGTACCCGATGAGGTAGATGGTCTTCCCATCCCACTCCACCTGTACTCGTTGCCGTTCGGAGTTAGGTTGCTCGCTGACTGTGATGGAATTGTCGGCCATCCATGCCAGCACTTCCATGATCTGTTCTTCGATTATACATTCCTTCATTTCATTCTCCTTTTTGTTAAACGTCGCAGTAACATTCGGTGCCACAGTTGGTACACCGTACTGCCCAATTCTCATCACAACAGCAGGTCAACCTTGTATCATCACACTCACAGGTGCCAGCTAGTGACTCGGTTTCCATTTCGTCACAGCACCCAATGGGTTTACAGCAACAGCGGTGTTCGGGTGACTTGCTCATTGCATTGCCTCTTCGATGTCGTCCCGACGTGCGGAACTTTGTTGTTGCTTCTGTCTCCCTGCCTCAGCCGAAACGTAAGTCATGAACACGGGCCATGAGAAATACTTCTCGCTGTCCAGTCCGTTGACGTGTCCGGTGAGGCACTGGTTGAATTGCTCCTGACTCATCGACCACAGGGCATGGACCTTATGATCCTGCTTGGCTGATTGAGTCACGGCATTGATCGCGTTCGGTGTAGGCTGGCAGTTGTACCGCTTGAACCACCACGCACGGAGGTATCCTTGAATCGCCTGAGCAATCTCCTGATACTCAGGCTTGGTCGATGGATGCTTCTTCTGCTTGCGGGTTGAGCGTAGGCTAAGGTCGATCATGTTCGTAGCCTTGTCGATCTTGACGTACCCACGCTGAGCCAACTCCTTCCACGGCTCTGACCACCCAGCAGGCAGGTCACTCAGGGCAAGCCCGTCCGTGTCCCGTGCCGCGAACCATGCCATGAGTCCCTTCGCTTCAAGGCTCAGCTCAGGGTCAACGAACGGTTCACAGTGAGCAAGGAAGTAGCCGTGAGTCATGGCCTGCTTGCGCTTAATTTTGTAGACCTGCTCGCTCACGCCTTGTCTCCTTGGTCGTCATGCACATCGGCAGTCAGCAGGGAGTAGGCGTCCAGTTGAAGCATCCAAGGTGCGGACGGCTCAGTGGGTAGCGGTGTCGGGTTCGAGGGTGATGCCTCAGTCAGCACCATGTCTGAGTACAGTGCGTCCAAGTCTTCATCGCTTGGCTGGTACTCTTCGATGTTGCGCCAGCCTGTCGGGATAAAGGCGATCATCGCCAGCGTTTTGATTGTGTTCAGTATTCTTTTCATGTTCGGTTTTCCTTTCGGTTCAGTTGCTTAACATACCCCCGACCTATTCAGCAAGGGTTTATTTTATTTTTCTCACAGGCTCAGGATAGGGCAGGGTTAGGGTGAGGCGTCGGGTACTGGCAGTCTCCCTTCTCAGGGTTCGGCGTCTATCGACTTCTCACAGGGGAGGAGGGATGGAAAGACCGTGGCTTCGGGACACGTTTGCGGCCCCTTCTTATTGCTACGCTACCCCCCCCCATCCCATCCCCCCTATAGTCCCCCCTTCCCTTCCCCCCCCTATTCATGCTGATTCGTGATTCTCGACCCGCTTCAGCTCGTTGAATTTCAGGGCGAATCGGGCCACGATAATCCGTACCCGCAACGTGATGGTGTCACCGTGAGCTAGGATATGCCCGTGGCATACTTCCTCATCGCTCAGGTTGTGGATGGCACCGTGCAACGGCAACTCGATTACCGTGTGCGGTATCACCACTGCCATCTTCACCAACTGTCGCCGCTTCTCTTCGACCACGTTATCGTCATCCTCTTCAGCGTCGTTCCGCATGGTGGTGGCAAGCTTGAAGTATTCCTCAGCTACCTCGCGGCACTTGTCGTACCCGTTGATCAAAGCATCATACGTCCGGCTCAGGTACAGGCACTTGCTACTCAGTGCGCTGGTGTTCGCTTCGTGTTGCTCTCTGACTTGATCGCTCATCTCTCCGGCGTCGGTATTTGCCAGCACTAAATTGCGTAGCTCCGATGCCTGAGACTTGAATGATTTAGTCTCTCGTTTCATGCGTGCAGTCTCAGCTATGACTTGTCCGAGTAGTGCGATGATGTCGTTCATGACCTGTATATTCTGCTCTCTATTCACTTTATCTCTCCGCTTTATATGTGACTCACACTTGATTAATTCAGCGGTGTGAGGCTGGTTGTTTTTAGTATTAGGTTGGGGTTGTTTACTTGATATGTTTAGTGACTGCATCTACCAGCGAAACGTACTGACTCAGCACTCGTGCGTATGGCTCGTGAGAGTCAACGTGTAGCTCATAGAACACAGCTTCACGGTCAGCCTGACTTGCCTTGTGAATCACCCTCAGCAGAGCAAGGTACGTCTCTGTCCGGTGGTTGATTCGAGTATGCTCGTTCGAGTGGTCGGCCTCGCGCACCTTCAGGTAGGTGCCGAACCGTCTGACGATTGCCTTCACGTTGCTCATGTCTACTGGTTGTTTCTCGCTCATTGTCCTGCCTCGTTGGTTGGTTCATCATGGTTGGGGTTGATGTCATCGTGTTGTATGTAATCCTGCTCAGTGTACCGCATCATGCACCTCCCATCGAGTAGCCAGTGATGGAGCAGGGAGCAGGGGTGGCCAGCATAAGGGCTGTCTCCCCTCGATCCATGCCGTGGTGCCAATCACTCAGTCCGGTGTCCACCACGGGCAAGCCAGCGCGTCTCCGTGACTTGTTGCCTTTGCCACTAGGCATTGGAGTCAGGTTCATTTCAATCACCGTCCTGCGGTAGTAGGCAGGGCAGGTATCGAGCGGTATCGTTGTTGTCAGGCAGTAGGTATTCATTTCATTCTCCATTTACTATTCAGTTGCTTAGTCAGTAGCTTGGTCAGTTGCTTGGTCACTCTCATGCTGAGTCAGGGCAAGTCGAGCCTCTCGTCGGTCACGTCTCCGGCTACCACGCTTAACGTGGGTCCGTCGTGTGCCTGACTGGGGGTTGTGTCCAAGGTAGTCAGTCTCATCGCCATTGCGTTGCGACCGTCGTTCGATGTGACTCAGGGATGGTGTGTTTTTCATGCTACCACCTCACCCTTGGTGTATTCCCCAACGACACCGCCTTGGCGTTCGCCTTCGTCGAACAGGTCGTCGGCGTCTATGTAGTCATACCCCTCATCCGTCTTGACTAGGTCGTACCCTATCTTGTTGACGTAATGGATTGCCGCCGACAGATTCTTGATACCGTACCCCTTAGCGTGTGACTTGTTGATAGGTCCGCAAACATTCATGTGCGCCGTGATGATCATTAGTTGCGTGGTCTTGTACTTGTACTCTTTCATGTTCTCGTTTCCTTTTGTTGGTTAATGGTACCCCGTGGTGTGCTACCTGCCACGGGTCAGGTCTGACTTGACTTAGGCTGTGAGCAGGGCGTTGGCGATTGCGCTTGCCAGCTCGTTGGCGTTCGGTCGTTGGATGAAGGTACCGAAGTACTCCTTCATTTGTCGGTAGTGATTCTCGTTGAACGCCATGTCCCGACTCACCGCACCGATGATGTGGATGCCGTCACGGGCGAACTCTTTGTGACAGATGCCACCACTGGTTAGGCAACCGTCCGTGATGATCACGTTGAAGTCAGCCGCTCGCATCATGCCACGAATATCTTTCCGTGCCGTGGTACCAGCCAGTGCCTCGTTGCCTTGCCAGAAAGTCAGGCTTGCAACGTAGGTCGGAGTCAGGTCACGCGCTTCAAGTACGCAACAGGACAGGCCACCAGTCAGGATTACGTTACCGTCGAACTCTCCGGTGCGGAACAGATCACCGAAGGCCAGCATAAGAACCATCGCGCCACGTCGGGCTTTCTGTGTACTCATGCTCCCACTCATGTCGATGAACAGGTTGATCCGTCGCGTACCGTCTGCTTGTTGCGTCTGAACGAAGCAATTATCAGCACCAGCAAGGAAGCGGTCTTCGTCCACCGAGCTACCCGTCTGACACAACTCAGTGGTGGCATGAGCCGCTTGAGAACAGATGGCGCGTAGTTTCACCGTCACGTTGCGAGCCTCCCTTGCCAAGTCAGAGGCAATCTCGTTGGCTACCCGACCGTTAGGCCGACGCCACTTCGAGTCACGCTTTCCGCAACGTGATGAAAGATACTCCGTCCCTTCCCTGCCTTTGTCATCGATGCTTTCCTCTCGGTCGGCCAAGCTACTGTTCGGCTCCAATGAGTTGAAGCCTATGCCGTGCTTGCCTTCGACGGTGGGATCGACTTCCTTACCGAACGCTTTCATCCACTTCAGAATCAGGGCGATCATATCCTCGTCCTTCAATGCCTTGCAAGCCTGTCGGTAGAAGTCACGGACCAACTTACCGTCTGACTTGTTGGCACCGTCCCACTTGGCCGTGGTGTACGCACCGCCTGACTTGTGACTGCCCTCGCAAGCTATCATGCTGAACAGGAACGAGGTCGGGTTGTTGGTTGTCTCAGGTACCTTGGTCCAACGGACCCAACTAAACCATTGGGGTTTGCCATTGGTCTTTTGTCCGACCGTTGCTTCACGTCCAAGGTGTTCGATTTTAATATCTTCGAACAAGTTCCAGAGTTGGAAGGGGATGCCGCAATCGTTCAAACGCTTGGCGAACGCGGACCCTTCGCGGGTGGTGTAATGCCCGTGGCAACACTCATGCCATACCAGTGACTTGCAAAACCATAGGCATTCCTTTTCTGACTCAGCACCATGATCCATGCCGTCCTGATAGCAGTCCCCGATATGAATGTAGTGCCGCTCGCTTTTAAACTCCCAACAGGCAGTGTTGAAAGCTGACTTGACAGCGGCGGTGATACCTTTCCCCGTCTCAGCCGATAGCGTGGTGAAATGTCCTGCCTTCTGCTTCACCCCTTCCTTACGCTTAGCCCATTTGAAGGCGTTATGAATTGCTTCGGGGTTCCGAGTTACTGGTGTTGCTGGTACTGCGTTCGATGTAGTGGTCATTGTATTATTTCCTTTCGGTTTGGTTTGATTAAAGCGTGTTACGCATTGCGTTCATGACAACGAGGCGGGAGTCAGCGATCAAGTCACCCGTCTCAGTGGATTTGTGGGCGCACTTGTGAACCACCGCCCGTCCATCATTCGCGGCAAGGAATAGAATCACGTCGGCCACAGTGGTCTTCCCTTTCATGGCGCACTGGTGAGCCGCGCCTTCGAACATTCGCATCGATGCGGGTGCCGCGATACTGCCCTCACTTAACAGCTCCCGTGTCTTGCCCATAAACTCGGCCAGCTTGCGGGTCCGGTCCAAGTCAGGCTCGATTCCCTTACTGGAAAGCACGGCGGTGATGATGGCGGTGATGGAATCAATCTCCCATGAGAAGTGGAACGGATCGAACCGATCATAGAATGCTTCTTTGACTCCTGCGAAGTCACGGCCGGGATTTGCCGCCGCTATGATATGCAAATGCTTTGCCTTACAAGTCAGGACTTCGAACGCTCCCTTCCCGTCATCGTGCCGCGTGGTGATCCGGTAATGCAACTCCCCGTCCACTTTGGTACCAGCCATGAAGTCTAGGAGCCGTTGCTGTGCTTGTCCCGATATGCGGAACAATTCGTCGATGAATAGCAGAGCGTTCTTCCCTTCACTCGCTGACCGTACCGCCGCCACAATAGGTCCGTCCGTGGTGGTGGTTCCTTGGCCAGTCATCGACAACATGCCTATCATCCGGTCAGATTCTCCGGCATCACCGCATCCGCAGTGAATGTGGAACGTGTCATAATCTGACTTGAGCAGATCAACGACGTAGCCTTTTCCCATCGACGGTGGGGATTCCAGTAGCACGGGGTTTGCGTGACTGTTCTCCCCTGCAATGTAGTAGTCCGCAATTGCTGATAGGATGGGTGAGTCAGCTCGTGACTTGGCACTAGCGATTTGCTTAATCGTGACAGGTCCGGTTCCGCCTTTGATCGACTCGATAAGCTTATTCACGTCATCCGCTTTCTGACTTGCCGCTTGTGCAATTTCAAAAGCTGACTTGGCTTTGTACTCTGAGTTGGTGGCCGTCTGCTTTGCCTGTGAGGAAGCTGTGACTGCCTGCTGAAGCGATTGGCGGTCTTGATCACTCAGTCCTGCCTGATTGTTTGCCAATGCATCTTGAAGGGCTTGAATGGCGGCGTTTACGGGGTTGCTGTTGTTGGTGGTCATGTTCGTTGTTTCCTTTTCGGTTTTGGTTTGTTCGGTAATAGTTGATACGTGTTTCGGTTCGGTAATGGTTTGGGGTTTCTGTGAAGGTTTGAAACCTTTCGGTATCAGGCCTGCGATATGGTTCCTTCCTCCGGTCAGTCCGGCTGGTGGTATCAGGCAAATGCCCATGATAATCTCACCAGCCTTTGACTTGGATATTTTGCGAGCTTCAGTGCTGTTCATTCCAAGTGCTTCGAGCAATCGGCGGAAAACGTCCTGCCCTTTATGCGCTCCTGTCGGCGGTGCTAGGCTATACCAATCGTCGATTGAAGTGGTGGCATCGATAGCCGTTTGAATTCTCAGTATTTGCTGACTGGACAAGTCAGATGGCCTCGTGTTCATGAGGGGTGGGATTGCTAGTATGTGGTGGTCCGTGGTAGTCATGGTATTATTCCTTTCGGTTTGTTCGGTTCGGTTCAAGTCAGGCCTAGCATCCTGTTTGCATGGCGTACAGATTGCCCATGACTTGGGCGATACGTTCCTCGCTCACTTCAACCTTATCGAAGTCATGAGCGGCAACCCATTTGTTGATTTGCTTGCCAGTAGTAGGTCCGTATCCTTTGGCGTATTCAACGGGGCCGTGGCCAGTCCATACCGCAACGGGCGTGGCGTAGCTGTAGAGGATCATGCCGCCAACGGGAAACGACAGCTCGATCATGTTCGGGCCGATTGCTTTGACTTGGGGTAGGTTGTGGGTATGTGCGTTTTGGTTCTTCATGGTTCTATTTCCTTTCGGGTTGTTCGGCGCATCGGGGTAGTCCCTCCGCTGTGACCATTATATCACGAGGGGGCAGGTTTTGACAAGGGGAAACGGATATTCGCAAATACCCCTTATAATTGGTACTTATTGGGAGCGGTCGGGGGAAGTCAGAAAACAAGCCAGCCCTGACTTGGACTTCAAAACGGGAATTATCCCCCTTCTCAACTGCCCACCAACTGACCCCACAAATTGTAACCCACTGGGGGGCCAATTGGTAGGTAGGTGATCGGTCGGTAGGTAGCTGGTAGTAGAGGGGTTTACCCCCTCTCTCCTTAGATGCCTATAAACTGTGGGGAATTAGTAGCCGGTAGTAGTAATTGGGGGGACAGTTAATTACCCGTGTCGTGCGGCGATGCCTGCTCCACTGAAGGAAGGTCTACGACCCTGAAGGGCTGAGTTGGTACCAATTGGTTACTAATTGACTACTGGGTATGCCATAGGCATTGCGCTGGATAGAGGTGAAAGTCGAGAACTATTTTTATAAGGGGGTGGGGGTCCAAGTCGTAAGTGTGGTGTTTTCAGGGGGGTTGCGGCGATATGGTGGTGGGAAGTTTTCTGTTGACAAAAAAGCAGGCTCGGAGCAACAATGGCCCCGTTCGCAGTTATTTCCTTTCGGTGAACGCGGAGGTACCAGTGGGAGTTCGGCCCATGTCTAACGCCTCCTTGGTTGGGAGTACGAGCTTTATGACCTCGGAAACCAACCACCCTTTTATGGCGCGGTAGCTCAAGAGTCGAGAGCGTCGAGGTTCACCCCTCGGAGATGTGGTGAAAATCCACCCAAGCCTCCATTTTGCAAACGGTGTAGCTCACCGGCCCCCGTGGTGAACGAGTAGCTGACCATGCTGCCCCCTCTGGGTTCGCCTACGGGACATGACAGCGAACGGAGGTTAGATGGCCGGTAAGTTCATCGAAGCCTCCAACCCTTTTAGCGTTGCGGTGTAGAGCAGTCCGGTAGCTCGGCTGATTCATACTCAGTAGGTCGTCGGTTCGAATCCGACCACCGCTACCATTTTTTGTGGCTCTATCGTCTAGTTGGTCAAGGACACCACGCTTTCGCCGTGGGAACGCCGGTTCGAATCCGGCTGGGGCTACCATCTTTATTGGCAAGTAGCTCAAGCAGGTCAGAGCGTCCGACTGTTAATCGGAGGGTTGTGGGTTCGAGTCCTACCTTGCCAGCCAATCTCTTCTATGGTACGAGCCGCGCATGACTGAACCCAACCTTGACTTCACGGCCCCAACGGTCGATGCACAGGAACGCCTCAAAGCCCTGCACTACTTGGAGCTGAGCATAGGGTTCGTGGCCAAGGAGCATGATCAGCAGTTCCCCCGCTGTCCTCACATCCTTGGGTACAAGATTAACAAGTGGCTGAAGCGTCACAATGTCGGTGGGAAGAAGCCCAACCTGCCCAAAGACATCGAATACCTGAAGTACCACTTTGGCTGTACACGGATGGCAGGCCTGAATACCGCTCACGGGGGATACGGGCTGTGCGACAAATGCGAGAAGTATTGGAAGGAACACCACGACATGACCGACGACCACATGCAGACCATCGCCGACGACCACAAGGAATCTCTGCAACAGCACGCCGCCACGGTGTACCAGCCTCCCAACATGGCCCTGAGTCAGATGAAGGACGATGCTGAGGCAAGTCAGCGTATGCTGAACCTCTACGACGAAATCAACATGGCCTCCATCGTGTGTCAGCAGATCATCTCTGCCTTGGACAAGAAAGACCCAGAGGGTCGCCCGATGACCATGTGGGTCAAGGGTGAGCTTGAGGAGATGGACGACAAGACAATGGCTGAGCTGGCCTTCAAGGGTGCCGGTACAGTGGGGAAGATGAAGGAGCTGAACGACCGCATCATCCAACGCCGGAGCGTGCCGGAGGAGAAGCACAAGATTTTCATGTCGAAGCTCGCGGCCCTTCTGAAGAACATCATGACAGAGGAGCAGTTCGCTGAGTTCATCGCGCTGTCCCGCAAAATCAAGAGTCCCTATGAGTGATCTTGCAGAACAGTCCATCCACGACATCTTCGAGTCAGCCGGTGAGGAACACCGCGAGTGGTTCGATCTGTACGAGCCTTGGGACAACGAGGAGCGAAGCCCTGAGCTTATTGCCCTCGCAGAGAAGTACGGGGTGTCACTCGACATCGCCGCCTCCTTGTTCCAGACCGGTGCCATGCTCAGCACGAGCTTCATCACCGTTTCGCTCGCAGGAAACCAGTCGGGCAAGTCGATCAATGAGGTGGTGCAGACCATCATCCAGTGTACCGGCGTCGTACCCATTTCCCTACGGACCCCGCGTGGAGAGAAGACCAACAAGCTCCGCGAATACGAGAACCCAAAGTACCGCGAGCTGAACGTCAAACGCTTCGGACGCTTCGATGCCAAGACCGGTGACTTCATCGACAAGGACACCGAGGCCAAGCAGGACGGAACATGGAACTGTGGCTACGTCCACGGCGTTGGTATCTACCCAGCGAAGAAGATGCCTCCTGGCCCTCAAGAGGTTTGGATTTGCTGTCCTACCAAGGTTCTCCAAAACAACTGGGTGCCTACCTTCATCGAGCTGTGGCCTGAGCGGTTGCGCGACATGGACCGGTACCAGCAGGGCTACTCGGATACCAAGAAGCAGTTCTTCTCCTCGAACGGTTCCGTGGTGACCTTCATCACCTACGAGTCAGGCTACGCCGCAATCGAAGGCCGGAAGGTTCTCAAGATCGTCTGTGACGAAGAGCCACCCGACCGTCGCTTCTGGTCCGGCCTCCTGACTCACGCCAAGTACATCGTGACTCAGTTCACCCCGATCCACGGCATGAGCTGGGCCAAGGCAATGATCGTCGATATGGCCAAGGATGAGAAGGCCAGTATCTCCGTGTTCCACACGACCGGCTTTGACTCCCCGTACCTCGACGACTCTGACTTGATGACTCAAATGGCAAGCATGGCCCAGTGGGAAGTGAAGCCCAAAATCTTCGGCCACTTCGCTCCCCAGACTTCGGAAGACCCCTACTTCGACCGGAACAAGCTGATGAGCTGGATGCGTCGGTGGGTACCAACTCACACCCACGGCACCATCGAAGCTCTCGCTGAGTGGAACAAGCCGCGTGACATCATCGACACCGAGGTTGAGTTCAAGCCGATCTTCCCGTCCATGAAGCCGCACGACGCATTGAAGCAGGGCAACGTCTGGGAGCTGTATGAGTTCCCACGTCCTGAATCAACGTACTACGCCGCAATCGACACAGCCAAGGGTGACAGCAACTTCGATGCAGGGCGCACGTCCGATGCGTCGGTGTGCCTCATTCGACGAGTGAAGGAGGGCAAGGAGAAGTACGACCCCATCGTGGCTGTACTCGAAACGCTCGACTCACCGATGAGCTTTTTCCGAATGGTGATGCCAGCGGCACGGTACTACAACAACTGCCTTATCTGCCCTGAAGAAACCTCAGAGCCGGGATACGTCTTCGTGCAGAACCTAGTGCCTGAGTTCGGTGGTGGATACCCCTACGTCCTGAAGATGACCGTGGTGAAGGATGCCACACGGAAAACCACCGAGGCAATCGGTTGGGTGAACCGTGGTGGAAAAGTCCGGCGTCAAGCCTTTGACTGTGCCAAGGATTTCATCAACGACTTCGACGTGGATCAAGACCCAGCCATCCCCAACCTCCGGTTGCTGGAACAGTTCGTGAACTGCATCCGCGGTAAGAACGGTCGGCCTGATCACCCCAAGCGGGAACACGATGATGTCCTGCTCTCTTTCGTAATTTCAGAATGGGTGGCGAAGTACGCCTCAGCCCAAATCAAAAACAACTATAAGCCGATGGACTCCGGCGTTCCGAGTGATCGGACTGCCTACGAGGGTGATCCGGTAGAGACACGCCCTGTGCTTTCTCGTCGTGGTGGGCTTGACTCACGCGCACGGGCAGGCCTACATCAACGACGCTAAAGATAGGAACCTCACATGAAACCAGTAGAACAACAAACCAGCCCAGACCAGATGCACGGAGCAATCGTAGAAGAGATGCGACAGGCTTACCGGCGTGCGTACAAGTACACCTACCCGTACTGGCTTAAAGCCATCGCGTACTCCGACGCCTACGAAGCTCTGATTGATCCCAACAACTGGCCAACGATGTCGGACGTGGTATTCCCACACCGGTTCGTAGCCGTGGAGAACAAGCTCCAATTCCTGTGGAACTACGCGATCCCTGAAGACAAGCTGTTCGAGCTGTCGCCACGTCGGGAGCATATCCCATACGAGGCTGTTCGTCGGGCAGAAGCGTTCTTCATGCACGGGCTGATGAAGAAGGGCCAGCTACGGAAGGAGGGATTCCTCGCTCTGAAGGATATCTCGAAGCTGGGTACCGGATACCTCCGCGCACGGGTAGGCTCCGAGTCAGTCAAGTCAGACCGATTGCTGGTGGCCTACAAAGACGGTGTACGGAAAGCTGACCGGCAACTGATTGAGCAGGAATCCAAGCCCTGTGTCGTGATCGAGCATGTACCCTTCGGACAGGTACTCAGCATGGGCAACGGCGACAATCCCCAGAACGGAGAACACGTCATCGTGAGCTTCGTCCAAGCCGCCGACTTGAAGAAGCTCTACGACGAAGACATGAAGCAGGACGACCGCGACTGGCTGACTTCGGCCTCCGCTGATGACATCATTCTCGAAGCACGAGAGAATAACATCGACTCCTCCGTGGTACCCAACGGTGAGCTGATGGCACGCCTCGCTTCTGACACTCAGGTGCCTACCAAGGATCAGTCCCTCCAAGGGCTGTCCTCAGTCATGGTGCCGCTGGTTGAGTTCCACCTTCATGGCCGGAAGGCTGTATTGGCCAACGGTCGGCACGTCATCTTCTATCAAGAGTCGGACAAGCCGATGACATCTGGACTCTGCATGGGTAAGTCCTGCCCCAACTCCGGTAGCTGGTTCGGTGGTACCGACATCACGAACGCGATGGGCTTGGAGTTCGGAAGCAACGTTCTCCACAATGCAGTCATCGACCTTCTGAGTCAGGCCTTGTACCCAGCACGGGTGGTCAACACCAGTCAGCTCGTAGACGGTCGGAACATCCCAGCCCACGGGCCATACGCCACTTACGAGATTCACGGTGGTCGAGCGCAAGACGCGATCCACTTCCCTCAGACCCCGCCTCCTCCGGCTGGTACGTTTGAAGTCGCGGCCACGCTCCAACAGCTCCACGCCCAGACCACAGGGCAACCGCTCTCAAGTCAGGGGCAAGGCAGTGCCGGACTCGTGCGCTCAGGCGTCACCGCTTTCGAGTCGCTGATGTCCAGCACCCATGGTCGAGAGAAGATGGAGGGTGCGCTTCAGGAGCTTCAGCTCATCGAGCCATTGATCGGCGAATACATCCGTCTGTCACAGCTCATCTTCGGCGACGAAGAAACCTTCATCACCAAGGAAATCCCTGAAGGGCTGACTGAGGAATCGTACCGCGAACTGGGTGGAAAGCACGTTGCAGTCAGCGTCACTCGTGCAGACGTGATTAACGACTGGGACTTCGAGCTGGATATGCAAGCCAAGCAGAAGCAGAACATGAGCGACCTTAACCGCGACATGGCCATCTACGACCGATTCAAGGATGACCCGAACGTGGATCAAGAAGCTCTCAAGGACCACCTCATCCGTGACCCACAGCTCAGCCGTCGCCTACGCGCCACGCCGGAGCAACGGAACCAGAACCTTCAGCAACGCCAACAGCTCAACCAGATCGACGGGCAAGGCGGGGCTGGACAAGGAGGACCACCTCAGCTACCACAAGCCCAAGGTGACATCGGAGCATTACTCGGAGGAGCAGGACAATGACGGGATCAGAGCAATTACAAAAAGGGTTTGACGAGCTGAAGGCACAGATGGATGAGGAAGTCGGCATCATCACCATCATCGAGTCAGAGCAAGGCGGCAAGCTGTACCATGAGCTTCTGTCGATCCTGCTTGGCCGGAAGGTCGCCGCACAGAAAGCCCTGAACGCCGCCGACCCCACCGACCACCTCGCGATGGTACAGGCTCAGGCACGCTTCCTCGAAGCTGAAGACGTGAGCGGATCGCTTGGCCGGTTGCAGGCTGAGTACAAAGAGAAGATGGACAAGTTAGAAGAGATGCGTCTCCTATTGCAACAGCACAAGGAGCGTGTTTCACCACAAGAAGAACAACTAAAAGCCCCTGAAGGGTTTCAACTGGGAGAGTAAAGATGGACGGTAAAGACGAAAACAACGCAGACGCACCGTGGAAAGAACACGGCTACGATTCCTTCGCCTCAATGAAGGAAGCTATGGATAAGATGGAGCAACGGTTCAAGGACCGCGACACCACCGTTGGACGGCAAGGTGCAGAGATGGGAGAACTCCGCAAGGAGCGCGATGAACTCCGCGAGCAATTCACCGGAGTGAACAACACCCTCTCCGAGATGCAGAAGAAGATGGATGAGATGGCTGGTGGTCAACAACAACAGCAGGGTGGCGAGCAACAGCAAGCCGGTCAGCAACAGGCCAAGGAAGAGAAGACGGATTGGGATGAGGAAGAGCGCAAGATCAGCGTGAAGCTCTCGCCGGAACAACGCAAAGCCGTAGTCGATGGGTACGAAAAAGCCACCCCTGAGATGAAGAAGCTACTTGACACAGCCGAGGGTCGTGTGGCATTGCTCACTCAACTTCACGGGGAAGGCAGTACCCAAGAAGGACAGGCCGCGCACGCTTCGCCGTTCAAACACCTGATCCCGAAAGAGACTGCACCAACCGTTGAGGAACAGGTAGCCGCCCAGCTCAAACTCCTACGAAACGGAGGGAGCAAGATCCCGCCTACTGGTTCCTCGAAAGCCGGAACGTCGGCCCCAACGGGCGGTGGTCAGGCAGGAGGCACCCCCTCTGGGTCGGAGACACAGGGAAAGGGAAGCTGGAACGGTTCACTCATGGGCCGGAAAAGCTAAGCCACCGCCGACAACCAAACATTGGGACTCCTGTACAAGAAGGCATTGACCGAGAGCAACTACGCTTTCGGTTTGTGTAATCAAACTACAGGAGATACCCAATGAATCCCGCATTATTCTCGAACGCCCCCAACCCGTTCACCACCTCCACCGCTGGCATCGCCACTGGTGATAACAACAACATCTTTCGTATTCGCGACATTGCCCCCGGCATTGACGAACTGAATATGAATGACGGCAAGTTCCATAAGGTCTTGTCGATGTTCAAGCGCGATCAAGCCGCCACTCAGGTCAAGTACGAATGGGGCGAAAAAGATGTCCAGTCCGTGCAGGGCGTGTTCACCACTGCCAAGTCTGCCTCCGCAACCGATCCGGTCGTTGATTCTGCCGCCGCTGTTGCGATCCAAGAAAACTACGTCGTTCAAAACACCGAGTCCGGTGAGCTGATGTACGTCACGGCCAACACTTCTGGCACCCTCACGGTAATCCGTGGTGTCTTCGGTTCGGCTACGGCACCCATCGCTGAAGGCGACACCTTCATCACCCACGGCGCACAGTTGCCTGAAGGCGGTAACGCGAACACTGGTGCGGGTATCATCCCGACTGATCGGTTCAACTACATCCAGCGTTGGTCCGAAAGCGTTTCTGCTTCCGACATCCAAGAAGTCGTTGCGATGGTTGATGGCGTAGGCCAGATCACTCAGGCGATGGTTGACAAAGAGCTGTACGTTCAGCGTCAAATCAACAACGCGATCATCTGGGGCCAACGCTTCCGTGGTACCGTGAACGGCAAGACCGTGACCACCACTGCCGGATTCGTCGAGCAGGCCAGCTTCCACGAGCTGAACCTCCAAGGCAACGGTGGATTGCTTGAATGGCAGACCATGAACCGGTTCGCCAACCCGTTGTTCGAACACTCGGCCTCTAGCCGCACGAAGCACGTCTTCTGTGGTGAGCATGTTTGGACCGCGCTCTCGCACCTGTTCTACGAGCGGAACAACTTCATCCCCGCTGTCGAATCCGAAATCGGTGCAGACGTTGGTGTGATCACGACCGACAACGGTGGACGCCTTGAGTTCGTCCGTGACATCTACGGCTTCGCTTCTGGTACCGGCAACGCTGGCTCTGCCATCGTCGTTGACATGCAGAACGTGGCTCTGAAAGACCTCACCGGTCAGCCTCTCGGATGGCGCATGGACGTTCAACAGCCCAACTCCCACGAAATCCAACACGAGTTCTGGGGAACTGAATCGTTGAAAGTCTCGCACCGCGAAACGCACGCGGTTATCCGTGGCGCAGGACCGAACTAATCAGTCTGCGGGTTAGGGAGAGGTGTCAGGGTTCCACTCCCGCCTTGGCACCTCCCCTTTCCTGCCCTTTGAGTAAACAAGAATAGGGAGAGGGAGAGAAGACAATGACACAGCAAGCAAAAGACAAAGACGCGAAGAAGGATCAAGCGGTTGCCAAAGAGCCTGAAGCTCCGAAGCAGACGAAGTTCCGGTTCCGCTCCAACAAGAAGTTCTTCACGATGGGTATTCAGGCCGGACAACGGCGCGTGAACCCTATCAGTCAGAAGATGGAAATTTTGGGCGTATCGGTAATGCTTCGATTCAAGGATCACCAGTACATCGTGGACCTTGAGAAGCAAGACCCCCTCATCTCGTTGAGTCCCGCTGAAGTCCTTGAGCGTATGCAGAATCACCCGTGTAAGGGTCGTGACTTCATCGAAATCAAGGAAGGCGAAACCGAAAGCATCGAAGGCAAGGCACTCGCCATTGAGCGCATGGCTTCTATGGATCGGGCTGAGCTGATCGGCTACTTCGAAAACGGTGAGCTGGAAGAACTCGGTTTGAGCCGAGCGGCCACTCACGCACAACTTATGGCGGCATACCTGCAACTAGGCAAGTAAGCCAATCTGGATAGGGATGAGAGTCCCTATGGAAACAACCCGCTGATGAGAGTCAGCAAAGGAGAACAAGAACATGAAACGCACTCAAACTTGGCAGGAAGCCCTGCTTACTATGGACGACGCAACCCAACCGTTGCTCCAAATCAAATACACTGGTGACACCCAAGACGGTGGAACTGGCACCACGGCTGTGACCCCTTCGTTCACCATCGACAACGACGGTGCCACCAGCACGCTGGACATCGTGTTGACCGACTACAACGGCACCCTGAACCTCTCCGGTACCGCGACTGCATCGCACACCACCGTCGCTACCCTCGACGCTCTGGTTGATGCAATCAACGCCCGTGAAGGCTGGTCTGTTGTTCGGTACAATGGTGCAGGCGACTACCCCCTGAACACTGATGACTTCATCGACGCTACCATCGAAGTGGGCCGGTCTTGGACTAACGCCCTCTATCGGGACGCCGACCAAGTTCTCGTGTCTGCACTCCGTTTGAGCAACGCTCAGACTGGTGATCGTGGCAAGATTCAAATTGGTATGATCCAAGGTGTTGCCACCTACGGCTCCGGTGCTGTCACCGTTGCTGTTACCGGCGACCCTGACATCGCGGCCAACGAGACTCCGGCCATCGACATCGCCGCTGGTGCAACCACGGTTCCGAAGAACATCGGGGCTGACTTGTTCGACCTCGACGCACCGCTGATGCTCGACGGCCCTGTGCTGATCGAAGTCACCGGATCGGCCGCATTGTCGGCTTGCACCTACCGTGTCCTGTGGCGTCCGTACTTCGGCTAAGCCCTCGGAAACGATAACCTGAAAAGGGCTGGCGTCTCACACACGAGGCCCAGCCCTTTTTTTCTTTGGAGAATATCATGCGACGCAATTTGATTGGACAACCCCTCTTGTGGGTAACTTACCACGGCGACAACGCCAAGGTACACACCATCGAGATTGACGGTGACGGCGGTACCGGTAGCAACACCGGCCTCATCACCATCACCCTCGACACAACCGCTCACGCCTTTGACTTGGGTGGTGGAACCTATGGAACCCTTGGTGCGCTTGTAGCTGGCATCAATGCCATCGACGGCCTGTGTGCCAAGTCCTACGGGTGCTTGGAATACGCGAGCTACTTCGACACTCTGGACATCACTGGTGACGGATTCCTCGACGACCTTGCGGCATCTGCTTTGCCAAGTGGATCGACCGTGGAGCAGGTCACCATCGCTGACCACAACGTAGTGGTGAACGGTACCGACTATGCCGGTGGCAACAGTGTCATCATGCCTGTGAGTCAGACCGGCAACGACATCACCGTGGCCTTGGCCGTTGTGCTTGCCGACGCTGGAACCTCTGCTGTTACGGCTGAGCTTGAGTATGGCTTCGAGACTTCGGCTGACAAGCTGACTCAGGCTGACTTCGTGACTGGTGACTCGATCACCGTGAACGCTACCGGCACCACGTCTGCTGAGCAGGTCGCAACCTTCGAGGTACCCAACGGGTGCAAGTGGGTTCGGATTGCCAGCATCACCAATGGCAACACTGAAGATGCCACGGTTACTGCCAGCCTCGTAGCATAAGGAGAGAGCCATGCGCGACACACTCGGAACAATTCGTGAAGAGATTGAGGACGGCATTGAGGACGTGAGCCAAACGTTTGTACTCAACCGGTGGATCAACCGTGGTGTGCAGGCGGTGGCTCGCTCTTACCTCTGGCCCAGCCTCAACGTCCGTGAGACGGTCACAGTGGTCAGCGGTGTCTTGATCGAACCCGCATTGCTCGACGGTATCAACGTCATCAACAAGGCTGGCTCAGGCCTCCCTGAAGATGAGTTCCGGTACCGTGCGCGATTGCAGGGCAAGAACATGAACCGGATGGGTGGCTACTGGTACGCTCCAACGGACCTGAAGGGAACCACTGACCTGAGCTTCAGTGCCAACGTGACGGCGAACAGCAACACCATCGCACTGGGTACGGCCACACAGAGTTGGCCTGACTCAGACGACGTTGGATCACGGGTGACCTTTGCTGGAAACCGTGGGCTGTACAAGATCACAGCAGTGACTACCGCTTCGGCGACCATCACCCCTGACTACCGTGGCAACAGCCAGATCGGAGTTGTGGCTAAGGTTGCTCCACTGGGCATGAAGTCATGGCACCTGTACGACAACAACGATGCCCTCTTCAGCGGTAGCGTTGACTTGGATTACCAGCGTTGCCATCCTGTCCTGTCGGACGATGAGGATGAGTTGTGGTTCGATGCTCCTGACTCGGTTATCGCAATGGTCATGGTTCAGGCACAGCGTCAAATGAAGTACGACGCCTCAGCCGAACGGCTCAAGCAGGAGTACCAAGAAGCCCTTCACCGTGAGGTGGGTTACCTTGGTCGCACCCCTACCGATGTCCTCCCTCAAGGGCTTGGTGGTGGACCGCCTCTCTTCACTCAACGTGGACAAGGTGACATCTTTGGCCGTTCGTACTAAAACCTACAATCCCCGATCCGTCCGGCCTCTCTTTTGGCGTCGGTTTCGTGGTCGGGTGAACGCGGGTCGTGGACCTGTCCTCCCCATGCAGTGGGTTGAGGACGGGTTCAACTTCGTGTCCGACCGTATTCGCCGCATGAGCCAGCGTGGTGGCCAGCAGAAGAACGGTATCGAGAAGTACGCGGGTGACATCAATCAGGGCGTGTACGGCGTTGGGTGGCGTGCAATCGCTGAAGGCGGCAACGTATGGGTTGACACGTTCCGGCGTACCAAGGATCAAGTCAGCATCGGTGATGCCGTGGTGACCCCCTACATCCCTGACTTGCAACCGGACTATGACCCCGGCCCAGACATCCCCCCATTTGAGTTCATCGAGCCTGACTTCAGCACTCCTGACTTGCCTCCGACCGGCTACACCATACCCCGTCCCGATCCAGATGGCGGTGCGTTTGCCACTGGGTACGAGCCACCTGATCGCCCTTGGGAATACGAGTGGGTGTGTGAGACGTATCTCGACGAGCTTGATTCTAAGGAGCTAGAGCAACCTGTCACTCGGTACATGGAGTACAGCCGCTCCGTCTTCACCACGATCTGCATTGACGACTTGCGTGGTGAACCTGACCCTGAAGCTGTGCTTGAGACGTTGGCGGCGAGCATCGCGGCTGGCCTACCAAGTGGACCGTTCCCTGAACTGGGACCATCCAGCGCAGTTGTCGAAGCAACCAACGATGGACCATGCGGCATTGGCAATACAAGCTGGAGCTTATCTGTCGGTCACGTCCGGTGGGAGAAAGTATTCCCTAAGTTCTGCTACCAGCTCCTCTACTACGGAAACGAGGGTGACGTTGTAGTTGCCGTCGTTCAGTTCGCTGACGGCTCTACAGGGCCAGGAACCCGTATGGTTGTGGATAAGGATGAGACGGTCTTCAACAGCTACAAGGTTTGCCAGAGCAGTGAGGATGCAACCCGCATGTTGCGTGGCGGTCCCGATAGCTCAGGTAAGGAATACGCTGGTGTAAAATTCTACAAAGAGAAGCGGCGTTGCTACCAACGAAAGGTGACACGATGAGCTTATTCAAAGTCTACAATGCAGGCCTCGTATTTGGCCGACGTGAAGCTGTTGGTTGGCGTGGTGTTCGTACCGGTGTCGGCCAATACTGGGAGACTGGTGAGTGGGTCCGGCGTGCAGTCAACTTCGACTCTCGTGACCGGTCCATCCGTCGTCGTGAGGGTCAGGTGCGTGCTGGTGTCACGAGCGCGACTGTGCTATCAGTCAAGGTATTCCCGACAGTACGGGCGGCGGCGATTGGGACCAACATCCTTCTTAACGATTCAAATGAACGAGACAAAAACAACACCAACACAGTGACCTTCTAAGGAGACACACAATGAAACCACAGCAAAGCAAGCTTATCCTCGACGGAGCCACCACTCAAAGCTGGACGGCCCCTACTGACTGCATCCTCACGGGCGCACTCTTTACCGCTGAAACACCAGCAAACATCACGCTCAGCATCGAAGTCACGATTGACGGCATAGACCACATCATCGGAACCGGTGCTGACTCAGCCCTTCAGACCGTATGGCTGAACGCCTCCGGCAAAGGGTTGCTAATTGAGAAAGGAACCATCGTGAAATTCACAGCCTCCACTTCCGGTGACTACCGAGCCGTGGTGCAATACGAACCAGTGGGAGCATAACCATGACACCTCCAATTATTATCAACGGCGCAACCGCATCTTCAGGTGGAGGTGGTGGAGGTGGTGGAGTAACCCTTCAGGATAAGGAAACTCTACTCATCCACCCTCGCCAATGGATTATCGAAACCAGCGGAGTCAGCACTGACTCATGGAGTCTGACTTCAGGGTTGAAGAGCGATGTCGCCGTGGTCTATCCCGACACCCTTTCATCGACCATTCAGGTGTCACAGCTACGGGCAACATTCAGCCTGCCTGCCGTAGCAAGTGGGTGGGCTTCCGCTGACTGCCTTACCATGCGAGGCTACTACACCGGAACGGCAACCACAGGCTTCGCCTCCTTCCTGAAGATCATCGGGCGGAACGGTTCGGGTGCCTCAGCAACGGTTCTTGAGTTGGGTACTGAAGACACCACTACCTATGCGAGTCGTGCCTTTGACTTCTCTGCTGACTGCGACAGCATCCCATCGGCTGACGCCATCGGTGAGTACCATATCGACCCATCCACAGGTTCAGCCCCCAAGCTGACCGCTGACACTCGATATGATTACTACGATGTCATCCTTCAGATCGCCGCAAGCTACACTTCATCCACCCTGCACACCCATGGTATCGCGGGGCTTTACGGAAAGTTCAGCTAATGCGTTATTCATATCAAGATGCGGCTGAGGTCTGGGGCGGTGGACTGATCGGGATTGTTGATTGGGCGCAGAACCCTAGCGGGAGCGGTTCGGCTAGTTACCGTGGCAAGTTCAAGTCAGGCCGCAACGACATCACGTTTGGAGTCCCCACTGCATCCGGTACGAACACCATCACGGGTGGGTCAGGACGTTGCCAGCAGAACGGTAATAGCTTTATCCCCGTGACTGAGCCATCCGTAGGTGATGCGCTGGGTACTGCCAACACTGGGACGTGGGGATTCTGGTGGAATCAAACCGCTCGGAACTCAGCGTATTCCAACCATGCCTTCGCACTGTCAGAGTTGTACTACACCGGCACTCAGTCTTGGAGCTACCGGTTCGGGTGCCTGTCGTCGAACAATTCCCGTATGCAGTCGTTCATCACCTCCAATAACGCGGGAAGTTCCCCCAACGTTTCAGAAAGCCTGTCGAATACCTTCAGTCTGAACGTCTGGTACTACTGGATGTTCGTATTGGAGGGCAGTGGGCTGACTCGGATTTACAAGAACGGAGTCCTTGATGTAAGCTCATACGTCAAGACTCAATCATCCGTAGGAATCAACAACGGAACCCGCAACATCATGATTGGCGGCATGAACAACGACGTGATCTTCACACCGCGAGCCTACATTAAGCATATTGCTTTTTCTACCAAGACCTGTACGGCATCAGACGCTAACCGCATCTACCAATTCGAACGAGCCAACTTCAACCTTTAGGAACCTATGAAAATAGATATGGACAAAGAGGTTGATTCTATAATCAAACCTATCTCTCACATGACAAACTCTGCCCCCCAATGGGTAGCGGTTCTGCTAATCGTAGTGTCATTCGTAGTATTCCTCTGGGCAGAGGGACAGCAAGACCTTGCCGCACTATCTATAAAGGATCACTCTACAGCATTGCGTATCGATCAATGCCATGATGTACAGATAGAGACCGCTCAACGAACATCCGACGCTATGAACACCATGGCGATAGCCTTGAAGGAGCAGAGTCAGATGTTTCGAGACTTCACCCGCGAACTAGAATACCACCGCATAAACGACTGGAAAGAAAAATGAACCGACAAGAAGAACCTCTAACATGGAAACACATCCTGCCTATCTCAGCCCTAGTGCTAGGAGCTTGCGTTGTGATGGTATCCTCCACCGGATGTACGAATCCAAATGCGGGTAAGTACGCCCACCTGTCACACAAGAACTACATGGAGCAACCGCGAACGGGCGACACCGAGAAGATCGTGGTGGGCGTTGGCGGCGAGTATTCCCTCATCATCAAAGGTCCAGTCACCGTCACCCGCTCCATGCCGTTACGCGAGCTTGCCTCCATCCCTAAAGACCCTCAGATCGCCAACACAGCTATCGAATGGCTGGGTCGCATCGGTCTAGGGTGGATCATCGGAGACGCTTTCAGCTCCGCTACCGCTGGCCCTACCGTAGTCACCCAGCCAGCACCTCTGGTGGTTGAGCAACAAGTACCCTTCCTAGTCCCCACCCCCTAATCATGAGCTACCTAACCAAGCACACCTACCCTCTGTACCTCTGTGATGAGCCATACGAGCGCATCTATGTACCCACCCTGTTCCCCACTCAAAACGTGGTGATGGGGTGGCACCCTCTTCAGCGATCCAAGAGCGTGAGTGCAATACACAAGATGGTAGAGCTGTGCGCTGAGTCGTACATGGGTGAGGTTAAACTCCCCGACGATTACACCTTTGACTGGGCTGAGTCAGGTCTGGTGAATAATCAAGAGCTACGGTGGGATTGGTTCCAGAAGTGGTGGCTCAAGAGCGTGCTTGGTCTGGGTAAGTCACGGAAGGTGAAAGGCAAGCGGGTCAAGTCACAGCCACGACCCCTGAAGGAAGGCACCCATACCATCATCGAGCTACACCACGTCGGCAACAAGACGGCCATCCATGTCCACTCTGTACGCGCTCGCCTCACCGATGAGGATGGTGTCTCGTGCAAGGCGATTGTGGATGCGCTCGTGTGTGCCGGATTCTTCCCTGACGACCGAGCGAAGTACGTCTACTCAGTCACCCAATCTCAGGAGAAAATCTAATGGAACTCACCACGCAAGAATGGCACCTCTCTGTCGAAGGAATCAAGCTCTGTAGCTTGGTGTACGACCTGTCCAATGGAGAGCTGTATGATGCAGTTGAAGAGCTTGGTGCTACCGAGCCTCGCTACATCACCAACTTCATGACTGACACGGAACTACTGGTGTGCCGGTGGAAGGGTTGCATCTACGTCGTACCCCGCGCCACCAAGTCACTGGCAGACGTGAAGCAAGACATGAAGGCGTGGCGCAAAAAAGGCCGGCACTTGGGATTCCTCGAAGCCGCTGACTCAGTGTGGGGTCAAGTCAGCAACTATGCCGCCGACCGCCCTCACGTCCCTATCGTCTGTGTTGGCCATTCCCTTGGTGGAGCCATCGCAGTCAACCATGCTGAGTGGCTAACCAAGCAGGGTCGTGACGTTCACCTCATTACTTACGGGCAACCCCGCGTGTATGGCCCCAGTGCAGGCAAGAAAGCTGTCGCCGGACTTCAGTGCTACTCGCGCTGGGTTCACAACCGTGACGGCGTACCCCGCCTTCCTCCATCCTTCTTCGGGCTATACAAGCACCATGGCGATCTTCGCTACATCAACCACAAGGGTGAGCTGAGCGACAAGACATCTGACTGGGTGAAGGGTGCCGCACGAGGATGGCGCAAGATGTTCACCACCTTCAACGCCAAGGGACTTGAGGATCACTCAGCGAAGGAATATCTCGCAGACATCCTTGCCCTCGAACCTAAACCTCCACGCTGGGGCAACGCATGAATCTCGACCTGAACAATCTCTCTGAACGTAACAAGCACATGGACCGCCTGAGTGGTGCTATCTGTGTGACTTCCGGTGCCGATACTCCCAAGTACATCGACGAGCTGACTCGACGCTCCGGTGACTTGGGCTTCGTTGATTGGAGTCAGCACTGGAACAAGCCCTCTGGTGTAGAGCAAGGAGGGGGAACTCTGGACAAGTACTACAGCATCGTTGTGGTACCGGTGAACCGTAAGCAGACCTTCGGTACCTCCTTCAAGATCGGCAACCCAACTCAGCGAGCGGTACCTGTTCAGGCTGAGCAAGCGGCTCTCGACATTGACTGGACCCTTCCGGTGAACACCCAGAAGCAGAACGTTCGTGTCGGTATCGTGGACACAGCAGGCACCACCACGGTCCTGACTGACTCGACGAAGAGTTTTGCCACCAACGAGTTTCAAGGGTTCACCCTGTACAACGCCTCTCTGGACGAAGAGCAGGCTATCTCCTCGAATACGGGTACAACCATCACTACCAGTGCCTTCGCCTCTGGGTGGTCTGTGGGAGACGACTATCAGGTGCGTACTAATGAGGCCACCCACCTCTACATCTACGTCTGTGAGTCAGACACGGCCATCGGAGCTACCACGGCACCCCTCTACTTCCTTGAGTCGGTGACCAATGGCACCACCAGCTACACCCAGACGGTCTACTCTGCCAACCTTGGCCTGATCGACACCAACCGCTTTGCCCCACCCAACGGGTCGTTCTGCATGACTGCCTTCGACCGGCTGTACGTCGCCGGAGGCTTGGAAGAGTCACGGGGTCAGGCTCAAGTCATCAACACGAACTCTGACTCAGAGCAGTACCTTGTCGCCACTGGCAACATCGACGTGTCTGTGGTTACCAGCACGAGCGGTGGTACGTCTGGACAGATCGTGCGGTACACCCGCAACACTGGGACGTGGGATACGGACGTTCTCTTCATCGGTGCTTACGTCACGGTTGCAACCAGCACCGGTACTCTGGCCACTGCCAACGAGCTGGCCGACGTTCGCGTGCTGTACGTTGATCCAAACGGTGCTTACTTCGACGCGCTGAATGAGGCGGCTACCGCTGAGGCAGGCGTGACTTGCGACATCAACTTCCAGCTCAACTACATCCAAGGCAACACCAGTGGTGTGGACCAGACCTACTTCAACGGTGGGTTTGCAGGCTCGAAGTTCTTCCTCGACGGTGACTCTCAGGCCTACACGATTGCGTGGGTTGATGCCTTCAATCAGCGTATGGGCCTGACCACTCGGTACGTTGGCTCGATCCTTGAGACGGACACTGGCTTCATCCTCAACAACGATACGAAGGTCAGCTACTCGATCACGAACGATCCCAACGTCCACCCTGCAACGAACTACGTTGAGGTGGATGACTACGTTACTGCTCTGGCTCACATCGGTTCCATCATCATCGTGTTCTGTGAGCGTAGCATCTATCGCTTCAGTGCCGACGCACCGGAGCAAGGGCTTTCTACAATCCAATCTGGTAAGGGGTGTCCTGCACCGTTCTCTGTCCTGATGACCTCACGCGGAATTATTTTCTGGGATGGCGAAGGTATCAGCGTGACTAACGGGCAGGACACTTCTTCCCTTTCTGAAAACAAAATCGACGACCTGCTTGAGCTGGTGAATCGTGACTTCGAGTGGAACATCCGAGCGGTGTATGACTCAGACGAAGAGATGGTGGAATACTTCTTCCCGATTGGCGGGGAAGTAACCAACGACACGAGCGTGGCCATCCGTCTTTCCTCCGGCGACATCTACCCCAACCGACGCAAGGACGTGAACGCTGTGTGGCGTGAGAAGGGTGCTGATGGACGCTGGTACACCATGCACGGATCGAGCGACCGACACACTGACTCAGGCGATGCCTACGTTTGGCAACACAGTGACGGCCTTCCTGACGACGGGGTGCCGGGTACTGTCAACGTCGATGACTTCACTGGACACGTCACTTCGATTGCTGACGCCGGTACCAACAAGCTACGGGTTCGTGCGGCTACTCTCGGCTTCGAGATTGGTGATGCAGACACCGAGCCTTACCTGCTTGAAGGACTACCCATCTCTATCCGTTCCGGTGATGGACTCACTGAGTCATACGCTGTGATCAAGAAGGCTGAGGTAGCGGCACTGGCCACTGAAGGTAACGCCCTGTACATCGGCTCTACCGGTGCTGTTGACTCAGGCGTGACTACGGCTGGTGGATCGAATCAGGCTATGCAGGATACTGGTGGTGAGTTCCTCACCTTGGGTCCACTGTCGGACGGAACCTACGCCCTGTACAACGCCACGCTTGGTGAGACTCGTGAGATTACTGCCTTCACCGATACCGGCATCACCACTGATCTATTCAGCTCGGTGTGGGTAACCGGTGACGCGTATGAGGTACGTCGCCTCGACATTGGCAAGACACTTTACATCGGACTTCAGAACCTCAACTCGACAGGGTTGGCGGCTCACTCCAATACCTACTTCGACATCGAACGACGGCACAACGGTATGCGTATCTACAACGTGACGACCGGTGCCGAAGGCGTTATCAAGGAGCAGACCCTCGACACCGTGACCTGCATGTGTGGTGAGGGCTATGTAACTGGGGCGGCAAGCCTGACTGTCATGACTGACTCAGCGATGAGCAAGTACGGCATCGCCACCAACTCTCTCGTTGACAAGTACATCGTGAACGTGACGGATGGTAGCCGCGGACTCATCACCGCCAACACAGGCACCTCGATCACCGTGGGTGCAATGGTGGGTGGAAGCTCGGACCAGTTCAGCACTGGGGATGAGTGGATCGTCTACGGCCTGTGGTCTAGCGATACGGTCCATGACTCATTCCTATCCTCAGCAGTCAGCTCGACGTTTGTTGAAGACACCACCACGCCTCAGACATGGACGGTTGATGAGTG
>Ga0255048_10000461_pt1 | contig 31962 bp, 40 predicted proteins | sample JV7_2_2_MG_FD_183619 | JGI IMG/M metagenome (GOLD analysis project Ga0255048, IMG submission 183619) | Seawater microbial communities from Jervis Inlet, British Columbia, Canada - JV7_2_2 | ecosystem: Environmental > Aquatic > Marine > Inlet | place: Canada: British Columbia | collected 2016-10-06
CATCGTGTGCCGAAGCTGATACATGGCTTGAGGCAGCTCAGATTCTGAGTGACAGTGGTGTCACTGACGACTGGAAGGATGAGAGGGAAGATTAGTTAGTGACTAACTTTTTCATAAGGGAGGAAAGAATCAGATGAAAACAATCACACTATTCATGGGCGTATCAGGCTCCGGCAAAACGACTAACGCTCATTTGCTCTCAGATTTCTTGGAGCAATACTTTGGCCTACACGCAGTTGTGTGTTCCGCCGATGATTACTTTGAGGATGAGACAGGAGAGTATATCTTCGATCCGAAGTACCTCGTACAAGCCCACAAGGAATGTCAGCGTGTGGTAGAGACTGCTATGCGACGTGGGTTACCCGTGATTGTGCATAACACATTCACACAGAGATGGGAGCGATGGCCCTACTGCGATCTTGCAAGCAAGCATGGATACACAGTCAATCAAATTGTATGTGATGGGGAGTTTGAGAATGTGCATGGTGTTCCCGATGAGGTTATCGAGAGGCAGCGTGCAAGGTGGGAAGATTAGTTAGTGACTAACTTTTACCAAGTTAAATCTTAATCTGAAAAGGGAGAATGAAATGAGAAGTGTGCTTGATCCGTATGTAATCGACGAAGTAGACAAGGCTTACAATGGCGGGACTGTCCGGCTGCTGGATGGACGCCCACTAGGCAAAGGGTTTGGGGTTCGACTCCCTTCAGGTATGACGCATTGATTTGATGACGAAAAGAAAGCGAGAGCTTCAAGCTATTGGCCTCGTGATTCTGTCTGTATCCATAGGCCCTGTGAGGGCCATGACAACTATGTTGTCCATGTTGTAATCACTGGTCATGCCAGCTTCCTGTCATTCGAGACGAGCGATGGTCGGAAAGGGACAGAACCCTACGTTCATGAGTACACAAGCACGAAGGAAGGTTTGATCGACTGTGATTGTGGGGACTGCGGAACATTCACAATGGCTGTGGCTCGTGTCCTTAGCGGGCTAGGTCTTACCAAGACTGATAAGTGCCAAGCTTCATGGGATAAGGATAACTGGCACAGTGCAGGGAATCGGGGATACACCATCGAATACATCGACGGACATGGCAGTCTTATCAAGTTCTAGTTAGTTAATCTTAACTATTTTAAGGGGGGTATGTAAATGATTGATCTGTTTTTCTCTTGTGCATTTTCATTTGTAGTAATATCGTTGATTCACATTATTATTAACAAGATGTTTCAATAGTTAACATTAACCAAAAAGGGAGAATGAGATGGCAGATAGCAAGCGTATACCGAACATCAACAACGATGAGCTTCGGGCTCTAGTGCTGCAAGATCCAGCACGAACCGAGGAGCCGTATAGCCGTCGGTCGCAGATCGCGAGCGCCGTGCAGGTCCCCAATAATGGGAGATGGGTTGGATACTACGATCCCGATGACATGGATCGGCAGCCGATCTATGTGAGAGCCGAGTCAGAGCCGGGACAGCTGAGTGATGAATCCGATATTTCTATATGGGATAAGTGCCAAGTTTCCATCGCCGGAGAGGAATGGCACAACGTCGGGAACCGACATGGGCTCGCCACGTTCATGATGCGGTGGTACAAGGAGGAGGAATGAGATGAGCAAAACTCAGGCAAGTATCCGAACTAGGTACGTGGGACCAACTGACACGAAAGGTCAGCGGATTAGTGCCACTGATGATTACCTTCCTGGTCAGCTACGACACTCTACATTCAACTGGAAGGACGGTAAGGGAGTAGGTGAAAACCATAGGCTTGCAGCGCAGGCATGGTTGGATATCCACAATCCCGGAGCGACCGTCACAACCCCGGGGCTCGCATTTGCCGAGGACTTTTACTGGACATGGGAGTTTTAAGATGAAGGTGAAGGACTTCGACACAAAGGAATCACGTTTGATCGAGCAGATTGCAGCCCGTGAGAAGCGGGCATTGCGTGAGGCAAATCGCATATTCAAAAGACACGCGACCATGAGAACGTGGTTATTCAAAAGACCCACCATGAGAGAGCGATGGGTCGAGCCACTCGCAGCAGCGATGATAGTCATCGGGTTTGGATTGGCTTGTTACTTCATAATGAAAATGATTTGAGGAGGACTGATCATGGACAGACACTACGCACCACATCATTTGTGGGAGCATTCAAACAAGCCAGATGTACCGTATCGAGTTGTCATTGAAGGCGAGGAGTTCCGAGTGTCGAAGTCAACTTGGTCTGGGAGCAGGGGCTGGGAACTTCTTCTCTCTACTGATGGCGCACCTAATTGCAGGATGGTCGCGCTTGTTTGTAGGCCACCTAGTCCCGTGAAGGAGGTGAAGTTCTACACATCGGGAGAGAACGTAGAGTTCTACTACCGATAGAGATAGTTAAGCCTTAACTATATGAAGTTATTTTTCAAGGAGGACTGAACATGAAGCTTGAACTCGCTATTGAGATTGTACTTGAACTAGCAAGAGAGAATATCCGTACCTATGGCGACAGCAGAAATCTCGATCTAGGGAAGGATGGAACGGAGGGTTATCGAGAACGTGCCTGTGGAACCCTTGAGGATTTCGCAGTGAACATCCTCGCTGAAGAGCGAGCTAACTTTCCAGAGGAGGACTGAACATGGATAAGGAACGTAACCACCAACAGAAAGCCGATATGGATACACAGTTCCGCGTCAAGGAGATTGATAACGGGTATCTCGTATCGGGTAGAGCAGATGCGAAAAGTTTTACCACCTACTGCGAGGATGTCTCGGCGGTCAGATCGTTCATCGCGGTTACGCTTGATAACACTATCGAAAAGGGGCACCGAACCCATGGGATTCTTTAGCTGGGACTGCAAGGGATGCGATAAATCCATCAAGGCACCTTATGGTATCCCCAAGCAGATGGCATGGCAAAATGAATGCGTAGCCACTAATGGAGAGAACACCATCAAGGGTAAATATGATGGGTACGGAAGGGTAGGCGGTGTTGATCTATCAGAGAACGGTGATAGCTATGCCTTCTGTCACAAGAGATGCTGGAACAAGCCTGGTGATTTCATATTCGATCAGCCAAGCCAACAATCGAATGATCAAGGGTTCTTCTACGGAGAGGAGGACTGAACATGAAAAGAATTTGTTACTGGCTATATCCTAGATTGATTCATTTTTTCTGGGCGATTGATGGAGGAGGTGACTGCGAGGATTGCATCCACGATATGAAGCGCCTTGCTCGATGGAGCAAACGACTGCACAAACGAAGCGCCCGACGTGCGGGTGTGGATATCAATGATGTTATGCGTGAGTTCACTTGGAGCGAGGAGGTGACGTGGCAGATCGGTAAGCCCCTGATGTGGGCGTACAACAAAATTGATGAATGGTATCCAGAAGTATTTGAAGACACGATGGATGGTCTTAACGGCAGCGCGAATACAACGCTACTAGCACCTACAAAAGATGAACTGTTCATGGTGGATAATACCCCCCGTGACTTGGTTAAAGAGGTGGTGCTTAACATCGCGCCGAACGCAAAGTTTGGGAATTTTGTCGATGGGAAGTTTGTCGAAGAGAAAGGAGAATAGATCATGATTTCATATAAAGATCTAACGATAGTTGCTGAGTTGGCAGGCGAAGCTCTGATGACAGAATCAGACGCGCAAGAGAACGACTGCGTGGATGATAGGAACGAAAGTTTCGATGCGATCCAACGGGTCTGGGATGAAGTCTTTAATAAAAGGGGAGAAGTAATGGTAGGACTAATTGCGAAGGGCCAGTTGCGTGAAGCACTAGACAAGGCGGAGAAAGAAGCCTTGCAGGAAATTGAAGATTACATGGACATTGCTGATCTTGCGCCAGAGGATAAAGACTTCTTTGAGGGCGTGATTAGCACTATGACGTGGGAGACAGGACGGATGATTTTTCCTTACCAAGCTATGCCTAAGGAAGAACAATAGATAGGCTTGACAATGTGTACAATCTATGGTAGTATGTACATACGGGAGCAGGAGGCTAGCTCCCAACTAAAATGTGACACGATATTACTATGAACGAATAGTTAATCTTAACTATTCAGAAAAGGGAAATAACAATGGGCAATACAGCATTAGCAATAGAAACCGCAGTGGATATTCTGAAAGCAGGCAAGTCACCGCTGCTACTTGGCCCGCCGGGATGTGGGAAAACTTCAGAGATGTCGGAGGGAGGACTGATCCACGCAGCGATGGCTGAACATCATGGCGTATCGCCAGAGGAGTATGGGCATTGCGATATCAGGCCATGCACTATGGATGTATCAGATTACCGAGGGTATCCATTTCCAAATAAGGAAACGAAGACTACTGAATTCTTTGTGCCTGATTTCCTACCTACTGATGGGTATGGACTTATTTCTATCGAAGAACTAATGAACGCTCCGAGGGCACATTGGCACGCTGTGTATCAGCTTGTGGAGGAGCGAAGGATCGGGGATTATTTCGTCCCTGATGGATGGTCTATCGCTTCCACTGGCAACCGAGTGGAGGATGGGTGCGGAGTGAGCAGCCCACCCAATGCGCTGATCAATCGGCACATGATTGTCAACTGGAGGCCCGACCAGAAAGACTGGGAGAAATGGGCAAACAATCACGATATTGATTACCGCGTCGTTGCGGCGACCCGATGGCGACCCGATCTCATTGAGTCTTATGATGGAAAGATCAAGGGACCACAATCCACTGGCCGATCGGTAACTGCATTCGCAAAGGTGTTTAAGACTTCTGGTGTTAACCCTTCGTCAGAGAAATCTGCGATGGGACTCCGCATCTTTCGCCAAGCAGCAGGGGCATTGGGAGATGACGATGCAGGACTGATGAGTTCATTCCTTAGCATCTTCTCTCGTCTGCCTGACGTGGATAAGATCGCAAAGGGAATGGGAGAAGACGTGGCCGTACCTGTGGAGATGGATGTTCAGATCGCCACGCTGGCTCAGCTTGTACGGATGTCTACATCCTCGAACATTGGAGGAATCCTCTCATGGGTAGACAAGTGTTCACCCACCATGAAGGTGATCTTCGGGTACGACATTGAGCAGGATGTTCTGGAGACAGGCGCAAGGCACACATCAAACTTTACCGAATGGCGAGCAGCTAACTCTAGCCTGTTCGCATAAACTAAATAACATTACAAAGGGGAAAACTAAGATGGCAAATTTGCAGAACAAAGTTCTTGTAGTTGGTATTGAAAAGGGAAAGCCCTCATTCGGGAAGAAGTGCAAGGATACTGCGAAGTATGTGGATGCCCATGTCAACGGAGATGGAGCGGTAACAACCACAAAGACATTGCTTGATCGCAAGTCTATTAGTGACATCACTAAGATTGAATCAGACTGGAGTAATTTTCATAAGAAGAACACGATCCCATACCGACGAGCCAAGGCTGGGTGTGCCTTGATTATGGTAGAGAATCTCACAAACTATCAGGCTGAATATCGGAAGACATTCAGAGAATGGGAGAGTGCGGTGGATGCGTTTTGTGATAACTATGACGATGTGATTTCGGAATCCAAGATAAGGCAAGGCAGTAACTTTGATATGTCTGAGCTTCCTCAGAGCAAACAAGAGATGCGTGATCGATTCAAATTTCACATGGTTCAGCCATACGCATTGGAAGATCCTAGCGATCTAGCCTTTGCCTTGAGTGATCAGGAAGTGGAGGAGGTTCGTAAGGTAGTGTCTGATGAGATTATGAATTCGATTAAAGAATCTCTTCGACTTGCTTTCGATGCGATAACTGATTTTGTTGACTCAGTGGAAGCCTACAATCCCAACGGAGGAAAGAATGAGAAGCGTGGTTATCATGAGTCTCGGTTCTCTAACTTGGAGGAGGCTGCTGACATGCTTGATGTTGTCAACTTCACCGACAACGAGGGGATCAAAGAAATCCAGACACGGATGCGTGAGTTCGTATCGGGTCACACTGCTGTGTCTACCAAGCAGGATGCCGAGGTTCGGCGTGAGCTTGTGAAGGAAGGGAAGGAAATCCTTAAGAGTAACTTCGCTGCCTTCGGTTATTAAATAGTTAAGATTAACTATTCAGTAACAAACTTTATTTTGAAAGGGATTTGAAATGAGTAGTATAACAATCGATGATCTCACAGAGATGATTGAGGTGGCTAGGCGTAGGGTGATAGTGCAGATTCCTATGGCTCAATCTGATGCTGTGAAGATGGGTGTATTCTTCACAGAGAGATTGCCCAACGGACAACCACTACCCACTGCCGCAACTGATGGAAGATCCATCGGTTTCAACCCGTACTTTGTAGCTTCGATATCGGAGGAGGATCGGGAGTTTGTAGTTGCCCATGAGTGGGGGCACAAGATGTTAAAACATCCTGTGCGAATTCTGAAGATCAAGAAGACCTTCAGCTCCTGGACACCTCATCATGACGTGATCGGAAACGAGGCTGCTGATCAGGAAGATAATTTCCTGCTAGAGCAGTGTGGATTCAAGCTCATCGAAGGTGCCTTGAGAGACAAGCGGTTCGACGGGATGCCGATGGAGGAGATCTTTCAGATTCTCTTGCATGAGAATCCTGCACCCACTGGTGAGCCGGGAGAAGAGCCGGGAGGTGGTCAGCCAGGAGATCAGCCGAGTGAGGATCAATCAGAACCAAACCAAGGAGAATCAGATGACCCCATCATGGACGAACAAGAAGAAGGCCAAGCAAAAGCTGACGAAGCAGGAGAGGAGGGAGATGAAGAATCAGATGACGGAGGTGGTGCAGACGGCGACGAGCAGGAGTCGGAAGGGCCAGCAGAAGACGAAGGCTCTTCTCCCGATGACGGAGGTCGATTCGGGTCCGAGCAAATGGAGGGATCAGATTCAATAGATCCTGCCAAGGCAAGCGAATACAAGGCTCCGTCCGCAAAGAAATGGGGGACCATTGTCACCAATGATGACCTGAGTCAGTCAGAGATTGATACGGAGTCAGATCTTGCGGACATGGAGCAATCTAATTCCATCGCAACCTCTAAGCTGAGTGGGAAACTTCCCGAGGCGATCGAGAGAATTCTGAATGATATCAAAACCAAATCAAATAATGATTGGGTGAGTGAGCTTGCAGAATTCATAGATGATACTTGTGGTGAGGATTCAGATGTTTCATGGGCTAGACCCAACAAGCGATTCGCTTCGATGGATATCTACATGCCTTCCCCCACTCAAGAGGGGATCGGAGAGATCGCGGTACTGGTCGATAGCTCTGGATCTATGGATGAGAAGATGTACCAACTCGCTGCAACGGAGACATCTCACCTGATCAATGCGGCCAAGCCCAGCAAAGCTGTTGTGGTTGAGTTCACAACTAACATTGTATCTGTGGCTGAGTATGAGGATGGAGTCGAGTTGAACGAAGCGCCCAGTCGAGCAAGCTGGGGAGGTACGGATGTGTGTATCGGATTCGATTGGGTGAAAGAGAACATGCCTAACGCAACCGGAATCATTGTGATCAGTGATATGGAGTTCTTCCGATGGCCGGAAGATGAAGGGATCAAGGTGCTGTGGGCCAAGGTTCCGCCGCGCGAGGATCATGCTTGGTACTTCGGCACACCGCCATTCGGCAAGAGCATCACTGTTCGATAAATAAAAATGGAGTTCGTCATACATGATTGATGCAATGTACAGCGTCCTTCCTCTGACGAAGAATCCACCTATATGCTTGAGTCTGGAACAGAGGTATTTGAATATGAGCTTGAATAGAAAGGTGAAGGTAAAGTGTTTATCGTAACTAGGCATGGAATGTTCAGCGTCGTATCCACTGAGAACATCAGAGAGGAGAATTATATACCCGGAAAGGAATACACAATAGAAGTTAGATCGATAAGCGAGGACGATATATTTTCACTATTAAATTGTTACCAAGCAATCATCGGAGATTGTAAGGTCGCAAAAATCAGTGGAGTTCGAACCCTCACCGATGCGTTTCCTAGTAAACTGCCCAACTCTCGTTATAAAAACGGTATGGCCTACTCAATCACAATGCCATCAGTCACATGGGTAAATCTGTTAGCGGTCCTTGGCGCTGGGATTACATATGAAAACTTTGAGGATGAGTTGAACATCATGCTAGACGAAGGGGAAGAGAGGGTGAGTCCTTTGCTCATCTTCATTAAGAGCATATACGCAATGGCTGCCCAAGTGTACGCGCCATTCAGATTTGTAGACGATAAGGAAGGTGAGGTTATCCACTGATGAAGAAAGAAAAAGAAAAAGAAACCGTAGAGGTGAGGCTTCGTATTCTGAAAAAAGATTGGGAAGCGCTTCAGGAGATCGCCACGATGGAAGATAGAACATCTTCCGCTCAAGTGAGGGTTGCAATCCGCCAACTTGTTGATAGCTGGTTCGAACGTGCAAAAGCCCACATCTAGGGTAACGAATAACATCAGCACCCGTAGCTCAGTCGGATAGAGCAACTGCCTTCTAAGCAGTAGGTTGCAGGTTCGAGTCCTGCCGGGTGCGCCACCCAATCGTTAAATAAAAGGGAGAACAACAATGAATAGAATAGACCTATCAAGTTTAGACCTAAGCGGAAGGAACCTGACCAACGCGAACCTGCACAGCGCGAACCTGACCAATGCGAACCTGACCAACGCGGACCTGACCGGCGCGAACCTGACCGGCGCGCATATTCGGGACGCGAACCTGACCGGCGCGAACCTGACCAATGCGAACCTGACCAGCGCGACCCTGACCAACGCGGACCTGCCCAACGCGGACCTGACCGGCGCGAACCTGACCAACGCGGACCTGACCGGCGCGGACCTGAGAGGCGCGGACCTTACCAATGCCGTAGGACTCGGAAATTACCCACTAGCTCTCTACGACATCAACACCGACTTCACTGGCACCGGTTTCGATCCCGTAGCCGCAGGCTGGACGTTGGTTGTGGAGGACCGCGCCGAGACAGCCGAGCGCGAGCTGGCCGAGGCGCGGGAGGATACGAAATGAGTGAGGCATCCGAGATATACAATTCTCTGCCAAAGCAAATTAGGCTGAAGGTCCGTCCAGCGTACATCGAAGCGCAGTTGCGACAACTCAGCGCAGAAAGGGATCGTCTTGAGAGAAGTTTTCATCGGTCCATCAATGAGATAAACGAACACGCAAACAACCTTCAGAAGTCTTTGGCGGATGACTTAATCAAAATCAAATACGGAGGGGATGCGGAGTGAGTTGGGAAATCAGTGGTGGTATCAACGATGCAGAGCTTGAAAGTGAATCAATCGTTTTGATCCATGCGATGTATCTGACTGACATGCTCGATGCGGTTAAAAAGTTAGCGTCAACTGGATACACTAATATTTACATAGAAAAGAAAGAGGACTAATGCCGTATACCAGCAAAGCACTAAGGAAGATTGGTTTCTCCAACAAAAAGATAAATACATATCAAGCTTCTCCAGGCAAAGAAAAGACAGCATACAAAAAAGGATTCGAAGCTTGCCTTGAATTACTCACCCAAGACTGGGGTCAGTTATCAAGGGAAGAGATGATCAATAAGGGAAATATGCTTATGGAATTACTATCTAGTAACAATAGTAACAATCAAAAGGAGAAGTCATGATCGAGCAGGCAGACCTGAGTGCGGGCGTTTCAGGTCCGTGGGCGATCGACCCGATGGATGATCTCAAGACCGTGACGATTCTTCGTCACGTCAAGGATGATGAGGATGGGCGAAGTTGGGAACATCTCATCGCGCAGATTTCGATCATCGACGGAGAAGATGGGAACGCAAACTTGCGCCTCATTCTCGCAGCACCCGAGCTTTTGGAAGCCGCCGCTGGCTCCATCGAGGCGATTAAACAGGGCGAAGCGGACATCGCGATGCTCTACCTGCGTGCCGCCATCGATAAGGCGACGGGAGGTGAGGCATGAGCAAGATAATAATTAGTCACGGATGGATCAATGGAGGGACGAACCCGACGCTACCATTCTCGGATCAAGACACTAGCAAGGAAGCCGCAGAGTCGATGATTGGAAGCGCCGGTAGTATGCGAATAAAAGTATATCATGCGATAGCCAACTCACGCAGCGGGCTCACCGACGACGAGATAGAAATCCAAACAGGAATGAGGCACCAAACCGCAAGCGCAAGAAGGCGTGAGCTTGTCTTGTCAGGATCTATCGTGCCGAGCGGAGAGAAGAGAAAGACTAGGAGTGGTAGGCAAGCAGTCGTTCACATCACTGCGAAGTCATTCAACAAGCAACAGATTGTCATGAAGTATGATTGAAACAATCTTAATCATAGCAGCAGCAGTTACAGTTTTGCTGTTAAACATTTTCGCATTTTCACTATGCAGATCGGCGGCTATCGCAGATGAGCAAGCAAAAAAACAATTCTACGAACTACAAAATAAATCTAAAAATACACATGGAATCGAGCGACGAGGAATGGACTGATCTATGCGAAAAAGTTGCAGAGATCTGTGACTACAATCATGAGAATGGAATGGATAAGACCTTAGATAAATACGAAGGAGACATGAATGCTTCGGATGCCATGCTCATATACGGAAGTATCGAGCGAGAGCGTTCAGGCCAATCCTGAGATCAGGTAGACTAACATCTGCGTTCAGGCCAACGCAAGCTTCCACTGCCACCAAGCAATGTTCACCCGCATCTCTCAGCCTGTTTCTGGCAGAAGAGATAGCAATGATCTTGGAGGCCATCGCTCCTGCCGTATCCCTTGGATTCGACCGAGAGCCTTGGGCTTCAAGGTTGGGTGACTTAATAAAGCAACCAGAGATCGACATCAATCCAAGATATATATCCGCAGCAGCGTATTGTTCTTGGGATATATTATTATTTAGAAAAAGTTCATCAAACTTAGTTTGGTCGAGAACTCTAGCTCTCTTGAACGCACCAGTAGAACCTACCCCCTCTATGTGGATCTCTTTCTTTCCCTGGTATTCCTCTGTGCCTGACTCAATCAAGAACTGTGGCCGAGAATCCCTGATATCAGAATAGGTCTTCGAAGACTGGTGGGACTTGGATCTGTTTCTTTTCCTTCTCTTCTTCTTTTCCTTCACCCGCTACATCTCCCCAATCTATGTTGGCGAGAGAGTCTGCGATATCCCCAGAACTCTCACCATCCGAATACCTGCCGCACGTCCTGTCATAGCTCAGAGCTGCACTCCCTACCTCACCCAGCCACTTGAACCTGCACTTCCACACGTTCATTCTTGTCTCATCGTCATCGTTTCTCGACACGGTGAGACCGAAGTCGGCCTTCGCCCACCATGCAGCAGACCCGGAGATATCTCCACCCGTGGGCACTGGGATTTTCCCACCCTCCCCTCGATACATTTTTTGTGGATGAGCAACAATCCAAATGTGTATGTGGAATTTCTTTGCAAATAAATGAAATTTTGTGAGCATCGCACTGATTGCATCGGTCTCAAGCGTGACATCGGTGTAGTTGAAGGGATCGATTAGTAATCCGTTCACTTCATTGTTCACTGCAAGTATTTCTGTTCTAGCTAAAATAGAATCTATGGTATGAGAAGATGAAGCGTCGAGGAAAAAGAAGTGTTCACCAAGCCAAGCCGAGGCGATGTCTAGTTCGTCTTCGCCGATCTTGGAATCCCCTTCGAAGATCGGACTACCTGAATACTTCTCAAGCAATTTACCTACATGGATCTCGATAGGATTCTCAGCACTGAAGATGGCGAACTTCCAGTTCTCTCGCTGAGCCAGAGACACCATGAAATAATCGATTAGCTCGCTCTTACCGCTACCGGGTACGCCAGTCACTACAGTTACTTGGTCAGCGCAGACCGTGTATAAATTATCGATGGAGTTCAGCCCGATCTTGGCACCCCCTTTGAAGCCATCGACCCTGATATCTTTAATTGCTTTCGATATATCAGATACCTTGACAATCCCCTCATACATGGCATCACCGATCTCAGCTATGGCTATGCCCATGATCTCCTTACCATGAGTGGACAGGGCTTCGTTGGCATCCTTGACCCCATACCTCGACCAATCGATCACCCCCACCTTCCTCCTGCCCAACCAACCCGCGAGGGCGGCAGAGAGTTGGCGACCCTTCTCGTCAGCATCCACAGCCACCACCACCTCGATGGACCCACTGTCCAGCCCCTCCGCTAATGGCCTGAGGAAGTCTGGCATCACATCACCCGATACACTGGCCCCCGTAGGCACGCTGTACGCCTCGTAGCCGCACGATCTCATGGCGATTGCGTCGTACTCCCCTTCCACCACAAGGACCAACCCACTTAGATTATTAGAAGGCACTGGGAAGAGGCTTCGACAAACCCCTGTCTGCGAAAAGTCCTTGGAGTCTACTGCCCTCCACTTGATTGCTCCGCCACTGTAGGCAAACCCAACCGCCTCGCTCTTGCCTCCGAGCCTGTTGAAGTAGACATCTTTTGAATGAAGGATATGATCCGTTATCGGCGACCCCACTGGCTCCGGGTCGATCCCTCGCTTGAGAAAGATTGCACTCCTGAAGTCTTCTGTGGCAACTGAATATGACGGAACGGTTCGCATGTGTTTTTCCCTTGGCTTTTCAACAGTATTTTCACTGTCTTTAGATTTGCTCAACTGGAATCCTTCATAAAACTTTTGCCCCTTCACCCCGCAGTTATGGCAAAACCAGACTGCTTGGTTTCCTTCAAAAGTTATCCTCAGGCATTTGTGTGAGCGATTTTTTTGTGTTCGATCATCAGAACATTCAGGGCACATAAAGCTGAATGTTCCAGGGCTTTTACGCGGATACTCGCTGGCTACCAACGAAGCGATCGATTCCATTTTGTAATTTTTACCTATTGACAAACTAATCGGGTGGTGACTATTCTCGTGCTATCAACCGATTGAGTATTTGATTCTGAGAGGCCGTCTCGTTCCAGCGAGGCGGCCTCATCTTTTTGGTGGCTCATTCGCCTGAGATCTTAAAGGGTATGGGAGCATATGTTTTATATATTCCTGATGAGTTCCTTCATGGAACTCAAATCATATTCCTCTACGACATACGCTTTTGTTGACTCCTTTTATATGCTGTGGGATAATCAACACTCAGTGCCTGAGCGATGATCAAACTCAGGCGCTGACTTAGCAAGAGATGGCCTATCCTCCTGGGCCTCTCGGGAGAGGTGGAGCTTATCCCTTTCGCTCTGCCTCTCCCACCTTGCTAATCGCGGCACGCATAAACTCACCGCCTCGCAGCGTCATGATTGTGTTTTGTACCAGATCATGCCTGATCCGCAAAGGCATGTCGGCGATAGTTCTCATCCTCTTTGCTGTTTCTTCATGGTCAAGCCCAGCGATACCGCAGATCTCACGAAACATGGGTGTGTTAATCCACACCAGTACCCTGTCTACAGACTCCTGCTCTGCGCTGCATAGGTCTTTCGCTGCCTGCGCTAGAACGGCAGTGTTAAGTCGGTCGAGACCTCGCTTAACCCGATGGCCGACCTTGGATTTAGCTTGTCTAACTGATGATAAGCCTTGATCACTTTTATCTGCCGATCGTTTGCGATCACCAGTCCCTCTTGCAGAAGATCCATTATCAACGATACGTCTAGGTCCGGTCTTCTCGTTTTGTACCACACTACTACCTCTAGCTCGATGTCCCCCTCAATGGGAACGGGCGGCGGATTGATTTGAGACAGAAAGTTATCTCTATACTCAAGAGCTTTTTTACTCTTAATAATTCTAGTATTGCCGTTAATTCTAACTATTCTTCTGGAATTAGACTTGCTTGCTGGTTCGCCAGTAATCTCCTGTGTCCATAAGTGAGGTGTTTTATTTTCAAGGGTGACATGGATTTCGCTTGACATAGCATTGGCATCCGATTAGTTTTGGGCCTTAACGAAAGGGGAAAGACAATGAACATAGAAAACAAGCATGGCGCACCGGAATCATTCATGCGATTCTGTGCCGATGACGACTATGATAGCGGCGACTGTGACTTTTCAGCCACTGAACTCTTAGAAGAGCCAAAAATCGCGACACTTAGATCCCGTTATCCAGACATGGACATGAACGATCCATATGAAAACCCTTGGATACACATAGGGCAGATGTTCCACAAGTTCATGGAGTTAAATTCTCCAGATCACGAAGTATCAGAGCAAAGATTGTTCGCAGAACTAGACGGTAAGGTTATTTCTGGAGCGATGGATGTTCAAATCCTCAATGGAGAGATGATGACTATCGGTGATTACAAAGTCACCTCAGTATTCTCCATGAATGACACGAGCAAATGGGAACAACAACTAAATATCTACGCATGGTTGGTCGAGACTCAGACAAACTTCACCGTGGAGAAGCTTGAGGTCTACGCATTCCTCAGAGATTGGAAAATCTCTTCGCAGGAGCGGACACCGGATAGGTATCCAGCACGACCAGGGGTCACAGTAGACCTACCCTTGTGGAGTTTCTCTAAGCGAGAAGAATTCATAAGAGAAAGAGTTCGACTCCACAGCATCGCCAGAGATCTGCCAGATGAAGATTTGCCTGACTGCTCCAAAGATGCTGTCTGGCCCTCAGGAACGATGTGGCAAATACTTCGTGCAGACAAAGGCACGAAAGCAAACTACCGGCTAAAGCGAAACGCGACGGCTGCTTATGTCGCCTTGCTGCCATCCGATCAATTAGAAGCTTACATATCCAAGACACATGAAACGCTGAGAAGATGTAAGTCGTACTGCGATTTTTCTAAAACGTGCAAGCAATGGGAAAACTGGCAAGAAGAAAGGGAGAATGAAAATGTCTGAGGAATCTAAGGAATCCAAACAAGAATGGGAAAAGGAAAAGAGTCCCGAGGTCATTATCATTGAGACAGGACTGAAAGCTCCATTCGCTCCGAACAAGATCAAGTGGCGAGCTGCGGATTTCCGTGGGAAAAAATCGTCTGCTCTGCTCTACTTGGATGCGAGAGATGTGATGGATCGCTTGGATGAAGTCGTTGGAATAAACAACTGGCACACAGAGTACACGGACCTTGAGAACCGATGCGTCTGTAAATTGTCTGTCAGATATGATAATGATTTCGACTGGGTATCGAAGAGCGACTTAGGAACTCAATCCACATTCGAGGGTGACAAGGGAATGTATTCAGATGCGCTAAAGAGAGCGGCAGTACAGCATGGCATAGGTCGCTACCTGTACGATGACAGCATACTCGGATCTAAGCGTTTCCCGTTAGAGGATAAGAAGTTCACAAAAGAAGCTAACGAGATGATCATGACTGAAGTGGCTACGCATTACAGGCTCTTCACAAATCAAAAAGCCGTCATGCTTAACACGCTATTCAAATCAGCGATGACCTACGAAACAATCATGGAATACTACGAGGAAAACAAATCTCTCGTAAAAGAACTCAAGAAAGAGGATGCTGTCGCAGCAAAGGCTGTTGGCGACTCATTCAAACAATGGGCAAAAGCCCTAAAGGGAATGGAAAACAATGGCTAAAGTATTCGGAAGCGCACGAAAGAACGACAAGAGCAACGACAAACAGCCTGACTTCCGTGGCAACTTCAAGTTGGGAGGGTTTACTGGACCCAAGGCAGAAGAGAAGAACCGAGAGTGTGCCCAGTGGTTGCGTAACGTGACTACTGAATTCACAAACAACAAAGAAACCTACATCAGTGTTGCCATGTGGAAAAACGTCGATCGAGAAACGGATGAACCGTACATCTCCATCACGCTAGAGGACAACTCTTGGCGATCCAAAGACAAGGACAAGGACAACGCCGCAGCGCCAGCAAAGGCCACTGCGAAACCAGACGGTGGGTCTGTGGTCGATGAAGAAGAGGGTCTGCTTGACTTCTAGGCGGAGACTGTTGAAGCTAAAACACGATGCCGTCTCAAATCCTGAGCATTACACGGCAGGCAGGCAGCACGAGCCACTAGATGTTGTGGAGGATTGGTGCCTAGACTTCCACCTGGGGAATGTTGTTAAGTACATCGCTAGAGCCGGAAGGAAAGGCGACATAGTTCAGGATCTAGAGAAGGCCATGTTCTATTTAACCAGAAAAATTAACATAGAAAAAGAATCAGAAAAAAGGGGTAACAAAAATGGTTAAGAAGGTTAAGAAGGTTAAGAAGGTTAAGAAGGCTAGTAGAAACAACTGGGAAGATATCATCTCTTGTCTTAGCTCAGCCGGTCTTCATACACGGATCATCATGGGATCTCCTGGGTCGGCTCAGGTAACGCGGTGCAGACTCCTGGCTGATTACGACGGGATCGATATCGTCACAGACGGAAGCCGTATGTCTATCTGGCTAACCTAGACAAAGCATCCTTTGAAAACAAAAAACCCCCATGCGCCTTTGCGTGGGGGTTTTTCTTATTCTCTTATCTCATCAATCATGCTGCAATACATATCAAGATCTATTAGATATGAAAGCACCGGCATGGGTACTTCGTCTTCACTCAGTGATTCTATCGCCTCACTCGTCGGCGTCGGACACGGAGGAATCCTCGGATCTGCGTGTCGCCTTGGACAGCCTGCGCTCCCAATGCTTAATGAGGACATTGCGAGTAGGGCGAGGATCCATAAGCCTTTCGATCCCCTTAATGATCTTGTCTGACTTCGACTCGGCATTCCTTCTTCTTTCCCTTTCGCTTCCGAGATCTTCTCTCGACTTAGCGTTGAGAATTCCGAACGTGGCGGATAGGGCTATGATTAGCGCCAAGGCAACCACCGTTTCGATCATTAGATATTCTTGGCTTTGCCGATGTTAAACCCTAGAGTGTTAATCACCCTGAGAAGGATGGCGGCAATCTTATTGTCAGTGGCATTTGGCGTGAGAGAAGCGATCACTGAGAACGCTCCAACAACTTTTAATGCGATGTCGAGCAGGTTACTTCCGTTTTCCAAAATCCAATCCATTACAATTTACCTCTTGTTTATACCTTCGGTTGAAACTCAATATGGATATGATCTTTCTCTAAGACCACATCAAATTCCTTGCCAAGCTCTTCCGCTAAACCCACTGCGAATGCAGGCAAATCGGCTTTCGGTATAGCCCAGGTTCTCACATCGGCTGCGTATCCAACGTAGTGGAGAGATCCGATTCCGTGCTTCCCGTCCACTGCGGACGTGACCACCATCTGGGATATGCCGTATGTATTGAAATATCCTTCAGCGATGTTCAATCCCATCAACATCTCTGGCTTGATCCCGTTTATCTTAACTCCGTCCTTTGTCTTCATAGCCATCTAATCAAGTATACCCCTAAAGAGTGGGAAGGAGTTGGCCTTTAGTTTTCTATATTCCTTAACGTCAGCCAACAGAACTTTCCTTCTCCTATCTATTTTATTAAGCTCGTCCCTCTTCTTGTCCTTATCCATCGTGCGAGAATTCCATATCTTATCTTCTTTGGTCCTAAGCTTATTCATCTTATCGTTAATGCGATTAAGCTTCGGCATGACAGCGAGTATCTTCTTGTTCTCTCTCTTTAATCTCTTAACCCTTTTCGTATCTTTAGCTCTCCTAGCGTGCTTGATGGTGCTAGCGATACCGTTAACACTGTAGTAGAACTCGGTCCACTCGCTGATCTGGCCTTGGGCACTCTCCGCAGACTGGAAGGTAGATCCAATGACTGGTATCTGGTCTACTCGCCAAGCCGGAACAGTCGGAGCGTCCGTTGCCTGACGGAATAGCCACGCCGTAGATCCAACTATGTAAGACCCCACCGTTCCTGCGTAGCCATCGATGAGGTGCTGGATCTTGATCGGACTAAAACCAGATTTTTCTCCAGCGTATTTAGCAAGCTCAGTGGTGTACCTGTTGAATCTTTCCTCTGAGGGTTTGCCTGACAGGAAAGGAGACTCAACCGGCCTACCAGTGAATAGATTGTGGTTCGCGATAACCTCCAGTAAGGGGAGTGTCGTTTGAGGACCAAACATTGGAACTTCTAGCGTGGAGAACACAGCCCTAAAAGTGGTATCCGCCAGATCCCCAGTAAGCTCATCCCCAAGTAAAACCCTTGCGGATCTCTCAGGGAAAGTCTTAAAGGCAAGGCCGACCTCGAATGGAATAGGAATCTTCAGTGCTGGCAGACCGAAGGGCATTGGAATAATCCAGAAGTTATCCTGCTCGTAATCGCTCGCACCTTTGTACTCCTCGCTGTCATTATTCGCATACGCGAGGGCCAAGGTAGCCATCGCAATAATGCCTCCTCTGGCAAGAAATGATCGCTGAGCTTCCAGCTTGCCTTTTCTGTTAGAGCTGTACTGCCCCCTCATGGCTCTGTACATCACGTCGATTCCCTGGATCCTCGCATTAAGGAACGGGACGGTCGCAGCAATCATCCTTAGAGCGTTGGAGTTTCCTCGCCTAGAAAAGTTGAGAACTTCCATAGCTTGGAAGATCGCTTCTGATTCTGCCTCAACTCTCGACACACCCTTACTCAGAAGGTTCTGTAGAGTGTCCTCGTATACAACTTGCCTAGTCGCAGAGTCAGACTTGTTAGATACTTCCGCCAGCTTATCCCAAACTGTAACAACTGTTGAATCGAAAAATGTTCCATCTTTCTTAGGTGTTATGCCACTACGCCTAAGCTTCTTTCTGAAATCTGCCTCAAACTTTTTTGGTTCAAAGACGTAATCAAAACCACCAACGACACCAGCGCCTTCAAGCGTGTTGTATGTCTTTTCATCTCCAGACATACCACGCAAGGTTCCCTGGAACTTGTCAATCGTTGATATAAATGGAGTGGCCTTGAAGCCTGAAGTAACCCAGGCTGACATCGAGTCTCTCTGGATATTCCGAATCATGAACATCGGACTTCTGGTAACACTTTCCCTAAGCCATTGAGCAGGTCCGCTAAGCCAGGGGTAAACCTTTACCTTGCCGTCCATGAATCCAGTAAGCGTCTCGATTAACAAAGGATCGGAGACGTTGTAATACTTCTCCTCACCATTGACCCTCACGGTATACATGGCAGTTTTAATCTCTTCCGGTGTCGTTAACTCAGTCGCCATGCCCACAAGCTTCGCATCTTTAAGAACCTGAACGGATGCGATGTTCTTCATCCCTGAGGTGACAGCAGCTCTTAGGTTTTGCATGATGCCGACTAACGGATCAACTATCTGATGACTACCACCCTTCAGCTTGGACGGAGGCTTCTGGCCGGTAAGCGTTGGGAAGAGAGTGTTTAATCTTCTGTTAGCGCCCAGCGATAGATCTATGTTCTCCGCTTTGAGTATCTGCTTGAACATATCCGGAGACACACCGGCTTCGCCTTCTCCGTCGATATCCATGTTCTTATAGAACGGGATGTAGTCAGAGTATTTCTTAAAGACAACTGCTAGTTCGTCATTCAACACGCCAGTGTCTTTGAGGAAGTCTACGACGTAGTTATTCCAAGTCTCATAATCATTCTTGACACCTTCGAAGAGGGGCAGGAGACCTTCGCTTTTAATCCGATCGTTAACAACCTTTATCTCTCCAGCAGTCATGTTGGTTAGTGTGTTGTTTTTTATCAGCCTTGCAGATCGATTAGCGATCATCCACAAGGACCATGTTCTGTAAAGATTCTTATCCTTCGCGAACAGCGGCGCTAGGGAGTCCCGTAATCCCTTCTTGGAATAATCAACTCTTGCGATCCCTCCTCTCAGCACAAGCACACCATTGTTAATGGCAGCAGCAGTCACACTGTTCGCTCTATCCGATAGGAGAGCAAGTGAATGGGCATTGGTGGAAGCTAGGAGATCCCTATTGTCCTTACCCCGTAAAGCGGCTGCTTTCGTGAGCTTCTCTAGGAAATCCCACTTGTCTATGTACTTGATACGCCATCTTTGGAACCATTCTTTCCGCTTTACTGGATCGGAAAGATCTGAAAACATATCCTGCATCTTAGTGAAAAAAGATCTCTCATCATTCACACCGATGACAGTTCTTTGAAGCACATCGTATGCTCTATCTACAGGGCTATTCGATTCTTCGGCTATCGGGTTAACAACCCGCTCATTGTTGGCTGAGAGTTTGTCTCCATCGATGTAACCTCTAGCGATGTCTCGCGATCTTTCCCTTAGCTCCTCGCTGTAATGTGGGCGTTGGTCAAGGCTGGATGGATCATTCATGTTCAGGTATGCGACATGCCCCTTAGGGGCTATCGAGAACTTATCCGCGTCTAGGCCGGGAACAGCAGACAGCCTCTCCTCCGACCGAGCAGAGTTCTTTATCTCAGCCGTGGCGCGTCCCGCAGGCGAATCCTCAGTCAGCAAGCGATCATGCTTCCCCTCTAAGACTTCTTTAAGTTTCTTAGGGTTGTTCATTATCCATCTGTACTGATCATGCCAACGCTCATGAACTGCAATTACATCTTCTGGGTTTATAGATCCTGTAAATGTTGCCTGAGCATCGATCCCAAGTCTTTTCCTGCCGATAGTGCCACCTATTCGCGGGTCATCGGGAGGTAACGAGAACTCTACAAAAGTTTTGAATACTTTATCTGGAGCTTTCGTCGTTGCCCATATTTGATCAGGCTCACTGTCTAAGTGGCCTCTGGCGAAAGAGATATCGATCCCCTCTCTTCCGATAGCGTTTGGGTCTGCTGCGGTATAGTGAAAGAAGCGGAAATGACCATCAGGAATTGGAGCAGTGCCGGGAGCGAGGGGAACAGCAGACAGCCTCTCGCCTTCTACATTACTCACACTGAATCGATCCGCGTCTAGGCCGGGATCAGCGGTGGCGCGAGGGGTGGGGGCTTCTACGGATCTACTCCTTGATGAACGTAGTCGCAATGCCTCGGCTGCTTCCATGTTGCCGGAGCTAGCAAGGTCTTCATACTGAGACACCAGCGCGTCAAGTTCTTTCGCCTTGCTAGTCAGCTCCCGGTACTCACCTCTCCCGAGATGGATCGCCATATCTTTACCGATCTGGCCCATCCTAGTGATCGGCTTGTTATGCTTTTCGTGAGACTCCACGTATTCAAGCATGGCTTCTCGGGAGGCGATCTCGTTCCTTGCGGCCTCTGCCTCTATCTCTGCGGTGGGCACGTTTCTTCTATATTCAGCGAACAGATCAGACCTTCTGGCGAATCCCGCCGCCTTTCGTGCATCTGAGTTGCGGCCCAGCCTCACGAAGTTTGGGTCGGACATAAACACTTTGAATTCAGCATTCGACAACCAACTTTGATCAACCTCGTCCTGTATTGAAAGTCTGGAGGGTGAATCAAAGCCGAGAACTTTGTTCACCTTCTCTCTGACATTGATAATTGCTATGCCTGAGGTTTCTTGAGCGCGATGTGCGATGTCCCCAACATGCTCGATCAGGTCGCTCAATACAGCCGGAAGAATCCTCCTGTTCTGTATTTCGAGCATCTTGTGCTCTGGCCTCCCCCGCTGGGTCTGGGCAGCGGCCATAGCATCCTCATTACTCACACTGAATCGATCCGCGTCTAGGCCGGGAACAGCGGTGGCGCGAGGGGTTGATGCTTCGGGAAGTAACACATCGGCATGGACGGCAGTCTCGTTTAGTCCGCTGATATTTCGGATCAGTGCATCGTCTGGGATTCCGTCGCGTGGAACCTCCAGAATTTTCACAGAGTCTGCGGTCAAATTACGCAACCTGTCTAGGTTGGTCACGAAGATGATTGGATTTTCGAGAGCGCCTGACTCAACCGCCCTGCGAGAAGCCAGATAGAGTCTGTATGAATCGAGAGAGTCCTGCCTCGCATTTGCACCAGTGAATCCAGAACGTGTACGGAAGTCCGAAACACTATCGTCAAAGTGCGGTGTCAGTTGGTCCACGGAGATGCCAGCAGCCTGGGCATCTTCCATGACCTTCTGCCGCAGCCAGTTCACGAAGTCACCGCCAGCCTCTTCGCGAGCGATCTCGCCATGCCGGATCAGTTCGCGTTGTATTAGTTCTGCCTTCTCTCTACTGCGCGTCAGACTCACAGCAGCCATCGACTTATCTGCTCCACCACCCAGGCCACCACCACCGAAATCCGCGCCTCCAGACGGTCGAAGAAATTTGACGCCATCAATGCCAGGGGCACCGGAAACGTGATAAAGAGTTTCGGGAAGGTCTGCCTTCGTCACCAGCGTGCCGGGGAGGGTGATCCCAGAATCACCAACGAATAGATCGGACGGACCACCACCGATAGTCTGTGACACGCGAATGTCATCTGGTGTCATCAATACGCGAGGTGCTGCTTCGACTCGGGAGGTGGGTGCTTCGGTTCCGTTGACTACGAACCGATCCGCATCTAAACCTTGGAACACATCAATGCGTTCTCCGGTCTCATAATACTCTCGGCGATTGTAATCACGGGGCGTTGTTGCCTCAGGGGCAGCTTCGGTTGCCTGCTCTCCTTGGTCCTGATCCTGCTCCGCTCCCACTAGCACACGAGCATTATACTCAGCCTGTGCTTCGACCCCCTTGAGCGTTCTGATTTCTCTAGCTTCCCCAACTGCCCCAGTTTCTCTGGCTTGTATCTTCTTCATCCCACTGATCACATCGGCAGCACTCACAAATCCAGCACCCTGCAATGCGTTGTATAGTTTCTCTGCGAACATGGCGATTCGCTCAAGCAATGTTCTGGGTTGACCAGAGATTTGTCTACGCACTTCAGGATCTGAGTAGTAGCCTCTATACATCTCAGCTACTGCTTCTTCTACGATCGACTGATGAGTCTCATAACCCTTCATGCCAGAATATCTTTTGCTTGCAGCTTCTAAGAATGTTTTACCGTCTTTGTTCTTAACCCTAGACACTGCTCCGCTAAGAACTCTCCACTCTTGAATAGTGAATAGATCTAGCTCTCTCATCGCATGGATCATCTCATGATCCATTATGCTTGCTACGGCTATTCTGATCTCTTCGTTTGTCTTGGCATCCTTGATTGCATTCATGCTGATCGCAATATTTCGGAAGCCATCTAGCACAGGGCTGTATCTTCCTTCAGCACCGATACCGCTAGTACCAATTCTCTCTACAACCTTAGCTGTCACCTTCTTATCTATATTTGCTTCCTTGAGCTTGTTCTCGATGATCTTGAGAACTTCCTCACCCTTTGCTCTGCTTGTTTCTGGAATCGCTTTAAGGATTTGCTCCTTAGAAGATATTTCTTCAGGTCTTGTGAGTCCTTCAGACTGGAGTACATCTGCTTCGGCAGGGGGAGTGAATAGTCTTTTGTCAGCTTCCCATAGAGGTCTCAGCTCAGCGGCCTTAGCCTCCCTGCGACTATCGTATTCCGCAGAAGGAAAGCCTGGAGAAGACTCTTCTGCAAATTGATTCACCACAGCGTCTGCCGTTTTCTGATCTGGCGCGAATGTGATATGCACTGGCGGGTTACGAGAAGGCCCTGTGCGCGGTGCGTCTTCGGAGACGATCTCACCAGTCTCTCGGTCTTTTCTCCACACAGCAGGCGTGACGGACTGCCTGACTAGGAACCCTTCGCTGGGGGAGGTGTCAACCTCAAAGAACCCTGCCACCTTCTTTGGACCAACCCCTTTCAATTCACCAAAGAGACGCGCCCGCGTGAGGTCCAGTCTTTTCCTGAGGCCAGTGGTGACGTTCCCATTTTCATCGGTTGTTTCCCATCTCCCTCTGAGTTCATTCAGCCCAGCGGCTTCCCGAGCAGCCTCCGCCTTAGACGTAGCGCCCCCTACAATGGTGCCATCCTCATCTCGGACGAAGTACCCACGAACATTGTCTATCCTCTCGGTCTGAACATTCCCGACAGTGACTGCTCTTCCGCGTACACCCCCACCTCTGATCTTCGGTGCCCCAGTTTGCGTCTGCGCGGGACTAAACTCTTCGTCTGTCACTCCCCAAAAAACAAGAGGAGAGTATTCCCCTTCAGTTTGGTTGGCGTCTTGACGCTTGGGAAGATCACCCCGAACAATCGAGTCATTGATGAAAGAATCGAATGCTTTCTCTTTGAAATTTCTAGTGATCTCTTCGAAGTCAGAACGATTTATAGATCCTTCAAGTGAAGCTCTATCTATCAATGTTCTGTACTGCTTCTCGGTGTAACCAGTCTTCCTTGATTTTACATTCCCTTTAGCATCTCTAATTGCCATACCGCGATAGACCATCTCTTCGATGATCGAGTTGGCAATGCCGATCGAAGCTGGTGTGGCGGAATAGTTGACGATGAACTCTCCGTTTTCTCTTCTGGCTAAAAGACTTTCTCGTTCCTGCTCGCTTCCGGCCTCGACTCCCCTAATCTTTGGGTAGAGTTTCTTGTTCAGCAGTTCTCGGACAATATCAGGAGTTAGCTTCTTGTTTGCTTTGAGCTTGTCAGTGACAGCTTCGAATTCTTCTGACGTAAACGAAGGGAGACTTACGCCCTTCTCTGTTGCTGGATCAAAATATGCCTGAACACTGAACCCACTAAGAACGCTTTTCATCGCGCGAAGCTCTTTCTTGCTCGCGTCTTCTAAGACATCCGTTCTCCCGCCTGTGCTTCGGTACACAAACGCCTTGAAGGCATCGTTGTCGGTGAGGATGTTTCTCGAAAGAGCGGTATCAATCACGTCATCAGCAATTAACGCCTCTTGATCAACTTCCGCATCAAACTCTGCCCTACTTCTGCCAGACGCCGCAACTTTTGCTTCGTAAGCTGCTGTATTCTCTTTCTGCATTCTGTTTGCAGCATCGAATTGATCTTGAAGAATAGCTGCTCTTTTGTCATCTGAGCTAGATCTTATTCTCAGCTCATCTTCTGTTCCCTTATCCCATTCGGCTTGGGCTCTCTTGTTCGCTCGATAAGAACGGACAGTTCCATAGGAACCAAAGGCACCAACAACAGGAAGAGTTCCCGCTGCGGTTGCAATCATCTCCTCGATGAAATCAATATTCTCAGGGGAGATCGACAGCCCTGCTTGGGCTCTCTCAAGAATTGTCTGAGTTAACTCTGTGGGGAATTCCAGAGCTGATTCAGCAAAACTCGCTCTCGCAGCCTGACCCACTGTGGGGATTGCTTTACCTGTAGCGGTGGCACTGAGAGACTGTTTCAACGACCTAGCAGCAGCGATCTGCGGACCTCGGCCAATCCCGCCAGTCAACGCAATCACGATGTAGTCCATAGCGGCTTGAGGGGCAGCAGCGAGAGCAGCAGCAAACGAGTTGAGTTGGTCTGGAGTGACCTTACTCTCCCCCTCGTTCTCTTCTTCAGCAACCTCGTACTGCCGCTGCATGTTGTCGCCGAAGAACTGGATCGCGAGTGTGCCGATACCCGCAGCAGCGCCTAGTCCCATCCTAAGAACGGGATGAGGAATCGCTGCCCCTGCTGTTCTAAGGAATGGAACAGCCTTAGCTAGCTTCGAAGCTATCCCCAGTCCAACGCTAGAACTCGCTGCCTTGCCCGCGAATAGGGCTGGCAGGGAATAGGGGATGGTCTGACCTATCGATTCAGCAGAGAACCTTCCCGCAGTACCGATTGCTGGAAAGAGACCCTCCTCTTCGTATGTACTCAGTACATCCTTATAGGTAGTGGGTAGAGGTAGGGATTCTCTCTGAGCCTTTACTGATTCTTCATATCCTTTGCCTGCTCTATCCAGTAACGCTTGGTTCTCAAATACATCTCCAATCCCAACTGCGGGTATATTACCTAAAGAACCTTTAAGGTTTTCAACACCTGATCCGAGAGCCGATAAGAAGCCTCCAGTTCTACTCTGGATATCATTCTTAATCTCGCTTTCGCTAGTGCCCTTGACATAGGTCACTATTTCGCCATCGATATCAACTGTTTTATCTTCGAGTAATACCCTACCGGCCATTATCTACCTACCCAAACCAACCTGAAGGGGGGTCTTCTGCCAGTGTAGAAATTTGTGCATTTTCACCCCGGTATAGGTCCAACCCTGCTGGGCCGTACTCTTCATAATACTGAGCTAGTTTGTTCACCTCTACCGGGTCAATATTAACATCGTCTCTCTCTTCGAAGTAAGCCTTCGCTCGTGTGAAGGCTTGGGATGGAGTCATCCTCTCACCAGCTCGCGCCATCCAGCTCGCGGCTTGTGCATCAGAAGCGGCTATGGCAGCTCGCTTGGCCTCTCTGTCGATGTCCCTTTGGCTAATGTCGTATAAAACCTGCTCCCGCATTATGTCTCTATCTAACTCATCATTGGTCCGCGCTAGATCGGAGGCTGTCTGTTCAGTGAAGGTTCCTAGCCCTGCCTTGGCGGCATTAGCAAGATCTGGACCGAACCCTTGAGAATCCCCTTGTGGTGCAGCAAGACTAAGACCAGCGTTGATTATCCCCATCCACCCAGCATCAGTGAAATTGTCAAAGAACCCTGGTGGGTTTGTATCGTCTGGACTCAAGGCTTCGTATTCTTGGGGTGCCTCACTCCCTATGAGATAGCCCGGAGCGGGGTGGGTAGTAGAAGAACCAGCGTTACCCCCAGCAACCCCAGCACCAGCAGCATCGCCAGCGCCAGCAGCAGCAGCAGCGTCACCCACCGGAGCTTCTTCATCTTCACCGCCGAGAAGCGAGGCCGCACCCAACCCAGCGAGACCAAGCTGCGCCGCACCCTTTCGACGATAACCCTTCGCAAGCCTATTGATCAGCGCGGGTCGGTCAACTATTTCTTTCATGTCGAACCCTCCATACGCATTACGCATCGCTTGATTAGTGGGGGCTGGTCCCAATGTTTTCTCAGCCTTCTTAGTGGCTTTTGCCACAGGTTTCGCCGAACGGATGAATTGCATAACCTTAGGGCCTAACGCCCTAGCGGCTTTAGCAGCCCAGATGGCTCCTCTCGTACCTCCACCGATAAGGGCCGCTCCGGCCCCAACAGGGGTGAAGGCCGCCAGGGTCAAAAGGCCCATTAACCCCATCTCCGCAGCAGCCGCAGGATTTTCCTGAGCCCAATCTATGGCATCTGAAATTATCCCTGGGTCTTCTTCCACCACCTCTACAGGCTCTTCCGCAGGCATCCCGCCCCCCACATGAGAGCCATCCTCTCCAGCGTATCCCCTAACCAACCCCCCTCTAGCCATTCCCCTCTGAGGAGGCATCCCTTGAGGAGCCCCTTGGCCCATGCCGGGAGGCATTCCTTGAGGCATCCCCTGGGGCATGGGCCTGCGCGGAGGCTGCTGCGGAGGCATCATCGAGCCTATACCCTGCTGCTGACTAGGAGGAGGGACTTGAGGCATCCCAGGCGGCATCTGACGAGGCGGCATCCCCTGAGGCATCCCCTGAGGAATTTGAGGAGGCTGCGGAGGGCCTCCACTCATCGCTTGCTGATACATCTGTAGATATTGGTCAATCATAGAAGGCTGACCCTGATCGGCTTCTGCGGCTTCTGCTGCTGCTTCCTCCCTCACCCTCTTCCGGTTGACACCCTCACTCAGCCCATAGATCTCAGGGATCTGACCAGACCGTCCAGAAGCAACATACGCAACCTCAGGATCAGAGGCCGCAGCAAGATCCGCAGCAAGTCTATGAAGATCTAAATTCAAAGCCATAATATCACCCGCCCTTGTATGCGCCGTATGCGCCAGCACCAGCTATGCCTAGACCGGCCAGCGTCTGACCAATCCCTGGACCCCCGCCGGTAGTTCTCTGTGTTGTACTCATTGACGTTGCGTATGGAGTTCCAGACAACAATCCCGAGAACCAGTTGAGCTGTTGTCTCTGCCAATCTTGCTGATCCAAGAAATCGTTGTAGGCAATATCTCTAATGGACTGCTCCATCTCTCTTTGGGATATTCCTGATTCCTGAAGAGCTGAAATTCTCTGGAGGGCTTGTTCTTGTTGGGTCTGAGCCAAGCCCTGTAACTGCTGTGCGGAAGAAAGACCAATCCGCGCTCCTTCTTGCGTAGCCGATCTGTCACCCGAAAAGTTTTCATAAGCTCTATCCGCTGCCTTGAATCTTGTATCAGCCTCAAACTCTCGCATCGCCCGAAAGGCTTCATCGGAAACTTCTGCTGCTTTCCTCGCACCCATCAGATTCGCTCTACCCCCGAAGCTACCTGATGCCACCGAAGCATTCTGGGTTTGATCCTTCGCAACACCCAGGGCAGAACCATAATCTCTCATCATTCGTTCTCTTCCGAGATCGAGAACATTTTCAAGATATGGATTCTGATATTGCTGGAGAGCTTGGTTTCCCCATTGAGGGGTGTTGGCTCCCACCCGGGCAGCTTGCTGGGCTATTCCCTGGGCCTGACCTAGCTCTTGTCTAGGCCCGCTGTCATAGAGAGATTGAACACCCTGGAATGCCTGCTCTTCAGCAGGATTAAACCCAGCGGTTCGATTTCCACCGTAAGGCTGGTAGCCTTGCCGAGCAATCCGCCTGCCGGAAGAAGCAATCCCTTTCCAGTATGGCTTTGACCAAGCTGGAAGATCTTGGGTAGTAGTTGTATTCTTAGGGGGGGCTTTACCCATTGCGATCTCCTAGAAGATTAGAAACGATCCCGTCGTTTATCGGAGCAGGCTGCTCCACCATTCCAGTTTTAGTAGTCCTGACTTCATCCAGTAACTGGTAAAGTTTAGAAGCACCGTTTTGATTGTTCCCATCGCCTAGATGGGAAACAACATCAGCAGGGACAACGAACTCCCCACTGGACAAAGCAGACATACTGGATCCATCAGTGATGGCAGGAATTGTGTCATCCATACCTCCGCCCCATCCACCGATATAACCACCACCAGCGTATCCGCCGACATGCCCACCCGCGTAGTTAAGGATACTAGTTACGGGTTGAGCCCCGTATGTTTGTTCGTACCAAGCGGGAATAGACAAAGTTCCGGTGTAGCCACCCACGATGTCTTGTCTCCGGTGTATCTCGTCTTGTATACGAGTGTGTATTGGCTCCAACAGTACCGATGCGAACAAAGCGAACCGTAACAGTGACTTTCTTGACGTTAGGGATGCGTCCGCTCCAAATGTTCCAACACCCAGATCCAGGGCAAAGTTCCTAAGCTCTTCCGTCATTGGATCTTCGTCCTCGCCAGCCCATGTTCCCGTCATGAAATCATTGATATCGAATACAGTAGAACTGGCATCGCCCGACAGTATGTCACCAGCTTCGCTGTTCACTATGGCATCAATCGATAAACCCGTTTCAGACATATAGTCTATTAGTTTTTCAGTGAAGAACGTTTGCACATCGTTTGAAGTAGAGAATTTGAAATTCCAAGCACCCGAGTTGTAGTCAGGAGAAAATACCCTGGCACCGTCATGTTTAGAAAAATCGAGACCAAGTTCAACCCGCTTGTCGTTTGCGAAATCATTTGTAAATTGAAAGTTACCATTGCCCGCAGGCTCACGATTTCGATCGAGTCTGGCTACCCCGAAGAGATTGTTCTCTTCATAATAATTTGGTTCTATACCAAGGGGGACCACCTGATACGCCGTCCGCGTACGAGCGTTAGAAGCCCTAGTTGAGCTTGTGCTTGGAACGAAAACATACCTTTCTCGAACCCTGCTCGGAGGAAGAAGCGAAGCTTCATATTCAGTTGCGTCGAGCCAATCTTCCTCGTTAAAATTTCCTTTGGCATTAAATCCAGTCCGTAGATCTTCGGCTAGATCAAGGATACCCGCCCCAGACGTACCATAATTAGCGTAGAGATGCAGAATAGCGTCGTCGGATCGATCAACGTCGCGATCAAGGTCATAGACTCCAGTTACCGGATCAGTAGGAAACAAATCATATGCCGTGGTTGTGCCGTACTCGGTGATTACTTCTATTCCATCCTCCCATGCGGTACTATCATCTGGGCCAATATTATATGCAAGCTGATCCCTGACCCATCCGTTGCCTAAAGGCCCTGGAATATTCTCGTCAAAGACTTTCCCCGTATTAACCCCAGTCTCTACAATATACTGACCAGCCCATAGCACGGGTATCGGGTCATCCCCCTCTCCGAGATCCGTGTTTGGATCGCGGTAAAGTCGCAAACCATCCCTATCGTTAGTCTGGAAGTGATAGCCGGGAGGAAGGCTAATATTACTAGCCCCAACAATTATATTGCCATCATCATCCCGCTGGCGGTTGACGAGACCAGCGGGATTAAAAGAGAAACCAGTGCCAGTGCCAGTAGTGGTGGTCCCAATGGTGGTCCCAGTGGTGGTGGTGGTGGTCCCAGTGGTGGTCCCAGTGGTGGTCCCAGTGGTGGTCCCAGTGGTGGTGGGGTTAAACAAAGCGTCTAGTGCGGTGGTCCGGGCATCACGAACAGCATCGAAATCAGCAGCTTGAGAAGCAGTAATTTCGATAGCAGGAGCGGTATCGTCTACTCCGATATCGTATTGATATGACGGCCTCACGTTAGTTCTAACATTTCCCTCCATCACCCAAACCCCGTTAGAATCCGACTCCTGACCGGGAAGGAGAAGCGGAACCCAACTCACACCATCCTCGCCTCTCATGTAGGGTCGGATCTTTGTCGGATCGTTAGGGAAGTAATGAATTTCTCTAGCTGGTGGCCCTTGATTCACAACCCCATTACCATCACCTACATCTGGATAAACAAGATCACCATCTTCCGTGTACCATATTATTTCTCCATCTGAATCAGTGCCTCCGTTAATCCAAGTTGGATCTATCCAACGAAAGTATGTAGGCTGACCGGTTGGGCCGACGCCCACATAGTATTCACCCGGTCGGTCGGGTAGCGTGACTAGATCTGGAGTTGTTTCCCCAAAAGTGGGTCCGGTTAAATCAATATTGCCAATTCCATCTATTATTAAGGAATTAAGGGCAACTGGATCATTCACGAGTGCAGAATACCGCTCTGGGGTTATTTTCTTAGCAGTCACCGCTTGCCAGAGGAATAATCTAGCGTTGTCTAAGAGAGCGGACTGAGACAATGTGCCAGTCTCTGCTGACCACTCAGCAGCGGAAATATTCTGCTGGAACCTATATAGTTCCCCATAGTTATCAAACGCAAAGTTGCTCTTGTTGAGATCGATACTGTGGGATTGGAATAGAGCTTCATTCGTTCGTGAGAGATAAGTCATGTATGCGTCTACATCTGAACCAAACCCAGCAGCATCGGAATCCAACAGCAAAGACTCAATGAAATTTTCTGCCTCAGAGACCATTGTGAACTGATCTGCGGTGAGCCAGTCTCCTTCGTATCCAGCGGGTTCTCTAAATTCTCCTTCGTTCCAGTCATCTCTCTGAGCATCCCGTTCTACAGGTGCATATAAAGACTCGATACCTTCAGGATTCTCTCGATCACCAAACAAGTAATCAGACGCCGCTGCTCCGGAGAAATCAAAATCTCCTGGGTCAACAGAAGCGTATCCAAGTTCCGTATCCGTGTAGACTCTGGGAGTGGGGGCTGGTGGGGCTGGTGGGGCTGGGGGAGCTGGGGGATAAACCACCGTCTGTCCCCCTCCGGTTTGTTGAATGGGAGGGGTGGGGGCTGGGAACGGACCTGAAGGAGCATCCCCGAATACATCACTCTGCGTAATTGACTGGAAGTCGTCACCTAAGCCAAGGTCGTCAAAGGCAGCGATACCAGCAGCCATATCATGATCATCTATATTATTATTAGTGATAGGCATTACGCGATCCCTCTTCCGCGAAGAGAGTTACCGATACGGCCACTGGGTCTACCGTTTGGTGGTCTCCGAAGAGAGGCGATACCTCCCGTTCTTCTATTAGCATTAGGCGAAGGAAGAGGTCCAGCTCTAGGCGCGGGACGAGACATCTGCGGCGGAGGGGGCATGGCTTGTTCTCCGGATGAACCCGTCCCTAACGCCATCGGGGCTGTCGATGCTAAAAACTTGGCGGCACCACCGAGATTGAGAGCGGCTGGCGCAGACGCAGACGCAGCGCCCTGCGCCGCAGTGATAGCCGCAGCGCCCTGCGCGGCTGTAAGGCCAGCCAAGGAGGGCATCTGCGCGGCTGTAAGCCCAGACGGAATTGCCGTGGCGACGTTCGCCGCCGTAATAGCAGGTGAGGCCACGGTAGTAACTCCTGCTCCTGCTCCTGCCCCTGCTCCTGCCCCTGCCCCTGCTCCTGCTCCTGCTCCTGCTCCTGCTCCTGCTCCTGCCCCTGC
>Ga0255048_10000463_pt1 | contig 31938 bp, 30 predicted proteins | sample JV7_2_2_MG_FD_183619 | JGI IMG/M metagenome (GOLD analysis project Ga0255048, IMG submission 183619) | Seawater microbial communities from Jervis Inlet, British Columbia, Canada - JV7_2_2 | ecosystem: Environmental > Aquatic > Marine > Inlet | place: Canada: British Columbia | collected 2016-10-06
GCCAATTTGCACGGCTTCGCACATGGCGTACGGGATCTGACACTCGATGATGAGTTCATGGCGCTGCTCGCGGAACATCCGGATGTATTCTTAATCCCGAATCTGCCCGAGAGGGGCCCGCGGACCAATGCCGATCTGCAGTTCGCCGGGGAGACGCTGCCCGCCGCGGCCATTGAAGCGATGCGGGCGCAGCAATCGACGTTCGAAGTCGACCCGGATGAACTCTTCGAAACTCAGGCCGCCAATCTGGTACGCATGTACGAAGCCGGTGTCAGAGTTGGTTTCGGAACCGACGGCGACGGGGCTGCGTGGGACGTGCACGAGGAACTAGTCGATATGGTGGCCGCCGGCATGACGCCTGCCGACGTCATCGTGGCGGCGACGAGTACCTCGGCCGAGATCATGGGTCTCGACGATCTGGGGGCTGTGGCCGTCGGTAAGAGCGCCGACTTTATTGTGCTCGACGAGAATCCGCTGGACGATATCTTGAACACGCGACAGATCGCGAGCGTGTACCTTCGCGGCACGGCCGTTGACCGGGGGGCGCTGCGCGCGAGATAGACGGTCGTGCAAGCGTAGTGCGGGGGATTACGCCGTACTGACCTGCAGCGGCCGATGCGATTGCGGTCGTCCGGTCGCCGCGTTCACGATCATGTCCGCGACGACGGGAGTGCGATTGAAGTAATGCCCACCGAGCGCATCCGAGATCGCACAGACCAGCGCCGACGCCGCGCAGCCCATCACGGGTTCGCCGACTCCTTTGACGCCCACGGGGTTATTGAAATCCGGTTGATCCACGGCGCCCCACTGCATAGTTAACGGAACGTCGAGGTAAGAGGGCGGTTTACTCTGATACAGCTTCACGTTCGCCGGCAGACCGTTCTGTGAGTCGTAGATGATCCGCTCCGAAGCTGCCAACCCGAAACCCATCACGGCGCCACCTTTGATCTGAGTCGCAAGGCTTTGCGGATGCAGAACCGTGCCGCAGTCGGCGACGCCGAGATAATCGAGTATCTCGACGTTGCCCGTCTCGACGTCCAACTCTATCTCTATGAAACCGGCAACGAGTGCCGGTGCGACGCCCGGAAGCTCGAGATTATCCTTGGCGACACCGATGAGCCCGGAACCGGCCAAGGCTGCAACGGAGCGCTGGGTGATCGCGTGAATGTCGTCAGGCATTTCCTCACCGCTGAATCGGCCGCCGAGTTCGATCGCCAGTTGTGCTGCTTGCGCGTAAGTCATACCGATCGCCGCGTCGTCCTGGCGGAACACGCGTTCGTCGCCGATCTCATAATCTGCGGCTGACCCGCCCAGTTGGTTCGCCGCGATACTCTTGAGTTTCTCCAGCGCGGCCATTGCGGCGAAATAATTCGTTCTCGTTTGCGTGCCGCTGGTATTGCTGCCGAACTGGCCCGAATTCCACGGCAAATGACGCTCCGTGTCGCCGCGCTGCACGATGCAGTTATTCCAGTCGTACTTCAGGATCTCGGCGGCAACTCGCGACGTATCCGAGTGTGAGTACGTGCCAAGATTGCCGACACCGGTATGAATATGGAGCTTGCCATCCGGGGTAATTCGAACCAGCCCGTCGAACCCTGAAAAACTGGCGTTGTTAAAAGCCTGCCCGATGGCCACGCCGGTCACTTTCGAGCCGCGTCGTTGACCGCTGCGTTGGCTTCTCTCTTCCCAGTTGAATGTAGCGGCGCCCTGATCCAGCGCCTCTCTCAGATACGCGCTCGTGACGGGTGCCCTTCTGCCGTCGACTCGTGAGTCGTGAGTAGGCGCATTGATCCTGCGAATCGCCAGGCGATCGATGCCGAGTGCGCTCGCGGCCTTGTCCATGAGTGGTTCGACGGCTGCCGCGATTTGACTCTGCCCAGGGCCTCTCTGTGGACTTCTGGGTATCGTGCTGGTGTGAATGGGCACGCCACGCGCGCGCATCGCGACCGGCGTGTAAACGGTCGAGACGCCTTCGGCCGCGGCGCGGAAGTCGAAGAAACCCTGAGTTGGGCCGCCATCCTGAACGAGGCGGAGATCGGCCGCCAGAACTCGGCCGTCCTCGCGGAACCCGAGCTTGATACGGCCCTGGAATCCGCCGCGCGCCGAGCCGATATAGTATTCCTCGGCACGGCTGATACGCAGCATGACGGGGCGACCGATCTTCCTCGACATGAGTGCGGAGATCACCATTACGGGGTAGCCGTGTCCCTTCGAGCCGAAGCCGCCACCGCAATACTCGCCGACGTAGCGAACGTTCTCGACCGGGATGTCCATTAGGCGCGCGAGTTCCGGCAGAATGAAGGTCTGGCTTTGCGTCGACCCGAACAGGTGGCAAATACCGTTCTGCCAATAGGCCATACTCGTACGCGGCTCCATCGAGTGATGCGAGTTGGCGGCGGTTACGAAGGTCTCATCCATAACGAGAGCGGCGTCGGCGAAACCCTTTTCCAGGTCGCCATAAGTCCAGTCGTCGAACGGCTCGCCCATCGGCAGCATGCCTTCGGGTTCGGCAGCGAAGTCACGCGCGGTCCAGCGGATGGTTCGGATTGGTTCACCGAGGGTTGCTGAATTGCCGTCGCTGCGCGCATCCGGTCCGCCCGGATAAAGGCTCTCCAAAGGGTCTATCGTGAACGGTAGCGGCTCGAGGTCGACCTGAATCCTCTCGATCGCGTCCTCGGCTGTCGTTTCATCGATGGCTGCGACGGCCAGAATCGGCTGACCGACGAACATCGGCTCATTGGTGAGAATCGGGTCCATCGGAAAGCTCAGCACTTCGTCGGCCGTGAGTACACCGAGGACACCGTCCATCGCGAGGGCCTCACTGGAATCGATATGTCGCACTCGAGCGTGCGGCACGGGGCTCAGTAACAAGCGGCAAAACACCATGCCCTCGACACGAAAATCCTCGGCGTAGTGCGCTCTGCCCGTCACCTTCGGTTGCACGTCTGGTGGAACAAAGTCTTTGCCAAGCAGCGTATAAGCCATTAGCGCCCTCTGGATCGGGTTCTGACGACCTGGCCACGCCAGGTGTAGCCTCTAACTGTACCGTGTAATGCGACTCTTCTGTGAACCTACCGATATAATCAGCGGTCCATCAATCTTCAGGGAGACGGCCCAAGAGCCGCAGGGCAATGACCGAGGACCAGAAAAAGCGCGTCGCGATCATGGATACGACGCTTCGTGACGGTGAGCAGACGCCGGATATCTCCTATACAGCGTCGGAAAAACTGCACGTTGCGCGGATGCTGCTTGTCGACCTGGGCGTCGACCGTGTCGAGATTGCCTCTGCGCGCGTTTCGCGTGGCGAGCTTGAGGCGGCGTTGCGAGTGACCGGCTGGGCGCGAGAAGCGGGCGTGATCGATCGGGTGGAGATGCTGGGATTCTGCGACGGTCAACGGTCCGTGGACTGGATTCTGCAGGCGGGTGGTTGCGCCATGAACCTGCTCGCGAAGGGGTCGGAGCACCACTGCCGCACTCATTTGCAGATGACGCCCGAGGAGCACATTGAGCGCATCGTCGAGACGGTTAACTATGCACGGCAGAAAGACGTGCGCGTCAATGTCTATCTAGAGGATTGGTCGAACGGCGTGCGTGACAGTTTCGCCTATGTCACGAGCATCATGGACGCTCTGCAGAAACTTGAAGTTGAGCGCGTCCATCTCGCTGATACATTGGGCGTTCTTGCTCCGGACGATGTGCGCCACTTCGTTAGCATCATGACCGTTACCTGGCCCGAATTGCAGTTCGAATTCCATGGCCACAACGATTACGGCCTCGCGACGGCAAATGCGATCGCTGCGATACAGTCTGGTGCTTGCGGACTTCACGTTAGCGTGAATGGCCTGGGTGAGCGCGCCGGCAATACGTCCCTGGCCGAGATCGTTGCAGCGATCTCCGATCATACGAACTGCACGACCGGCGTGAACGAGGCACGTCTTGCGATGATCTCGAGTCTGGTTGAGACCTTCAGCGGCAAGAACGTTTCCGCCAACGCGCCAATTCTCGGCACCGACGTGTTTACGCAGACCGCGGGTATTCATGCCGACGGCGACGCGAAAGGCGATCTGTATGCGACGCGTCTCGCGCCGCAGCGATTCGGTCGAGAACGTCGCTATGCGCTCGGTAAGTTATCCGGGAAAGCGTCGTTGGATCACAACCTGGCGCGACTAGGCATTACGCTTTCCGGTACGAATCGCCAGAAGGTACTGGATCGCATCATCGAACTCGGCGACAAGAAGCACACCGTCGTACCGGAAGATCTGCTGATGATCATCGCCGACGTACTGAAGACGCCTGCGGAACACGTTATGCGGATTGAGCACTATGCGATCAACGTGACCTCCGACGGACCGCCGGAGGCTACGGTGGCCGTATCGTTTCAGGGTAAGACCGCGGAGGCCTCGGCTACGGGTGATGGCGGCTACGATGCCTTCATGCGCGCACTGACAAAGGCCGTAAAACAGTACGCTATCGAGATACCGCGGCTGGCCGACTATCGTGTCCGCATTCCCCCTGGTGGGCGCTCCGAGGCGCTCGTCGAGACATTGATCAGCTGGGGTGATAAGGCACAAGGAGGTAGTTTTTCGACGATCGGCGTGGACTCTGATCAGACCGCAGCGGCCGTCATTGCGACAGAGAAGATGCTCAACATCGTTGCCCACGCCGGCGCGCGCGACGGTTCCGTTACCGACGAGTTCAGAGTTCGTTCCCAGTAACGTTAACAAAATGACATGTTTAATCTGGCCAGTCCGGTAGGATGGCTCGCCGGAATTCTGGCAATATTAGCTCATCAAGCGGAGCTTCGGAGAAAAACCCGTGCGTTTAGTTTGGCTCATACCCACAGTAATTATCGTTGGCATTTCAGGACCTGTCGCCGCGCAAGGCTGGTTCGGCTATGTCAATGAGATCGACAGCTTTACCGTCAACTTTCCGGCTGAGCCGGAGGTCGAACAGATAAACTACCCGTCCGAGTACGGCGCCGTGTTTCCCGGACGCGTCTATACGGCGCGAAGCGGCGAGAATGTTTACTCCGTGACTGTCATTGACTACCGCGACGCGGAAAATATTCACCTCGCGCGAACGAACTCAACCGAAGCCGACTCTCCCGAAAATTATCAGTACTGGATCATCGATGTCATGGCGTCGATCGCCTACGCAGCGCACAACTATCGCGAGCGAGGAGGTGACGTTTCCTACGACGCATGGGCACATATCGATCGAGTGCCGGGACACCAGTTGCAGATCACCAACGCCGATCGATCCCGCACCTTCGTCGGCATCTATCTACACGGACGCCGCCTGTACATTACCGACGCAACCGTGCCGCCGAGCGCGCCGCCGCAGGGGCATTTTCAGCAATCGATCGGATTCATCGACGACGCTGGCGAACGAATTCGATACGACTATGACGAGAACTGGCACCTGGTGCGTAGCGGCTGGACTCAAAATCAAAATCAGAACTAGTTGGTGATACTTCGGTATCGGTCTTAGGAGAAACTAGGTGAAGTTAAAGTTTTATTTCGTTGCCGTCATCGCTGGTCTGTCCATGCCCGCGTTGGCACACCACTCGCACGGCAACTATCAGATGACCGAGTACACGCACCTCGAGGGTACCGTGACCGAGTTTATCTTCATGAATCCGCACTCCTGGGTGTATATGTCGGTTGCCGGGGACGACGGCGAAGAGACGACCTGGGCTCTGGAGACCGGCAGCGTACGCGCACTCGAACGCGCGGGAATAGCGAACGACACCCTTACGCCTGGCGACAAGGTCTCTGTCCGTTGTCACCAGCTCAAGGACGGCGCTAACGGTTGCCTGCTCGGTTTCCTGAAGCCGCCGGGCGGTGTCGAGACCGAATGGGATTAGTCTGACACTGATAAGCTTGTAGAGATGAGTTCCAACAGCGCTAGTTTCCTGTTCGTCTTGTCGGCCTGTCTGTGCTCCGCGGCTGCGGCACAGTCATCGGCGGAGCAGTGCGCAGCTCTTGTCCAGCTAGAACTCGACGACACTCAGATTACGTCCGCCCGCGTCGTTCCGAAGCACGGACTAGTTCCCGAGTACTGCCAGATCTTGGGAGGTGTTGAGACCGTGATTCTGTTCGAGGTCGCGATGCCGACCTCGGCCTGGAACGGCAGATTTTTCTTCGCCGGTGGCGGAGGTTACAACGGCAATATTCCGAGCCTCGATCACGCGTTGGCCAGAGGCTATGCCGTAACGGCAACGGATACGGGGCATCGAGGCGAACATTGGGACGCGTCGGCCTTACTGAACGACCCTCAAGCACAGCTCAATTACGCGCACCGCGGCCAGCACCTCGTCACGGCCACGGCGAAACAGATTGTCAATGCGTACTTCGGTGAGCCGGCCGAGCACTCGTATTTCATGGGTTGCTCCAACGGCGGCAAGATGGGGCTCATGTCCGTGCAGCGCTACCCGGAGGACTTCGATGGGGTCGTCGTTGGCGGGCCCGTGATCGATCGAACCGGTCTTATGGTGATGTTCGATTGGAGTCAGCAAGCCTTGCTGGACGCCGAAATTCCTCCGTACAAGATTCCCGCGATGGAGAACGCGACCCTCGCGATGTGCGATGCGCAGGACGGGCTGGAGGATGGCGTTATCGACCGCCCGGACCGATGCAATTTTGATCCGCAGGTGCTGACCTGTGCCGGAGAGGATAGCGCACAGTGCCTGACACCTGCCCAGGTTGGTGCGTGGCAGAAGATTCTCGACGGGCCGACGAACTCCGCGGGGCAAAGTCTGTATGCAGGCTACTTTCCTGGCCATGAGGACGACTATCCGGCCTACGTCACCGGGTCCGGCGTCATGCACGGCTATCCGTCCAGCAATTTCATGTATATGGATGCCTTTATGCGTTGGGTGGTGTTCGGTCCGGACTACGATCCGATAAGAGAATTCGACTTCGACACGGACCTGTCGGCGCTTGAGCCGTTCGCGGCCGATCACGATGCGGACGATCCCGATCTGACCGCGTTCGAGGATCGGGGTGGCAAGTTGATTTTCTTTAACGGCTGGGCGGATCACTCCACGCCGCCGCGCCAGCTGATCCGCTACTACGACGACGTTCAGGGCGTGCACGGAGACGACACAGACGATTTCGCCCGTCTATTCATGCTGCCCGGCTTTCATCACTGTGGCGGCGGACCTGGCCCGAATGTCTTTGGCGCGCCGAGTAGCCCGTTGGTCAATCTGAACGATTCCGAGCGGGACATCATGGGAGCGATCGTCCGCTGGGTTGAGAATGACCAGGCGCCGGATCGAATAATTGCGACAAAATTCGTCGGTAACGACCCGGATCTCGGTGTCGCTCGTACGCGTCCCGTTTGTCCCTATCCGCAGGCAGCGCAGTACATCGGCTCCGGCAGTATTGACGACGCTGCCAACTTCGTCTGCGAGATACCGGCCGAGTAGCGGTAGCCCGACAACTTGCATATCCGTCTGGAAGGCCGTCCGGTCTGGCCGACATGAGGTAGTATTGCGATCAAGAAAGACAATGACTCGGGTGAAAGACACATGATATCTCTCCAGAATTCCCTGATCGCCGTAGCGGTTGCCGTGCTGGTATGGATACTGCCGGTGGCGGCACACCACTCACACGGCAACTATGTACTCGAGGAGTACACGCACCTCGAGGGTACGGTTCGGGAGGTCCATTGGATTAACCCACATACCTGGATCTACCTCGAAGTCGCGGGTGAAAACGGTGAGGGGATACTCTGGGCGTTGGAAGGCGGCGGCATCGCTGCGATCTCGAATCGCGGCTGGACGCGCGAAGACGTGGTGGCCGGCGATACCATCACGGTGCGCTGCCATCAGCTTCGGGACCGTTCGAAAGGATGCCTGCTCGGCTATGTCACGCCGGAGGGCGGCGAAGAGAAAGAGTGGGACTAACAAAGCGAGTACTATTGCCCGTGCTCCATTTAACAATAACCAGGACCTCGACATGAACACGATCAGACTTCTTCTCGCAGCTTGTTCTTTGACTGTCTTCGGGTTCGCATCAGCGGAAACCTGGACGAACTATACGGATCAATCGCAGTTTTTTAGCGTCAACTTTCCGGGGGAGCCTGAGATCCGAGAGGTCCCTTATCCGTCGGAATATGGCGCCACGTTCCCTTCGCGCGTCTATACCGTGCAGTCCGGGGAGAATTTCTATTCCGTCACCGTCGTTGACTACACCAATGCCCAGCGTGTGTATCTGGAGTTGCCGGATAAGACCGACGAGGCGAGTTCGCGATGGCTGTGGCTCTACGATCAACTCGGAGCGCCTGCCTACGCGGCCCGGCAGTTTCGTTTGCGCGGTGGTGAGGTGACGTTCGATGCGTGGAACCACATCGATTTCGTCGAGGGCCACCAACTGCAGATCACCAACCAGGACCAGTCCCGTACCTTCGCGGGGCTTTATCTGCATCACAATCGCCTTTATATTCTTGAGGCTACGGTGCCGTCTGATGCACTGCCTCAGGGGTTGTTTCAGCAGTCATTAACGTTCCTCGACGAGGACGGCGTTCGGATTCGATACGAAGTTCAGCCTGACCGTAGTCGGACGCGTCTCCAGCGGGTTCCAGGGGGTTAGCCGCGGAGATCTCTTATTGCGGCCAGGCGGCCGCTCCCACAAACAACGACAATTAAGGAAAACAATATGAAGATTATTACGTCTCTCTTCGCAGCGATTGCGCTGACAGCGATCGCCATTCCGGTCCTGTCGCAGGACCAGCAGCCGATGAGTTTCTTCGTGACCAGCGTCGGTTCCGGTGACGGCGGTAATCTCGGTGGCCTGGCCGGAGCGGACGCGCACTGCGCGGCGCTGGCAGGTGCCGCCGGCAGCTCAGGCCGCACCTGGCGCGCCTATTTGAGCCAGGCACCCGGCATGGGCGCAGCGCTCGTCAACGCCCGCGGTCGTATCGGCAACGGTCCCTGGTACAACGCGAACGGAGCCTATGTCGCGTGGGACGTCCAAGGTCTGCACACGGATCAGAACAATATGCGTAAGCCAACTTCGGTAGACGAGAATGGCGAAGTCGTCAACGGTGCCGGCGATCAACCCAACCGGCACGACATCCTCACCGGCTCAGACTCGAGAGGCAATCTGGTTGCCGGGTCCGGCGCGGTAACGACCTGCAACAACTGGACGAGCAATGACGCCGGCAATGCCATGGTTGGTCATCACGACCGTTTGGGTGGACCGAACGCATCGTGGAATTCAGTGCACAGCAGCCGTGGATGCAGTCAGGAAGACCTGATCGGCACCGGCGGTGACGGCCTGTTCTACTGCTTTGCGGCTGACTAAGATGAAATACGCTGGATTTCTCGCCACGCTAGCGGTAGGCGCAGCAGGATTCTCCGGGGCGGCGCAAGCCGCCCCGAACATCTTGCTGATCTTCGGCGACGATATGGGTGTTGAAACCCTGGCGTCTTACGGTGTCGGTGAGAATCCGCCGACGACGGCCACTCTCGATGAGATGGCGCAAGAGGGCATGCGCTTTACCAATTTCTGGGCGCAACCTGTCTGCTCACCAACGCGCGCAACCGTCATTACCGGCCGTTACGGTTTTCGAACCGGCATCGGCCGGCCAGCGGGCCGTGGCGGATCGTTGCCGGCCATCCCGGACGAACCAGAGTGGGCGTCTCCCGCGCCGGTAGCCACGGGCGGCGGTATGGGCGGCGGCATGGGCGGTGCGATGGGCGCTGGCATGGGCGCCGCCGCCGGCGGAGACCCGCTACAGGGCCTGCCGCGCCACGGCCTGATTGCCGAAGAGTACACGCTGCCCATGGCGTTCAGAGCGAACGCTGAGTTGGGCTACTCCACTGCCGCCATCGGCAAGTGGCATTTGGCCGACGGTGACAACGGCTGGCTCGATCATCCGAACAACGTTGGTTTCGACCACTATTCGGGCCTGATCACCGGAACGACTGCGACGTATTTCTCGTGGAATGAAGTAGCCGATGGCGAGGTGACGGGTGAGACCGGCTATACGCCGGCGGACAAGGCCGACGACGCGATCGCCTGGATTGAGGAGCAGGGCGAGCAGCCCTGGTTTATGTGGTTCGCTTTTAACCTGCCGCATACGCCGATACATCTGCCGCCCGAGGACAACTGGCAAGCCGATCATTCGGACCTGGATCCAAAAACGATCTCGGCCGCTGACGGCGATGCCTACTTCGACGCGATGATGGAGGCGATGGACACGCAGATCGGACGACTGCTGGCATCGATGGACACAGCTGTTCGTGACAACACCTATGTCATTTTTCTTGGCGACAACGGGACCAGCGGCGGCCAGGTGCGCGCGCCATTCCAGAACGGCAGAGCCAAGGGCACGATCTATCAGGGTGGTGTCCACACCCCGCTGATTATTACCGGCCCCGGCATCGAGCCGGGCTCCGAACCGGACGCCCTCGTCAACTCTTCCGATCTCTTCGTGACCATCATGGAGATGGCGGGTATCGATCCGGCCGAGACTGTACCCGGCGACGTCGTACACGATTCCGTGAGTTTTTTCCCGGTGCTGTCGAACCCCGACGGCCCATCGCCGCGAGACTGGGTCTACGTGGATGAGTTTTTCGGCGGTTTCGCCGGCGTCGAGACAGCCGACTACGCGATGCGTAACGAGCGTTACAAGTTATTGCGATTCGAAGGCGAAGAAGAGTTCTACGATCTCCAGGATGATCCGTTCGAGCATGAGAATCTTCTCGTGGGCGAACTGTCTGCTGATCAACAGGCCGAGCATCTGACGCTGCAGGAGCAGATCGCTACGCTACGCAACAGCGAATAACGGCTAAGAATCGCGCCCGGGCGGGCGCTCCTACAACGTTTCGACTAACCTCTGTGGGAGCGGCCGCCTGGCCGCGAAGCGCGGCCGAAGAATTGCGACGAGGCAGTCGCTCCTGCGCGCGTCGGTTTCAGAGACCTCTAACCGGAGACCAAAGAATGACTACTGGATTACGCTCGCAGAAGACCTTCTACTCTCTGATTCTGAACGCAGCAGCGGTCTCGTTCGCGCTCACCTTAACCCAGGCCGCGGCTCAGGATCCGGGTGGTCTCGAGCAGCAACGCGGCATGCGAATCAACACCGATCAGGCGGCACCCGGTTACGTGCTTTTCAGCCCCGCGATTTCCGGGACGACCTATCTCGTCGATGCAGACGGTCAGGTCGTACACGCGTGGCAATCGGATTACGGTACAGGTCACGGCCTGTACTTGCTCGACAACGGCGATCTGATGCGAGCGGGACGCCTCGCCGATCATGAGAGGTTCATGGGCGGCCAGGGCGGGCAAATCCAGCGATTCACCTGGGATGGCGAACTGTTGTGGGACTATCGTCTCGCCAACGATCAGTACCTGTTGCATCATGATTTTGCGATGCTGCCCAATGGTAACCTTCTCGCAATCGCCGCGGAGTTCAAGACGCCGGAGGAGGCGCGCGCGGCCGGCCGGCGCCCGGACATTATGTCGGGCAGCGGATTGTGGCCTGAGGTGGTTCTAGAACTCGAGCCCCGGGGTTCGGATGGTGCCGAGATCGTCTGGGAGTGGCACGCCTGGGATCACTTCATTCAGGACTTCGACCCGGACGCGGACAACTACGGCGTACTCGCCGAGCATCCGGAGCTGAGCGACATCAATTCGGACGGCGCCCCGCTCTCGGATGCCGAGATCGAAGAACTGCTGGCCAGCGGCGACGTCTATCGGCTGGACACTGAAGAAGACCGGAACGCTGCGGACCACATTCACTTCAATGCGATTACCTATAACCCGTCACTCGACCAGATCATCGTCAGCGCGAACAGTTTCCGCGAGTTCTGGATCATCGACCACAGCTCAACGACGGAGGAGGCCGCGAACAGTGCGGGCGGCCGCTGGGGTATGGGTGGCGATATTCTCTATCGCTGGGGTAGAGCCAGCAACTATGATCGCGATGGAGATCGGCCGCAGACGTTGTTCAATCAGCATCACGTTCGCTGGATCGAAGAGGGGTTACCGGGCGCAGGGAACATCACGGCCTTCTTGAATAATTTTCCCGGTCCCCGCGGTAACCAGTCCGTCATCGTGGAGATCGTACCGCCCACCGATGACGAGGGCCGATATATCGTTTCCGAGGACGAGCAGTTCGGGCCCGACTACCCAGTGTGGATTTATATGGCGCCAGACGGACCGTCATTTCACTCGCCTTTCATCTCCAGCGCCCATCGGTTATCGAACGGACACACGTTCATCGCCTCGGGTGCTCAGGGAAGGATCTTCGAGGTGACACCCACAGGCGAAATTGTCTGGGAGTACTGGAACCCGTACTCGGGCGAGTCGAGTCTGCCTCACCACGAAGCCCTCGTTGAGGAGAATAATCCCTTTCTCTACATGACATTTCGTGCCACGAAACTTTCGCCGGACCATCCCGGGCTGAGGGGGCGGGATCTAAACCCGCTGGAGTTCCAGCCGGCAGCCATCCCGCACGTCGTGCTGGAGTAGTTCGGGAGTTTAGAAAACACTATCCGGATAACTACGTATCGCAGTGATGTACCGTGCGGCGGTAAACTAATCCCTGGTCACTGGGTGCTCGCAATTCATTAACTCCCCCAGAGACGATGAGGCCATTCGCGGGCGCCTGGTGGCTAACTTCCCGATCTAGAGCACGGCCGTAACGTCGATCTGAAACAGCGTCTTCGGGCCTGTGATGTCGGGTAGCTGCATAAACGTGCTGACCGGCGGGTGGGAGACGAGATGCGGCGCATGCTGCTCGTAGTATTCGAGTTCCGTTTTGCGCATCGTTGCGTAGTCCTCGAGATGCCTCAGCATCATCAGCGTCTTGACTATCCTGTCCATCGAACTACCGGCTTGCGCCATCGCGGCTCTAACCTTGTCGAGCGCGACGATAATCTGTTGTTCGACACGATCCTTTTCCAGTTCGCCTGTCTCTGGATTCGAGCCATCGCACGCTGAGAGAAACAGTAGGTTGCCGGCTGAAGCAGCGCTTGCGGCCGCAGCGCTTCCGGGATGGAATGTCGTCGCCCAGTCCGGTGAGCGATCATTCGCTACGCCGAATGCCTCGACCTCGACGAGAAACTCAGGGCGTGGCAGTTCGTCGACAACGATGGCCGTACTGGCAGGCGGGGTGTCGAGCAGGTTAGGCGCGTATTGTTCGAAATACGCTCGTTCGATTTCCCGATAAGTCTGCAGATCATTCAAGTTCTTGATGAAGACGACCGTCTTGACGACGCTGCCCATTGAGCCACCGGTCTCCTCCATGCCGACACGAATTTTCTCGAGTACGAGTCGTGTCTGTTCTCTGAAGTCGCTCGTTTCTACTTTGATCGAATCGTGATTCAGCGCCTGGCAACCGGAGAGTACGACGAGATTGCCGACGACCTGGCTTTGGGCAAATTTGGCATGTTCTTTCGGCACGTGCGGATAGGCGAGCTCCGTGCCGCCCCAATACTCCGGATAGTAGGTAACACCCCAGTCGGGTGCGGTCCTATCGATCACGCCGATGACTTCATACTCCGCCCGAAATTCAGGTCTCGCCAGGGACGGAACCACCATCAGCGTGGCGGCCGGCGGGTTTTTTACCAGATACGGCGCATGCGCCTCGTAGAATTCCGTTTCCGTTTTGCGAACCTGCTGATAATCGTCGAGGCTAGTGATCAGGAAGAACGTCTTGACGATGTTCTCCATGGAGCTTCCGGCCGTTTCCATCGCCTGTTTTGTGTTCTCCAGCGCGAGCCTGACTTGATCCCCTACGCCTTCCGGCGCGGGCTCGCCGGTGCTCAGATTCTGGCCGACACAACCTGAGACGAAGACGAGATTACCGACGACGATGCTTTGAGCGAACTTCGGATGTTCTTTCGGCACTTCGGGGTACGCGAGTTTCTTCCCGGCCCAGTATGTCGGAAAATACTGCAGGTCCCAGTTCATGCATGCGCCTCTGTCGATCGCGGGGATTTCCACATACTACCGAACCTTCGCTCCATCGCGGGCGAAAGATTACGCCTCGATTGGCAAAAGAACTGCGAACAGCATAAGTTATGATCTTCGGTCTGATGGGGAGACAAAAATGAAGCAGCAAATTCATGTCGCGTTCTTAGGCGCTATTTTGACTGTGGGACTCTCAGTGGGCGCGTCGTTAGTTCAGGCGCAGGGCTCGGACGAGCCAGAGCCCGTGTGGGCGTATGCGTGGAGCACACAACCCGACCCCGGAGACACCTACGTCCCGCAGCTTCCCCCGGTCAGGGAAGTACTTCCCGGGGAGGACGCTGAGGAAATTACCCAGATGAGGCAAGTCGAGGGGAGCAGCGCCACGTATTCGCGGATGGAAGTCCGCGACAACCACAATGTGATCGACTGGTTTCCCGGCGACCATCCGCCGATGCCCGACATCATCCAACACGGCCCGGCGAGCCTGGTCGCCGAGCGCGGCCGGGGCTGCGGCTCGTGTCACCTGCCCAATGGCAAGGGACGGCCGGAAAATGCGCCGCCTGCGGGGCAACCGATCGCCTATACCATCCAGCAGTTGCAGGACATGCGAGACGGCCTGCGCTACACCGTCGATCCGAGGAAGCCGAACACGCATACGATGATTGCGCTGGCTAAAGCGATGACCGATGAGGAGATGCGGGAGTCGGCCGAGTATTTCGCAGCCATCCCGTGGACGCCCTGGATGCGTGTGATCGAGGCGGACCTGATTCCGGAGATGCACCTGGAGCCGGGCAACATGTACATCACAGTCGGAACCGAGCCGACCGAGCCGCTCGCCGGCCGAATTGTCGAGACGCCCGAAGATGAGCATCAGGCCAACTTTCTCCGTAATCCGCGGTCGGGGTGGGTCGTGTACGTGCCGGTCGGAAGTCTCGATAAGGGTGAAGATCTGGTAACGACGGGCGCCGGCAAGACGATACAGTGTGGCATCTGTCACGGACCGGATCTCATGGGTTTGGCCAATATTCCTGGTATTGCCGGGCGCTCACCCAGTTATATGATGCGCCAGCTGTACGATATGAAGCGCGGCACGCGGGCCGGCCTGTCGGCGCAGCTGATGCAGCCGGTCATCGCGAATCTGACGGTCGACGACATGACAGCTATCGTGGCCTACTTGGCCTCGGTCAAGCCACCGACTCCGGCGCCGACTGATGCTCAGTAGTCGTCGCTCGTTTCTCGTCGCCGGCACCGCAGCGGCCGCCTCGGCGGTGCTATCCCCGGCTGCGCTGACGCAGTCGGCTCACACTGCCGCGAAAACTCAGACGAAGTTCAGGCGTATTTCGACTCAGTTCATCGCGGCGTTGGGTGATCCAGATGCAAGCTCCGGAAGCGGCGCACACAGATGGGGTCTATGGCGCCGGGATCCTGGCCCGCGGGGTGTGAGGCTGAGTCGCTATGAGCGACTGGAGGCCGCAGGCGGCGTTGCCCCGGCACAGTGGAAATTCGACAACACGGATTGGTGGTTGGAGGAGCACGGCTTGATCATGGAGCAACCGGACTTTCCGCTCGCTCCTGGCGAGTACCTCGTCACAGGCGACCGTGAAGCGACGGCCGTGTTGACCGTTCATCCGACACAAAGCGACGGGACTCGGCGTTGGGAACTCGACAGCGGCGCGACGCTCTATGATGTGACCCACTTAGCCTGCCGCTCCGCACGGTACACACCGGTGGCGGGAGAGAATTCGTGTTCGCCGGCCAAGGCGCAGATGTCCGCCTTTCCGGTTGCCCCAGGGGGGGCGATGCCTCCGGTCGAGGGTTGCGATAAGCTAGACTACACGGTTCTCCTGGTGATCGGCGTGCCTGTGGAGAACTGAGTGCTGGCGCATAGCTGAACTGATCGACAACGCAATAACTGATGACTCACCGAAATAACCATCGCCTGTCGCGGCGGGAGGCGATGAACGCCGTGGCCGGCGGAGCGGTCGCCGTGGCGGCTGCCGGATGGACCGGTCTCGGTCGCGCGCAGCCCGCGGGCCGAATCGATATCCATCACCACTGGCATCCGCCACTGATCAGAGATGCCTTCGGTGGGCTGAGTCTCGGCGCTTCCTGGCCGAGCGAAGAGTGGACGGTCGAGGGTGCTCTCGATCTCATGGATCGCTTCGGTATCGCGACCGGCGTCCTTTCGGTCAGGAATCCGCGGACGCGTGTGTCGGCTTCGCTATGCCGCGAAGTGAACGAGCTGGCCGCACGTCTTATCGCCGACCACCCGGGCCGTTTCGGAGCGTTGGCGTTTATTCCTCAGTTCGATTTCGAGCGCGCGGTCGACGAAGCGGTGTTCGCGCTCGACGAACTGGAGTTGGATGGCGTCCTGCTCCATCCGAGCGTCGACAACGTCTATCTCGGCGTTCCCGAACTCGATCCTCTGATGGCGGCACTGGATGAGCGAAATGCGGTCGTCCTGATTCATCCGACCAGCCCTTTTTATTTTGCAGAGTTGAGTCTGGATATTGCGCCCTCAGTGATGGAGTACGTGTTCGAGACGACGAGAGCGATTATGAACCTCGTCGTATCGGGAACGATTGAGCGATACCCGAATATCCGGTTCATCACCGCGCATGCCGGTGGTGCCGCCCCCTACATCGCGGCGCGCCTGAACGAGCAGGGGGAACGGGCCATCGCGGGCGTCAGAGAGCGGGCGCCGAATGGAATTCTCAGCTATCTGAAGTCCTTCTACTTTGGAACAGCGCAGGCGACGTCCACATTCTCGCTCAATGCGTTGCTGGAGTTGGTCGACGTGTCCAGAGTGGTATTCGGGACCGACCTGCCGATCTCGCCTCCCGAGCTGATCAATGACTCCGATGATGTCCTGCGGAATTATGCGGGCCTGTCGGCGGACGACCTGGTGCGGATCGAGCGGGAAAACGCGCTCGAGTTGCTGCCTCGTCTGCGTGGCTAGTCCGCATTGAAGATTGTCGCGCTGCTTCGTTTCTTGATCCTGGCATCGATCGCGGCCGGATCCGCATCGGCGCAGACGCTGCCGCGCACGGTCGACGATAGGCCGAATCTGCAGGGAATCTGGCGGGCCGTGACCCGTGCGTCTTATGATCTCGAAGCTCATGTTGCCCGGCACGACATGCCGGCCGGTCAGGGCGTCGTCGATGGCGGAGAGATTCCGTATCAATCCTGGGCCGCCGAGCAACAGCGCTCGAACTTCGAGAATCGCGCGACGGCTGATCCACTCTCCAACTGTTTCCTGCCCGGCGTGCCTCGGATCATGTCGATGGAATTTCCTTTTCATATTTTTCAGGCTGACGACCATGTCGCGATCACGTTCGAGTGGCAGCAGATTTATCGTTTGATCTATATCGACGATCAGCCGCCGCTGTATGGCGGAATCGAGTCATGGATGGGTAACTCGCGCGGCCGTTGGGAAGGCGACTCTCTGATTGTTGAGATCACCGATCAGAACGACGGGACCTGGCTCGATGCGGCGGGAAATTTTCACGGTAACGCAATGCGCGTGACCGAACGCTATAGCCTGCGGGATACAAACACGATCGATTACGAAGCGACGATCGAAGATTCGGATGTTTTCACGCGACCCTGGACGATGCGGCTGGTGTTGCAGCGGCAGACCCAGATGGACCGCATCCTCGAGTATCAGTGCCAGGCGCTGGTAGAAGAGGCGAACGGTGCGTTCGAGCGCGATGTCCGAACCTGGCATCCGGCAGCACTCCCAGCCGATAACGAACCGTTCGACGCCGATGCCGGCGCGGATCTCTCACTGCCGACGGCGTCGTCCGATGTTCAGCGGCTGGCGGACGGTACACCCGACATCAGTGGTTATTTTATGGCCGATGCCGGAGGCGCGAACTACGGGCTGGAAGCGCACGAGGGCGGCATTATGCTGCCACCCAGTCGCGGACAGGTAATTGATCCGGCCGACGGCTCACTGCCGTATCAGGAGTGGGCCAGGACAGAACGCATCGATCGTGCGCTGCCACACCGAGGTTATGACGATCCAACGGCGCATTGCTTTCTCGCGGGCGTGCCACGATCGCACTATGTGCCGGCGCCGTTCTACATCCTGCAGCCGCCCGGGTATGTCGTGGTGCTGCACGAGCGCATGTCCTGGCGCCAGATTCCACTCGACGGCCGCGATCATCTGCCCGATTCTCTACGTTTGTGGCAGGGCGATTCGATCGGCCGCTGGCAAGGAGATACCTTGGTCGTGGAGTCACAGAACTTCAACGGCAAGGCCTGGCTGAATGAAGCAGGAGATGTCGCCAGTCATGCGCAGACTGTCGTTGAGACGTTCACTCCGGTTAGCCCGACACAACTGATGTATCGTGCGACCGTGACAGATCCTATTGCCTACACGCGGCCCTGGACTATCGAGATGCCGTTCAACCGCCAGGATGATGAACTCCTGGAAGTCGCGTGTCTGGAAGACAATGGTGATCTGCAACATTTGAAAGACGTCCGTGACGAATATCGGGCCAACCAGAATCAGAGGAACTGATGTGACGACACGATTATTTAAGGCTGTACTTGCGACAACAGGACTCACAGCCGTTTGCTCCGTGGGCACGGCCGTCGCGCATCATGCATTCGCAGCGGAGTTCGATAGAGACACGCCCGTGCAGTTGACCGGTAGCGTGACAGAGATGAAATGGTCGAACCCGCACGCATGGATTTATATCGACGTTGAGGACGAAAACGGCACTGTCGTCAACTGGGCATTCGAGACCCGTGCGGCCAATAGCATCATCCGTCTCGGTTGGCGCCCGAAAGACCTGCCCGTCGGTACGATACTCAAGGTGGATGGCTTCCAGGCACGAAACGGTAGCTCGACGGCGAGCCTGGCCGCGGCGACTTTTTCGGACGGCCGTGCCCTATTCGCGAGCCCATAGTCTCCGCGACTCTTCCGGTGCCGTATAATCCGTAACCAATAACCACTCAGACAGGAAGCTCATCCTCCATGAATACCTCACTGAAGACCGCACCGGCCCACGCACAGACGACCGCTCTCGCCTCCAACAAGGTGCTCCGCAACACCTACATATTGCTGTCGATGACGTTACTGTTCAGCGCACTAACGGCCGGGGTTTCGATGGCACTTAATCTGCCTCATCCAGGATTGATGATTACGCTCGTCGGCTATTTCGGCCTACTGTTCCTAACCACAAAATTCCGCAACCAAAATTTGGGTGTGGTATTCGTGTTCGCTTTGACCGGCTTTATGGGTTACACGCTGGGACCGATCCTCAATCTTTACATGGCGACGGCCAATGGTGGTCAGACCGTGATGATGGCAATGGGCGCGACAGGAGCGATATTCCTCGGTTTGTCCGCTTACGTACGATCCAGCCGCAAAGATTTCAGCTACATGGGCGGATTTCTGATGGTGGGAATCCTGGTGGCTTTTCTCGCTGGTCTTGGCGCAATATTCCTGGACGTGCCCAGCTTGTCGCTGGCCGTGTCAGCCATGTTCGTGCTGTTAATGGCCGGTCTGATCCTGTGGCAGACCAGCAATATTATCCACGGCGGCGAAACCAACTACATCATGGCGACGGTGACTCTGTACGTATCGCTCTTCAACCTGTTTACCAGCTTGCTGCACTTAATGGGATTTATGGGCGACGACTGAACCGTTCAGCAGTGGAGACTGTGTCTAAACGAGGTTCCTTAACGGCTGCTTTGGAGAAAAAAGCGGACATCGCCTACTTCTGGCCGGAAGCAGCCGTCGGTTAACAGTTAATATGCAGGCTGGTGCATACGGTTGGAGCTGGCCCAAAGCGGGCGGTCTAGGACAAAAAAAAGCGCCCACGCCTAGCTCGCAAGGAGACTTTGATTGTCGTGGGCGCCTAAGTGGAGAATGTATCTCCACAGGGGGAAAGCACAGTCTATGTGTGCGCGTACGTACGGACTATGACGCGGGTCACACTAGGTCGTTGAACTTAACGCTGGGCCAGACTTAACGCCCGCTTGTGGCCGGTACCAGACGCTCGTTAACGGTTAATATGCAAGCAGCTGGGCGACTCCGGGCGCCCGAGTTAAGGAAGGAGATCGTGATGATCAAGAGTAGAGTGTTAGCCATCGTCGCGGGCCTGTGTGGCATTGTCGCGTATGCCGTTGGATCTATTGGAGAGGCGCAGGTGGTGGAGGGCCAGGCTGTCGATGCAGATGGCGCGCCTCAGTACCTTGTCGATCCGTTCTGGCCCAAGCCGTTGCCGAACCAGTGGAGTATGCAGCAGGTCACGGGCATGCACGTCGACCATATGGACCATATCTGGTTCATTAACCGGGGAAGAGCTGCCCTGCCGATCGAACTGGCGGCGGAACTCGGGCCGGGAGCGGCGCTCTGCTGCGTGCGCGGGCCGGAGATAATCGAGCTCGATCAGGAGGGCAATGTCCTGAATGCCTGGGGAGGCCCCGGATATCACCCGCTGTGGCCGACGTACCTCCAGACTGTAATCGCCGATAGTAACGGCTTTGTCTGGATTTCCGGCGAGGCGGCTCAGGACAGCATCCTGAAATTCACTCGCGACGGCGAGTTTGTCTGGGACTTCGGCCGTAGGCCGCCAAGGCTTGGCACCGATGCCGACAACCGGACCAACCAGACGCCTCAGAACAACCAGGACGTCGACGAGATTGTGAACGTGGGACGCTTTCAGCTCGACGAGGTCGACAACGAGATCTATATCATCGACCAGAAGCGCGTCACCGTATACGACGCCTCGGCCGGCGAGTTCAAACGTGGCTGGGGCGGTCACGGGATGCCGTTGAGCGAGATCTCCAACGAGCCGATTGCCGGTTACGAATGGACCGGAGAACCACCGCCCGAGGAGGAGCAGTTCGCGCCGACGCTGCATTTCATCGAGATCTCGACAGACCGGCGCGTCTACGTAGGAGAGCGTGGCCAGAACCGGATTCAGGTGTTCACCACGGAAGGGGAGTGGTTACAGGACATGTATGTCTCGCCAAACACGCCTGCGCAACGAGGCCGATGCGCTGGTATGCGCGAAGATCCCGCCTCTCCCATGCCTGTCGGAACCTTCTACTCTTCGATCTGCGGCAGCATGTACAAGATGATTATTTCCAAGGATCCGGAGCAGAAGTATTTGTTTGTCGCGGATGCGCATAACGACGTCGTATGGACGGTCGATCGGCAGAGCGGCGAAACGCTTGGATATTTCGGCGGGAACGGGCGCCTGGCAGGTCAGTTTCATTTCGCGAACGCGATCGGCACGGACCGATTCGGGAACATCTTCGTTGGCGAAGTCGACACCGCCAAACGGATTCAAAAGTTTGCCCCGATTCTGACGGGCGCTCGCTAACAGTTAGTATGCGAGATTGTCTTCTAGTATCGGAGTGAACGATGCAGGGTTTTATCGTCAGGATGCTAGTGACCGCGGTTGGGCTGGCGCTCGCCGCGTGGGTTGTTCCGGGCATAACAGTGAGCGGTCCGGGCACGCTGTTGCTTGCCGCGTTGTTGATGGGCATCGTCAACGGATTTGTGCGCCCAGTCGTAATAGTGCTGACGTTACCGCTGACGCTCGCGACGTTCGGGCTATTTCTGCTCGTCGTAAATGCCGGCATGTTCGGCTTGGTCGCTTGGATGCTCAGCGGTTTTGCGGTCAGCGGCTTTCTTGCTGCGTTGTTCGGCTGGATCATCGTTTCGGTTTTCGCGTGGCTTGCGTCTTGGTATATAGGGCCACAGGGACGCTACGAAGTGATAATCATCGAGAGAGGCAGGTGATAACGCGGTGTTGCGTCGACCGGTTGAAACGGCAGTCGTAAGCAGCCGTAGGGAGGTCGTAAGATAGTGTTTGTGCCTGTTTCTCAGATCATCGTCCTGGTAACGGGGATCTCCCTCTGCATCTTCGCTGCATGGGGGATCTGGGTGCCGCGGAAACTGATGCAGTCAGTGAAAGGAATTATGGACCAGGACTGGGGGATTTATCTTGCAGTAACTACGCGACTGGTGCTGGGAGTTGCCCTGGTTCTCTCCGCATCAGATTCCCGATTTCCGTCGATCTTTCTGATCCTGGGGTGGATCGCTATTGTCGCCGGAGTGGCCGCTGCTCTCCTTGGCAGAGAACGAGTGCGCAGGTTCGTCAACTGGTGGATCGAGCGATTTTCTCCCGCAGGTATTCGCTTGTGGGTGCTTTTCGCGATGGCATTCGGCGGATTCTTGATCTATGGAGTTTCGTAGTCTGCCCCATGGTTAGGAAGATTGCTCTATGCGGGGTGGTCGCATTCGCCGCGACGGCTGCGGCGCACCATTCGCCAAATGTGCATTTTGATCGCAACGATGTTGTGGAGATTGAAGGTGTTTTGACCGAAGTTGAGTGGCGGAATCCTCATATTCAATTGACGATCACAACGCGCGACGAATACGGTAACGAAGTCGCATGGCAAGTCGAGGAATCTAACCGCAACGTGCAGTTGCGTCGTGGTGTAACTGAGGATGACTATCCGGTTGGTGAGGTTATCCGGGTGGCTGGATTCCGGGGACTACGCAATCGGACCGCACTTTTTGCAACGAATACGTTATTGGCCAGTGGTCGGGAATTACTGGGCTCAACAGCTTCGGGGCCTCGCTGGACGTCGGATCTGGTGATGACGAAGGGAGACTATCAGGCCTCGAAATTGGGAAACCCGGCCACCGGCTCGAATAGCCTTTTTCGCGTGTGGAGTGTCGCTGCCGACACACATCTCCCGGGGACGAGTCGGGCGGGTAGCCCTCTGTGGAAGGATAGCTACCCGTTAACGCAGGAGGCGCAGGTAGCTTTGGCGAAATGGGATCCGGTAGCCGACAATCCGTATCTCAACTGTGAGCACGGCTTGCCCGCGATTATGGATGCCATTGCTCCCATGGAGTTCGTTCTAGAAGATCCCGACATTCTGCTTCGACTGGAGGAGCAGGATGTGGTGCGCAGGATACATATGGGATCCGCTCCGACCAGGCCGGTACCGAGTCCGTACGGGTATTCCGTTGGGCGCTGGGAAGGCGAGACACTTGTCGTGAGTACGACGGATATCGACTGGCCATGGTTCGATCAGTCCGGGATTCCGCAATCGGAAGCGCTTCGTCTCGTCGAGAGATTCTCACTTAGCGAGGACGGCCAACACCTGGACTACTCGGCGGAAGCGACCGATCCCGCCGTATTCACCGAGACCGTGCGTATGCAGAAGCGCTGGAGCTGGATACCGGGCGAAGAGGTAAAGCCTTATGACTGTAGCTACGAGCGAGATGATCTCTAGAGCGCTGACTTTCTTCGCGGTCCTCGGGGGCGTTATCGGTCATACGACAGTGAACGGCCAGGCGCCCGGCACGCAATCCGCTGGCTCTGAAGTGGATTTCTCCGGTGTCTATGTCGCCGTGTATGTAGGTGAACCTAATATCGTTTTCGAGCCTGACGTGTACCCGTTCACCGCGCAGGCGGAGAGAGCATACAACGCCTACGACCCGGCCGTTGCGGACCCCACGGTAGGAACCGACTGCGCACCGGAGCGCATTCCCGGAATCCTCTGGTCAGCCGATCCTATGGAAATTATTCATGAGGACGGCAGGATCGTGATGCGCTTCGAAAGGGGCGATACCGTCCGTTCCATACCGGTTGACGGTACCGAGCCACCAGCGGGCCAACCGATCACCGAGCTCGGCTACTCCGTGGGGCATTGGGTGGGAGACGTGCTGACGATCGAGACAACGCGTCTGATGGGCGGGATCATAGTCAATGATATGGGCCAGCCAATCAGCCAGGAGGCTCGAATTACGGAGCGGTACTGGCGCGAGCCCGGAGAGAACAATTTGCAGATGGAGCTTCTGGTCGATGACCCGGTGAACTATACGCAGCCCCTGAAACTGGGACGGTTGTGGGGCTGGTCGCCGGATGAGCGGGTTCGGCCATGGAACTGTTTCAGCTTGCAGCCCTCCCGGGACTCGGAACCTGTCGATGTAGATGAACTGGCGCGCATGTTGGAGGAACTGTAGGGATGCGCGGCCCTCCACAGCCGTCCAGACACCGCGTATGATGGCTACCGTAGAATAACGACTAATAAGGGGAACAATGATGAAATACGCAACCACAGTAGCGCTGGCCGCGTTGCTTCTCATCGGCCACGAGGCTTCCGCACAGATGACCCTGTTCGACGGCAGCAGCCTGGACGGCTGGACCGCTTCCGGAGACGCGAACTGGAGCCTGGCCGACGGTGCCGTGGAGGCGACCAGTGGAGGCGGCCATCTGATCAGCGAGAATTCCTATTCCGACTTCGTCTTGACTCTCGAGTTCTGGGTCGATGACCCAGCCAACAGCGGCGTGTTCATTCGGTGTGCAGATCGGGACGCGATTGGCGCAGACTCGTGTTATGAAGTCAATATCTACGACCAACGTGAAGACCAGACCTACCGCACGGGCGGCATCGTCAATTTTGCGGCGCCGGCGGCTCAGATTGACGCCGGTGGGCAGTGGAACACCTACGAGATCCGCGCTGAAGGCACACGACTGCAGGTCACGTTGAATGGCACGGTGACCGTTGACGTTGAGGACAGCACCTATTCGGACGGTCCGTTCACTCTGCAATATGGCAGCGGTGTCGTGAAGTTCCGCAACGTGCAGATTCAACGGCTCTGAGGTCACGCGCGGGCTGAAATCTGCGTTACACCTTATCTATACGGCCGTAACTGCTGCATGTCTGGGGGAGATAACTTGAAGAAACTTAATTTCAGTCGAACGCTTCAGCTTTTCCTATGGTTCGGAGTGTCCGCACTCGTTCCGTTGAAGAGCCTGGGGCACCACTCCCATGCCAATTATTTGGAGGGAGAGTGGCTAAATATAGAGGGTACCGTTAGCGAAATTCACTGGATGAATCCTCACAGCTGGATCTACCTCGATGTCGTGAATTCGGCTGGAGAGTCGAAAGCCTGGGCGATCGAAGGCGCCAGTATCACCACGCTTCGGCGAGACGGCTGGACCCAGGAAAGCATTCAAGTCGGCGACGAGCTGACCATGAGATGCCATCCACTAAAAGATGGGTCAAGGGGTTGCCTTCTTGGGTATATCACGCTGGATGATGGCTCGGAGAAGGAATTCGACTAGACATTCGACCGGGCTTTTGCGGAGAAAAATCATGCGTCTGATAAAACTCATAACGCTAATGCCGTTGGCGCTTGGCCTGGTGCTCCCGGGAGTTGCTGCCGCGCAGGGCTGGATTAAATACGTCAATGAAGAAGATCAGTTCATTGTTAATTTTCCTGGTGAGCCCGAGTTACTTGAGGTTGATTACATCACCGAATCCAGTGCCATCATCCCATCCCGAATTCATAGCGTCGAAAATGGAAATAGCCGTTTTGCGATAACCGTAGTGGACTATACGATGGCTGAGGAGGCACACGTGGCACGCTGCCGCCGACTGGAGGTGGAGACCGGTCGAGTCAGCCCAAATCAATGCAGCGGTAACGGGCACTTTCGTGATATCGACGGCTCGGTTGCGTTCGAGGCAGCGAACATTCGTCGTCGTAGCAGTGGCGAGATCACCTACGACGCCTTTGGGCGAGTAGATGGCGTTCCAGGGCACCAGCTACAGATACTTCATCCCGATGAATCTCGATCCTTCATTGGAATTTACAGGCTTGATCGCCGCCTCTATGTCCTCGAAGGAACGGTGTCGGGAGATTCCCCACCACCGGGGCTCTTTCAGCAATCGCTGGGAATGCTGGATGAGATGGGAAGACGGGTTCGTTACCAGAGTGACGCCGAGGGAAACTACTCCCGCATCCAGGCGCGATACGAGTACATCGGCGAAGAGGATCCGGTTACAGGGGAACCCATTTCAGATTTTTCGACAGGCAATGTTGGTCGATTTATCGACCCTAGCGAAAGAACTGGAACGTGGCTTCCGGAAGCGTCTACCCAAGTTTTCGAACTGCGAACCTACACGACAGAGGACGGAAAGCTGCCGAACCTGTTGACTCTGTTTCGTGACCACGCGACGCAGCTTTTCGAAAAGCATGGAATGACTCACGTCGGTTACTGGGTGCCACAGGATTCACCGGAGTCCGAGAACACGCTGATCTACGTCGTCTCGCACGATAGCCGCGAGGCGGCCCAAGAAAGCTGGGGGGCATTTCGTGCGGACCCCGAGTGGCAGCGGGTAGCGGAAGAGTCGCAGGCAGATGGACCAATCGTTGCGAATATCGCGTCAGTGTTCATCGAAGCCACCGATTTCTCACCGGGTCAGTGACCTGCCCGAGTTCGCGGCCGTACGCGAGCGGATCGGGTTCACTGACCTCTAACTTATGCCCGCCTATTCTTGAATGCCTGAGAGACTGCTGGAGATCTACTATGGCTGAGACACATCAATGTCGTTACTGGGTTGCGGTTGCTGGCGTCACCATCGCGGCGCTGATTGGAGCTGACGCGATCGCGCAGGGCACGGCATACAGACAAACCGAGGGCTGGGCCCAGATTCCTGAGGCGTTCGAGTGGGGTCAGGTGATTGCGGTTGACGTGGACGCGGAGGGGAATGTCTATGCATTCCATCGTTGCTCCTCTACGGCATGCGTCGGGCGAACCGAGTCGCCCCTGCTTAAATTCGACTCGTCGGGCAAGCATGTGATGAGCTGGGGCTCTGGACTGTTGGTGTGGCCACACGGCTTGGATGTCGATAGTGAAGGAAACGTCTGGATTACCGATGGGCGTCCGGACAGCGGCCGAGGCGAGCAAGTATTCAAGATCAGCGCGGGCGGTGAGGTTCTGATGACCATCGGTACCGCAGGCGTTGCCGGAGACGGCCCGTATACCTTTGACGGAGTCTCGGATGTGCAGGTCGCCGACAACGGCGATGTTTTTGTAGCGGACGGCCATAACAATAGCCGCATTGTGAAGTACTCGCCTGAAGGCGAGTTCATTATGGAGTGGGGAAAGGCTGGTTCGGCGCCGGGAGAGTTCAACCAACCGCACGCCCTGGCGATGGACTCCCAGGGTCGGCTATTTGTCGCCGATCGTGAGAATCTGCGAATTCAGATATTCGATCAGGAAGGAAATTTCATCGACGAATGGCCGCAATTCGGCCGCACTAGCGGGATCGCGATCAGTTCCAACGATACGCTCTATGTTGCCGCGCAGAATGACGCATACCCTGGTTTCAAGACTGGCATTTATGTGGCGAGCACGATGGACGGATCTATCAAGGGATTGATCAGCGATACCTACACTGAGAGTGTAGCGGCCGATCATGACGAGGTGGTGTACACGGGAATACGGGGGCGCGCGGGAGAGCCGCAGGTCAGCGTCGATGCGCTGCAGCGATTCGTAGCGCAGTAAATAGCGAATGAGCATTCAAACAGGTACGTGAGCGCCCGCTCCGCTAGTCGCGCGTTTTGAAGTTCTAAGAGATGCAGCCGTGGATAATTATGCCGTAAGGCGTGCGACGCTGGCGGACGAGGCAGCGGTCAGCGCTTTGCTGCGAGCGTCGTATCCGATACTGATGCGAGCAGCGTATGACGAACTAGCGCTTGGTCCAGCGTTGGAGTTGATGACGAAGGCCAATCCGGCGCTTCTCGCGTCAGGTACGTTTTACGTTGCGGAGTCGATCGATGGCGTAATCGTTGGCTGTGGTGGCTGGAGCCGAGAGCCGCCTCCTGGTGATCACAAAGCCGGGCCGAACCTGGGTCATATTCGTCACTTTGCTACACATCCGGAGTGGACAAACCGCGGGATTGGCCGCGCAATCTATGATGTCTGTGAGGCCGATGCTCAATCAGCGGGAATAGATTGCTTCGACTGCAACTCAGCGTTGAACGCGGAGGGGTTCTATGCGGCAGTCGGATTCGACAGCGTTCGAAGCCTTGATGTCGCTCTGGGACCAGGCGTGGTTTTCCCTGGCGTGTTGATGCACCGTCAGATTTGAGCGGCCGTCTTGACCGCCTCCTGACTCTGGCGATAGGGTACGCGTTCCGTCCGGCTCCGCGCCAGTATCCGTAGTAAGAGGCAAGAAGACAAAATGAAATCACTTACGTCACTCAAGTTCGCGTCCTTCATCGCACTCCTGGCTGTTGGCTCCGCCGACATGGCCGCGGCTCAGTCACAGGGGGCGTCGCGGTTCGCCGAACTCGCAGGCGCCGAAGGCTGCGAATTCCCCGAAACGCCGAACATCCCGGAAGCCGATAGCGTGACGATGGAGCAGATGGTTGCGGCACAGGGAGCGATCCAGAGTTACATGGAAGAGAGCAACGAGTTGCTCGAGTGCCTTGATGAAATTACCAGCGATGAGGATCTCCCGGACGAGGATCGTCAAATCGTGGTCGAGGGCTATAACACCGAGGTCGAAACCCAGGAATCACTGGCCGAAAGTTGGAACGTTCAACGCACTCGCTTTCTGGAACTGCAGCAGCAGTAAGCGAGAGTGACTGCTCAGAGTGCCGCTATCTAGAGGTACTGGAGCCCTTCAGAATCGAAACGTGTAGCTGAATTTGATCGCGAGATCGGCGAGCGCCGACTCGAAGCGGTTATCGAGGTCGGCGTCCTGAAGGTTGTGGTTGAGGACAATGAATGCTTCGCGCCCCGCTTCCGGGATCCAGTGAAGCCTTGTGTTGACGCCCATCGTCTCAGTCACGTTGTCATACTGAATCAATGTACGCCATGAGAACGTGGACGAGAATATGATCTCAGTTTCGAGTTGGACGAGACGTGTGATGAAGTCACCGTCCGGCAGCTCGACGTCGTTGGCATCGTAGCTCAGCGCGAACAGGAAATGATCGCTGGGACGCCAGCCGATACCCGCGCCGATGCGTTCACGCTGGCCGCCGAAGAAGTCGCCGGACCGGTAGCTTAAATTGGCCCAGAACCTTCGCGAGTTGCCGCTGGCTATCGAGAGTTCTGCCTCATCGAACGAATAGGCACCTGCTGGCACGATGACCTGCTCGCCGTTCTTCTGCCAGATCACGAACGGCTCAGTCAGCACCTCCTTGGTCGCGTGCAGGAAAAGGTGTCCCGCATCACGAGCGATTGACTCGACCGAGAGCGCTCTTAGCGTTACGATCTGGGACTGCAGATCGCCGTTAATCAAGTCAATGCGTTCCGCGTCCACGCCTGTGAAAATTGTTTGAAAGAACTCTCCACCCGTCCGACGGGAGTAGCCCAGTTCCAGGGTGTGATCACGGACACCGGCGCGATTGACGAAACCCAGGGCCGGGAAGAAATTCTCCTCGATCTGTTTCACTCCGAAGCCGCCACGCCAGCCGACGACGTTGGGCGCGCGCAGCCGAAATCCATACGCGGCTTGCTCGGAGTCCTGGCCTTCGGTTTCGGACTCCTGGTACCAGATCTCGCCCTGCAGCGCGCGACCGCCGGGCAGTCGCGTGTTGCTGTACTGGAAATCGGCGCCGATCAGTGAATTCTCGAGGTTCGATCGCGGATCGCCCTCGGTGACGATCATTCCGACTGAAGATGACTCCAGCACATTGGCTGCGACGCGACCGACGAAAATGTCCGTGGCTTCGATATCCTCGAATTGATCCTGCCGTATGGCGAGGGCGCCGACGTTCAAGCGTCCGATCCGCCCGGCGATCTTACCGCCGGCCACGAGATCGACGGGCTGTCCGTTTGCGCCGAGCCCGATCCGCCGTGAGAAGTAGGGCCGCCCATTCTCGAGATCGGGCTGCGACAACGTACTCGTTCCGGAAAGCCCAAAGCCGAGGCGCCCACCGATGCGGGCGAAGCGGAACAGGTCCGAGTCTCTGAGGAAAAAGGTCCGTTTCTCGGGGAAGAACAGGCTGAATCGCGTGAGCTCGACTTGCCGGTCGTCGACTTCGGTTGCCGAGAAGTCGGTGTTCACGGTGAGCGCGCCGTTTAGTGACGGCGTGAACCTATAGAAGACATCGAGCGACGGTTCCGTATCCGACTCTTCGCTCGGCGGGTCGAACGTCTTCTTCTGCTTTAGCGCAATGGATGGGACGATATCGAGTCCGCGGCCGAGCTCGAGGTTCTCGAATCCGACGGCCTCGCCCGAGATGCTCGGGTCCAGGGTCGAGTTGCGAGAGACCCAGCCCATACTCTCGGAGAGGCGACTCAGGTCGCGTTGGAAGTTGATGCCCCAGGTATCGTTGCGGGGATTAAACGACACCGTCTTGAACGGGATCGCAATCTCGGCCGTCCAGCCTTCGTCATCGACACTCGCCGCACCTTGCCAGATCCCGTTCCAGTCCCAGTCCTGTGACGAGATGTCGTAGAACAGCATCTCCATGCGAATGCCGTTCGGGTTGACCTGAAACCGATAGCCGTTTCGCTTGTCGTTAAACGGCGCAATGACCACTGAGAAGTAGTCGTCGCCCCAAAACTGCGCGCCCTGTCTCAAGACGTTCGCATTGATCTCATCAATGCGTGAGTCGAGCATGCGAGCCCCGATGTAGAGCGCATCGTCGTCGTAGAAGATGCGCACCGTCATGGGCTCGGTCGGTTCCGAATACTCGATGGGCTCGACTTGATGGAAATCGTCGACAAGCGTCGCTGACGCCCAGCCCGCATCGTCCAGGACGCCGTCGAGGATCGGTGTGCTGCCTCTTCCAATCTCTACCGACTTGGTTCCTGTCTGCATGGACAGGGAATCCTGGGCGAGTGCCGGCGCGCAAGAACCCGCCAGCAGAATCGTTGCTGCGTGCAGCGCTGTCGCCGACATGGATATTGCGTTTCCCATCAACCAGACTCTTTTATCGGAGCGGTTATCCCTCTGAACAGCCTAGAGTGTGCAGCAAGAAACGCCTCACGTCAGCTAACAATAGGTGCATAATAGCCCCAGCCAAAAAAGAAGAGTCGAGGGGGCTGATGAAACAGAAAGTAAGTTGCGTTACGGCGGCTGTAATTTTCACCGGACCGGTTTCGGGTCATCATAGCGATGCGGCGCTGGAGATGAATACCGTGACGACATTAGAGGGAATCGTCACTGAGTATACGCTGCGAAATCCGCATAGTTATTTCGTTGTCGAGACCACGAGCGAAGCCGGCGAGACAGTTTCGTGGGAAGTACAGATGGGCTCGGCGCTCAGTATGTCGAGAAGAGGCTGGACGGCCGACACGCTTTCGCTGGGCGATCACGTTGTGGTTGGTCTGCGCCCTGCGCGCAGCGGACGGCCCTACGGACTGCTCACGTCGCTTGAAAATGAAGGTTTACCCATTTCGTATGAGCGGCTGCCGCCTCCTGACGTCGAAGTCAATACGACCACGCTCGAGGGCGTATGGATCGTGGACCGAGAAAGCCTGGGCCCCGATTACCCGGGCGGTCTAGATCAGCTCACGGCGCGCGAACTGACGTTAACCGAGAGTGGTCAAGCCGGCTACGAGGCCTTCGATCAGGATTCGCTCGACAACCCCGAACTCTCCTGTATTACGAAGCCGACGCCCGGTGGACTCATCTATACGGACATATATCCGATGGAGATCGAGTTCATCGAGGAGGATGAGATCGTCATGATTCGAGTTCAGTACTTCGATCAAGAGCGAACGGTCTACATGGACGGGCGCGAGCATCCCCCGGCCGACGAGCGAACTCACGAGGGGCATTCGACCGGTGAGTGGGAAGGAGACGTCTTGGTCGTGGACACGACCAACTTCGCGGACGATCGGTCGCCTTACCAAAACGGTATACCTTCGGGAGCGCAGAAGCATGTCGTAGAGCGTTATCGATTGCGCGAGGGTGGCACTCGCATGACGCTTCAGTTCACACTTGAGGATCCCGAGTACATTGTAGGGTTTATGACTCACACGAGAGACTTACGTTATTCTCCACACATAGAGATGACGCCGTTCAATTGTGATCTGGAGGCGACGAGACGGTACTTGCCGACACAATAGCGCCACGGGCGTACCCGCGCATTACGTGGCACTGACAACGATCTATCTATATTCGATCCTGGCCGCAAGCAGCGGTCGGTTAACAGTTAAGGCATCTCTGATTAATTCACTGATTAGGGGATAATACAGGCTGATCGACATCGGGTGAGGAA
>Ga0255048_10000464_pt1 | contig 31789 bp, 27 predicted proteins | sample JV7_2_2_MG_FD_183619 | JGI IMG/M metagenome (GOLD analysis project Ga0255048, IMG submission 183619) | Seawater microbial communities from Jervis Inlet, British Columbia, Canada - JV7_2_2 | ecosystem: Environmental > Aquatic > Marine > Inlet | place: Canada: British Columbia | collected 2016-10-06
CCGCCGGAACCGGCGCCAAACGGCAAGAAAATCATGTTCCACGTGGAACGCGATCCAGTCGAGATAGCGTCGCCGTTGCTCCGGGGCGCCTGCAACGAGCTCGTGCACGTCAGGATCGACAATCTGTAAAGGCAGCGCGCCCGCCAGGGCAGCCGCTCCACCGTCATTGTCGCCGTCAATTCGTGTTTCCAGCCCCTCATGGCTGTTGCGAACCCCCACTTTTACGTCCCGATCGCCCGCTCCAACGTGCCCGAACAGCACAAATTCCTGTTCGCCATGTTGAATCAGGTCCGACACCGACGCGCCGCGAAATGACTTGCCGCGGCCGAGGTACGCGATTGCCTCGACCACGCTGGTCTTGCCAGAGGCGTTGCGGCCGTAAATCAGGTTGTAATTGGGATGCGGGTCGAGCTCGATGCTCTTCAGACAGCGGAAGTTTCGCGCCGTGAAATGCGAAATCGGCACCCTTTCCGCTCGTGCGTCAGAGCCGCATTGGCATTACAACGAACTTGCCATCGTCGCGGCCGGGCTGGCGTATCAAGCAGCTGGAGTTGCTGTCGAGCACCGACAGCGTCACCTCATCGCCTTCGACCGCGCCCAGCGCATCAAGCAGATAATTCACGTTGAAGCCTATCTCGATGTCCTCGCCGCTATAGGTCACCTCGAGCTCTTCTTCCGCTTCCTCCTGCTCGGGATTGTGCGCCTGTATTACTACTCCGCTATCCCGGATTATTAGTCGAATGCCCCGATATTTCTCATTCGAGAGAATTGCTGTGCGCTGCAACGCACTCCGCAAGAGCCCCTTGTCCGCGGTCAGCTCATTGCTCGATTCTTTCGGGATTACGCGCTCGTACTCGGGAAACCGCCCGTCGATGAGCTTTGACGTGAAGCGGATGTCCTTTAACTGAATGCGGACGTGGTTCGCCCCAAGCTCCACATTAAGGCTCCCCTCACCATCCAAGAGTCGCTGCAGTTCCAGCACGCCTTTACGCGGAACGATGACTTGTTGCTCGTCAAGCTTTGCGCCATCGATTTCCGCTTCACACAGAGCAAGCCGGTGTCCATCAGTCGCCACAGCACGAAGGTGTTTCCCTCCCGTCTCCAGCAACATGCCGTTCAGGTAATAACGGACATCTTGTTGCGCCATCGAAAAATGTGTTTTCTCAATAAGTCGACCAAGAACTTCCTGGGATACCTCAATGGTCTGGCCTGCTTTGATGTCCTCAACGCTTGGAAACTCCGCGGCAGGCAATGTCACCAGGCTGAATTTGCTGCGGCCCGATCGAACCGCCAGTTTTTCTCCGGTCAAACTAATATCTATGTCCGATCCATCCGGCAATGCTTTGCAAATATCCAAAAGCTTTCGCCCGGATACCGTGATCTCTCCGCCCGCTTCAACAGCGACTTCAGCGCTCGCGACGAGCTCAACTTCAAGATCCGTGGCCGTCACCAGCAATTCTCCCTTACGTGCCACTAACAACACGTTGGACAAAATTGGCATTGTCTGCCTTCTTTCGACAACTCCAATTACAGCTTGTAAAGGCTTTAAAAGGACGTCGCGAGCGGCTCTTAGTTTCATGCGTTCCACCTGTTAATAGATATTGGAAATTATTAGATTATTATTATTATTAAGGGATCGAAGTCCTGTGGATAAAATTAGTATCTTCTTATAAATCAATAAGTTAAAGCGTGTTTTCTTCAATATAACAGGGTGCATGAATCGCACCGAACTTGTGAATACCCTGTGGATAAAATCTTGCCGAACAGTTTTCCACTACTTATCCACATCATCCTGTCAATGTTCTTAACAAATTCAAATAATCGTCATCAATTCGCTTGTCCGACTGACGCAGCTCTTCAATACGCCGACAACCGTGCAGAACGGTCGTGTGGTCTCTTCCACCGAAAGCATCCCCAATCTCGGGCAAACTATGATTAGTCAGCTCTTTGGCTAACGCCATCGCAAATTGCCTCGGCCTGGCTATCGAACGGCTGCGCCGCTTGGATAACAAGTCACCGACCCGAAGCTTAAAGTAGTCAGCGACAGTTTTCTGGATGTTCTCAATGGAAACCAAGCGGGCTTGTAACGCGAGCAAGTCACGTAAAGCCTCTTTCGCGAAATCCAGGTTGATGGGTCTTTCTGTAAATCGGGAATTCGCAATGACCCTGCGCAGCGCGCCCTCAAGTTCACGAACGTTTGAGCGAATTCGCTTGGCAATAAAAAAGGCTACTTCATCGGGCAACTCGACACCGTCTGCTTGCGCCTTGCTCATAAGAATTGCGACTGACGTTTCCAATTCTGGTGGCTCGATCGCAACGGTCAGCCCCCAGCCGAATCTCGATTTCAGGCGCTCTTCGAGGCCATTGACCTCTTTCGGGTAGCGGTCACACGTCAGCACAATCTGTCGCTGGCCTTCGAGCAACGCGTTAAACGTATGAAAAAATTCTTCTTGTGATCGCTCTTTACCGGCAAAGAACTGAATGTCGTCGATGAGCAAAGCATCAAGCGATCGATACGCACGCTTGAATTCGGAAATCGTGTTGTGTTGCAAACCGCGAACCATGTCGCCGACGAAACGCTCGGAATGAACGTACGCAACCTTGGCGGTGGGTTTGCGCTCAAGCATTGCGTTGCCGACGGCGTGCATCAAGTGCGTCTTGCCAAGCCCGACGCCGCCGTAAATAAATAACGGGTTGTACGACTTGCCCGGATTCTCGCTGATCTGGGTGGCGGCCGCCCGCGCAAGCTGATTGCTCTTGCCTTCAACGAACGTCTCGAAAACAAAGCTCGGACTCAGGCGGGACTGGGGCGCCGCGGGGCCGGGTTGTCGGACGGGGACAGGCCGCGGTGCGCTAACAGCCGCAGCGGTAACCACAGGCTGACGGGACCCGACTTCGACAACAACCTCGGCAGAGGTGCCGGTGTCGTCAACTATTTCCAGGATGCGCTCTATGTAATGTTCTTGCAGCCAGTCGACGACGAACCGGTTGGGCGCAAGCAAGCGCAGAACACCACCGTCTTCAACGGCTTGCAGTGGCCGGATCCAGGTATTGAACTGCTGCTCGGGGATTTCCGCCTGCAGGTCGCGGATGCAGCGGGTCCATAGCGTCATCTCGGCCGGCAAAAGGTTCCCCAAAATCGTTATTAGTATGGTTTACAGGTGTGGACCGGGCAGTCTATACCGTCTGCTGTAGCACCGCCATATGCGTCTATTGACACTGTCAGGGCATCTGAGTACCCTTGCCGCCCTTCCAAAAAGAGGGCCGAACTCGGCCGTCTGAACTGCGGGAACCGGACCAATGAAACGCACCTATCAGCCAAGTAAAATTAAGCGCGCACGCACGCACGGTTTTCGTGCACGCATGGCTACGAAAGCCGGCCGCCTCGTTCTCAAACGGCGCCGCGCCAAGGGCCGCGCCAAGCTGACGCCGTAAGTTAACCCACGGCGCCCGGGCAGCCATTACGACGGCGAACAAACATCCAGAATTAATCGGCAGCTCGCCGTATCGGTTTCACAAAGAAAACCGCTTACTCGATGCTGCGGCGTACGGCCGCGTGTTCAAAAAAGCGGCGCGCAGCAAAGACAAATGGTTTACCGTGCTTTGCCGGGACAATAGTGGCGGGGCAGCGCGCCTTGGTTTGGCAATCTCTAAAAAGCATTGCCGGGCCGCAACAGCGAGAAACAGAATCAAGCGGATTGTCCGGGAATCGTTTCGGCACAACCAGGCGATGTTGGCGGGGCTCGACGTCATAGTTATTAATCAGTCCGCCGCGCGAACCGGCAACAACCGGCAATTATTTGATAGCCTCCACGGCCACTGGCAAAGGTGCGAGTCAACCAGGGCGGAGCAGGGCGCGCAGGAATAAGGAAAGCATGGACAATCAACGACTGCTTATATGGGCTTTCTTCGGGCTGACGGCATGGATGACCTACCAGGCCTGGATGCAGGACTATGGGCCTCAGCCACAACCTGCACAGAGCGTGGCAGAAGCGCCAGACATCCTGGAGGCCGACGACGCCTTACCGGAGCTAGTGGATGTGGGCGAGGAAATTGATGCGCCCAGCGTCGAGCCCGTGGCGGATATGCCGGCGACGAGCCCGTCCGCCAGCGTCGCGACAATCGAGGTGCGCACGGATGTTCTTGCCCTGACGATCAGCACTCAGGGCGGCGCCTTAACGCAGGCAACGATGCTCAACTACCCGGTGGCGAAAGACCGCCCAAGCGAGCTCGTCGAATTACTCACCGCGGATCCAGACCGGATATCAGTTATTCAGTCCGGGCTGCGGGCCGGCGGCGAAGGGGCCGAAGCAAATCACCTGGCGACGTTCTCGGGATCCCGGGACAGCTACGACATCGATGGCGCGGAAGAGATCGTTGTTCCGCTGACATGGTCCGATGGAAACGGCATTACCGTTGAAAAGCGGTATCGATTTACGGCCGGCAGCTACATCATCGGTCTCGAACAAACAGTGACAAACAACAGCGGTACGGCGTGGCGCGGCGCCGAGTACGCGCAGATTCAACGTTACCTGGCGAGCCAGGAAAGGTCGATGTTCGACGTCGACTCGTACTCATTCAACGGCCCGATCACCTATAACGGCGAGAAAGCGGAAAAATTCGATGGTGACGATCTGCTCGATGACGGCCCGCAAAGCTTCAGCACCGAACACGGCTGGTACGGGACCATTCAGCATCACTTTGTTACCGCCGTCGTTCCTGAGGCGGGCACGAAACAGAGATTCAACTTGTCGGCGCGCGGCGGCAAATCAACGGCGAGCTCGATCGGCGCACCACGCACGGTCGAACCCGGCACAAGCCAGACATTCTCAACCACGATTTTTATCGGGCCAAAACTGCAATCGCAACTCGAAGACATCGATAAGACCCTTAAACTGACCGTTGATTACGGGTGGCTGACAATTATCTCGCAACCGCTGTTCTGGCTGCTGAGCAAAGCGTTCGACATATTTGGTAACTGGGGCGTCTCAATTATCGTCGTGACGGTCCTGATTAAGCTCCTGTTCTACAAGCTCACCGAATCCAGCGGCCGCTCGATGGCGAAAATGCGCAACCTGCAACCGCGCATCAAGGCGATGCAAGAGCGCTACAAGGATGACAAGCAGGCGCAAAGCCAGGCCATGATGGAGCTTTATAAGCGAGAGAAGGTCAACCCGGCGGCAGGGTGTCTGCCGATTCTGATTCAGATGCCGTTTTTCCTTGCGTTTTACTGGGTGTTGCTCGAAAGCGTAGAAATGCGCCAGGCGCCGTTCGCGCTGTGGCTCACCGATTTGTCGACAAAGGATCCGTATTTCATCCTGCCGCTGATCATGGGTGCGGCGATGTTCTTCCAGCAAAAGCTGAACCCACAGGTTGGTGACCCGGTACAGGTCAAGGTCATGCAAATCATGCCGGTCATTTTCACGGTGTTCTTTGCGTTCTTCCCGTCGGGACTCGTGCTCTACTGGGTGACGAACACGCTGCTGTCCATTGCACAGCAGTGGAAGATCAACCAGGTGGTTGAGGCGGAGAGCAAGCAGCAGAAGGGCGGGAAGAAGCCCAAAAACGCATAACCAGCAACGCCGGCAACACGACCGGCACCGTTAGGACGCTGGCTTCGGGGCCGAAGTCACCACCGGATAACCACGGATGTCACCGGGCCGCCGATTGGTTTCAATGGCGTAACCTGTGGTCTTATTGGCACATGACAGTTTATGGCGACACGATAGTTGCGGCCGCAACGCCGCCGGGAACCGGTGGCATCGGCATCGTACGAATTTCCGGGCCGCAGGCCGCGGAAATCGCGGGCCAAATGATCGGCGATCTCCCAGAACCTCGCAGAGCCACCCATCGCACGTTTCGGGACGCCGCCGGCAGCGCTATCGACAGTGGCATCGTCTTGTATTTTCCGGGGCCGGCGTCGTTTACCGGCGAGCCGGTGGTTGAGTTGCACGGGCATGGCGGGCCAATGGTTGTTTCGCTGGTGGTCAACGCGGCAGTCGGCTGCGGTGCACGTATTGCCACGCCGGGCGAATTCACAAAACGCGCGTTCTTGAACGACAAGCTGGACCTTGCACAAGCGGAGGCCGTTGCCGACCTGATCAGCAGCGGCACTGAGCAAGCGGTGCGCGCTGCACTGCGGTCTTTGAGCGGCGCGTTCTCGGAGGCGGTCGACGCGCTCGCCGATAATCTGGTTCAACTTCGCACGCACGTAGAAGCTGCGATCGACTTCCCGGAAGAGGAGATCGACTTCCTTGCTGACGCCAAGCTGCTTGAACGCATCGAGCACTGCGAGGAAATGTTTGCAGCACTTGCCCAACAGGCCGGCGTTGGCCGGGTATTGCGCGAGGGCTATCGCGTCGTGATCGTGGGCAAACCGAATGCGGGCAAATCGAGCTTGCTCAATAAGTTGAGCGGTGAAGACGCCGCGATCGTCACGGAGCTTGCCGGAACGACGCGCGACATCTTGCGCGAGCAAATCAACATCGACGGCCTTGCCGTGGAACTCGTCGATACAGCTGGACTACGAGACGACCCGGACCGCATCGAGAAAGAAGGGATTCGCCGCGCACGCGAGGCAATGGACAGCGCGGACGCCGTTCTGTGGATTCAGGATGCAACTGAAACAGACGATGCTGAGACGCGCCAGGATATGCCTGAGGGAGTAACCGTTGTCATTGTACGCAACAAGATCGATTTGACGGGCGAGGCGCCAGGTAAGAGCTCCGCCGAGGACCACGTCATCAATCTGTCGGCCAAAGAAGGAACCGGCATCGATGCGCTTCGTCAAGAACTCCGAACACTCGCCGGCTATCGCGATCTTGGCGAGGGCGCAATGACGGCGCGGCGCCGGCATGTCGACGCACTAACGCGCGCGGCGGCGCATTTTGGCAATGGGCGGCAGGCGCTGAAGCAAACTCAAGCCGGCGAACTGATGGCCGAAGAGCTGCGCCTGGCGCACCAGGCGCTCGGCGAAATCACTGGCGAAACTTCATCCGACGACCTTCTCGGTATGATTTTCTCGGAGTTCTGCATCGGCAAGTAGGGCGCCGCGCAGCTTACCGACGGCTATTCGGGTGGTCGCAAGACGCCAACAGTCATGTTGCTGTCGCGAAACACGCTCGCGGCGACATCACGAATGCTCTCGGCTGTTACGGACGCAATGTCATCGGGCAGGTCAAACAACATCTCGAAATTTCCATGCACGGCCTCGTAGCGACCGAGCGCGCCGGCCCTGCCGGCGATAGTTTCGAGGCTGCGCCGATAGTTGGCAAGAACCACGTCGCGCGCGGCAGCCAATTCAGCCTCTGTGACGCCGTCAATGGCGACCCGCTGTAGCTCCTCGATGACGCGCCGCTCAGTTGCGGCCGGATCACCGTCAGGCGGCAGCGCCAGGTAGAAAAAAATCGGGCCCGGGCCCAAACGCCTTTCCTGGCCTCCTACTACGCTAATTGCGAACGGCTCGTCTTCGACTAACACTCGGTGCAGTCTTGACGACTCGCTGCCGACAAGAATGTTGAGCAACAGGTTGAGTGGCAGGCTTCCCGAATTTATTACGCCCTCCACATGAAACGCGAAAAGCAGGGTCGGCGCCGGTGCATCGGCCTCAACAAGAATTCGGCGCAAACCGGATAGCTCCGACTCAACGGTCTGGACGGGTCGTGGCTCCTGCGCGGGAATAGAATCGAGGTGCTCGCCGGCCAGCGCAAAGATCTCTTTCGGCGTTACGTCGCCGGTGAAGATAACGGAACGATTATTAGTTACGTCGTTAGTTCGGTAATAGTTCGCCAAGCCCTGGAACACAGCAACATCAGATGTCACGTAGACGCTGCTCGCGCTATTCGCGGCGATAAGTTGGCCAAATTCACCCGCCGCCAGATTTTCGGCGCCGAGAAACATCAGGCGCTCGAAAAAGGGTACGAGATCCGTAATGCCGGACGGCTCGCCCAAGTTGTCCGCCCGCACGTAGTTGTACATCGCGGCGCCCGGAAGATCGTGATCGGGCCAAACGATAATCTTAAGGCCGCTGTCGAGTGTCAGGCTGCGAATCTCGGCAGGCACATTTTCGGATGTTGGCGCGTCGCCGGCCGGAATGCCGGGCACGAGGAATTCAAATTTTGGCAGGAAACTTTCGCCGAAGAGCGACAGCAAACCAAGCACAAGCAGTACGGCCACGGCGGCGTTGAGTTTCTGGCCGGTCTTGTAAACGATCGATTGCGTCTGGTCGACATCCACGGCCTTTCTCAGGCCCGACGGCGTGATCTCATAGGTCCATGCGAACAGCAGGGCAACCGGCAAACCGATCGCGATGACCAACCACAGGAATTTTTCGCCCCAGGCGGGCAAGCCGAGAACCTCGCCAGTGTGTTTCGCAAACCACAGGATCAGCCAGCTTGCGACGGTATACAGCAATGCGACCTTGAGAACGTTGCGCCGGCGAATTTCTGCGAATAAGGCCATGCCCGAATCCTAACCCAGCAATCCCTCACGACGATACAGGCGGGCACAGATCCAGGTCAAAATCGCGCCGATTGCTAGCGTGCTCGTGACCGAGATAACGATGTGCAACGGGTTGAGCGGCTCGTTCTTGACCATGTCCACGAGAATCAGGTGCTGGCTCAGGCTGGGAATGAACATGAACTCAATCTGCGAGCGAACATTCAAAATGCTGACAATTAATATGGGCATTGTCGGCGCAATTAACACAATGCTGAGCCAGGTCTGGGCTTCCTTGTAACTTTTTGTAAAAGAGGCAACCAACGTCATGACCGCCGCGCCCACAAGGATGAAAGGGGCAAGAATGAAGAACGCGCTGAGGACGACGATGGGGCCGAAATTTGGCGTCATCCCGAGCTGTTCCAGCGGCATGAACTTGAGCGCAAAGAAGAAAGACCACAGGCTCAGCATCAGCGACATCGCCATGAATGTGCAGGCCGCCGCGATCTTGCCGAACATGAGCTGATCGCGCGTCACAGGAAGCGCCAACAAAGGCTCCAGCGAGCCGCGCTCGCGCTCCCCGGCTGTAGAGTCTATCGCGAGATACATTCCGCCCATGAGCAGCGCGAATATAAAAAAGTAACTCATCATGCCGAGCAAAATTGCCGCACGGCCGCTCGGCGTTGATACGTCGACTTCATCAACAGTGACCGCTTGCAGTACGAGCGGGCTAATGCCGCGCCCGACTAGCCGCAAAGCGGCAAGCTGCTGGTTGTAGGCGCGCAGCGCGTTGCGCGCGCGCCGGGCGTCGCGATCAGCTTCCGTGTTCGCCTGGTCCAAAATCAATTCAACCCTGGCCGGCGACCCCTCGCGCAGCTGTTCGCCGAATTCGACCGGGATCAGTACAACGACATCGAGGGCACCTGTTTTGACGGCGGCAAGGGCCGCATCGCGATCCGCCGGCCCATCAACGATCTCGATGTTCCGGCTCTCCAGGAACCGCGTCAGATTGGGAGCATGCTCGGCCCCGATAACCGGCAGTTGCATCATGCTATCGGCGTCGGCAATTGATCGCTCGAGTGAAAGATTAATTACAAACGCAAACAATATTGGACCTAGCAGCGGGCCCATGACCAACGCCGTCGCCAGCGTGCGCCGATCGCGAAAGTTATCAACAAATTCCTTGGAAAAAACCGTGAGCAGGGTTCGCATCAGTCGGCCTCCACCACCTGGATCGCCGCGACAAAAGCGTCTTCGAGGTCGTCGCAGCCGGTGCGCTCGCGAATGCCGTCCGCCGAACCGTCAATGGCGACCTTGCCGTTGGCGATGATGCAGATATCGTCGCAAAGAGCGGCGACCTCCTGCATGACGTGGCTTGAGAACAGAACGCAGCGACCGCCATCTTTCAGCTTGAGTATCAGGTCGCGCAGCGAGCGCGTTGCCATGACGTCGAGACCGTTTGTTGGTTCGTCGAGGATCACATTCTGCGGGTCGTGTACGAGCGCACGGGCGAGCGCGACTTTAGTGCGCTGACCTTGCGAGAAACCCTTTGTTCGTCGGTCCGCAAAAGCATCGATCTCGAGTAGTCCGATGATGCTGTTGACCTTGTCGTCGATTGTTTCCTTGTCGATGCCACACAAGGTCGCGTAGTAGGCGATGTTTTCGCGCGCGGAAAGATGTGGGTATAAACCGGCTCCATGCGGCAGGGCCCCGATTCTGCGCCGGGCAGCAAGTCCGTTGCTAACGACGTCGACGCCGTCGATTGTGGCGCTGCCCTGGTCCGGCTTTAAAACCGTATATAAAACCCGTAACGTCGTTGACTTGCCGGCACCGTTCGGGCCGAGCAGGCCGGTAATCCGGCCATCCGGGGCATCGAAGCTGACGCCGCGAAGCGCACGCACCCTGCCAAAGGATTTGTGAATGTCGTTAACGACGATCATGGCGTCGGGCCGGAGTAATCGACAAAGAAAGGCATGACAAAAGCATCGGTGAGACAGGCTGCAGCGTTATCCGGAAGAGCGGCGGTTTTGACAAACTCGCCTACGACGCGTGGCATGCAACCAACGGCCGCAAGTCCGTGCCCCTGGTTCTCGCCGCTGAGCAACCAAGCGGAGCTCATCTCGACAGCGGCCATATCGGCGTAACGTGCCGGCGTGATCGGATCTGCTCCGCCCGAAAGCAAAAGCACCGGTAAATCGGTGGCCAGCGGTTCACGAATATCCTCGTCCAGGACTCCGGCAGGCCATACTGAGCACATCGTCTTGATTGCGTCGAGCTGCAAAGGCCCCATATAACTCGCACGGATTGCGTCGTGGTCGAGATTGTCCCAATCGATAAACGGCGCATCCTCCGTGCACATGACGGCGTTGTGCATGCCGATGTTCAGCGACTCGGCGAGGGAAGTGACAATCATGTGAAACTGCGCCGCCAGGGGCGTGTAGTTTCCGTTGGCGGCCTCGTGAATGACGAGTGGCAACAGCGCAACCGTTCGCGGATTGTACAGTAGCAGGCGTATCGCAGCGGCCAGCTGCTGGTCGCCGAATTCGACAGGCTCCTGTTTTGCGGTGACCGGGTGCATCAACAGAACCGTCACCGGCGCTGCAGACAGGGTGGCGCGAAGCGATGCAAAATCGCTGCGAATATCCGGAAATTGCCCATCGCACGCCGGCTCTTTGGCGCAGCGGTCGAACACGTGATCTATCGCAAGCTGCGATTCGGTTGCGATCTCCGGGCCTAGCGGCAAATGTGGTGGCACGACACCATCCAATATCACGGTGCGCGTTGAGTCGGGATAACGACGGGCGAAGTGCTGGGCGACGCGCGTGCCGTAGGATATTCCGTAGAGGTTCAGCTGTGTATAGCCCAGGGCGATGCGCAATGCTTCGAGATCCTGAACGGCGACGCTGGTCGTAAAGAATCGGGGGTCATGCGGCAGCAGATCGATACATTCCCGGGTCAGCCGCAGCGTTTGTTCAGCGGAGTACTTGCCGTCGATCGCGTCTTCATCAAGGTCACAGACCAACGGCGCCGACTCGCCGGTGCCGCGCTGGTCCAGCAGCAGAATATCGCGATCTTTGCGGACGCGCTCAAAGGCTGAGGTCCAGCCAGCGTAGAATTGAATCGTTGACTGGCCGGGTCCGCCAGCGATGGGGACGAACGGATCCGTGGCCGGCTCCAGGCTGAGCGCCGGGATAACGGCGACCTTGAGATCGATAGTGCCCGCATGCTCGTTCATCGGGTCTAACGGCCGCGCGAAAATGCCACAGCGCGCTGCAATTCCGGGTGATCCGGGGCTAATGCTGATGCGGCAATCGACAAGCTCGGGGACGGGGCTGTCTTCGGCAAAGCTCAGGGCGCTTAGCAGCAGTCCAATCGCAGCAATGCGAACCATACAAATCCCGGGAGCCAACAGAGGCGCGCTATGTTGGCGACATGCTGCAATGATGTAAAGGCTTGTGGCGCTGGCCGGGGCGAGCGACTAAAATGCGCGGCCCATAGTGGTTAATTATTGATCAATGCCTGCAACAATCGATGTTTTGGTAATCGGCGGCGGCCACGCCGGTACGGAGGCCGCACTGGCAGCCGCGCGAGCCGGTGCCCGGACGGTTCTTATAAGCCAGAAACTTGCCACGCTGGGGCAGATGAGTTGCAACCCGGCCATCGGCGGTATCGGCAAGGGACACCTGACGAAAGAAATTGACGCGCTTGGCGGCGCGATGGCGGCGGCAATCGATCGCGCGGGCATACAGTTTCGAACGCTGAATGCGAGCAAAGGGCCGGCGGTTCGGGCAACTCGTGCACAAGCTGATCGCGAGCTGTACAGGCAGGCGATACGCAACGTGCTTGAGGAGCAGCCAAACCTGACGATATTAGAAGGATCGGCTGAGGACCTGCTAGTCGAGGGACAGCGGGTCACTGGTGTCGTCATGGCCGATGGCGCCGAGGTTAACGCCACGACAGTGGTGCTAACCGTGGGAACGTTTCTGGGCGGCCGTATTCTATTTGGCGACGAGGAAACGCCCGGCGGCCGAGCAGGCGATGCGCCGTCTGTTCGTCTTGCCGAACGGCTTCGCGAAATGCCGTTTCGTGTTGCGCGACTGAAAACGGGCACGCCACCGCGGCTCGATGGCCGAACTCTCGATTACAGCCTGATGGCCGAACAGCCGGGCGACGTGCCGATGCCGGTGTTCTCATTTCTCGGCCGGCGCAGCGATCATCCGCGGCAAATTTCGTGTCACATCACGAAGACCAGCGAGAAAACGCACGACATCATACGTGCGTCGCTAGAAAGGTCGCCGATGTACACCGGGGCGATAGAAGGTGTCGGGCCGCGTTATTGCCCGTCGGTTGAAGACAAGGTCGTGCGATTTGCCGACAAGGATTCACACCAGGTGTTTGTCGAGCCCGAAGGATTGACTACGAGCACCGTCTATCCGAATGGGGTTTCGACAAGCTTGCCGGCCGATGTGCAGGAACGATTTGTGCGATCCATTCGCGGATTCGAAAATGCGCGCATCACGCAGCCGGGCTATGCGATCGAGTATGACTACTTTGATCCACGCGACCTGAAGCCGACACTTGAGACCAAGCCGATTTCAAGCCTGTACTTCGCGGGCCAGATCAATGGCACGACCGGTTACGAAGAAGCCGGCGCACAAGGATTGCTGGCAGGACTCAACGCAGCACGGCAAGCGCAGCAAAAAGATGAGTGGCTGCCGCAGCGACATGAAGCGTACATCGGCGTGCTCGTCGACGACCTCACGACACGCGGCGTCAGCGAGCCGTATCGCATGTTCACAAGCCGAGCCGAGTATCGATTGATGCTGCGCGAAGACAACGCCGATCTCAGGCTGACGCCAATTGGCCGCGAGTTTGGGCTCGTAGACGACCGTCGCTGGTCTGTGTTCAATGACAAACGCGCGGCGATCGACTCCGAGCGTAACCGCCTGCAAGGCGCGGCCGATCTTCTGAAGCGACCGGAATACAGCTATAACGATGTGATTGCATTGCCGGACGTCGGTGCGAGCGACGTAACGGCCACAATGATTGACGAACAGCGCGAGCAAATCGAACTGCAGCTCGAAGTGCAGGCGAAGTACGCGGGATATATCGACAGGCAGCAGCGCGAGATTGCGAAACACGCGAAGCAGGAATCACTGCGATTGCCCGAGGACATCAACTACGCGATTGTCGAAGGACTATCGAACGAAGCACGCCAGCGACTCGAGTCTTCGCGGCCGGTCACGCTAGGCCAGGCATCACGCCTCGAAGGGATGACGCCGTCGGCCGTTTCTCTGCTCCTTATTCACCTCAAGAAACGCCAACTTCGTCGTTCTGCTTAGGCCGCGCGCTGCGGTATGCTTCGCCGTATGAAGGTCTTTCGCACGGTACTGCTTGCAACGTTGCTGGTCGCGGCGATCAGCCTTGCTGTGTATTTGGGCGACGAGTCCTGGGATTCCGGGCCGCCATCGTCAATTCTGCATCGAGGCTTGAATACCGACCCGGAGTCGATTGATCCGCATAAGGCGCGCAGCGTGCAGGCCGCCGAAGTCTTACGCGACATTGGTGAGGGGCTGGTCGCTTATTCGGCAACCGGCGAGCTCGTCGGAGGTGTCGCAGAGTCATGGTCGATATCGGACGACGGGCTCACCTATACATTCAACTTTCGACCGGAGGCTCTTTGGTCAAACGGCGATGCGGTACTAGCGGAGCACTTCGCGTTTAGTCTGCGACGGCTCGTGGATCCGGCGACAGCCGCGTTTTATGCGCAGGCAGTTGCGGCGATCGTGAATGCAGACGCGATCATAGCCAGTGAAATGGCGCCATCCGATCTCGGCGTTGAGGCTCTCGACGAGAGCACGCTTGTCATTGCGCTGGAACGACCGACGCCCTATCTCTTGAGCCTGCTGACCCATCCAAGCACGTTTCCCGTTCACCCCGGCTCCGTCCGAGAACATGGAGCGGCTTTTACGCGGCCGGAAAATCTGCTGTCGAACGGCGCCTACATACTGAAATCCTGGGAGCCCGGGTCGGTGCTCAAGCTCGATCGAAACAAGGCTTACTGGAACAACGCCGAGACGTCGATAATAGCGGTTAATTATCATGTGCTGACACAGGAGATGACTGAGCTCAATCGTTATCGAGCCGGCGAGATCGACATCACGGGAAGCATTCCGCCGGACAGCTTCGAGCAGGTGCGCGAACAATACCGAGATGAAATGCACATCGCGCCATACCTTGGCGTCTATTACTACGGTTACAACCTGACCAAGCCGCCGTTCGCCGGCAATGTAGCTCTACGCCGGGCGCTTTCAATGGCGATAGATCGGGAAACACTGGTCGAGAAAGTGACCGGTCGCGGCGAGGCGCCGGCCTATAGCTGGGTTCCACCGGGCGTCGGCAATTACGATCCTCGCAGGCTCAATTTTGCCGACATGACGCAAGAGGAGCGCAACACGGCAGCACGGAGACTTTATCGCGATGCTGGCTATAGCGAAGAGGTGCCAGCGCAAATCGAACTTCGTTACAACACGTCCGACACGCAGCAACGAATCGCGCTGGCGATTCAGTCAATGTGGCACAACGTGCTCGGTGTCGAGACGACGCTGATTAACGAGGAGTTCCAGGTGTTACTCGCCAACATGCGCGAAGCCGAGGTAACACAAGTATTTCGCTCGAGCTGGATTGGCGACTATAACGATGCACACACTTTTCTAAGTGTTCTGAAGGGCGGTAGCCCGTCCAATATGCCTCGGTTTGCGAATGACGAATATGACGACCTGATGCGCCGGGCCGCCGAGCAGGTTGATCCACTGGCCCGCCGCCTGTACCTCGAAGAGGCAGAACGTGTGTTGCTTGGCGAGCACGCGGTGATTCCGCTGTATTTCTACGTCAGCAAACACTTGGTGAGCCCCCGCGTTCAGGGCTGGGGAGACAACGTGCTGGATTACCATTACAGTCAGCACCTGAGTCTCACAACTGACTAAGCCCATAATCGGATACCGCTTTGCTGCGTTACGCCTTGCTTCGATTGCTGGGTGCAATTCCGACGTTGTTGTTGGTCATTGTGCTCGCGTTTTTGATGGTGCACGCCGCGCCCGGCGGGCCGTTTGACGATGAGCGTGTGTTGCCGCCGGATATTGAGGCAAACATAGCAAAGGCTTATCAGCTCGACGAACCGCTCGCACAGCAATTTCTTACCTACATGGCCGGCCTGTTGCGCGGCGACCTCGGGCCATCCTATCGCTATCGCGATCACACGGTTAGCGAACTGATCGGCAGTGCTTTCCCGCTGTCACTCAAGCTCGGCGCGATGGCGATGCTATTCGCGGTGGTGATGGGGGTCGGTGTCGGTACGATTGCGGCGCTGCGGCAAAACTCGTTGCTTGACCGCATCGTGATGGCTTTCGCCATGACAGGCATTTCCATACCGGTGTTTGTCATCGCACCGGTTCTGGTTTTGCTGTTCGCCGTCCAATTGCACTGGTTGCCGGCGGGCTGGAGCGGCAGCGAAGGCGCGGCGCGGTTTTTGCTGCCGGCAATATCGCTAGCTTTGCCACAGATCGCCTATATCGCACGATTGACCCGTGCAAGCATGATCGATGTCCTTGCAAGCGACTTTGTCAGAACCGCGCGCGCGCAGGGGCTGGGAACACAAGCAATCGTTCGCTATCACGCGCTCAAACCAGCGATGTTGCCGGTGCTTTCTTATATGGGGCCGGCAATTGCAGCGATATTGACGGGCTCGGTCGTTGTTGAGGAAATATTCGGTATTCCCGGGCTTGGGCAGTTCTTTGTGCGTGGCGCGTTAAATCGCGATTACACCCTCGTGCTTGGGATTGTTATCTTTTATGCAACGCTGGTCGTCCTGCTGAACCTTATCGTGGACATCCTGTACAGCGTGATCGACCCGAGGATTCGGCGCCGATGAGTGCGATTCGCGGAGCCTGGCGTCGTGTGCGGCAAAACCGCGTCATCGCGATTAGTGGCGGCATCCTCATTGGCGTGGTGTTGGTCGCGGTCATTGGCCCATTGGTTAGTCCGCACGATTACTTGCAAACGGATTTCAGCAATATTCTGCATTCACCGTCGTTTACCGGAATGCACCTGTTTGGCACCGATGACCTTGGACGCGACTTGTTCGTGCGCACTTTGCTCGGCGTTCAAGTAACGATTATTGTCGCGCTTGTCGCCAGCACAGTCAGTCTTGTTTTCGGGGTTCTCTATGGAGCGGTGGCAGGCTTCGCCGGGGGTCGCGTTGACGCGGTCATGATGCGTTTCGTCGACACTCTGTACGCACTGCCATTCATCTTCTTCGTCATTCTGCTCATGGTTGCGTTTGAGCGAAACTTCTTTTTGATTTTCGTGGCAATCGGTGCGGTGAACTGGCTCGACATGGCGCGCATTGTGCGTGGGCAGACGTTGAGTCTGCGTGAGCGCGAGTTTGTACAGGCCGCACAGCTGACGGGCGTGTCGTTCACGCGAATCATTTTTCGCCACATTGCACCGAATGTGATTGGCGTGGTCGTGGTCTACCTTACGCTAACGATTCCGCAGGCGATTCTCGTCGAATCGTTCCTGAGTTTTCTCGGCCTCGGCATCCAGGAACCGCAGACATCGCTCGGCGCACTGGTCGACGCTGGCGTGAACCAGATGGAAGGTGCTTCGTGGATGCTGTTGATCCCAGCTGCCTTGTTGGCATTGATTCTGATGTGTTTCAATTTTATCGGTGATGCGCTTCGCGATGTCTTTGACTCGAGGCGTTCGCGGTGAGCCTTCTGACCGTCGACAACCTGAGTATTCACTACGGCAATGAAGTTGCCGTGAATGAACTTAGCTTCACGGTCGAAGACGGCGAATCGGTTGGGTTGGTTGGCCGATCGGGTTCGGGCAAAACGCAGGCAGCGCTCGCAATGCTTGGTCTATTGCCCGGCAGCGCTACGGTAACGGGCCGGATACTACTCGCAGGCGTCGATGTTGTGGGGGCGAACGATGGGGCGCTTGATGAACTGCGCGCGACACGTGCCGCAATGGTGTTTCAGGATCCGCTGCAGGCACTCAACCCGTTTGTCACGATTGGCGGTCAGCTACGCCGTATCCTGATCGCGCACATTATCGCGAGCGAGAATGAAGCCGACGTTCGTGTGGTCGAAATGCTACGGCGGGTCGGCCTTCCAGATCCGGAGCGGCTGTTTCACGCATATCCGCACACATTGTCGGGCGGCATGCGCCAACGAGTGATGATTGCGTCCGCGTTGATCGCAGAGCCCGAACTTCTGATTGCGGATGAGCCGACGACGGCGCTCGATGTAACCGTGCAGGCGCAAATACTCGAACTGCTCGACGATATCCGCGATAACACGGCGCTACTGTTGATAACGCATGACCTCGGTATCGTGGCCGGGCATTGCGAACGTATGGTCGTGCTGGAGAAGGGAAGGCTCGTCGAGGAAGGCCGTACAGCATCGGTTTTCTCGGGCGCGCAACACGCACACACACAGGTCCTGATCGACGCGGCGCCCCGGCTGGATCGGGGCGAGGTGTTGTCGCAGGTCGCAGGCAAAGAGGTGCTCGATATCAGGGATGCAACGGTAAGTTACGACGAACCCGGGCACGGGCAGCTCAAAGCTGTGCAAAGCTTGAGTGTCGCAGTGAAGCAAGGCGAGACCGTAGCGATCGTCGGCGAATCGGGCTCAGGCAAGTCAAGCCTGGTGCGCGCGGCTCTGGGTCTCGTGCCGCTGGCCGCTGGCCGTGTCGCGTTCTGCGGTAACGTACTCGGGAGCACTGTCCAGTCAAGGCCGGTGACGGTACGCCGTAATTTACAGCTGGTATTTCAGGACCCGGTTGGTTCGCTCAATCCGCAAATGAAGGTGCAGGCGATCGTCGCGGAGCAATTGCTGGTACATGGGCCCGGTCTTTCGTCTGAGGAGAGAGGCGATAAAGTCGTGGCGATGCTGAAAAAGGTCGGGCTTGACGACTCATATCTTGGCCGGTATCCACATGAACTTTCGGGCGGCCAGGCTCAACGTGTCGCGATTGCGCGCGCACTGATAGTCGAACCGAAAGTGTTGGTGTGCGACGAAGCTGTTGCGGCGCTCGACGGGTCGGTTCGCAAACAGATTCTCGAGGTGCTGTCGCAGGCGCAATCCGAAAGCGGGCTTTCGATACTCTTTATCGCTCACGATCTGGCGGTGGTGCGCTCGATTAGCCACCGCGTGCTCGTTATGTACATGGGAAGGCTGGTTGAACTTGCTGACAGCGCGTCATTGTTCACGCGTGCGCGGCACCCATACACAAAAGCGCTTCTGGAAGCGGTGCCAATTCCCGATCCCACGGCTGCCGGTGGCTATGCAACGCTCGCCGGCGAAGTGCCTTCGATCATGAATCCGCCATCGGGTTGCGCGTTTCATCCGCGCTGCCCGCATGCGAAAGACATCTGCAAAACGACACGGCCATCAGTGCGTGAGCTCGATGGCGTTACCGTTGCCTGTCACCGCGCCGAGGACATTTAGCGCCCATCCACCGGTTATTTCTTTCCCTCATGGCTCGCTGCGCTGCGCTTTACTTCGGTCAATAAACACCCGGCGAATGGGCGCCTACTGCAGCCAGCGAGCTGCGTTTTGCTTCGGTCGATAAACACCCCGTTCGCGAGCGCTGTTCAGATCCCGTGGGTGGGATCTTTGTGGTCGGAAATAAAGCGCAGCGCAGCGAGCCATTTCGACCACAAAGATGCCAGTCGCGGGGGTCGAACTACCAGTTTGTGGGTGTTTGCTACTGCATCCCCGGCATGGGGATAGGCATCGGTGCGCCATTGACTGTTAGAGCGCCCTGTTTGAAGGTTGCCTGCATCGTGTAGTACTCGCCCTTTTTCCGCAGAAAGCCCATCGCAATGACGGCGTGCATGTTGGAGTCTAATTCAGTCATCCGGTCCACAAAGTCTACCGGCAGGGTGATGTCTGCAGATGCGTCGAGCGAAAGCATTGCGGATGCCCAGGTGAAGCTGCGGGCATCAGATTCGGAGACGACAGCTTGTAAGCGCGACGTAATTTTCCCCATCGGCAATTCGAAATCGAGCTGATCGATATGCAATTCCAGGCCGGAGGCCAGTACATTCTGCAGATCGCGCTCGATATCTACGATCCCTGCATTGGAGTTTCGCTGTAATCGAGCCAGCGCAATGGCATCGACGTTTTCGAATCGTACGACGATCTCTACGGTTGCGGAACCGAGGTCTTGCATGGGGGCATTCTCGATACGGAAAGTTACGTCAGCGTCGAGCCGGTCATCATCGATTTCGGAGTCAGAGTCCATGAATATTGGACCAACTGTTGTCGTGTCGGCGGCGGTGATCGTCGCGAAGGACTTGACTGTTATCCTGGCCGGCCCAACGGTGAAACCGAACGGCGTTGTTGTGTGATCGACGGCCAGCTCCAGGGTGTCGACGATGACGGTTTGACCACCCGACGCTACGGCGAGCGAGCCAAGCTTGCCGTTGATGCCGATGTTTCCGCTGGCGGGATTGCTTGTGATCATAAAGTCGGCCTGGCCCCAGTCGAGACGAACACCGTCAGCGTCAATACCTCCGGGCTCGAGTACGAAATTCGACTTCAGTTCGCCAGTTAATCCGACGTTACTGAAAATGGTGCCTGGAAGATCGACAACTGAGCCGTCGGTAAGCTCGATGCTTAGCGTTGAAATCGCACTGCCGAGGCCGGGTATCAATGTACCGTGATCCCGGGCCATCGACGACACGGGAATAAGGCCGTGGTCGAGGCGTGTGTCGATGATCAACGCCGGCAGCGAATCCGCTCCTGCGGCGTCAACGGCGCCAAATAGCATGTTTCGCAGATCGCCTTCGCGCAACTCAATTCGATGTTGGCCCGCGGACGTAAACCAGCCGCGTTTGTAGCCGGTTGAGGTGACAACAACATCGTCGTTCTCGCTCACCGCCCAGTCCAGGCTGTCATCAACGCTTTTCTCGGCGAGGCGCCCAATGATTCCTGGCGAGATGAGCACCACCAACGCGAGGACGATTAACAGGGCGACAAAGCTTTTCTTCATCCAATGATGCTAGCACGCGATTCGCCACGAACGACGCGACGACGGTATAGAATTCACGGCCTGATGCAGATACCCATGCTTAGTAAGTCCAAAACAGCGATAGCCGTTGCGATGCTGGTCGTTGCTAGTGTGTTTCCTGTGCCGCGAGCTATGGCCGGGGGAGACGCAGCTCGTGGCGAGGCGCTCGGGCAAACTTGCCTCAGCTGTCACGGCATAGAGGGCTATCGCAATGCGGACCCGCCCTATCGGGTTCCCAAGCTCGGCGGGCAGAAGGCGAGCTACCTCAATGCGGCGCTGAGGGCATATCGCAACGGCACTCGGCAGGATCCGACAATGATCGCACTGGCAGCAAGTCTGACAGACCAGGAAATGGCGGATGTTGCCGCCTACCTCGTTAGTCTTGGCAATGATGCTGTGGACGCGGGCGGCTCGCTCGGCGGCGGCTCCAAGGAGGCGAGAAATTGTGGCGCGTGTCACGGGCCAAATGGCATTGGCCTGTCGCCAGGTTGGCCGACACTCGCGGGGCAACATGAGGACTATCTCGTGCATGCGCTAAATCAGTACCGTACCGGTGCGCGCCAGGATCCCGTCATGGTGTCGCTGGCCGCGTCTTTGTCCGACGAAACCATAGTATCGTTGGCGAAGTTCTATTCGAGCCTTGATGGGCTGCAGACGACGAAAGTAGAGTAAGCCCAATGCCCGATGTGCGCCCACATATTACGAGATTCGATCACGGCATCGCAGCGATCGACACCGAGTACGCACGTCCTTTGCAGGATGCCAGTCACTTGATCGTGGAAGGCGGACGCGGAGTGTTCGTCGATACCGGAATCAACAACAGCGTGCCGTTATTGATGGCCGCGTTGCAACAATGTGACCTGGACGCCGCTGATGTGGACGCGGTTTTCCTGACACATATCCACCTGGACCATGCTGGCGGCGCCGGACTCTTGCTGCAGCAATTGCCCAATGCGCGTTGTGTTGTGCACCCGCGGGGTGCACCGCACATGATCGATCCGACCCGACTGATCGCCGGCACCGAAGCGGTCTACGGTAAGCAACAGACGCAGAAGCTGTACGGCACTATCCGGCCCATTGATGCTGATCGCATCGATATCGCCGAGGACGGGCAATGCTTCGAGCTAAACGGCCGCGAACTACGAACGTTTTATACCGAAGGCCATGCGCGTCATCACTATTGTCTGAGTGATCCAACGTCGAAGGGCGTGTTCACGGGAGATAGTTTCGGCGTTTCGTATCGTGAGCTTGACACGGCCGCCGGTGAATTCATTTTCCCAACGACGACGCCCGTTCACTTTGATCCCGAAGAGGCACACAAGTCTGTCAACCGGATCATGTCGTATGAACCGGAGCAAGTGTATCTGACGCATTACAGCCGGGTCGGTGACCTCGACAGGCTCGCCGCTGACATGCACAAAGGCATCGATGCGTTTGTGGACATTGCGCTCGAATTGGCGAGCGCCGACGAGCGAACAGATGCGCTTCAGTCGGCTATCTTTGAGTACTTTGTTGAGGGATTGATAAAACATGGTTTCAAGGGAGATCGCGATACGATGTGGTCAATTTTGAATATTGATGTCAAGCTGAATACACAAGGCATCGAAGTGTGGTTGGAGAGAAATGGAAAAATTTAACGCGTACCGAATCAATGAAACCGATGGCAAGATTGTGGGGGGATTTGAAAAGCTGTCGATCGACGACCTAAGCGAAGGCAATGTCGTCGTCAAAGTCAGCCATTCGACAATCAATTACAAAGACGCGCTGGCGGCGACGGGCACCGGCAGGATTCTGCGGCGCTACCCATTGGTTGGCGGTATCGACCTTGCAGGAACGGTGGTGAGTTCTGAAGACGGCGGTCTTGAGCCCGGCGCGGAAGTGTTGGCCAATGGCTGCGGCTTGAGTGAGACGCGCGACGGTGGCTACGCGGAATACGCCCGGCTGGACAGCGCCAGCATCGTGCCAATACCCGAGGGCATGACGCCGCTTCAAGCTATGCAAATTGGCACGGCCGGTTATACGGCTGCGCTCGCGATACATCGCATGGAACAGAACGGACAGCTTCCTGAGAACGGACCGGTCGTGGTCACCGGCGCGACCGGTGGTGTTGGCAGCGTGGCGATCGATATGCTGGACGGGCGTGGCTACGAAGTTGTCGCCGTTACCGGCAAGGCCGATGAGGTGGACTACCTGAAAAGCATCGGTGCACGCAGTGTGGTGATTCGCGATGAGATGGATCTCGGCAAGCGACCGATGGAGAAAGGACAGTGGGCCGGCGCCATCGACAATCTGGGCGGCGATTACCTGACCTGGCTGACGCGCACGATGAATTACGGCGGCAATATCGCCAGCATTGGGCTGGCCGCGGGCCACCAACTCAACACAACGGTACTGCCGTTTATCCTCCGGGCTGTCTGTCTGCTGGGCATCAATTCGGTCGATACGCCGCGTGACCTGAGGCTCAAGGTCTGGTCGAGGATCGGCGACGATCTGAAGCCACGCCACCTGGATACGATCGGTCATCGGACCATCGCCTTCGATGAGCTGCCCGAGTATTTTCAGGCCTACATCGACGGCGCGGTGACCGGTCGCACGGTGGTCAAAATCGGATAGCCCGATACCAGGTGTTGGCCGGGGTGTTTATCGACCGAAGTAAAGCGCAGCACAGCGAGCCATGAGGGAGAGAAATAACCCGGCCGGCAGCTGGTGTGTAGCTTACCGAGCGCTCCATTTGGGAAACGACCCTCGCGTGGTTTAAAATCGCTGCCCCGTAATTTTAATGCGCATTAAAATTACCGATGAAACCACCTCGGAGGGTGTGACGTATGAGCGCAGGAGCACAATTTCGGGCGGCGCTTGAGGCAGAGCGGCCGCTGCAGATCGCCGGCACGATCAACGCGTATACGGCGTTACTGGCCGGGAAAGCCGGCTTCAAGGCGATCTACTTGTCGGGCGCGGGCGTCGCAAATGCTTCGTTTGGCATGCCCGATCTCGCGATGACAACGCTCAATGACGTCTGCGAGGACATTCGGCGCATAACGCATGCCAGCGACCTGCCGTTGCTGGTCGATGCCGATACGGGTTGGGGCAATGCGTTCATGATTGGTCGCACGACGGCCGAAATGAGCCGCGCTGGCGCCGCGGGCTGCCATCTTGAGGATCAGGTTTCGGCTAAGCGTTGCGGGCACCGGCCTGGCAAAGCACTTGTTGAGACAAGTGAAATGTGCGATCGAATAAAGGCCGCGATCGATGGTCGCGGTGATAATGACTTCGTCATCATGGCGCGTACGGATGCGCATGCCGTGGAAGGCCAGCAATCGGCGCTGGATAGAGCGGCTGCCTACGTTGACGCGGGCGCTGACATGATATTTGCCGAGGCGCTGATGACTCTCGATGAGTACAAGCAGTTTACGGGGGCTATCAAGGCACCTGTGCTCGCGAATCTGACCGAGTTTGGCAAGACACCGTTGTTCACGACGGCGGAACTCGCTGAAGTCGGTGTACAGATGGCGCTGTATCCATTGAGCGCGTTTCGCGCGATGTCGAAGGCGGCGTTACAGGTTTACGAAACAGTGCGCGCACAAGGCACGCAACAGGCGTCGCTAGCCGACATGCAAGAGCGTGCGGAACTGTACGACGTATTGGACTACCAGGCATACGAGGACAAGCTCGATGAGTTGTTTTCGGCTGAGGGCCTGGAGACGGGTAAAAAATAAGGCGAAAGTTATGGCAAGCGATAAAAAAACAGGCGGGCTCGCCGGAGTTACCGCGGGCCAGACAGCACTTTGCACGGTTGGCCAGGAAGGCTCGGGCCTGACATACCGCGGCTACGACATTGGCGATCTCGTCGACAATGCGAGTTTCGAGGAAGTGGCCTACTTGTTGTTGCACGGAAAGCTGCCGACACAAAGGGAGCTCGACGCATACATCGCCAGGATCAAGGCAAATCGTGGGTTGCCCGACAAGCTGAAAGCGGTGCTCGAACTGGTGCCGGCGGACGCGCATCCGATGGACGTGTTGCGCACGGGCGTATCCTTTCTTGGCAACATCGAGCCAGAGGGTGATTTCGCAAATCAATCCAATGTTGCGGACAGGTTGTTGGCCTGTTTGCCCTCGATGATGATCTATTGGCATCGCTTCCACACAGACGGCGTGCGCATCGATACGAACACGGACGATGACAGCGTTGCCGGCCACTTCCTGCATTTGCTACACGACACAACGCCACCGGAATTACATCGCAAGGCGCTGGATACAACGCTGATCCTGTATGCCGAACATGAATTTAATGCATCGACATTCGCTGGCCGCGTTATTACGGGCACGCTGTCAGATATGCACTCGGCGGTCAGCGGCGCCATCGGCGCGTTACGAGGACCGCTGCACGGCGGAGCAAACGAGGCAGCGATGGCGCTCATTTCGAAATTCGACACGCCGGAGGCGGCGACCGCGGGTGTTCACGAGATGCTCGCGAACAAAGACTTGATCATGGGTTTTGGCCACCGTGTCTACACAACGTCGGACCCGCGCAACGCAGTTAACAAGAGACTATCGAAAGCGCTGGCTGACGATGTCGGCAACACCACCTTGTATCCGATATCCGAGGCGGTTGAGAAGGTCATGTGGGACGAGAAGAAACTGTTTGCCAATGCCGATTTCTTCGCGGCCAGTGTGTACCACTTTATGGGAGTCCCAACGTATCTGTTTACGCCCATTTTTGTCTGTTCACGGATTACCGGGTGGGCTGCCCACATAATGGAACAACGCGCGGACAACAAACTGATCCGCCCGGCAGCCGATTACATTGGTCCGGGTTTGCAGCCCTGGGTCGCAATCGAGGATCGCGAAGAAAAACATGTCTGACATTGATATTCGCTCGGCGAAGCGTTCCGGCTGGGACAAAGAACTTACCGACATTGCCGATTATGTGTGTAACACGGAAATTGACAGTGAGGTGGCATTCGAAACCGCGCACTACTGCCTGATGGATACACTCGCATGCGGGTTTCAGGCGTTGGATTACCCGGCTTGCACCAAGTTGCTGGGGCCGATAGTGCCGGGTGCTACTTTGTCCGGTGGAGCGCGCGTCCCGGGTACGTCCTATGAACTCGAACCCGTCATGGCCGCGTTCAACATCGGCGCGATGAATCGCTGGCTGGACTTCAACGATACCTGGCTCGCCGCTGAATGGGGGCATCCGTCGGATAATCTCGGCGGCATACTTGCTGTTGCCGATTATCTAAGCCGACAGAATCGTGCTGCAGGCAAGGCCGCTCTAAAGATGGGGGCCGTCCTGACCGCGATGATCAAGGCGCACGAGATCCAGGGCGTGCTCGCACTCGAGAACAGCTATAACCGCGTTGGCCTCGATCATGTGCTTCTCGTTCGGGTTGCATCGGCAGCCGTCGTCACGAAAATGTTGGGCGGCGATCGCGATCAGGTATTAAACGCGTTATCGCATGCGTGGATCGACGGTGGCGCACTGCGCACCTATCGTCATGCACCGAATACCGGCTCGCGCAAGAGTTGGGCGGCCGGCGATGCTACCAGTCGTGCGGTGCGCCTGGCGCTGATCGCGATGACGGGCGAGATGGGCTACCCATCCGCGCTGACAGCCAAAACCTGGGGCTATTACGATGTGCTCTTCAAGGGCCGGCCTTTCGAATTCCAGCGCAGCTATGGCAGCTACGTCATGGAAAATGTGCTGTTCAAGATTTCCTACCCGGCCGAGTTCCACTCGCAGACCTGCGTTGAGGCGAGCATGACATTGCACGGCGAGGTGAAAGATCGAATTGAAGACATCGAGAAGGTCGTCATCGAGACGCAGGAAGCTGCCGTACGCATCATTGACAAGACGGGCCCGCTCGATAATCCGGCCGATCGTGATCATTGCATTCAGTACATGTCCGCCGTGCCATTGGTTTTTGGTCGTCTGAGCGCGGCAGACTACGAAGATGATGTCGCGAATGATCCGCGGATCGACGTATTGCGTGACAAAATGGAAGTTCGAGAGAACGAGCAGTTCACGAAGGACTACTTTGATCCCGACAAGCGCTACATCGGCAACGCCGTGCAAGTGTTTTTCAAGGACGGCACGAGCACCGATCGCATCGAAGTGCCGGTTCCGATTGGCCATCGAGAACGACGGGAAGAAGGTATTCCCGCGCTCAAACAGAAGTTTGTCGAAAGCGTGTCGCCGAAGCTGGCGGATCGCCAGTGGGCCCAGCTAAAAGAACTTTGTGCTGACCACAAAAAACTGGCTGCGACCGCAGTAGATGATTTCATGGCATTGCTGGTGGCGTGACTGCCGGCGACGGCATGACAAAGAGAATCCAACAAGCAATCGATCGACTCGGCCAGGACTTTCCCGAGGGTGCGGCCCAGCGCTTTTCGACGCTACTCGACGAGCTCAGCCGCTGGAACAAGCGAGTCAATCTGACCGCTATTCGAGATCCCGACGAGATGATCACAGGCCACTTGCTCGACAGCCTGGCCGCGCGGCGACTGTTACACGGGACTCGAATCCTCGACGTGGGCACGGGTGCGGGATTTCCTGGATTGCCGCTAGCGATTAGCGAACCAGGGCGAACATTTGAGCTCGTTGACGGCAACAATAAGAAAATCATGTTCGTGCAGCACATCGCGACGTTGCTAGGGCTGGACAATGTAAAGACCGTTAAGGCCCGCACGGAGGACTATGCACCCGATGCTCGCTTTGATACGGTGATCGCTCGAGCGGTCGGTTCGCTGACCCGGCTCGTGGAAATTGCCGGTCACCACGTAGGAGAGGACGGGGTGTTTGTGGCGCTCAAAGGGCGGTATCCGGCGGAAGAATTAAAAGAACTGCCAAAAAGGTGGGAATACGTTGTTGAAGAGCTTGATGTGCCGGAACACGAACAGGGGTCGCGGCATGCTGTCACTATGCGGCCCAGGTAGAAAATGACGCGCATTATTGCTGTTGCAAATCAAAAAGGCGGAGTCGGAAAGACAACGACGGCCGTCAACCTGGCTGCCTCGCTTGCGGCTACGCAGCGGCGCGTTCTGTTGGTCGACATGGATCCACAGGGCAATGCGACGATGGGTTGCGGCATCAACAAGATGGAGATTGACACCACGGCCTGCAATGTTTTGCTGGGAGAGGCAACGGCTGCGGACACGATCATGTCTGCGCCCGAAGCGGGATTTGCGGTGCTCCCGGGCAATGAAAACCTGACCCTCGCCGAGGTGAATTTGCTGCAGGAAATCGGTCGTGAGATGAAGCTGAGAAAGGCGCTTGCACCGGTCGTGGGCCTGTACGACTTCATATTGATCGACTGCCCGCCTTCGATAAATATGCTGACGATAAACGCGCTAACTGCAGCAGATGGTGTGCTGATACCGATGCAGTGCGAGTACTACGCGCTCGAAGGGCTTAGCGCGCTGCTCGATACGATCGAGCAGGTTCGTGACTCGGTAAACCCGGATCTCGAGGTGTACGGCATCTTGCGAACGATGTTCGACCCGCGCAACAATCTTTCTAATGAAGTGTCATCACAGCTGATCAAGCATTTTGATCGGAGCGTATTTCGCACGATTATTCCGCGAAATATTCGCCTCGCGGAGGCACCAAGTTTCGGTAAACCTGCACTGCTGCATGATCGATCGTCGCGCGGTGCCATATCCTACCTCGCACTTGCAGGGGAAATCCTGCGTCGCGAAGATGCCCGGCATGAACACCTAAGGGCCGGCTAATAGAAATGACCGCAAGAAAAAAGAGACTGGGCCGCGGCCTCGACGCATTACTCAGCAAGCCTGTTGCGGAGACGGCGGCTGTCGCCGGTGTTCAATCGAGTGAGGGATTGCGGCAAATACCCGTGGACCTGTTGCGCCGCGGCCAGTATCAACCGCGCGTCGATATTCGGCAGGACACGCTTGAGGACCTGGCAGAGTCGATTCGTGCCCAGGGTGTTGTGCAGCCCATTATTGCGCGGCCGGTCGGCAAGAACGGCGACGTACAGCGCTATGAAATCGTTGCCGGCGAACGCCGGTGGCGTGCGGCACAGATGGCGGGTCTTGAAGCCGTCCCGGCGATCGTCCGCGATGTGCCAGATGAGGCGGCCATCGCAATGGCGCTTATCGAAAACATTCAGCGCGAGGACCTCAATCCACTCGAGGAGTCGAGGGCGCTCGACCGGCTTATTCGTGAATTCGATCTGACCCATGCCGAAGCAGCAAAAGCGGTTGGCCGGTCCAGAGCGGCTGTCAGCAATTTACTGCGGCTGCAGGAGCTGTCCGATAAAGTGAAGTCGATGCTTGAAGCGCGGCAGCTCGAGATGGGGCATGCCCGGGCATTGTTATCGATCAGCAACGCTGTGCAGCAGCATGACGCGGCGCGGCAGGTTGTTAAGCAAGGCCTGTCGGTCCGCGAAACGGAAACCCTGGTTCGACGAATGCTGGATAACTCGGGCAAGAAAAAGCCCGTGAAAGCGGTGAGTTCGGGCGATGCCGATATTCGTCGCCTGGAGATCGAAATTTCCGACAAGCTCGGCGCCAAGGTGCGTATTGATCACACGAAAAAGGGCTCCGGCAAGCTTGTGATCGGTTACCACAATCTAGACGAGCTAGACGGCATCCTCAAACACATCAAGTAACCTCCAGAAAACGCGATAAACCCCGGTAAAAACAAGGCAAAACAGCATTTTCCGGGCGGCAAATCTGTTGCCTTGCCCTGAGGCGGACACTATAATGCGCGAGCTGTTTACAGGCCCGCCTGGAATCACCAAAAAACACGCGCCACAAACCGCCGGTTAGCCCGTTGGACGTGGCGTTTTTAGTGCCGGAGACAAGCGAAAATGCTCAAGGTGCTAATGGGACAAATCGGGGTTGGGGTGGTCTTGGCCACAGTACTTTGGGGAGTTTATGGAAACGTCGCCGGATACTCAGCACTGCTTGGCAGTCTGACCTGCGTGATTCCCAACGGCTTCCTGGCACTGCGGTTGGCAGTACCACGCCGGGATCCAGGGGCTCGTTCCCTGGTTCGGGCAGCATATATCGGTGAACTCGGAAAACTGGCGTTGACCGTGTTGATATTCAGCACCGTCTTTGCCCTGGTGCAGCCGCTTGCGGTTGCCGCCTTGTTTGCAGGGTTTATCGCGGCGCAGCTCGTGACCTTCGCCGGTCTCCTGACGCGTCACGACCAAGCTACGGATGAGACTACGAGAAATTTAAATGGCGAGTGAAGGCGGACACGGCCCGCAAACCTCCGGCGAGTACATTCAGCACCATTTGCAAAATCTGCAAGTCTGCAAAGACGAAGCAGGCGAGTGGGTGTGGAATCACTGTGCCGGAAATCCAATGGCGATCAATGTCGATTCGATGTTTTGGTCTGTATTTCTTGGTCTGGTATTCGTGATCTTGTTTCACGGCGTGGCCAGAAAGACGTCAGCGGACAAGCCAGGGCGGTTTCAGGCATTGGTGGAAATCATTGTCGATTTTGTCGATGGGTCCGTTAAGGACACATTTCACGGAAAGAGCCGGCTTATAGCGCCGCTTGGCCTGACAATTTTCGTCTGGGTGTTCCTGATGAACCTGATGGACCTCGTGCCCGTCGACTGGATTCCAATGGCTGCCGGCGCCGTCGGCATTCCCTATATGAAAGTCGTGCCGACGACCGACGTCAATGTCACGTTCGGCATGTCGATCGCGGTGTTCTTTCTCATCATTTTTTACACGATCAAAAACAAAGGCGTCCTCGGCTTTATTGCCGAGCTGACGTTGCATCCGATCGCACCACCGACTAAAGGTCTCGGGCTGATCGCAGCGCCGTTCATCATCGCGTTCAACTTCATCCTTGAAAGCGTCGCGCTGATCGCGAAGCCTGTCAGCTTGAGCCTGAGACTCTTCGGTAACATGTTTGCCGGCGAATTGATATTTATCCTGATTGCGTTACTCGGCATATACCAGCTGCCATTGCACTTTGGCTGGGCCATATTTCACATTCTTATTGTGACGCTGCAGGCCTTTATTTTCATGATGTTGACCATAGTATATTTAAGCCTGGCATCGGAATCGCATTAGCATTTATCACTTGAAATTCAATCACTTGGACATGGTCCTGGTTAGGAGAAACTGATGGAAACTGTTATTGGCTTCACGGCGATTGCCGTCGCACTTTTGATCGGCCTCGGCGCCCTTGGCGTCGGTATTGGCATGGGTCTTTTGGGCGGCCGCTTTCTGGAGGGCGCTGCACGACAGCCGGAATTGGCGCCGATGCTCCAGACGAAGATGTTTATCGTCGTCGCCCTGCTCGATGCCGTAGCAATGATCGGTGTTGGTATTGCTTTGTTCTTCGCATTTGCCAATCCGTTCATTGGTCAGCTGCAAGCAGCGACCGCCGCAGCAGGCGGCTAGGAATGTCATTCGCATTGTAGGGGCGCGAAAGCGTCGTAGGAGCGCTTATTATCCCCCTTGAGGGGACCTTGGAGCGGGACAGCAGCGTTAGGAGAACCACGTGGATATTAATATGACCCTCATCGGCCAGTCGATCGCAATGATCGTATTTGTCTGGTTTTGTATGAAGTTCATCTGGCCTCCGTTGCTTGAGGCGATTGAGGACCGTCAGCAAAAGATTGCTGACGGTCTGGCGGCCGCCGACAAAGGGCAGGAACGGCTTGAAGAAGCCACCGCCGAAGCCAAAGGCATTGTCGACGATGCACGCAAGCAGGCGACGAGCATCCTGGACCAGGCGCACTCCTTCGCCAATGAAATTGTCAGCGAAGGCAAAGCCGATGGTGCCAAGGAGCGCGATCGCCAACTCGTTGCAGCCAAAGCTGAGATTGAACAGGAATCTAATCGTGCTCGCGAAGAGCTACGCGGCGAGGTCTCTGCAATTGCTATTGCGAGCGCCGAAAAAATTCTTGAGCGTGAGATTGACAGCAAACAGCACAAGGACATCCTCGGCAAGCTGGCGGCAGAGCTTTAGGCGGATCGCAACATATGGCTGATAACAACACGATCGCCCGCCCATACGCACAAGCTGTATTTGAGCTTGCCCAAGAGGCTGATGATCTTACAGCGTGGTCGAATTCACTCGATATCGCGAGATCGATGCTGGCGGATGGCCAGGTGGTCGCGTATCTCGCTGATCCGGCATTCAGCAACGAGCAGCGGCTTGAGTTCCTGACGGGTTTGTTTGCGAAAGCGAAAGCCGCCAAGGTTTCGGGCAAAGACAAGCAGGGCACGAACTTCCTGAAATTGTTGTTGGAAAATGGACGCATCGGCGTTCTGCCTGAGATCG
>Ga0255048_10000467_pt1 | contig 31642 bp, 56 predicted proteins | sample JV7_2_2_MG_FD_183619 | JGI IMG/M metagenome (GOLD analysis project Ga0255048, IMG submission 183619) | Seawater microbial communities from Jervis Inlet, British Columbia, Canada - JV7_2_2 | ecosystem: Environmental > Aquatic > Marine > Inlet | place: Canada: British Columbia | collected 2016-10-06
CATCTGAAGGACGTTACCAAAGCCTCGACCCAGGGCGCTACCTGCTGCCTGCCAGCCTGAGCGGGTGTCTTCGTCGCCTAAAGCTAGGCGCTTGTTCTCCTCGATGAGTTGTTCCCATTCTTCTTGGAATCGGCCTCCGGGGAGGGAAGGGGTTGACGGCTCTTGCACCGCCCAGGGGTCATCAATCGTGGGTGTCGTGGACTCCGTAGGGAATGGCGTAGATGACCAGGGGTCATTTAGATTGGGCAAGACTTTCCCTGATGAGTCGAAGCATACTTCGCTTCATCTCCTTAGGCATGTTTCCCCACGCCTCAGGAGACCAGTTATCTTGAATATAAGACGCCTCTTCAGGAGTTAACTCAGTATCTTCCGGCTTATCTCTACCTTGACGAGTCGGGGCAAGATCCTCACCGAGTCCAGCCTCGTTCTTAACAACGGAAGATCTCTGTTTAGCTGCGGACATCTTTGCTATCTCCGCCTCTACCTCTAACTTCATTCTCCCCTTGGTCTCTATGTACGCTTCCACCCACCCATCCTTCGTCCCCTTGTACGAGAGCATCGCCTCTTCCGTCTTCGCTTTGACACGAGCATCAATGGCGTTCTTCTCTCTGAGACCTTCAGCTACGGTGGGTTGACGGATTCCCTTCTTAGGAAGAGATCCCTCGTATCGAGTCTTCCCAGTCTTCTTGTCGATTCCCCTGAAGCCTCCCTCGAAAGTAAAGATTCTTGGATCGTCTACTTCGTCCGGTCGATTAATCGCTTCCAGTTGAGTCTCCAGCTTGAGAAGTTCCTTTCGTCGGCCTTCCACTCCTTCACCCGGAGCCGCTACGCTTAACGTATCAATCCTCTGTTGCCAGCCTGTCTTTTCTTCCGGGCTCAATCTCTCATTATTGTCTACGCTGTGTCGAACCGTATCTGCAATGGACTGAAGGGATTCCATACCACGACTCGTAGCCTCTCTAAAAGCCTCCGCTCTTTCTTCGGATGCAGCACGCTCCTCTTCCTGGAGTACCCGGTTCCGATCCTTATTAATCAGCCCGATCTTGTCAAACAACTCCTGCCGGTTCATGGCACGTTCGCGTTCACCCTCGTACTGTTTCTGCTGGAAGTCGTCCTTCCTCTCGGCAGACCAGTCATTCAAGCCGGACGCAAGGGCAGAACCCGCGTTAACTCTAGGGTCTAACGCCGCCTGTGACATCTGACCGAGTGCTCTACCCAGTCCCCCTAGTTGCCCCCTTGCGTACCAGGGCTCTTGCTCTACGGGCTGCTGCTGGTTAAGGAGTTGATCGTACATATCCTGATAGAGGTACGGGTTTTGATTCATTGGTCCGCCCATATTCTTAGTACCCCCACGTATTGTTCACAGAGACTCCGCCCCATCCGGAGTTACCCGCTCCGCCAGCCATCGTTCCGGCGCCAGCTCCTACTCCACCACCTCCGCCTCCACCGCCGAATCCACTCGGCATGCCAGAGTCGTAGGCGCCTATCCCTGCGGATAATCCTGCTCCGAGAGCTGCCCCCCAGTTCATGCTGGGCTGAGGAACGTACTGAGGAGCCCCTGTCCCCGACTGAGAGTGAGGCGCTATGTTCGAGATCATGCCAAGCCTACGGAGGTAGTTGTCTAGGTTCCTATCTGCCGTGTTCTCGTTCCAGAGGCGACGTTGGAAGTTGGTTCCCGCTGTTGCAGCTCGTCTGGAGTTATCAGACTGAAGGGCTCCTAGTGCCATCTGATAATAAGGAACATCCTGACCCGAAGAGGCGAACGCAGGCCACATGCCGAGGCCGCCCATCATTTCACCGGTAACTTGATTCGCTGATTGCTGTCCAAGTCCTAACCCGAACTGATTGAGGTCGCTAACCGAGTTGATCATCCCCGCGTTCTGTCCTCGTCTTGCGAGAGCATCTTGCATCACGGCGATATCTCTACCCCTAGCGTCCGCTATGTCAGCCCCGTACCTGGCAGCGGAGGCCCCTTGACCTGCTGCCGCTATCTGAGCTGCGTTCTGAGCTGCGGCGATGTCTCGTTGATTCACCATGCCGAGGGTGTTGCCACTCATGTTGAGGTGCTGACCGTACATGCCACCCTGTAATCCCGTTAGTCCGGAAGCGAGGGCCTCTGCTTGTTCTTCCGCGGAACGGGCTCTGGCGAGAGCGTACTCGGACCCAGAGGACTGCCCCACACGAGACCGGTTAAGGTCCCCAAGAGCAAGTTGGCCCTGTTCCATTGTCCGTCTCTCGATATCAGCGGCTCCCGCCAGGTACTGTTCGTTCTGCAAGATGTTCAGGAACTCGGGATCGAGGAAGCGTCTTGCGTTCTGTCCGAAGAGTCCTCCACCTGACGCGTCTCCTATGGATCCACCGCCTCCACCTCCACCACTCATGCTGTACCCGCCGCCGGATCCGCGGAAGCTACCAGCTCCGGCACCGGGACCACTAGCCCCGTAACCACTGGCCCAGCCATTCGCTCCGGGCTGCGGAGAGTAAGGGCCGAACTCGTTGCCCAGGTTCCCGTTGATGAACTGCATCATTAGGCTCTGAGGGCCTTCGAGGTTCGCTCCAGACGTGCGATCATACATCGCCTGTTGCATGGGGTTGATTCCACCCTGAGCGACGTTAGCAAGCATCCCTTGGCCTTGTAGCATCCACGGGTCTGGGCCTGCGTTGGCGCCGAGCTGCATCATTAGTTGCTCGAAGTCGGGTTGACCACCTCCACCGCCACCGCCTCCTCCGCCACCACCTCCACCGCCAGTGGGAGCGTCTCCGTATCGACCTCCTTGACTGGGAGAATTGGCAGGGGTTGGCATCGCCAGTCCACCAAGTCTTGCAAAGGGATCTAGGCTGTTCGCGTTTGTACCCCCTATGCCTTGCCCCATCTGAGAGAAGTACTGTCCCATCGTTGGGTTGTAGCCAAACGGGGCAACGTATTGGTTATTCTGAGCGTTGAATAGATTCTGGATCTCATTGAGGCCCGTGGTCATGGGACCAGTGAGGCTTCTCCAGGGCTCGTAAGTCGACCCGCTCGTTCTATTCGCCGGGTCCTGCTGCCACCGTTGGGCGTTCTCCGCCTGTTGCATCGCCTGCTGCTGCTGATCGTAGGACATGTAGGCTGCGGCCAGCCCTGCTACCCAAGCCATTGTTAAGCTACCCTCTCTTTTTTCGCTACGGGTTCCGCTAGATGCACGTACTCAACATGCCTCGGCTCCCATCCTCGCGCCTGTAAAATTTTCGCAACGTTAGGCTGCACGGTGAGCCCTCTGACTTCGACGGTCATTCCCGCATCGCTCCATGCGTCCTCTAGTACGTTTAGCGATTGATCAAGGAGGCTTACTCCTTCGGGGATATCACCTGTCTTCGCCATCGCTACGAAGGTAGCCTGGAAGTGGGGGCCATGATCGATCATCTCAAGAACAAAACCCCCGACCTCTGCCCCGTCCCAATCACAGCGAAACGGGAGGAGACAAGGAGAAGAGAGCCCCGCCTTAATGACCGGTAGGCAAAGGCCGGGAGCGTGTTCAGCAGTTATTTCTAACCACCTTTCTATTTTCTTTTGGCTATCGGCTACGTGGTAGTTTAGTTTGTGGATCGAAAGCATAATTACCCCAGGATCAGATATCGAAAGTCAGAGTCGGCGACGTTACTGTCGTGCTCCACGGTAAAGGATCCGACGTGAAGGGACCCGACGGTCTGAGTGTCCGTCCTTCCGGTCACGTAGCTTGCTGGATCAATAAAAACGTACTGGAGTCGAGCTGCGGATACGGCGTCTAGCGGCTGAAGAGCGATGCAGGAGGTTTTACTCAGCCTGGAATCGAACACGGCAGTCTTCCCCGTACTGTTCGCTATCGTGAATTCTCCCCCTACGTTCAACTTGCCGCGAAGGAACTGAACTAGATGACGGTGAATCTGAGCCGCAAACTCAATAAACTTATTCCATGTCGCGACCTGAGTAGCAGGCTTAGGGATAGGGTATTCAGTGAAGGTGCTCATCTGTATTCGCCTTCCCCTGACACATCGACATCAATGCCATGAATTACGTTCCATACAGAGTGAGCGGTAGCCTCCGCATAATGCACCTCGATCTCAATATAGGGAGCTACCAGAGGGAACCCATCGATGGCCCATCCTTCCTGGTTCTCTCCCGTCACCGCATTCACCACGTGGACTGCCGCGTTTTGGTCAGGAGTTAAGTAGCCCCTGACCGTTATCGTAGTGGCCCCAGTCCCCACTACTCGAACACGATGGACTTCAGTTTGTCCCGGAAAGAGAGAAAATCTACCCGTAAGGAATGAGGCCGCCCTCGCGGTAGGAGACAGCGCCACGGCATGAACTCGATCAAGTTCTACGTAGGCTATATCATCTCCATCGTACCTGGACCGGTAAGGGAGAATGTCATCCTCGTAGGAGACTAGAGGCCCATACCTCGAAAGGTCGTCCACATACTGGAGTCCCCACCTGTCAAGATCTTTGTCGTATTGGAGAATGATCGCATCGTCACTAGGGGCTGAGTCCACAGTACTAGCGTCAGTCGGTTGCCCGTACCGCCATGACACGATGGAGCTGTTCACCCCTCCGGCCCCCCAGATCCGATAGTCCGGGATCCGGTACCAACCAAGATTGGTCGTCGTGATCGATATCCCACCAGTCAAGGGCGTGGTAAGGAAATCAGCAGCAGACCCAGCGTAGAGGAGTTCCTGATTGAGGCCCGTGTCAATAGGAACCACAGTCTCCCCATTGATGACCTGCTTGAAGCCACCACGAGAGAAGTAGAAGACATCCACCCCGCTCTTAACGATAGACTCAGGGGCTACGCATCCATCCCCTATGCTTCCAATCTCGTGAACATCCCACAGAGGGACACCACCCGTGTGCTGGCAGCGGTAGACACGGAGGTCGGTGAAGATTAGGAAGTAGTCCTCGAACCCCTCCAATCCCATGATTTCACCGGCATCAGCCTTGAGGTCAAGCCAACCAGCTAGAGTAGTCTCGGAAGGGTCGAAGTCTGAGGCATCGTCTCTCGCACTCCAAAAGAACCGGTTAGGCTCTCCGGAGGCTCCACCAAGGATTAAGTGTTGCCCAGATGTAGTACAGAACCTTGCGTGAGGGTTATAGGTACTAGTGACTAGATCCTCAAACGTCACCGCTACAGTAGAGTGATCGTAAAATTGGACCGTATTCACTCCATTGCAGGCGATGATGTTGTTCCCGAACCTACAGAAATCCCAGGCATTATCAGACGAGGAGTAGGCTCCCCCTACTAGCCGATCTACATCTCCCTGGGGTGTATCAATTGCGAGACGACTAAGAATCGCATCCGGAGCCCCCGCAACCCCATCTCCAGCCGCGATGTAGATAGCCCTAACGAAGTCCCCAGAAGAGTCCAGTTCTCGGCAAGAGAAGCGTCCTCGGTAATCCACCGTTGTCCCATCAACAGATCCTAGGTCGGTCTGAGCGGTGAGGTTATACGCAGGACCCCAACCGTTAGGGCGAGGGTGAGCATTCACCACCAGGCGAAGGCCCATAGTATTGATCGAGGTATCCGGTCGCCAGTCCTCGAAGGGGATGTATTGAATTGGGCTCATACCTAGAAACCCCAGTTATATAGGCGTCCACGACCCCAACTGTGCCGTCGTCCACGTCCACCATAGCCCGGTAGTTGTGTAGGCGAGATCTCTTTGATTCCTTGTAGGGCCTGGGTCTTGGTTACGAGCCTGGTCTCTTCCTCGAGGTATCTCTGGAGGTGAGCCTGGGCCTTTTCGGGCGCTCGACTGTAGGTCTGATGGTAAAGGTAGCAGGCATACTCGTAGACGAGTCGGTAGGCGTTCTTCGTATCGAACCATTCACTCGTGTAGGCATCGGTCATCTCCGTCCCCGTAGCGAGGTCTGTCTCAAAGGGGACGAACCATTTCCACACCGAACTCACGTATGCCTGAGTGGGTCTACCAGGCCCACCGACGAAGTCCACTTGAAAGAAGTAATCAGTGACGTCTGACGCCTGCGGGATCGGCCACACATGCAGCTGGTTCGATACCCAGGCGTAAACCCTAGGCGTTCCCTCGGTACTGAGAGTAGAGGTCTCCGCGAGGTTAGCCCAGAGATCGATCGGGTCAATTGGCGCCAGCTCCCAGGAGTGCTCGTCGTCCGACTTGTCAAATAGATGAACGGCGTTGATCTTCGAGACATCCGAATTCGCTACGTCAGTCCCGATCAGAATGTCATACTGAAACTGGCCTTCCACAACGTCAATCTCGTCCACCCGTCGTTGAAAGTGGAGGTCCAGCTGGTCACAATGGCGAATAGCGTCAACGATAGCGTTCTTAATCTTCGCTACTTCTTCGGTGGAATCTCCACGCGATAACGATTGTCTCACCGCTGCAACCAGCGTACCCCAGTTACTCATTTATGCCGGACTCCAAGGATTCCGTCCACCAGCACGAGCCGAGACGGTGATCGCGTGTTTGATCTGGCACAACTGGCCAGTCGCAACGGCCGTCGCTACCCGGAACTGAATGTAAGCGGTCTCGCTCGAAGTAACGACAGAAGCACCCGCAAAGGTGTCGGTCTCTCGAACCACTTCAGTAGCCCCGAGATTGGCGGTCGTGTAGGAGAGGAGGGTTGTGGTTGTACCACCGTCCACCAACTCCAGCACCGCGGTACCCGTGGGCGTAGCGTGAGCGTCCAGCTCTTCACTTACGGTCCAAGCCTTCACTACAACGACACCCTTAGCAAGGCGCCAGAGTTTGACTACATCGTCTTCGACATAGATCCGGTCGGTAGTAATATCGCTCAGGCTCTCGCCTGCACCTTGGGAGAACCAAGGACCACGGAAATACGAATCTTCTTTATAGGTAGAAGCCATGTTTTATATCCTCCTTTCTCTTAGCTTAGGTTAGGTTGGGCGTAATCGAGGGCAGTAAGACCAGACACCACAGGAGCGTAAGAAGAGACCACGATCTTGCCGTAGGATCTCTTAACGCTGGTTCCGTCGTTCCAGTCGAAGCGAGGGGCGATGGTACCGGAGACGAGCTTCGCGTAAACACGATGTTTATCGCCAGCATCCCAAGCGTTTGCGGTCCACTTGAGGTGATCACCCTTCGGGTTCATGCGGCCTACTGCTGTTACACAGGCACCGGCCCCGAAGAACACTCCACGTCTGACAGTATCGATAGCGACACTAGTCGAGGAGTTCATCCCGCGAGGAAGGAAGTTGTTCTCGAACAGAACCACGTTACCCCATTTGCCGAGAGCGTTAGTGAAGAACGGGTGGCCGGTAGCCTGTCCGCCCTGCAAGGCATTCGTCATGGTGGAGTACCAGTCGGTGTCACTCTGACGCAAGCGCCGGAGTTGGGCCGGATGGAGTTCTAAGCCGTAATACTCAGCATCACCCACTCTAAAGGGAGCGATGGGAAGAGGTAGACTTCGAGCGATCTCTTTCAAGTCATCGATGTGACCGATGTCAAGGAAGTCCACACTGGTAATCGTCTCGTCCGAGGGAGTACCAAGGACAGATGCCGTAGCATCACAGCGATACGCGTGTTGATCGTCTGGAGTGTAGGGAGTGTTGTTGTCGGTGTAGCGCAAGTCAGTCTGACGGGTGTTCCCCGTCATGTGATTCGCACGAGATGCACAGCGGCGCTCTTTGATGAGTCCGGACATGTTGGCCCGGAGTTCCTTCAAAGCGTCGAAGCTGACCCGTTGATCAACGATATCGGTGTCATCGAAACGACCACCAATTCTCCAAAGATCAAGGATCACATCGTCAGTAGCTGTGTAGATCTCGCCTTCGTTACCCTCGATAATCTCATTACCGAGAGCACCAGCGTTTTCACCCATCTTCTGTAGCCAAGTAAGGCGGATTCGGTCTCCGATACCCTTCTTAGCCTCGTCTATGTACACATAAGCATTGGACTTATGGCTCTTACCACTGAGTCCATATACTGGGTTTGTTGCGGGATCACTTTGATAGTAGTCCTGCCACAAGGATTTCGCCCAGAGTTTTTGAGTCTCGGGGGCGTTTACATCATAATACCTAGCCAATTGTTCAGCCTCCTATTAGTTGTTATTTTTCATCCCAACTGAGACTGTTCCCGTCCCCTGTTGAAGGGCGTATGGTGGCTCCTTATGAGCCTGTCATCTTGGCTAGGCGTCTTCCGGCCTCATGACGGTAATCGATACATATCACAATTCAAAGTCTATGTCAACCCGCTCCTTGAATCTGGAGGAGCTTTTCTAGTCCGATATTGGGGTCTTTCTCCCATTTAGTAAACTGATCATGAGACGCCCCGTTGACCTGCTCTCTCGACGGAAGGACCCCTGTGGGTGTCTTCGGATTTGGGACCGCATTCATGCTCATGTTAGGGCGAGGGGTCAGGTGGGCGGACGTAGAGACCGGGGCGGGGGGTGCTTGCGCCGGGATAGGTTGACTCCCTGCCACGTAGCCCATCTTCTCGGCCTGAGTCAGAATCGCATGGGGAAGACTAGTTCCGGCTTGGTAGTATGCAAAACCCATATCCGCCTGAACCCTGGCTACCTCCTGGTCAGCCTCCGCCCTGACATGATCCTCAGCGTAAGAGGGGTTTCTGAATCTTATATTCCGTTCCGCTATCTGATGAAACTGATCCCTCAGAAACGCCTCCGCCTCTCTAAAGTCAGGCCGTCCTAGCGCCTCTGCATCGGTATCGTACTTCGTCTGAATGGCAGTCACGCTCTCATGAGCCACCCTCTGTCTTTCAGCAACTTGGTGCTGCTGATACGCTTCCTGCCGGTGGTAAGCATCCATAGCTGCGAGGTCCGCACGTTGATTCTCTCGTTGCTTATCCGCCAACCACCCAAGGGGATCATCCTCCTTCTTGGTATCCTCCGCGGTGGGCTCTCCGTCAGGAGGGGGTGGCGCCTGCTGCTGCTGCTGTTGGGCCTGAGCCTCCCAGTTAGCTCTCCACTGGTGAAAGGCTTCATCCCTCTGGGCGATTGCCGCCTCTTGAGCACGGTTCTTCTCCTTGAGTAGGGCGATGTCCTTTGACTTGTCTTGCTCAGAGTTGAACCTGTTGTGCAAGTGAGTCTTAGCTACGGCAAGATCATTGATATCATCAATCTCCTGCCTTAACTGGGCGCCTCTCTCTTCTCTTGAAATAGGGGCTGCCTCTACGGGCGCCGGTTCAGGAGGCGGCGCCTCCTCTCCAGCTCCCATGCCAATAAGAGAGTTTTCTAATTCTACGTCAGGGTCATTCTCTAGGGCTTCTACTACGTCAGCTTCATCTGGGGCCATTGTTTCTTATCTCCTCTGTCTCCAGTTATTGAACCGGGGGGATCTCCTCCGGCTGTGGTTGTTGTACCTGGGCCTCTTGTATCGCTTGTTGCTGTCTGGCCTGGATCTTCTGCACAAGTTCTTGTCTCTTCTCCTCGGTGATCATCCCGGAGGGTAACAGCTCAAGAATATCGTCAGCTCCCATGTCTCCCATTTTGTACATCTCGAGAGGTAAGCCGGAGTTCATGAACTGACCCATCATCTCTTGCTGCTCAGACACGGAGGCTGGCTTCTCAGTAATGATCACATCTCGCTCCAGGCTGGCTTCCCATTCTTCAGGCGGGGGAATAAACTGAGCCTTCGAGGGGCTGATCTGGATGATGTCCTCGGGGGTGAGATTGAGGGCATACTGTCGCAGGCGGAAGGCCGCCGAACGCTTCCGGTACTGAGATAGGGCGTCCATATAGGTCCCCATCGTTTCGCCTACGTTCTTAGAGATCGACTCCATTACCTTGCCGCTGACCCGTCTAACATCAGCGATTTGACCCAGCATCGTAGGGTTGAGACCAGTGGGGCGCCAAACCGCGTTGTCAGCCATGTTCATGTAGGTCTCCAACCCTCGGGGGAAAGGAGCCACCGCGATATCCTTAATACCGGCCATCTTCCCCCTCTTGATTCCAACGACTGGATAAGGCGCTGAGAGCTGCTTCTTGGCTTCTGCTTCGTTCACGAAGGTATCAGCCTCGTAGAGGTACCCGCCCTTGGGAGATCGCTGAAGCATCGAGATTAAGAGCGAGACGAGGCTATTCTTAAACCTCTGCCCCTCCTTCATGAGGTCCACGAGAGCTACCCACTCCGTCTTCTCGTACTGCTTGTAGGGCTGCCCCGTCATGTAGTACCGAGTGAACATCCTCTCGGGGATCTCCTGCGTCTGAACGACCTTATGGCCTATCATCCGGGCTCGGTAGTAGCGCCAGGACTTGGCGCCGTCTTCTGGCCCTTTGGCGAAGAGTTCTGCCCCACCGAAGGCTCCCTGATACCTGACTCTCTCTAACTCAAATTCTTCCTCATCCACCTCACGGTTGCCACCTAGGGGGATCGGAGTTCCGCTCTCACTTATAGCGTAAGTTCCGTCAGGATTCTTCATGAACCTGGGAATCACCCACGCCGGTTGCAGCTCTCGCCACTGGTAATCAGACATGAAGATATTCCGCTTACCCTTATCAAACCACATGCCCTCATTCATGGAGAGCCAAGGGAAGCTATCTACTCGACCACCCTCGTCTGAGATCCTGACGAGATCTTCAATCTCCTTCTTCCGCTCTTCCGGGATCACAAGCATCGCCTCATCGATAGAGACGTACTTGCCGAAGGCGTCCCATTCCCGATCCGTAAGACCTCCCTCCTTGGAGCTACTGTCCCAGATCAGCCCATGAGCCGGACATACGGTCATCTCGGTCTGCCACATGGCGGCGGTAGTCCCGATCCCGTCTGAGATGTCCACACAAGAGAGACCGCCGATGATGAGATCCCGGAACGCGTCAGACTCCCGCACCGCGGCGTCAGTGGCCTCCAGGTTGTATCGATCTACTTCACGAAGGGTAGAGATCCAGCCGCGGTCTTCAACGCCTCTGGGTTGAAAGGTGGCAACATCACGGCTCGTCACCTCTTTGCCCGAAACTACGCCCACAGCTAGAGTTACATCGGAGATAGCAAGAGAGGGCCTTGATGTTTCTTCCCGGTCTCGGAGGTCGTCTCTCTGCCATTGATCCTCAGGGCGTCCACGCACGAACTTGTGGTTCTCGGCAGACTTGGACCACTGCTCACGCGAGGGCTCGACTGCCGACTTCATGCAAAGGTGGAACTCTTCTTCAATCTTGTCATTCGATCTCATAACTAACAAACTCCTGCTGATATCCAACTTGATCCAGGACTGCGACCGGTATCGTAATATTCTGAATCCCTCTCCCTCCAAGAGATCTTCTCAGGGGGCCAAGGAAGGGGACCCACTAAGGACTCTGGCGCCCAGATGAGAGATGCAGCGTCAAGACCGTCATCAGCCCTTGGCTTTGGAAAGGAGCCGATCTCATCAACCTTCATGTACTGTACAAGATCAAAGGCAGCCCCATTCTCATCCTCTTTGATCATCTCCTTCGGAAACCAAATCTTATTCTCAACCAAGGGAGTCTCCCACCTTGCAAACTCCCTTGCTCTCTTGCCTGCATTCTTTCCGCCGCCGCCTCCGTAATTGCGCGTATCGGTACACTTAATAAGCTCCAGGTCATATCCCTTCTCCTCGTGAAACTCTACCTGAGAAGAGTGCGCCTCTGAGGGACCGAAGGATTCGATCCTCCCTTGCTCCACGTTGGTAATCGTCCCCCAGTCTATGCACATTCGGTAGAAGGCTAGCTTCCTCGCCCTTGGGGTCAATTGCTGTCGAAGACCATCCACCCACCAAAACTGATGATCCGGAGAGAGCGCCCAAGCCCAGATAAAAGTGGGATCACCCTTACCCGTCGTCGCGTCCCCACCTGGATCCATGCAAATAACTATGGGCCATCTGGTCCTCCGGACTAGTTGCCGAGCCGTCTCGTCGTAAGTCCGGATTAGGTCGATATCAAGCTTCGTGGTCTCCCCAGAGAGCGCGTTGCACATCATCTGCATACCGTACTCGCGCTTAGCTACGACGGACCCTAGGCCACCCGCCGAGTTTATCCCGGCCCAAAGCCACTCAGGGTGGGCCAACTCGCACTCATACCCGAAGGGGCCACGACCAGGAGCATTCTCGATCTTTTCTGTCGAGTCGTCTTCCGCGGGGAGGAGGTTGAGCTTCCACCCTAGGTCGGTGTGGGTCTTCATCACGAGACCATGAGAGTGGTAGTAAGTCCCGTTCATCATGAAGAAGAAGGAGCTGGACACTAGCCGCTGTGCAGCTACGAATTGTTCTTCGGTATGCTTGATCGAGTCCAAGTCTCTAACTGATTCTCTATCTTCGATATCATCATAGAAATGAGCGTCAAAATGGCTACCAACCGGTAGCTTACTCTTGAATGGGTAGACAGAAAAAGTAGGCTCCAGCCTCGTGCTTGACCTCTTAATGAATATCTGAGAGACGGTAAACCCTATCCCCTCAGCTACGGGATCGGCGAAGAACCTGTCACTCCATAGCTCCTTCAGAAGGTCGTTGGATCTGAGTTCCTGAGAGATCACCCCAAGATGCTTCATGGCTGCCACCTTGGTAAAGGAGAACAAGGCACAAGCAAAGGAAGAGTCTCTTAGGGCGTGCTGGATCATCAGAGAATAAGTCCAAGAACTCTTCCCCATGCCCCGGTAGGCTACGTTCGTCTGCATGTGGGGGCCTTTGCCATCAACCCCAAACTGGACATCTCTCGCGTACTGAAGCTGTCGAGGATGCCAAAAAAGCAATCTCTTGGAGTGCTTATCGTAAGCGTGACGACCAGCTGACATGACGAACAGATGAAGGAAAAATAAATCAGCAGCACACCACAAGCGCATCGCCGCCACCCACTCCTTCGATCCTTTGCCTAAAGCGTTGATCTTCCTGATAAGGGTACGGTAATCGTCAAGCGTGTCCGGGAGATAGACAGTCGTCTCCGGGAGACCATCACCCCAGGGAGTCGCTTCAATCGAGAAGGTCTCTTTATACGACAACTTCAGCCTCTATTACGTCGCCACTCTCAAGCTGTTCCTGGTCTTCCGGCTTCTTGAATAGGGTGCTCATGTGGTCTGTCCACCCGGCAAGAGCCGTCCTGGAGACAGTCACCCGGTGATTGACTTCGCCTTCGTGGATGTGCTTCTGAGACTTCGACCACTTGGTACGATGACGTTGCTCCAAGTACTTAAGAATTGTGTTCGAAAGAGTCTTCCAATCCCCCTCTTCGTAGAGGTTCAGTAGGGACGTCTCTAGCATATCCTCCATGACCGAGCAAGCCTCTTCCACGATAGCTTGCTGGCGATCATGAAAGTCTTCATTGTAGTTGACATGCGATGGCCGTAAAATCGTCTTGACGTAACCCCAGGGAACCCCTACAGCGTCGCAAGCCTGGATCTCTCTCGCTCCAAGTTCTCTGTAATAAGCCAACCAGTCGCTCTCCCACCCAGCAGGATAAGTAGGGGTAGTTCCATAGAACTCTCTACCGTGACGCTCTCTTAATAGTCCGTCCCACTCCTCCAGAAAATCATCGTCCCGCTTGAATAATCGAAGATCTCTATAAAGGGTGTCTCCAGACTTAAGACCGCACTCTCTTGCTCGATCAGAGAACCATTTTTGTATTGAAGTTTGATCCCCAGACGTAACCGCCCCTCTGAACCAGTCGAGAACCATGGTCGGTCCCCAACCGGCAGGGCGCTTAAGAACGGGGGTTGTGTCCTGACGCGCTCTCTCCTGCGTCATGAATTACCGCCCTTTCCTTATCTACGGAATCCCGTGCTGATCGGCCTAATCGGGGGAGTCTGGTTAGAGGAATTAGCTAAAGTATCTGGACCTCGAGGAGGCTGTTGAGGCTTGCCCGGGGGGATATACGGAGGCGTTTGGGTTCCCGGCTTAGTGTAGACTCCTCCGGTTTGGGGAACGTAAGGGGGTGTCTGGGTTCCCCCTCCGCCACCAGAACTGAGGGTTGGAGGTGCGGGACCCCTATCCATATACGTCTGTCCACCTGGGCCGATTCTCAAAGTCCCTTGAGGAGGGGCGTACCCGAAAGCTCCTCTGTACCTGCCTGCTGTGTAGTCCTGACTCCTTCGTGGATCCTGCGGGGGCTGTCCCCAAGGACCTCCTCCACCTGCTCCACCACCTCCTTGCATCCAAGGGGGCTGCATCCAGGGAGGCATCTGCATTCCGCCGCCGCCCCCCATGCCCATATGGGGACCCTGCTGCATCCAAGGGGGCATCTGCATTCCGCCTCCTGCACTGGCACCGTACCCACCGCCACCCGCACCTGGGTATCCACCTCCCGCACTGGGGCCTCCATCGGCGCTTCCGCTCATGAAGCCAGGAGTCGTGTCAAAGATCGCCATGTCGTGAGAGGTTCGGCCCCCCCCTCCATCGGCTCCTGGTCCCATAGCTGGGGCTCCGGGTCCTTGGACTCCGCCACCCGAAGAGGGATACGGCATCGGGCCGCCTCCAGCAGAAGGACCATAGCCACCAGCGCCACCGCCACCATAGGCTTGAAGCCCCGGCCCTTGGTACTGGCCGAGTTGGCCTCTCATGCCGCCAAGGGAGGGTTGACCGTAACCGCCGCCGTACCCGCCGCCAGCACTCCCCATACCTCCAAGCATTTGCATCAAGTACGGGTTATTTTGGAACATGCCGCCCATGATGCTTATCCTTTCCGCTGTTGCTGCTCTTTGACGGCGCCTGGATCTGTGGCTCCGCGTTTCAGTTTGTACTGATCGGCATAGGTGAAGTCGTTGCGGGGACTCTTAGGCCCCTTGGCTTCCGCGTTGGGATTCAGTCCACCATGACCAAATCCGAAGATCTCTGTGTTTTTCTTGCCCTTCATTATTCAAATGCTCCTGTGTGCTGGAGGACGTATAGCTCAGCGGGTGAGCCTCCCCCTCCTGCGGTCCATGATTTAATATCCCCGGAATACTCGACTCCGGCTTTAACGGCGATAGCCACTTCAGCAGCATCATTGCGAAGAGCACGGGTTAGGGTTCCATCTATATCCACCATGAACCCGATATTGGGCGGGATGGCGGTCTCGGTAGCTGTGTATTTAATTGTGACATCAGGAGTTAAAGCGTTCCTGGGTTTGACTCCCATAAATCAATCCTCCTGCTCAAAGAGAGCAAGCCTTCGCCCAAGATTCCGCTTGGCGATTTCAAGTTGTTGGATCATCTGTTTCTTGCGGTGCTTTGAGAAGCTGTGAGGAGGGATCGCATCGATCACCTTGATAGCCGCCTCTAGGGGCTTCAGATCAACAGGTTCCTTCTTCGGGCGACTGAATACGATATCTGTGGATCGCTTGCCGGAGGGCAGGTCCGAGTCAGACTTGATGATTATGCGCCTCTCCGGGGGAGATTCCTCCAGGACAGGGGCCGCAGTCGCCTCGGGAGGTGACGCCATATCCCACAGGGTAGTCACCGCGGCAGGGGTTACGTAGTAGACCTTCTTGATCTCGGCTTGGCCTGCTGCGATGATCTCGTCGAGGGTCGTGTAACCGGCAGCTACGATGTTATTCATAGCTCTTTTCTTGAGTCCCCCTTGACCAATGAGGTTGATCGTAGGGGTTGAGCCCTTGACTAGGGGGTAGGGGCTCTTAGATGTGATGGTGGGGCTAGTAGATTTCTCCATAGAAAGATCTATATCATAATGGCCCCGCTATGTCAAGGATTAGTTAGACAGTTCTCGATAGGAAGTTATCTTCCCATGCCACTTGGCAGGGATCTTTCCAGTGGGTCCCCAGCGGTTTTTTGCTAGGATCAGGGAGGCGGGTGCGTTAAAGTTGGCATCCAGGGTATTCTTGTCGAAATAAGGGAATATCACTTCATCTGAGTCCTGTTCTATGGATGCCGCTTGACGGATATCTTTCAGGGTAGGCTCTCGGTCAAGGCCGTCCTTCATTACATCTCGATTGAGCTGTGATAGGGCAATAGTGCAGACCTTGTGCTTCAGGTTAAAGAGATCCTTGAAGCAGGCTGTAGCTCTCGTGATCGTCTCGACATCTCCCGGCATCCTGTTCTTGTGTCTCATTCGATGGAGATGGTCAACGAAGATGAACTCCGTTCCGTGCTTGATCTTGTCGGCCAGTCCCTTCCTCACGATAGAATCCAGGTCTGACTCGGTATGCCACTTGATATTCCACGATCCAAACCTCTTAGCCGCTGCTACCAGTTTCGCCAGTTCATTTGTGCTGCACATCTGGTTAGCGATCCGGCCATTGTCGATTCCCGTCATCATTGCCAGGATCCTGGGAGTACTTCGAGCTAGGGACATCTCTGAGGAGAAGTAACTCACTCGCCTACCCGACGCCAGTAGAGCCAGCATCATGCTATGAGCCATTGCGGTTTTCCCTTTACCGGTCTGACCAGCCAAGGTAACGGAATCCTCCTCCGAGAAGCCCCCCATCACGTACCGATCTAGGTAGCTAAACCCTGTGGTAGTTCTGTCGTCTACTGTCTGGTCCTGAATGGCCTCTAGGGCCTCCACCATCACCTCTCCGGCGTTCATCTCCTCTACCTGGAGCCTTGTAGCCATAGACAGGACCTCATCACTTAAGGCGCCAAAGAAGTGCTTGACCATAGCTTTAGTGTTAAGTTGCTGAGTAGAAAGGGATTGGACCTTGAACACGTCCCTTAGTCTTCGCCTGGACGAGTAGTCGATGAGTCGGGCTTGCCAGTCAGGGAGGTCGAGGATTCCTGAATCCTGAACCGCTATATCCAAGCCAGCCATATAGGTGAGACTTACGAGCTGATCGCCGCGGCATTCATCAAATACCGTCTGGATCCCGATGGGTCCCCCGTTCTTCTTGATTCTTCGACAGGCATCGAAGATCTCGCGATGTTCTAGCAGGGCAAAGTCTGAGGGACGCAGGTTATGAAAAACTTGATCCAGCTCCTCTGTTTTGCCCTGCCATTCTAATTGAAATATTGCAGCCAAGATACTCTGCTCAAGGTTACTTGACTGGAGAGAACTCACTTCGTCAAGTCTCGGTAGCGAGTCTCGGTAACTACCTTGTACTCATCGTCCCAGCGAGCCGCATTGAGCCATGTGGCCGGGTGAGGGTAGTATTCTGGGTCGGTATTGGCCGTGAGTGCTTCCACAGCCTTCAGGGTAACGGCAAGGGTGGGTAGATGAGGCGTCATCTTCTGCCAAACCTTCCACGCATTCAGCTTTGCCGTCTTCCGGGGATATGCTTTGTAAAATTCGAGGAATTCTGGAGAGTACTTGTGGGCTGAGTCTGTCTTTTTGCGCCGGCGTTGCATCTCGCTCTTGGCTGCAATGAAGTGTTTGGATAATTCAGCATCGTCAAGTCCCGCATAGTCGATCATAGTGTCTACCTCCCGTTGGTATCCGATTTCAAAGAAAGACGCAAGCGGCGGGACGGAGTCGGAATCTCCGTTATTCGAGTGCGACTCTAGCCGCCACGTCTAAACATAGTACTTCAGTTCATCAGATTGGTCAAGGACCGTCCTTGAGGGCCAAGTCCCGCTTGATCCCGAGAAGGGCGAGGCCGATCCTCGTGTCCGTCTCCAGGCTCCGCTTGGGGGTAAGCTCGTTCAGCTCACCGGTATCTCTATGGATGCCGATAACCCTACGCTCCTCTATGGGCTCCCTGGGAAACTCCTCAGTCAGGGCTCTCGCGTAGAGAGCTACCTGGATATAGTGGTCCTGGTAGGTATTTCCCGTCTTCCAGTCGATGACGGTCCTAACGCCATCATTGCCCTTGCCAACCAAATCCACGGTCCCCACGTAGTTATGAGTAGGGCTGTAGACCAGTCTCTCAGAGTCGGTCCAGACGAACCCCGACGACTTCTTCCACTCCAGGAACGCCTCAAACGCATTCACGACCTCGTTGTCAAGGATGCCGATTGGCTTCTTCTTGACGTGGTTGTGAATAGCAGTATGGACCGCAGAGCCCACGGATGCAGCCCCCTTGGCGTACCGCTTGAATGCGTTCCTTGCCCAAGTGGCCCGATCCGGGCGATCGTCCTTGTGGCCGCCAGACTCTACCCAACGGCAGATATCGTCCACGTCATTCCTCGATAAAGACGGGATCGCCTTCACCGCCTGCTCACTCGCCCAGTACATGAGGCCGTCCCCCTTGCTTATCTGGCCCGTGATCGCAGTGACACTCGTCAGTCTAGGGCCCAAGGAGCCATCCTTCATGACTCGGTGATATCGGTGGCCTTTCGGATAGAACCGAATCTTCACCGAACCACCATAGAGGACATGCTCGAAGAACTTGCCCGTAGGTCCCCTAGAACTGGACATCGTCGTTGTTGCTCCCCAGGGGCTCAAGGGGCGGAACATCCGCGAGTGGGGGGCCGATACTCAGGACTGAGGGTTGGACTTCTCCCTTGAACGTATCCTCGACCACCATCACTGAGAGAGGAGTATTCTCGGGCAAGTCGCCAGTGTCCCAGCCCATAGGGAACTGCCTCTTGCAATCCTCCACGCTGTTCCATCCGTAGTAGCCCCGAAGGAGTTTGTAGAGCCGACTATCCTTCCCTATGAACAAGGACGCCGACGTTACGATCTCGCACCGACGCCCCTCCTGGTCCACTTCCTCGGTCTGAAAGATGAATGTACCCATCTCGTAGGGGCCATAGTCCCCCTGTTTCTCCTTCGTTGCGATCCTCAACAAGAGTGAGTTGTGCCGCTTGTCTACCGAGGGTCGTCCTGGGTTGTCGTACTCCTTCTTTTCTCCGTACGTAGCTCTCGCCATGTCATTGTCTCCTTTTCTCGCTAATGGGGCTAAGCCCCTGTTTGTAATTTCTTTAACATTTCGATAAGAGGTTCTTCCCTTGGCCTTGAACCACTCAGAGCTATCATGATTTCCTCTTCACTATACTCGGCACTTAACGCCTCGTAATCTGTATCAAGAAGATAAAGCAATTCTTCTCGCGTGAGACCCATCCGATACAAGATCCTCCAACTAGCCTCTGGGGGCGCCGCACTGCTGCTATACGCAAACCCATCATCATAGAGCGGAATACCCCTACCCCTCAACCAAAAGAAACGGATCCACCGCCACCCAGGACGCGGAGCCGTGCTTGAATGAGTCCGTGAACCTGATCCCCGCTGACCGTCCTAGCGCCGCCGCGTCTGAGGTTGCCCCGCTTCCAGCGCCGCCCGACTCTATCGCGTAATTGGTTCCGCCTGGGAGTGAGCAGATGTGGATTGCTATGTGATGAGCTGGGTCCCCATAACAAATCAAAGACCCTGGTGCCAGCCCACCGCTACCGCGGGCTACGAAATAGATAAATAGATCCTGCGCCGACCGATCCTGACCATCGTAGATCTCCGGGAACTTCTCCATGACCTCCCTCAGCCACTCCACCACGAACCCAGAACAGTCTAGGCCATCCTGAAGGTCCTGGCCTCCCCAGCGGTAGACGGAGCCGTACGCTCGCATCTGGTCGGCGACTAGGATTCCGTAGGCTCGGGCATTTTCGCGGCGTGTAGTCATAACTCCATCCTCCCTTTCGCGGTCCTTAACCAAAGCTCATGCTGAAACTCCTCGGCCTTCCTGTCGCCAAGCATGTTATAAAATAGAGCCGCAAGTTCCTTCATACTCTCGCCTCGATCCTCCTCGCTAGCTTCCATAGTAACCTTGACTGTAGGATGTGAAAGATGGAACGGGCATTCCATCTTCTCAATGCTAACTGTTATATTCATTTCTCATCTCCTTTCTCGTCTCTCTCCAACGGATCATATCACAAAGAGTCCGGGAGTCAATACCTTTTTCTTCGATTGACAGAATCGGTCTGTTCATGTAGAGTCCCCCTACGGCCCCCGGAGATCCTTCCTCTCCCCTGTGGGCCTGAGAGACGGTGATACGGGAAGAGGGTGGTTTTTCATCTTAACGATGTGGTGTTTGCGAGACCCAACTCCCTCAGTACCTGTCCCGTCTCTCTTTTTCTTTTTCATGTTACAATAAGTCGTCCGCCTCCGGCATCGTTCACACGATCGCGGTCAGGCAGTGAGGTTATGTGCACTAACTCTCACCAGAGGCGTAGGCCCAGGCGGACAACAATCTCCCCTTGACGAATCCCCTCAATTAGTATACGGTCGTCTTGTTAGTAGCTATAGGCTGCTAGATCGGGGAGAGAGGAACGGATGTCAACGGCCGCCTCTCCCTTAAACCGGAAGGCGAAACCTCTCACGCCGGAACCCTAGCCTGAAGTGAACAGGGGAGCGGGGGCGCACAGCCAAGTGCCCTTATTGAATCACGAGTCGAGGTATGAAGGCCATAAGTGCTATCCTCGGACCCTACGGAGCCCAGCTCTCCCGGTGACAGGCGTCATCATTCTGGAAGCACCGGAGGCGATAGGCCATCCTGAGGTGAGAGAATATTCCACCTATAGGATGCCTTTCCCTTCCGCTCCCAGATCCCGGTAACAGGTAGGGCGAGCGACGGAAGCGAGGAACGAGCTTCCGGAGCGAGCGCCCCAGTCCCCTCTCCCCAGCCGAAGGCTCCCCCAGTACAAGAGAGATAGATCCCTACCCAGAATACCCCCTTGACCTTCGGGACCCTTAATGATATGATCCCTTACAAGAGAAGAGAGATGCCCCGGCAATAGAGTCGAGGCTCGTACGGGAAGGGGATTTCTATGACCGTAAACAAACCCGGATGCCTTTTTTATTTTTATCAGCTCCTGACCATCGTGTTCATCACCCTGAAGCTTCGCTCTATCATTAATTGGTCCTGGTGGTTAGTCCTCGCTCCGACGTGGATTCCGATTGCCAGCACGGGGCTTTTTGTCGGTGCCACATGGGTGATCGCTCTGTGGAGAGCGCGATGATTAAGAACACGTCAATCGATTTCAGATGGGACGACCACAAGGACAACCTTGTATGCCTAGAAGTTAGCACGTGCGACATCGAGCGGAAAGGGCGGGGGGTAAGGCTTAGGATCGCAGGCACGGAGCACGAGTCCTGGTTGGTCCCCGCCCAAGTAAAAGAACTCCACGAAGCTCTAGGTCTCTTCCTCGAAACAGGGCGCCTTCACGGGCCTCCCCCTAGCTCCATCGTAAGGGAAGTTACGCCGGAAGTAGAGGCGGCGGTGAAGGGGCGGGGCGAAGAATGGCGAGTTGTGAGAGCTTACCCCGATAGAGCCTCGTCCGACTTCGTTGTGACCCGACAGCGAGAAGGAAAGACTGAGTACCTTGAGTACGACGGAGAAGTGACATCATCCCCTTACCTGTACGTCGAGGAAGAGGAGGCGATATCGATTCTTACGGGGAGGCTAGAACGGGAGAAGGGAGACTGGGACATCCACCTCGTCGATGGAACCTACGTCGTGAAGAGGAAGTTCCGTGAGCTGTACCTGAAGCCTAACGGGACTGTACGCACCCGCATGTACCACTTTACCGTCAAGGCCAACGCCGAGAAAGCCCTACAAAGGTACCTGGTGCTCAACGTTGAGGCGATCAATACTGCCGTGCGAGAGGCCACGGAGTGGCGGGTGGTCTGGAAAGAGCCAGTCTCTTTCCATTACGCCACTCCAGCACGATGGGCCATTCAAAAAGGGAACCAGGATATCTACCTCTGCGACAAGCACATCATGGGGGTGGGTCCGCACTTCTTCTCACAGAGAGAGCAAGCTCAGGCCTGCCTGGACAATTACCCAGCCAAATAGCCACCAACAAACAGGGAGAGGGGAAGAGGAATGAAATCAAGACATGCGATCATCACTTTTGCAAAAGCACGAAGAAAGAGACGCCTTAAAGCTCTACAAGAAAGGCTTGTCCGCGAGCGGGGTAGCCAAAGAGTTGGGCATTCGGTACTCGACAATCAGGGAGTTCCTTCGAGAAAAGGGAGTCCTCCGCCCACACGGAGGCAAGAAGACAGCCAACCGGAAGAAGATCATGAAGATCGCTAAGAAGTACAAGAGTACTAGTAACAAATATCACAACGGTGTAGTATTAATAGCAAAGGAGGCCGGTGTGCATGTCAGTACGGTGCGCCGGGTTCTTAGAGAGGAGGAGGGGCCGTGACCGTAGATCAATTGCAACAAGGTAATGACTTGGTGGCTGAGATGCAGAGGCTCGAAGATGAGATCAAGGGGTGGGGCCTATGTGTTGGGATTGTCGCTGAGCCAGCCAAATCTCATGAGAGCTACCAGCTCAGGAAGTATGAGCTAGAGGAGAGTATCGTCGTGATATCATCCAAGATCGATAAACTTCAGAGCGACTTAGCCGAGGCCGAAGCTGCCTTCGAGGCGCTATGAGCGTTAGGTCGAAGATAGAGGTTCTTCTTGTGGGGCTCAATGACTACAGCCATGGCAAGGATGTCCACTCTGGTCTATATCTCTGCGAGGATGAATCCGTGGCTTGGATGACGAGCATGGTTGAAGAGTTCTTAGCAAGCTTCAGTGACGCGGATATTGAAGTCGTTGAGCACATGAGACTCATTGTCAGGATGGAAGGCCGAGTGAAGGATGTGGGGCTATGATCTACTTCTGGTGGGCCATATTCTGCTCCCTGATCTCCGCTGCTGCATGGTACGAGCTTTCTACCAGCCCCAGAGAACCCGCCGTAGCGAAGGCGTTGATCGCCGGTGCGTGGTTTTACTTGGCCGGTGTGAGTCTCGGCAAGATAGCCATCATACTTGTGTCGATGAAGGTCTCATGAGCCCCCGCGGACCCAAGAAATCCACCACCGTCAGGACTCGTGACTTGTTTGAGAAGCACGGCGGCGGGGCCTGCTGGACAATCGGAACCGTAGAGCGAAAGACAGGCCCCGTATCTGTTGATCTCTTTGGGTTCATTGATCAGATCGCTATCGGAGACGGGCATCACTTCTGCCTCTCAGCGACTCTTGGTATTCAAACCACAGTTGTCGATAAGGTGAACGAGCGAGTCAAGAAGATCGCAGGGCTGAGACCTCAAGTAGAGGCTTGGCTAAATACGAGAACAGGCTCACGTGAGATCGTGGTTCTGGGTTGGCGATACCTGAAGAGGATCGGCAAGTGGGAACCTAAAGGGGTCGTGATCTTTGATTACGAGGAAGGTGATGGAATGCTTGCATGGAGGTTCAGGGACGAGGAATCGCTGTTTTGTGGAGGTGTAGGACACTTCTTGATTCCCTGGATAGAAAACGACAAAAAGGAGGAAGAAAACAATGAGTGACTTGACCAAAGACGACCGAATTAAAGCCATCCATAAACTGGGACCAATCAAGGGAGTTGCTATCTTTAATAAGAACGTTGCTGGAGACAAGAGACTCGTCCTCCAGGGAGATAAGATGTCCTTCGGGGGTGACTACGATGACATTAGGCCCTTGATCGTCCTTGAACTGACCCGAGACTCGGTGGCGTACCTGCGACCGAATTACGTACGAATGGCGGAAGAGGAGACCCCATGACTCAACTGACAAGAGAAGAAGAAGTCTGGGTACGGGCCTTCAGTGCCTTTATCACCGCAGCCGGGAGAATAGAAGACGGACCTGGCATCGCTGACAGGGCCTTGCGGGATTTCCAATCGAGATTCCCGGCGCCAGAGGTATCACCGCCCGAGACGGAGGTGGATTACTCGGCAGAGGACGCCTTTCTTGAGCTTCAGAGATTGGAGGGATGGGCTCAGCGGACCGAGAAGGATGCGAGGGAGTCGTGATTGCTTCCCTTGTAATCTCCTTAGGAGTCGTCTTCGGGACTGCCTTCATAGTCGCTAATTGCTACATACTCGAAGACGAAGAAAACCTCTGGAGGCTTCAGCACCTGTTCTACAGGCGTGATTTTTTCGAGATGAGGGGATCGATCTATAGGCTTCGCCACGACTCGGCATATCGGTACTACATTGAGTCTGGAGAGGGCATCTCTTGGCTCAAGAAGAGCGATCCCATTCGGGGGCTAACCTTTCATGAGAGTACACTAATTTGGATGGAGGATACAGATAATGATTGAACTACTTGTCGGACTCGCTAAGGTTGCCGGTCTCATTATTGGTACTATCATATTCTTAGCCGTGATAACAAGAATTGTTGCCCCTATTCTTGACTGGATATGGGGGCTTTAATCATGAGTAGTAACGACTACGGCTATCTGGTGACGTATACGGAGATGGGGGCGCCTACGGGCTGGAAACCACATCTCCAATCCAGGATCATCACTGACCGTCCCGTGAAGTTCATTACCGACCTAGACTCCGGAAGACCCGGCTGGTACCACTACCTCATCAACTCAGAGAAGCTGTCAGAGGAAGACCATCGATCCCTGTACGAAGAGGAGGAGGAGGAGGAGGAGGACTCATGACTCATAAGAACCAACTATCCCCCATCCAGGAGGCCGTTGCTCGGGAGGTTGCCCAAGAGCAAGAAGAGATCTCCTCGCGTGTGGAGAAAAATAAAAAGGAAATCGAGTACGAGACTCACGGATTCTGGGGGATCTCGCATCCTTCAGGGGATTCCAGGAGGGTAATGACAGATCTGTGTGTGTGGAAGGAGGGAGCTATTCGCCGGTTCGTTAATGCCGCTTACCCGGGTGGGACTTTCTCATGGGCGGACAAGTGGCAACTATTTCACGGGCAGGGACACCGGGCAGTTCCTGTGGTTATTCACTGGAAGGAAGAAGAAGAAGAAGAAGAGGAGGAGGAGCTATGACCGAGACAAAAGGGATACTAGCAGTTATGAACCAGTTCGGAGACTATGACTCTGAGAAGAGGCAACTCGTCTCTGATCTAGTAGACAAAGCCAAAGAAGACCACTGGGCTGACTCACTAACTGAATCAGGAGTTCAAGCCAAGGCCGCTGAATATTTTGCAAAAGAGGTTTCAAAGCGCTGGCCGGATCGCGTTCGCTCTTCCATGTGGATCGGCGTTCGCTCGATGGACAAGGACAAGGGGCTTGAGTTTACGGTCCTCGAAAAGAAGGGATTCCGGTTCTCAGCCTTACTTGGCCGGAAGAGTGCAGGGGCAGGAGTATTCAGAGACGTGTACAAGGGCAAGTACCAAGGCAGAAAGGTCACCGCATCAATCGGTGTGGGGTCCGTATTCAAGTGCGGCACGAAGGACTGGGAGCCTGTTCTAGCCGTGAGCCTGAGGTTCTGATATGAGTGAAATGAAGATCGAGATCACGAAGCGGCGGTGCAAGGTTGGAGGCCCTGGCCGCCCTGGATACGGGGAAGCTTCGGTTCGTGCCGATGGGTATCGGCGTCGAGGACCTTATCCCGATGATCGAGGAGCTGGAGCGCCTGGGGAATGAGTGGTTCTATGACTAGTGATGAAAGGAGGTCGGATGCTGATTAAGAGAATTAGGTTCGAGAAAAGGCGTACACCAAGAGGCCCAGAGATGGGGTATCGTGTGGACTGGATACTCACGGAGGAATGGTCCTTACTGGGAGTCCTTGTCGTCTATAAGAGAGAGTCGGTGATGTAGGTCTTCGCGTGGAAAAGTTGGTGGGTTTTTTGAGGTGGTTAAACGGGGAAAAGGGAGTTCGGACGGGGCTTTGACCCCCCGGTCATCGAGAGACCTAGGCTCCCACTCTCTCTACTCTCAGCGATGGACCGATGTGTCCTGTTGTCAGTAGCTTATGCTGCTCTGAACAAGGAAGGGATGGGTAGGGCAGGGGTAGGGTAGGGCTGATGGATGGGCGAGGGTAGAGGGAAGGAGAGACGGGTGAAAGAGTCGGAGGTAGAGGACTAAGATAATGGTTGACGGTGGGATACCAACCACAACCACACCACGCCGTCAACCAACCACATCACAACAACAACGAAAGGACACACCACAATGACCAAACAACCAGAGCAATCCAAGCGACCGAATCCCTTGGTCTCTATCAGCACTATGGCCTCACTCATGGCTAACGGCGTACAGGTCCATGACTGGGGCGAGCTGACCTGCTGGCTCCAAATGCTAACGACCGGCTTACAGGAAGGGGATTCCTTCGACTGGGCCGTCCACGAGGCCAGAGGACCAAGTAGTCTTATGCCCGGTCGACTGGGGTTGGCTCAAAGACCACGTGGCTAAGCTCCCTCCAGTCTCCCCCTGATATCACATTGCCCCTTGACACCTGATATCACTGTGCTATCATGGACTCATGACAAACACATTGAGCACTCCTAACCCCACATCCAAGCCCCTCAGAGGCCCTAGGCCTTCCTGGGAGGCTTCAGTGTGGTGCTAATGTCAGCAGCGCAACAGACGGAAGGAAGAACCGAGATGATGACCGAAGAGCAACTAGAGCGAGACTATATAGACCGAGCCTGTGCCGCTATAAGGGCTGGCGCAAGCTGTTCCATCGATTATGGCCTGCCCTGGGTTTCAGTTACTCAGCCTGGCGGTACAGAGTATTTTTTCCAGGAGTCCGAAGCCTCTGATCTCTTGGAGTCCGTCCCCGACTGGATCGATGAACACACATACATCATTGCAGTCTCCCAGGGCTGGTGAACTCATGACCAACTCCCCAATAATCAACCACGCCATCACTGCCGCTAATGTCAGCAGCGCAACAGACGGAAGGAAGAACCCAATGCCGATGCTACCACCAGAACGAAACCACCTAATCTCAAGAGCCAGAACCCTAAAGAGGGCACAGGGCGAAGTGAATCAGCTCCTGTGTAGCGGATGGCACCAAGGCAAGTCGAGGGACGCTATCGTTTATGTATCCGAGCTACTCAAAGCCGAACGTCGCAAGATACAAGACAGAGTCACTAGGAGCCTAGCATCATGACCAACAGCCCCATCATCAACCACGCAATCACCGCCGCTATCGTGGCCATCCTTGCCCACTCGCATCTCATTGCCCTTCTCGCGTTCTTGGTGTACGGGTCATGAGAAGTACTCCAGACCATATGCGTTCCATCGATTACGAGCCGTCAGCCGGGATATCCATGTCAAACGAAACCCTTGTGAGGGCATACGAATTCTTTTATAACCTTCCATACTCCCCAACCACCAGCCAGAACCCAGCCCGGGACCCAGCCACAACCCGCTAAGGACGAAACATAGCCCCTGTATTGCCGGGGCTGTGTCCACTGGTATCGCCAGTGCTGACGAGTCCGGAAGGCTTGAACGATAGAGAAGGAAGGAAGAACCAATGTCTGAAGAAATCCCTTTAGATCAAAGGATCAAAAACGAAATAGCTCACATGAAGGAAGTGCGGGACCAGTTGAAGCGACTCTCTCGGGAGTATAACGACTTGTTTCAAGCTGACAAAGAGGGGTCATCGACTAACTGGAGTAACAATCCCAAGGGAGATGCACTCTTCGGCCTTTATTGCGAGTACGATGATCTTCAAGAAAGAATAGACGCGCTCATTCGCTTTGAGTTAGAGCCCGCACTCAAGACCGCTCAATCCGGGTCCACCTCATGAACTGCCTAGAATGCACCGGCCCTCTCACCACCAGCACCGAACGCTGGAATGAGATCTGCCGGGAGTGTACCGACCAAGAGCCAGCCGCATCCATAGATGATCACCACGAGCACTATCAACCTACCACAAGCCAAGAGCCTGAGCCCTTTGCTCTGGAGGAGATGAGATTATGACACAGACTCAGACCGTAACCGAGCGACGGCGGATCGCCAAAAAGAGCCTACTCCTTGCCGGGATGGAGCATTCCAGGTACAACGATTCATATCATATTCACTTGGTCTCAAATCAATCGCACCTCAGGGGAGGGTTGACCCTTCGGGAGGTCGAGATCTTCGCCGAGGCCATCTATTTCTATCACTGGGAACTCAACAGCGAGAACAGAAAGGCAGAGGGATCATGAACCATCTTCATTGCCTCTGGGCTTCTCTTACCGGGAAGCGCCGCCCATATATCACACGACTCTGGAAACCGCGAAGCTTAGGCCACATTACCGAATCTATCCTCTGGATCTCGATTGAGCAAAACGGGAGCCGGGACCCAATCAGGGCTTGGAGATTCAATCTCGGCCCTACCTACAACGGAACCGTGGCCGGTATCTTCATACTCACGCCGTGGTTTTCCATCCTGGGTCACATCAGAACTCAAGCGCCCACGAGATAGGAGCAATAAGTGAAACAAAACGTTGCAAACCATGAAACAAAACGTTGTACCAACCAAGAACCCATTTACACAATTGACACCGATATATGGGGTGACGACGACGACCAAGAGTACACGCGGGAACAGTTCGACGAGGTAGTGACCAGCCTTGCGACGCTCGGCCCTGACTGGGATCACCTCACCGAGGGCGTCAGCTACGGGTCGGACGGTTACGTCCGGGACTGCGACGGAACAATCATTGCTGAGCAAGTCAATTTCGGGCTCGTGGTCGATTGCCTTGGGGGCCTACTCCCATGACAAGCCGAATCAAAGCATGGCACTTCACCGCCCTTGATAAGCACCTCGGCTACGAGGATAGACGCCTAGTTGAGCCGGGAAAAACCCTCTCCGTGGAGGGACCCCCAGAGATGTGTACGCACGGCCTCCACGCCTCCAAGCGTGCTCTCGACGCCCTCAAGTACGCCCCCGGCCCTTACCTGTGGCGAGTAGATATCTGGGGTAACGTGATCGAGGACGACGACAAGCTTGTGGGTACTCACCGCGAAGCCCTCGCGGGATTCGATGCGACCAAACTCCTTCGGCGATTCTCCCGGATGTGTGCACTTGACGTCGTTCACCTCTGGGATGCTCCGGATGTTGTGTTGCAATACCTGAAGACCGGAAATCCTGAACTTAAGGCCGCAGCACGGGCCGCAGCACAGGCCGCAGCATGGGCCGCAGCACAGGACGCAGCACGGGACGCAGCACGGAACGCAGCATGGGCCGCAGCACAGGCCGCAGCATGGAACGCAGCATGGGACGCAGCACGGGCCGCAGCATGGAACGCAGCACAGGCCGCAGCATGGAACGCAGCACGGGCCGCAGCATGGGCCGCAGCATGGAGCCGTCAGTCTCGACGCTTGAACGCCATGATCGGCTATGCCCTCAAGAAGGAGACAACCCCATGAAGCCCAATCCCAACCAGAACCCGCTCTTCACCCTTACCGAGAAGCCGAAGAGACGACCACAGGAGCCCCGTATCCCCTTGGGGTACCGGCACCTGGGCCAATGGCTGGAGATCAAAGAAGGGGACCTTGTAGCCGTGAGATTCCCCGGTCACTGGAAGAAGGGCCGAGCATCCTCAGTGAAGCAGAATATCAAGCTAGAGCGCAAGTCGGCGCCTGGATTGTGACTGTAGAGTTCGACGCAGGAGGGCAAGTCGAGGTGACGAACCTCATCGCTCTCATCAAACAGAAACCACCAAAAGGAGAACTAGATGCCACGGAATGACCCACAGCCAGGGGGTAACGGATGTTGATAGGAGATGAGTTCGATTTAAAGTTATCTCGAAATTTATTCAGATGGAGAGTCATCAAGGTCCATAAAACAGGAAGGGAACTCGCCTACAAAGCAATCAATATCACTCGAAGGGGTAACACGGGCAAATCAGTTCATTCTTTTATTGGGCATGGAGGGCAAATCTTACATCTTCCCAATTCCGGCAGAAGTGCCACCTATGACTATTGCTCTTGGTCCGACGTAGGGACTGGATGGTTGAGGCCGCAATGTAAGACTGATCACGCAACCCCTAAGCCTCCTAGATTTGCCGTTTATTGTTGCTACTGCGGGAGGCTCATGAGAAAAAAGAACGATAGATTTAGGGAGAACTGAATAATGCCAAGAAACAAACCACAGCCAAGGGGTAAATCAATCCTATATCGGCCGACAGAGAAGGGGCGAGAAGCTTTGGAGTACCTAGCAAATGAGTATGAAATGAGCATGAACGAAACGATAGATCATATGCTGATAAAACGCCAAGAGGCTGAACTCTTCCTGCTGCGCAACTCACTGGGCAATTATGCTAACCGGTAACGCCGCACCCAAGAAGGGACCGACCGTCGTAATGTACAGACAGACGTTCTCCGACTCCGAGGAGCCCATGAATATAGACGCTGCTGTCTCCAAAGTGACCATCTACCGCCCAGACTGGGGTGAGGGGGATTTGGAGATCGTGGAGGGTAGATCCAACTTCACTGAAGATGCTCTGTTCAGTCTATGTGGGCTACTCATCGAGATGGGTGTCGTTCGCCCTATAGACCTACTCAGAAGCCTTGGCGGCGGATGGGAGGCTGTAGAGGTAGGGGTAGAGCAATGCTAACCGGTAAAGTCCGTTACAGAGTCACCACACACCCCACTTGGAGGTACGTCAACACGTCTCCTGTCCACATCCCTATGCCAGGGCTGCCGCTCAGGAAGTGGCAGACAGAAGGAACCCTCCCTCGCGTCTACGGGAGCCTTGTTATAGGCCCTGGGACGGTTCATGGACTCTCTACACCCATCAAGACCATCACCGGCACCATCGCACCCACGATACTTACCGACGACGACAGCAACATCGAAGTCAACATGGGACCTGACGGTATCTTCGTCTATGGCCCTTATGCCTGGGACGGCGCCTCCGGTCCTGCCATCGACACTCCCTCGTCGATTGCTAATTCCCTACCCCACGATATAGGGTATCAGTTCATCAGAATGGGGCTCTTGCCGACCACTTATAAAAGGGTTTTTGATCGATACCTGTACACATGTATGTCATACTGTGAGGAGGGGTCGAATCCCCTTTACCGGACATGGAGGCACCTACGAGGGGCCGGGTATCTGGCTGCTGTTCATGTGGGCGGGTGGTGGGGTTTGCGCGGAGAGGAGGAGGAGAGATGAAAGATGTAAAGTGTCCTTACTGTGGCCACGGTCAAGATATTAACCATGACGGATATGGCTACGAGGAAGATAGGCTCCATGAGCAAGAGTGCTGTAGTTGCGACAGAAGCTTCGCCTACTCCACCTCAATTTCTTTTTACCACGAGGCTTACTCCGCTCCATGCATAGACGACGAATCTCTGCACCAGTGGGAACCTACATTTACGACGCCAAGGGAGTGTACCAAAATGAGGTGCAAGGCATGCTGGTACGAGAGGCCACCAACGCCCGAAGAGATGTCCGTAATAATGAATAGACCCCAATGAATAACCCCATCCTAGTAATCATCGGAGCCCTACTACTAATCATCTGCAACGGTGGAGGAGGCAGCTATGCCGAGTGAACAAATCCTAACAATGGAAGAGTGGAGCGTAATCTTCAAGCGTGTCCACGACGACGCCGCCATCCTAACCAGAGAAGTAATAGCCCGGGGCCTCGAGCCTCATCACCCACACAACCCGCACCGTCTAGGATCTCTGGAGTTCGATGCATTCGAGTCAGGGAGAGATGCAGCGCGGGGAGAGGAGAAGACCTAATGCCAATGACATTCACCGACGATATGGTAGAGAATTATCTGACTAACTCAGAGATGGACACTTCGGGGACAGCCTCGAAACAGCGAGAAAGACTTTCGAATCTCTTTGATGAAAAAGGGGACCATCTTGCTGCTTGGGAGGTAAGAACCGGGCGACCGTGGGATGACATGACGAGCATAGAGGCTGATATCCTTCTCGGCAAATTCCCCAGACTAATCAGAAACCCAGGACTACTATCTCGCCTGTTACAGGAGACCCAATCATGAAGCTAACCAAACAGCACCTACACCTCGCAATCGTGGGAATACTCCTGACCTCGGGAGTCGCCACCTACATCACCATGGCCGAGGAAGCACCCCAGGGGATCTATCAGCCCTCCCGTCTAAGCACGGGAAACCTCGACCTAGAGCTGAACACGGGCGTAGGGTACAAAATCCCTTACGGGGCCATCTCGTGGGCCGGGTATAAGCTCCAGAC
>Ga0255048_10000470_pt1 | contig 31468 bp, 23 predicted proteins | sample JV7_2_2_MG_FD_183619 | JGI IMG/M metagenome (GOLD analysis project Ga0255048, IMG submission 183619) | Seawater microbial communities from Jervis Inlet, British Columbia, Canada - JV7_2_2 | ecosystem: Environmental > Aquatic > Marine > Inlet | place: Canada: British Columbia | collected 2016-10-06
TCATTGCCCATTGGTCGCTGCAGTTCATCATCGATCGCCAACGGGCCATTGCGGCGAACGGGTCGGTGATGCCTCCACCGTCCCCCCGCATCTTCGATCTGATCTCAGACACCCCTATGATCTCGATCGCGGTCAACAACGGGCAGGCATGGGGCGGCGGCGCCGAACTCTCGTGGGCCTGTGACCTCCGCATCGCCGGCGAAACCGCGACGTATGGACAGCCCGAAGTCGGCTTGGGGATCATCCCCGGCGCGGGCGGTACGACTCGCCTCGCCCGTCTGATCGGCCCGGCCAAGTGCCTCGAGATGATTCTCGACGGCCGGCCGATCTCGGCGTCCGAGGCCCTCCAATTCGGAGCCGTCAATAAGGTCGTCCCAGACGACGAACTGAGACAAGCAGCCGTCGATTGGGCGACGCACATCGCCCAGTGGCCGGCGTGGTCACTCGAGGCATGCAAGCGGAGCTTCTACGGCGGGCAAGATCTCCCGCTCGAGGCCGCAGGTCGCAACGAATCGCAGATCTTCTTCAGCGTTGCACAGCGTGAAGACTCCCTCGCCCTCATGGCCGAAGTGCAGGCGCGCTACGACGCGGGCCAGGATTCGTACGAGGCGATCGGCCTGCCTCGTCCCGACACGGACTGATCTCGACCGGCAGTGTGGCCGTGACATTGTCTTCGTCGCTGCACCTGACGTACCTTCGTCAGGGCGATCGGTCGCCCCTGCATGCTGCTTTCCGCGATTGTGAGTATGTCGTCGCGGGCTCTATTCTTGCGACAGCGCTGGAAGGCGTTCTCGTGACGCCGAAAGGTGTCATCTGAACGAGATGTACCCGTATCCCGCCGAAGCAAACGAATAGCGGAAGCATCACCGATCCATCGGGCTGGAGCACCAATCAGAGCCAAGTACGAACGGGTCCCAGGTGCGCTGTTCGGAGCCACACTCATCGTCGCAAGCTGTGGCTGTGACGACTCAACCGCCGATGAGACCGCGGCAGTTGACGTCTTCGGATCGGACATGGACAGATCCGTCGACGCTGACGATGGTGATACGGTCGACGATGCTGGCACTAGTGCTTCGTCCGTCCGCAGGTGAAGTTTCTGTGGCCGACGCCGGAAGAAAGAGCCCTTGTCGCCCTATCACTTGGAGAGCTGATCACCCAATGAACGCACCAAAGATTGTCTCGTTCGAGGGTGCACCACGCGAACCGGTACCCGTTCCACTCGCCCGCGCCGACGAACTTGGGATCGAGCAAGTCTTGGATGCGGACGGCCTGCCCCGCGGGAACCGACCTGACCCCGACCTCGACCGCGCAACGGTCGTGAAGATGTACGAGACCATGGTCACGGTCGCGGCCCTCGATCGGATCGGCTGGCAGCTCCAGCGCTCGGGACGGATGGAGTTCTGGATTCCGTCGCGCGGCCAGGAGGCGTCCCACGTCGGATCGACCGCAGCGCTCCAGCCGACTGACTGGATCTTCCTGTCTGATCGTGAACCGGGCTCGTGCCTATGGCGCGGTGCCAGCCTGACGCGCATGTTCGCTCAGTTCTTCGGACGGGCAGACGAACCCCTCAAGGGGAGGCGGCTCCCGCTCCTGCTCGGCGATCGCAGCCTCAACATCGTGCCCCCTACCACCCAGGTCGGTTCGTACATCCCGCATGCCGCCGGAGCGGCCTGGGCCGCAAAGCTGCGAGGTGAAAGCACACGATTCATCGTGTACTTCGGCGACGGAGCAACCTCGCGCGGGGAGTTCCACAGCGCGCTCAACTTCGCTGGTATCCATCATCCCCCGATCGTGTTCCTGTGTCAGAACAACGGATGGGCAGTCTCGACGCCGAACGACCGCCAGACCGCGTCGCCGACGTTCGCCGAGAAGGCCGACGCGTATGCCGTTCGTCGTGTGCGCGTCGACGGGAACGACCCGCTCGCGGTCTACGCCGCGACCGCCGAAGCACTTGCGGCCATGCCCGAGCATGGCGCCACGTTGATCGAGTCCGTGACCTACCGAATGGGCTTCCACACGTCATCAGACAATCCTGACCTCTATCGCCGCGATGACGAGGTTGCCTCCTGGCAGGAGTGGGACCCGATCGACCGAACACGTAAGTACCTTCACCACCGCGGTTGGTGGGAAGATGATCAGGAGCAGGCACTCATCGAATCCGCCGAGGCCGAGATCCGCGCCGGCGTCAAAGAAGCCGAGGCGCTTCCGAAGGCGACACCGGAATCTCAGTTCGAGGACGTGTTCGAAAGCAGCAACTGGATGCTCGACGAACAGCGCGACCGATTGTTGGAAGATCTCGCGACGGGAGGTGCACGGTGAGTGCCGAGATGACGGTGCTCCAGGCGACCACCGCAGCGATGGCGCGTGCGTTGGATGACGATCCGTCGGTGGTCGTGATGGGGGAGGATGTCGGGGTCGTCGGTGGCATCTTCCGAGCGTCTCAGGGGCTCCAGCAGCAGTTTGGTGAGCAAAGGGTGATCGACACCCCGCTCGACGAGAAAGGGATCGCTGCCCACGCGATCGGGATGGCGCTCAATGGACTGCGCCCAATCGTCGAGATCCAGTTCTCCGGTTTCATCCACGACGCGTTCGAGCAGATCATGTTCTGCGGCACGAAGTACCGGTGGATCTCCGGCGGCGAGTACACCTGTCCGATGGTGGTGCGTGCGCCGTCGTTCGGAGGCATCAAGGGTGGGTTTTGGCACTCGCAGAGCCCGGAGGCGTACTTTGTGCATGGCGGCGGCATGAAGGTGGTCTGCCCGTCAACGCCCGACGATGCTTACCGACTCCTGCTGGCCGCAATCGCCGATCCGGACCCTGTACTTGTGCTCGAAGCGGTGCCCCTCTACCGGACGCTCTCGGGCGTCGTCGAGGACGACGGTATACCGGGTGAGATCGGGCAGGCAGAGGTCGTTCGCCGCGGCGACGACCTGACGATCGTCACCTACGGCCCACCCCGCCACCTCGCCGTGCGCGCCGCCGAGGAGATGGCTGAACGCGAAGGACTTTCGATCGAGGTGATCGACCTCCGGTCGCTCGTGCCGTGGGATCGCGCCACGGTGTCGACATCGGTTCGGCGTACGGGCCGGCTGCTCGTGCTGCATGAGGGATCGCAGACACTCGGCTTCGGCACCGAGGTCGTCGCTGCGGTGCAGGAACACGATTTCGGCTATCTGCACTGCCCGATTCAGCGCATCGCCGGTCATGACATGCCGTACGGCTTCAGCATCGGCGATGAATATTACCGTCCGAGTATCGAACGGATCCGTGCCGCGGTGCGGAGATCTATGGAGTTCGAGTTCTGATGTTCGAATTTCGACTCCCCGACGTGGGGGAAGGTATCCACGAAGCCGAACTCGTCGAATGGACGGTCGAGGTCGGTGCAAAGATCGATGAAGGTACGCCGGTCGCTGTGGTCAACACCGACAAGGTGTCGGTCGAGTTGCCATCACCCGCGGCTGGTGTCGTCATCTCGCTGCCGTGGGATCCGGGCGACATCCTGAACGTTGGAGACGTCCTGATGGTCCTCGATGACGAAGAGGTCGCACCGGTCGCACCGGTCGCACCGGTCGCACCGGTCGCCGACCGAGCCCAACCCGCCGAACGAGGCGGCCCTGCTGATCAGGGAACGCGCTCCACTCCTGAGATCACCGCCTCGGCGTCCACCGCACGGGCGAGCGCCCTCGGCCGGCCGGTCGCGGCCCCATCGACACGGAAGCTCGCAGCGGAGCTGCGAGTCTCACTGGAAGGCCTGAGAGGTTCAGGCCCCGGCGGTCGTATTCTCCGCAGTGACGTTCGTGCTGCCGCCGGGCACACGGTAACTCCCGAGAGTGTGGAGAGAGTCGATGAGGTCGTGCGTGAGCCGCTCACGGGCGTTCGGCGCGCGATGTTCCGACACATGACCGAATCGAGTGATGCGCTCGCGACAACGACCTCGACGTTCACGGTCCGCATGGAGCTCGTCGAGGAGTTGGCGTCAGAGCTGCGTTCCGAGGCGTCGCGGACGTCCACGGAGTCGACCGGATCGAAGGTCGGCGTGCTCGCGATCGCGGGAGCGTGTGTGGTCCGTGCCCTGACCTGGAATCCGCGGTTCAACGCCACCGCGGATCCGGAGACCAACGACCTCTGCCTGCACCGGTCGGTACATCTCGGGGTCGCCGTGGCATCACCGTTGGGGCTGGTCGTCCCGGTGCTCCGTGACGCCCACGACATGCGGCTCGGTGAGCTGAGCGATGGCATCACCCAGGTCGCGACCAGAGCCCGTGAGGGAGCGCTCAGCGCAGCGGAGCTACGCGGCGGAACGTTCACCGTGTCGAGTACCGGAGGGCTTGAGCGAACTCGGGTGATCTCGACGCAGCCGATCATCAATTTGCCACAGGTTGCGATCCTGTGGATGTCCCGGATCAGGGACGAAGCGGTGGTGGATCAAGGCGTGGTTCGTCCTGCTCGCTTGATGTCGTGCAGTCTGTCGTTCGATCATCGCTACATCGACGGCGCCGACGCGACGGCGTTCATCAACGACCTCGCCTCCCTGATCGAGCACCCCTTCCGGGTCCTGCTGTGAGCACAGAAGGGCAGACGAGTCTCGTCGTGCTCGGCGGCGGCCCCGGTGGCTACTCGGCGGCTATTCGGGCGGCACAGCAGGGGGTCGCCACGACGCTCGTCGAGGAGGCGGACCTGGGCGGCGTGTGCCTCAACGAGGGTTGTGTGCCGAGTAAAGCGCTGATCCACGACGCCGGGCAGGTGGCTCGAGACGTGTCGCTGGGCCTGATCGGCCAGGCGGAGGCCGCCACGCGTTTCACGGCTTCGCACGCCGACCGCGCCGGCACCGTCGGTCGCCTACGGGATGGGGTGGCGGGACTGCTCCGCGCCAACGGCGTCAAGACCTTGACGGGTAGGGGGACGATCGCCGACCCCCACACGTTGCGCGTCGTGAAGGGCGACGAGGTGCTCGATCTCCGCTTCGATGAGCTCATCGTCGCGACCGGATCGGAACCGGTGGTCCCGCCCGGCCTCGAGATCGATGGGGAGTTCGTCGTCACAGCACGAGAGGTACTCGAACTCGAGCATCGTCCCGGACGCGCCGTCGTTGTCGGCGGCGGCTACATCGGACTCGAACTCGCCGGAGCGCTCAACGGTTTCGGTACCGAGATCGTCGTCGTCGAGGCCACCGACCGCCTCTTGCCCGGCATCGAACCTGCCCTTGCCGATCATCTCGGAAATCATCTGAATGGGAACGCGATCGACGTGCGACTCAACACTCGCGTAGTCGCGGCATCGGACGGATCGGTGTCGGTCAGCGGCCCTGACGGTGACAGCGTGCTGGAAGCCGATGTCGTGGTGGTAGCCGTGGGGCGCCGACCACGGACAAGCGGACTCGGGCTCGACGCAGCAGGCGTGACGGTAAGTGACTCTGGACACCTCGAAGTCGACGACCAACTCCGAACCGGGGTCGCCCATGTGCGCGCCATCGGCGACATCACACCCGGACCCGCTCTGGCTCATCGAGCGATGATGCAGGGGCTGGTCGCTGCCGAGTCCATCGCAGGGAACAGCGTGACGTACCAGCCGGCTGCAGTTCCAGCTGTCGTGTTCACGTCCCCCGAGATCGCCACAGTGGGGTTGCGCCTCGACGAAGCCGTCGAGCGCGGTCTCGATGCTCGGCAGGTTCGATTTCCTCTCACGGCGAGTGCCCGGGGACTCACGATGGGAACCGACGGGTTCGGGCTCCTCGTCCACGACGTTCCCTCTGGCCTCGTTCTCGGCGTGCATCTGGTCGGACCCGGCGTCGGGGAGATGATCGGCACCGCCACGTTGGCGATCGAGATGGGCGCAGTGCTCGACGATCTCGCGGGCACCATCTTCCCCCACCCGACGATCAGCGAGATCTTCGGCGAGTTGGCCGACCTCGCGCTGGGTGTTCCCAAACACACCGCACCCTCGCGGCGGCGTTCCCGGAAAGCCGACGGGTAGCGCTGTAGCTCACCACGTGCTCCCTGGGATCGCCCACTCGAGCACCGACACGGTCCTGATGCCCAGCTCGAGCAGACCGAACGCGATCGTCGACGCAGCGGCGCACGTGTTCCAGTAGCGCGGCTACAACGCCAACCTTTCGCTATGGATTCGCGTGCCGTTGGTCGGCTGGTTACCAGCGCCACGCGTGGCCCCGGGAGATTCCGGGCATGCGATTTCGTCACGTGCCACTGACTCGCCTGTCCCGATCTTGCCAGTGAGGTTCGCGGAGTACCTTCCGCTGGATCTTCCCGACAGGGCTCTTGGGTAGCGGTTCGGTCTGGATGACGACATGCCCAGGCTTCTTGTACGAGCCCAACTGCTCGGCACACATTTCCCGCACCCGGGTCGCGCAGGTGTCAGAGTCGACGTCCTCGTTGGGGTCGACCACGCACACGGCCATCGGCGACTCACCCCAGACTCCATCCGGAACTGCGAACACGGCCACCTCGATGACGTCAGGGTGGCCGAGGATGACGTTCTCGAGCTCCGCAGGCCAGATATTGAACCCTCCGGAGATGATCATGTCGTCCTTGCGATCCATGACGTAGAGATAGCCGTTCGTGTCGATTCGGCCGATGTCGCCAGTCAGCACGAATCCGTCGGCGGTCATCCGTTCCTCAGTGGCATCCGGCTGCTCCCAGAACCCGAGCATCTGGCCGTCGCATCTGATGGCGATCTCGCCTTCTTCGCCGAGAGGAAGGGTGACCGAGGAGTCGTCCGGATCGCGGATCTCCAGATAGGCGAACGGCAGCGGGCGCCCGGCGGACCGCAGCGGCGACGAACCGGCGACCTCGGAGAACCACTCGTCCGGACCCATCATGCAGACCGGAAGGGCTTCGGTCTGGCCGTAACCCTGATACAGCACGTTGCCAAACACATCACGACCCAGCAAGATCGTCTCATCGGCGATCGGAGCACCGCCGATCTGGATCACCTTCAAAGCCGACCAATCTCGGTCGGCGGCGCCGGGTTGACGTGCCAACGAATTGAGCATCGTCGGCACTGCGAACATGTAGCCGACGCGTTCGCGTTCCATCACTTCGATGGTCTCGACGGGATCGAAGTGATCGAGGAGAACATTCGTTCCGCCGCTCAGCCAGGTGGGTGTGTAGAGATATCCCGAACCGTGCGAGATCGGGCCGACGTGCAGGCAGCGATCGCCGACCCGCATCGGCGGGAAGTTGTAGAACCAATCACGTCCCGCAGCGAGCCACGAACGGTGGGTGTAGGCCACGCCCTTGGGGCGTCCGGTGGTACCTCCGGTGTGGCGGATTATGTACCAATCGTCGGGGTCGATCGCGACGTCGGGGTCGTCGGCGCTCTGACTGGCCAACCATTCTTCGTAGTCAGCGTCACGCACGATCACGGTCTCGAGGTGGGGGAGTGCGTCACTTATCGCGTCGATCTCGGCGCGGTACTGCTCGGCGACGACGACCGCGCGGCACGAGGTGTGGCTGAGCATGTGGCGATGTGCGTCACCGGAGTTGCGGGCGTACAGCGGGACGCGAATTAGGCCGGCGGCCGCTGCGCCTGCGAAGAAGTCTTGGGCTCCGATCGAGTTGTCTTCGAGTACCCCGACCCGATCTCCTGGACGGAGCCCGGCGGCGATGAGCGCATTCGCCATCCGGAGGCCCCGTGACCACGCCTCGGCGAACGTCAGTTCGCGATCGGCATGCACGATCGCCGTGCGGTGAGCGTTGAGTCGGGCCGATTGTCGCATCAACCCACGTACGTCCATCTTCCTCTCCTCCTATCGTGGGCATCGAGCTTCGTTGCACGATCAAATCGATTGCGGGGATGTGGCTGTTGTTCGGTACGGAGGTTCATCGTTCGAGTGCCACGATCACGCACCGCTGTGCGGCAGGCAGGCCGAGCTTCCGATGTAGATCGCGGCCTCAGGCTCACACGCTGACGTAGGGCTGCCCGAAGCCGACGACGTCGCGCACACGGGCACAGACCTCTCCATGCGTCGCTCCGGCCCGGATCGCATCCACAACCTTGCCATAGGTGTTCTCGTCGGGAGTGTCGAAGGCGTGGCCGAGCTCGTCGAGCGAACGTTGGACAGCTCCGTGATCGCGGTCGGATCGAAAGGCGCTGAGCTGCTCTAGGTAGTTGTCGATGCTGGCAGGGTCCGGTCGGCTGATCTCGGGTGGTGGGCGGCCGTCGCTCGGCTCTGGGAGACCATCGTTGACCCCGACGATGGTCTGCTCGCCACTGTCGACCTTCAACTGGTGATCCATGGCCGAGGCCCCAATGATTCCTTGCACATAACCGGTACGAACGGCTTCGTACATCCCGCCCCTGCTGTCGATCTCCTCGACCCAGTGGAGAATCTCGTCCGCCATCTGATTGGTGAGGCTCTCCACGTAGAAGGATCCGGCGAGCGGATCGATTACATCATCGAGGTGCGCTTCATGTCGGAGGATGTTCTGCGTCGCCACCGAGATTCGGACTGTCGAAGGCGTTGGCGTGCTGATGGCCTCGTCGTAGCTGTCCGTGTGCAATGACTGGAGGCCGCCGAAGATTCCTGCCATCGCTTGGACCGTGACGCGAGCGATGTTGTTCAGCGGCTGTTCTCGCGTGAGGTCCGCACCAGACGTCTGAGCGTGGAACCGGAGGCGTGACGATCGCGGATCTGTTGTGCCGAACCGGTCCTTGACGATATGGGCCCAGACACGCCGCGCCGCGCGGAACTTCGCGATCTCCTCGAAGAAGCTCATGGAGCAGCTCATGAAGAAGCTGAAGCGTGGGAGGAACTGATCGGGGTCTCGGCCGCGCTCGATCAGATCTTGCGCGTACTGGATGGCCGAGGAGAGCGTGAACCCAACCGCTTGAGCGGGCGTGGCACCGGCTTCTTCCATGTGCTGGGCGACCACCGAGAGTGGATTCCAGCGGGGCACGTGGTTGTTCATCCAGTCGATGTGGTCGAGTAGGACGCGGCGCTGTCCCGGTAGCGCCAGCCGAAAGAACATCTGTAGGGCTGCGTAGTGAGACAGGTAGTCGGACTGGTTGGTGGTGCCCGCGAGGTCGCCGATTGAGAGGCCCCGGCGCTCGGCCACGACCAGGAACATCGCCGAGAGGGTGTACGGCGCTGTGTCCCCGATGCTCACCGACTCCTGCTCGATTTTCAGCCCATCCACGCAGCGGGCCATGTCGTCGGTCGTGCAGATCAGCGTGCCGCAGGTGCCGAGCAATTCTCGATGGACCTCGTCCGCGTCGTAGCCCCGTAGGTGGCTGTTGCATGGCGAGACGAACAAGCCTGTCAGGCCCGTCTCGTAGAGGGTGCGCATTCTGTCGTTGTAGTCTTCCGGAGTCCCGAGCCCCACAACCATCCGCGGTGTCCACGGCCGACCCCGATGCATGCTCGGGTGAACACCCCTTGTGTACGGGAACTGACCGGGGAAGCCGAGATCGTCGGCGTAGGTCGAGGCGTTCCAGTCGAGCGGACTGTAAAGCGGTTTGATCTCGATGCCGGATCGGTTGAATCGACGCGGCTCGGCGGGAACACTCCGCTCGCACTCTTCCTGCCAGGCCTCCGCCTCGTCCTCGAGGGCGGTGTCTTGACCGGGTTCCTGTGGATCAACTCTCGGTGTCACGGTCCCGCCATCTCATTACTCAGTAATCCTTCGATTGTCGAGACGATGTCCTCGCGTGTTGCGCCAGGATGGAAAATTGCCGCCACTCCCGCCTCTTGCATCATGGCGACCTCCTGGGCGGGGATGACGCCTCCAAGCAGGACGGGAACGTGGCCCAAACCTGCTTCGCGCAATGCGTCCATCAACTTGGGCACGATCAAGTGGTCTGCGGCGAGGCTCGAGATCCCGATCAGGTCGACATCTTCTTGAACCGCGAGTCCGACGAGGCCTTCGATGGTCTGCCACGGTCCCGTGTAGATGACCTCCATCCCGGCATCCCGAAGGTAGCGAGCAACGATCCTGCTGCCCCGGTCGTGACCGTCGAAACCGATCTTGGTGATGACCACTCGCGGCGGATGGGTAGCGGTCACTGACGACGACATGAGCGGTCCCTGGCGCGGAGTGTTCGAAGTGGCCACCGGAGTGGCCACCGGGAACGTGAACGACCGTACATTTGCTCACTATATACCGTTGCTTGTGATGTCGCCCAGCGGGTCCCTTGCTGCCAGGAGGAGTCGTCGATGCTTGGCGCGGATCTCCGTTTACCGCGCGGAGGGCGCCGTCCAAAATAGCGAATGATGAGCCATTCAAGATATTTCGGGGTTCCGAGAACCGTTGAGAATGGAGCGGATCAGGTTCGCGGTTTCGGTTGCCCGAACTGGGTCGCGAAGCTCCTCTCGGCGTGCCAGATGCGCCACGCCACGAGGGTCGTCCGGGCCACCGGGAGGTCGGGGCACGAGCATGAAGTGCAGATGAGGGAAGTGCTCACCGAACGCGATCAAGTAGATTCGCTCGGCCCCGGTCGCCTCGCGGATCGCAGCTGAAACTCGCTGGACAACGACGCCGAACTCGGCGGCCTCGACGGGGTTCATGCTGTCCGGGCCCTCACCATGGCGTCGCATTCCACACACGACCCACCCAGGCGCTTCGTATCCGGGCAGTACACCGGCGAACCAGCGGTCCTCTGAAAGGACCCACGTGTCGCCAGGGTCGTCCCGGTGGGCCGCAAGTTCACACAACAGGCACGGATCGTTCGAGATAGTCACAGCGGCCACATCTTCCTACTCGGCGGTTGTCGACGATTATCGTCGTTCCCCGATCTTCGATGCGCTGCGGACGATCGGATCCTTTGTGGAGTCACACATCGTCTGCCTGCGCTGGAGCGGGCCAGCAACATCAGCGGAGTTGGTGTCATACAGAGGTGGTCGTCGGGTCGGCCCTCGTCCACCATTTGGGGTCACCATTGGTTGGAGGAGTACACAACACACCGCGCCGAAATCGACGCAGTGAACGAATGCACGGCTTCACAGTGCGTTGGTGAGCGAAACTTCAGACATACCTGTCGCTGTGCGCACGCCTGACTCGGGTCCAGTAATCGGGGTCGTCACGACATGGAACGAAGCGGCGCCGTGCAACATGTCGCTACGACGGCAAGCACAGGCGGCCAAGAAGGGCGTGCGGGCCGCCGGCGGGATACCGCAAGAGCTGACAACGATTACCGTCACCGACGGGATCGCGATGGGTACCCCTGGCATGCGCAGTTCTTTGGTGAGCCGGGAGGTCATCGCCGACTCGGTCGAGATGGCGAGCCGGATGCGCCGCTTCGAAGCCCTCGTTGGCATCGCCGGATGCGACAAGACCCTTCCTGGCCTGATGATGGCGATGTGCCGCCTGAACATCCCGTCGGTGTTCCTGTATGGCGGGACCACGCTTCCGGGGGTGCATCGCGGTCAGGACATCACGCCGCTCGAGGTCGTCGAGGGGCTGGGCCGATTCTCCACCGGGGCGATCAGTGAGGAAGAATTGGCAGTGCTCGAGGAGGCATCGGAACCGTCGGCGGGCTCCTGCGGAGTGCAAGCGACCGCAAACACGATGGCGTGCGTGTCCGAAGCACTCGGGCTGGCGCTGCCCGGCTCAGCGGGCCCTCCGGCCGTCTATGACTCACGCGATCGCTTTGCACGCAGCAGTGGCGTGTCAGCGCTGGAACTCCTCGCTCAGGACATCCGCCCTCGCGACATCGTCACGCGCCTTTCCCTCGAGAACGCGACGGCCGTGGTCGCAGCGACCGGCGGCTCCAGCAACGCCGCGCTCCACCTGCCGGCGATCGCTCACGAATGCCGCATCGATTTCGGTCTCGCCGACATGGACGAGATCTTCGCCCGAACGCCGTACATCGCTGACCTGCAGCCGGTCGGTCGATACACAGCGCTCGACTTCTTTCGCGCCGGTGGCGTCCCCCTCGTGATCGGGCTACTTCTTGATGCCGGACTCCTCCATGGTGATTGCATCAATGTGACCGGCCAAACGCTCGCTACCAGTTACGCCGGGGCGGAGTTTTTCGAAGACCAGGACGTCATCACACGTGTGGAGACGCCGTTCGAGTCGCGTGGTGGCCTCAAGGTGCTCCATGGAAACCTTGCGCCGGAAGGCGCGATCATCAAGGTGGCCCATCTAGAGCGAACACGGCACCGCGGACCGGCGCGGATCTTCGAGAGCGAGGAGTCGTGCATGGAGGCTGTTCTTGCCCAGGACTACCAGGACGACGATGTTATCGTGATACGCAACGAGGGGCCTCGAGGTGGGCCCGGCATGCGTGAGATGCTCGCCGTCACGGCCGCCATCTACGGTCAGGGTGCCGGCGAACGGGTCGCACTCATCACGGACGGGCGATTCTCAGGAGGGACACGGGGCTTCTCGATCGGCCACGTCGGACCCGAGGCCGGCGTCGGAGGTCCGATCGGGTTGCTTCGAGACGGTGACATCATCGACCTCGATCTCGATGCCCAGACCATCCAAGTCGAACTCCCGGACGCCGAACTCACCCGTCGCCGGAGCGCTTGGCGGCCGCCGGACGGCGACTACAAGTCAGGCGTGATCTGGAAATACGCCCGTACTGTCGGTCCGGCGAATGCGGGAGCGGTCACCCATCCCGGTGTTGCCGCGACGGAGACGCGGCGATGACCGCGCCCAAAGGCCACCTTCCCAGCAGGTACACCACCGAGGGAGTCGGTAGTTCATTCCATCGCGTCTTCTACTACGCGATGGGCCTGACCACCGAGGAGATCCATCAGCCGCACATCGGTGTGGTCACGAGTTGGGACGACACGGTTGCGATTCACGACGAGGTGCGCGCGATCGGAGACCGGATCAAGGAGCGGCTGTGGGCGCATGGGTTGACGCCGCGAGAGTTCACGACTGTGCCCGGCTTTGACGGGGCCGGTTCGGCCGCCGCCGCCGATCCTCTGCTGGTGAGCCGCGAGCTCATCTCCGACTCCTGTGAGCTGACGGTACGCGGACACTGTTACGACGCATTGGTGGCGGTCGGTGCCTCGTGCCTGTCGTTGGCCGGGCTGGCGATGGCGGGCTGCAGGCTCGACGTGCCGACTGTCATCGTTGGTCACATCGACCGGTCTGACGTCGACGGCTTGGCGATGGCCGCCGCTCTCGCAGAGTTGGGCTTGGGTGCAGACTCGGTCGCGTCCGGTGAACCGGGCAGTTCGCGGATTCGCGACACAGCGATCGGCGCGTCGGATGCCTTGGCCGACAGACTCGCTCGTCGCGAACGACCGCGGGCCGGCATAACGCAGATTGCGCTGGAGCAAGCCGCCAGCACTCTCGGGGTGTACGGAGCGTCCTCGGAGCCGTTTCTCCATCTTCTCGCCCTGGCCAACGAGGCGGGCGTCACCGTGTCGTTGCGCGACCTGCTGCGCTCGGCAGATACTGCGGCGGCGGCTGATGCAACGACTCGGTCATCGCTGCTCGATGGGACGCCTGCAGGAGCGACGCCAAACAAGAAGCGCCGCTATGCCTACCTCGAGGATGGCCTGGCGCCGGCGGGTTCGATCTGCATCGCGCCAGATGGGTCGACCCAGGTCACGGGTCGAGCACGGGTGTTCACATCCGAGGACGCAGCTTGCCGACATGTAGACCACTCGATGACAGCTGACGACGTGATCGTGCTGATCGGCCAGGGGCCGCGGGGCGGACCAGGGATGCGAACGTGCCGGCGCCTGATCGAGGCCTGCGAACGCGCAACCGATCGCACTGTTGTGGTCGTTACCGACGGACTGGCGCCAGGCGGGGATCGCACGATCGTGGTCGCCTGCGTGACCCCTGAAGCCGTCGACGGCGGCCCGCTGCGCGATGTCGCCGACGGCGATCAGATCTCGATCGATGTGACGAGCGCATCGTTGGAGTGGCGCAGTGCGGGATTGGCTGAACCGCCCGGAGGAACTCTTGCGGCTACCGACGAGATTCCACCGACCTTGTGGAAGTATGTCCAGTTGGTAGGGCCGGCGAGTGAGGGTGCGCTCACGCATCCAGGCGCGACCGCCGAGAACCACTGCTACGCCGACCTGTGACGGCGCTGTGGGACGGCGCTGTGGGACGCTGGACTGTAGAAGTCGACTAATGCTCAATTCCGACGTGCCGCCGAGAATTGGGCGCTGTCGTACGGTCTCCAAGTTAAGGGGGTTGCGATGGGTGAACGTCTGAACTGGATGATCTCGGTCGACGATCATGTGATCGAACCGCCTGCCCTCTGGCAGGAGCGAGTGCCGACCAAGTACCGTGACCAGGCGCCTCAGGTCGTTCGTGTAGACGGCACCGACTACTGGGCGTTCGAGGACGTGCGGACGCCGATCCCAGGCACCCTCGTGACCGCCGGTCAGGATCGGGACCGCGTGACTCCGCTCCCGGTCAACTACGCCGACATGGATCCGGCGGTCTACGACCTCAAGGCCCGGCTCGCCGCGATGGACGCCGATGGGGTCCTCGCATCGCTGTGCTTCCCTTTCTTTCCGCGGTTCGCCGGTCAGACCTTCTCCGAGGCAAAGGATCGCCCCTTCGCCTACGAGTGCCTGAAGATCTACAACGATTGGATGATCGACGAGTGGTGCGGTGAAGCGCCCGGCCGGATGATCCCGCTGGTGATCATCCCGCTCTATGACCCCATGCTGGCCGCGAAGGAGATCGAGCGATGCGCCGCAAAGGGTGCCCGCGCTGTGTCGTTCTCCGAGAATCCGTCGAAATTGGGCTATCCGTCGATCCACGACATCGACGGGTACTGGCGGCCCGTCCTGCAGGCGGCGAATGACACCGAGATGCCACTGTGCATCCACTTCGGATCGTCGTCATCGATGCCGACCACGTCGCCGGATGCTCCACTGTTGGTCTGGGCAGCGCTCGCTCCGGTCAACTTGATGTTCGCACTCACTGACTGGCTCTTTTCAGGATTGCTCCAGGACTACCCGAACCTCAAGATCTGCCTCTCAGAGGGCGGGATCGGCTGGATTCCGTACATGCTCGAACGCTGCGACTGGGAGGCTCGCGACATGCGGTGGGCCTCCAAAGGGGACTTCAAGTACGATATGGCCGCCCAGGGCTCGATTCCCGAATTGCGGCCTGAGTTTGCCCGCAAGTTCGATGTGCCGCCCAGCGAGATCTTCCGGCAACACATCTACGGATGTTTCATCGACGACAGCTTCGGTTCGCGCCACATCGAGGAAGTCGGAGTCGACAATGTCATGATCGAAACCGACTTTCCGCACGGTGACACCTCCTTCCCGAACTCGATCGCCAACGCCCACGAACGCCTCGCAGGTAAGAGCGACGAAGTGAAGCTCAAAGTCATGCAGGACAACGCCAAGCGGGTGTTCCGCTTCGAGCCGGCCCCGCTTCCGCCTACCGATTCGTCTGGTGCCGGCCGCCTCGGCCAGAAGTAGAGCGCAGCGCGATGGCTTCAGCGACACCGGTGCAGGTCGGACATCGCTCCGAGTGGCTCGGATCCGACTTCGGGAGTCTGTCGTCGTTCGTATTCCTGCTCGACCAAGGCCACATCAAAGCGTTGGAGCTCGCCTACGAACGAGACAGACAGTACGAGAGGGTGTGCAGCTTATGAAGATCACGGGAATACGAGCACAGGTTCTGAAGTCCACCGAACAGTCCTTTCAGTGGAAGGAGGAGTGGCCTGCCCGGCCGATCGGCATGCTTCTCCTGCGCATCTTGTCCGACGAGGGACACGAGGGTCACTGTCTCACGTGGCTGCTCGGTCCAGGTGCCCTCGAAGACGCATTGCCCGGTCTTCGCGAGACGTTGATCGGGCGAGATCCACACGATGTGGAGGCGATCTCGTATCAGCTGACCGACAAGCTCCAGCGGCCGACTCCGGTCAGCTCGACCGTCGACATCGCGATCTGGGACCTGATCGGCAAATACCATGAGCAGCCGGTATACAAGCTGCTCGGAGCCGCACGGGACAAGGTGATGGCGTACGCAAGCACGGTCACCTACCCGACGATTCAGGAGTATGTCGATCTCGCGCTCGAGTGTCGGTCACAGGGGTTTCGTTACTACAAGATCCACGCCTTCGGGGTTCCCGAGAAGGACATAGCGGTCTGTCGCGCCGTGCGCGACGCCGTTGGTGACACGCTCGAACTGATGCTCGATCCGGTCAATGCGTATGACAGGATCGGGGCGTTCAAGGTCGGAACGGTCCTCGAGGAGCTCGGCTTCTATTGGTTCGAGGCGCCGATCGATGACACCGATCTCAATGGGCTCGCCGACCTGTCTCGGACCTTCAAGATCCCGATCACGGCGGTCGAGAGCGTGGCCGGCGGGCTTCGTCAGATTCCGCCTTACCTGGTCAACCACGCCGTCGACTCCGTGCGATCGGTTGGAGATCTAATCGGGGGTATCACGGCGATGCGCAAGTGCGCCGCGCTCTGCGAAGCATTCAACGTGAAGTACGAACCACACAGCTACGGCACGACGCTCATCCAGGCGGCTCATTTGCACGTCATACTTGCCATGCACAACTGTGATCTGGTCGAACTCCCGGTCCCGAGGGGAATCCTCGACCATGGCATGAAGGACACGATCTGGCTGGATGCCGAGGGTTATGTCCACGGGCCCACCAAGCCGGGCCTCGGGTACGAGATCGATGAAGATGCCATCGCCGACCTCACCGTGCGTGAGATCGAGCCCGCCACCGCCAAGTCGTCGCACTTTCACTGAGGAGCACTGATGAAGATCACCAATCTCCGAGCTCGCGTCGTCGCACCCAAGGACTTCGTGTTCCAGTGGCGTGAGGACATTCCCCCGATTCAACTAACCATGACGGTGCTGGAGGTCGAGACCGACGAAGGGGTTACCGGGGTCTCGACCTCGTGGCTGCCGGCGTCGCCGACAGAGATCGCGGAGAATGCCGCCCATTTCATGCGCCCCCTCCTGATCGGTGCCGATCCGTTCGAGCGGGAGCGGCTCTGGCACGAAATGATGGCGTTCGCCCGCTATCTCATCGTCCCAAAGGCGGCAAGCCTGGTCGACATCGCCTTGTGGGACCTCGCAGGCAAGGTGCTCGACACACCGATCTATCGACTCCTCGGTGCTTACCGGACGACGATTCCCGCTTACGCCACCACTGTTACGATGGAGCACGTTGAGGACTACGTCACTTTGGCGCTCGACTGCAAGGAAGCCGGGTTTCACGCAGTGAAACTGCACGCCTACGCCGACCCGAAGAAGGACATCGAGGTCTGCCGAGCCGTCCGCGAGGCGGTTGGGCCGGATTACACACTGATGCTCGACGCGACCAGTGCGTACGACTATCAGGACGCTCTCGCAGTCGGCCGGGTACTCGAGCAGCTCGATTTTCATTGGTACGAGGACCCTGTGCGCGACGACGACGTCGCAGGGTGCATCGAGCTGTGCAGGGCCCTCGACATCCCCGTGCTCATGGGCGAGTCAACCCATCGTGGGATCTGGCCATTCGCCCATTACTTGTCTGTCGGTGCAGCCGACAGCCTGCGGGCGGTGGGGGATGTCATGGGTGGCATCACCGGTCTCCGCAAGGTCGGCGCTCTGGCCGAGGCGCACAACCGTCGTATGGAGCCACACTCCTACGGTTCGACTCTGGTACAGGCAGCCCATCTCCACTACATGCTGTCGGTCCGCAACTGCGAGTTCTTCGAGTTGCCCATGCCGCGCGGGCCGCTCGACTTCGGGATGAAGGACGTCCTCCGAATGGATGAGGAGGGCTACATCCACGCGCCGACCGGACCAGGCTTGGGATACGAGCTGGACTGGAACATCATCGACAACGAGACGATCGCCGAGCTCTGAAGAAACTGGCCCGAGCACGGATCGGCCGATACGAAAGGACCACGATGACCATTGACATGAGCGCCCCGCCCTCGAGTTCGACCGCGGACGCGGAGTTCAAGCTCGATTCCAAGTACCGCAAGGAGGAGGGGTCGATCTACCTCACCGGGGTGCAGGCGATCGTGCGAGTCCTCATTGAGCAGCGACGCGCTGACGTCAAGGCAGGCCTCAACACCGCCGGGTTGGTATCGGGTTATCCGGGTTCTCCGCTCGGTGGGGTCGACCTCGAACTCAATCGCCAGAAGGCGATGCTCGAGGAATACGCGATCCGTCACGTGCCAGGTCTCAACGAAGATCTCTCTGCGACGGCGTTGTGGGGAAGTCAGACCGTGGGAACGCTCCCAATGCCTCTGGTCGACGGAGTCTTCGGAATGTGGTTTGCGAAGGCGCCGGGCGTCGACCGCACCGGCGATGCCTTTCGGACCGGCAACATCCGAGGCGTTGCGCCGAACGGTGGCGTGATCGCGGTCGCCGGAGACGACCCCGATGCTCGATCCACGAACTTCCCGACCGACTCGAACGGCGCGTTTTACGACTGGAGCATGCCGATCCTGTTTCCCTCGGACGTACAGGACATCCTCGATCTCGGTCTGCACGGCTACGCCCTCTCCAGGGCCAGCGGGCTGTGGGTCGGCTTCAAGGTGGTCACCGACGTCGCCGATGGTGCAGGCACAGCCCTGGTCGGTGCCGACCGGATCTCGCCGGTCCTCCCTTCCGTACTGCTCGATGGGGCGCCGTTCTCACCGACGTTGCGCATCAACGAGGTCGCTGCCGCGCTCAAGGCCGCCGAGCGTGACCTCCGGTATGGGCGTCTCGAGTTGGCACAGGCCTACATCCGGCTGAACGGCCTCAACCCGGTCGTACTCGACCCACCGGGCGCACGCCTCGGCGTCGTGGCGCCTGGCAAGGCCTACGGCGATCTGCGCAAAGCGCTCGGCCTGCTCAGCCTCGAAGACGACGCGCTCGGACGTGCCGGCATCAGGATCAAGAAGGTGTCAGCCCTGTTCCCAGTCGACCCGAATGAATGGCGGACCTTCGCAGAGGGGCTCGAGGAGATCCTGGTAGTCGAGGAGAAGCGCCCGTTCTTGGAGCGGTTCATCAAGGAAGCGCTGTACGGAACGTCACGTCCTCCTGTGATCATTGGCAAGGTCGACGAACACGGGCATCCGTTCCTGCCTGAGGAAGGTGAGTTCACCGCTGAGCTCCTCGCACGAACGATCGGAGCGCGTCTCCTCGATCGATGGAGCGTCACCGAAGTCGAGGATCGACTTGCTGATCTGACGAAGCCGACTCGTCAGTTGATCCCGCTGTCAGTGACCCGCACTCCGTACTTCTGTTCGGGGTGCCCACACAACCGGTCGTTGGTCGTGCCCGAGGACGCCGTCGTCGGAGTCGGCATCGGCTGCCACATAATGGAGCTGATCGTGCCGCGTGAGGAGTATGGCCAGCTCAGCGGATTCACGCAGATGGGCGCCGAGGGCGCTCAATGGGTCGGTGCTGCACCGTTCACAGGAACCACGCACATCTTCCAGAACATCGGCGACGGTACGTTCCATCACTCCGGCAGCCTGGCCCTGCGCTTCGCTGTCGCGGCAGGGGTGAACATGACCTACAAGCTGCTCTACAACAGCGCTGTCGGGATGACCGGAGGTCAAGATGTCTCAGGAGGTCTGGCGGTAACAGAGTTGACCAGGTTGCTCGCTGCCGAGGGTGTACGGCGCACGATCGTCACGACGGATGACCCGAAGAAGTACCGGAAGGTGAAACTTGCATCAGGCGTCGAGGTCTGGCATCGCGACCGGCTCATCGAGGCTCAGGAGGTTCTTGCCGACACCCCGGGTGTGACCGTACTCCTGCACGACCAGTACTGCGCGGCGGAGAAGCGCCGCCTTCGCAAGCGGGACAAGATCTCCGAACCCACGAAGCGGATCTCCATCAACGAACGCGTCTGTGAAGGATGCGGTGACTGTGGAAGCAAGTCGCAGTGCATGAGCGTGCAGCCGATCGACACCGCCTTCGGACGGAAGACCGCGATCCACCAGTCGTCATGCAACCTGGACTACTCCTGCCTGCTCGGCGACTGTCCATCGTTCCTGACAGTCGAGACGAAGAACGCCGTGAAGGTCGCACATCGATCGCCCGCGGCGCCGACGGACCTCCCCGACCCCGTGCCGGTCCTCTCCTCCGATCGCTTCAGTGTGCTGATGACGGGTATCGGAGGTACCGGAGTGGTGACCATCAGTCAGATCTTGGCGACGGCTGCAACGTTGGCCGGCAAGCAGGTTCGGGTCCTCGACCACACGGGTGCGAGCCAGAAGGCAGGGCCGGTTGTCTCACAGCTTCAAGTCCACACTGAAGACGAAGAGCCTTCAGCGACCATCGCTCCGGGCGAAGCTGACGTACTCCTCGCGTTCGACATGGTGGGGGCGATAACTGAGGCGAACATGGCCAAGATGAGCGCTCATCGCACGATGGTGGTCGGCGCCACGAGCAAGGTTCCGACCGGTGCGATGGCAGCCCATCCCGAGTTGCCCTATCCGACACTGGAGCGTATGAGGAGTGAACTCGACTCGAGGTCGCGGGCTGACTCGAACGTGTACTTCGGCGCACAGGAGATCTCATCACGGGGACTTGGAAGCCACATGTACGCGAATACGGTTGTTGTCGGCGCCGCAGCTCAGGCCGGGTTCCTTCCACTTGATCTCGGTGTGATCCGTGAGGCGATCCGACTCAACGGGACCGCCGTAGAAGCGAATCTTGCGGCCCTCGAGTGGGGCCGTGCGGTCGTGAGCCGCCCCGCCGAGGTCGAGTCGTTCCTGACCCCTGCACCGGGGGCCAAGACGATCCGCCATGCGGAGATCGCGGGCCCGATGATCGACGGCTTGGAGCCGTCGGAGGAGCTGCGGTCGGTCCTGGAGGTGCGGGTGCCCGATCTGATCGCGTACCAGAACACTCGGTATGCCGAGGCGTACCTCGACACGGTCCGTACGGCCCTGGCCGCGGAGCGGTCGGTACTCGATCATGACGGGGACTTCGGTCTCGAGGTGGCCAAGGGACTTCACAAGGTGATGGCGTACAAGGATGAATACGAGGTCGCCCGACTGCTGCTCGAGGCGGAAGCCGAGGCACAACTGCAAGCCGAGTTCGGTGAGGGCATAAAGGTGCAGTGGAACCTCAATCCGCCGATGATGCGATCGTTCGGCGTTGACCGAAAGCTTCGGCTCGGCGCTTGGTTCCGGCCCGTGCTGGTTGGCCTCAGAGCCGCGAAAAGACTCCGCGGGACCCGGGTCGACGTCTTCGGTCGAGCCCAGGTGCGCCGCGTCGAACGCTCGCTGGTACGGCACTATTCTCAGATGGTTCAAGAAACCTGCAGTCGCATGACGACAGACTCTTTCGACGACTGCGTCGCGATTGTGCGACTTGCTGAGGTCGTGCGCGGGTACGAGCACGTGAAGCTAGGCAACGTGGCTCAGTACCTCGAATCGGCAGACGAGCTTTGCACGAAACTCGGGTTCTCGGTCGATCGCGACGAGCACCTCCGCTCGGTCGCCTGATTTGATTGAGAGCGCCTATTCCAGCGACCTGAACTCTCGAGCACGACCGAATCGATGTCTCCGGCCGAGCACATGGCCAGCGCCGCTCAGCCGGTGAACACGCCCCCGTCCGGGTGCAGCAGCTCACCCGTGAAATACGACGATTCATCGGAGGCGAGAAACAGGGCCGTGTTGGCCACCTCTACCGGTCGGCCAAGCCGGCCCATCGGAATTCGTGCCATATAATCCTGTCGGTACTCATCGCTCATCTCGGCCACCGCCGAGGTCATGTACGTCTCGACGTAGCCGGGACCGATCGAGTTCACCCGGATTCCTTTGGTGGCGAGCGCCCGTGCGGCAATCTTGGTGAGCATCCAGACCCCCGCCTTCGAAACGTTGTACGGCACCGGACCGAGGTCGGAACGAGCCATGATGGACGCGATCGTGATAATCGAGCCACCCGAGCCGAGTTCGATCATGCGCTCGGCGCACCCCTGGACGGCCAGAAAGGTGCCGATCAGGTTGATGTCAACCACTTCGCGAACCTCGTCTGCAGTGGTCTCGAGAAAGGGGATCCAGGGCGTCGTCAGGTTCTCCGATACGCGTCTTGCATACTCGGTGCGAGCATCGGCGTCGCCGGTGTGATAGCCGCCCCGGCTCACCCCCGCGGCCGTCACGAGTACGTCAATGCCACCGAAGCTTTCGAGAGCGGTGTCGAGAGCCGTTTCGTTGTCACCGGGCGATGTGGCCTGATGTTGGACGAAAATCGCCGAGCAGCCGTACTCCTCAACGAGCCTCACGGTCTCGTTACCGGAGTCGGGCTGCAAATCGGCAATGACTATCCCGACCGCTCCTTCTTCGGCGAATCGCACCGCCGTCGCTCGCCCGAGGCCGTTGCCGGCTCCCGTGACGACGGCTACCTTGCCCGCCAGACGTCCTGTGCCCATATCGTCTTCCTCCTTGTCCTCGAACCCGCGGAATCGGGACTTTCAAACGGTCACATACGTGGCCGCTACTACAACGGGCGCTTCTGAGCGGTGCTGGTGAGATCGCGTCGACACGGCGATCTCAGCCCGGCTTCACGTAGGCACCGCCATCGATGAAGATTTCGCGACCGGTCAGCATCTCGGCTTGCGGCGAGGCGAGGAAGTACACGAGCTCGGCCACGTCGTGTTCATTGACGTTGCGCTTCATCGGATTGCTCGCGGCGGCGGCCTCGGCGCGCGCTTCGGCGTCTTCGAATACCGATCGCAGCGCATCGGTCAGCACCATGCTCGCCGACACCGTGTGCGCACGGACCCCCTGCTCAGCGAGCTCGATCGCGAGATAGCGGACGAGTGCCTCGGCGAGGGCCTTCGGCGCGCCGATCGCGGCGTAGTTGGGGATCGCCACCTTGCTGCCACGACTCGACAGGAAAAACACCGTGCTTCCAGGGCGGAGCAGAGGAAGGGCCTCCCGTACGAGATGTGCGATCGCGGTTCCGTTCAGAGCCACCGCCTTCTCCAACTCGACGGGATCAGCAGACAGAATTCTGCTGGAGTATGGGTACACGGCGCCATGCACGATCTGGTCGAGATGATCAGTGTGGTTGGCGATATCACGAACCAGTTGCGCAATGTCCTCCTGCCTGGTGATGTCACGTTTGAGCAAATGCGGTAGTGCGCCGCGCGACGCTATGGACTCCGACGCTCGCTCGGCCGCCGAATCGTCGTGGGCGTAGTTCAAGAAGACTTTGACACCAGGTGCGGCGAAGCGCTCAGCGATACCCAGGCCGATGCCCTTGGTACCGCCCGTGATCAAGATTGCCATGAAGTGATGCTCCTTTGTGGGTGACGGTGGCCATAGCCACCGTGGGTCGGTGTGCTGTGGACCGATTGTTCGGTTATCGGTCCGCTGACGCGCTCGAATTGGGCGACGCTCACCCGATCGTCCGTCCGCCGTCGACAAAGTATGACGAACCCGTCGTGTACGACGAGTGATCAGACAGTAGGAAGATTGCGGTGGCGGCAACCTCCTCGGGTGTTGCGTATCGGCCGAGAGGTATGTCGGGGCGGGTCGACGCGGCTCCGGTCGCGGCCAAGGCGTCGGATGACGAGTCGATACGAGACATCATTCGGCCCGAGATCCGGCCCGGACAGAGTGCGTTCACCCGGATGCCGCGCTCGGCAACCTCGAGGGCCGCGGTCTTGGTCAATCCGATCACGGCATGCTTTGAGGCGACGTAGGCCGCAAGCCCGCCGCCGCCCACGGTGCCGGCGGTGCTGGCGGTGTTCACGATCGACCCGCCCCTGAGCATGACCGGGAGCACATGCTTCATGCCGAGAAAGGCGCCCCTAACGTTGACCGCCATGACCCGATCAAAGTCCTTCACCGCCAGACGGTCGATCGAGGCGACGGGACCCTCGATCCCGGCATTGTTGAAGAAGCAGTCGATTCGTCCCCACCGATCGACGGCCTCGGCAACGTACCGGGCGCAATGACTCTCTTCGCTCACGTCCGCGACGGTCGTTGCGACGATGCTGTCGGATGTCCGGTCGATGGCGCTGATCCGATTCAGCGCATGCTCGTCGAGATCGACGGCAAGCACGTGAGCGCCTCGGGTGACCGCCGCGCGGACCACTGCGATCCCGAGGTCCCCTGCGGCACCGGTGACGACGAGCACCTTGCCGGACAGCCCGGATTCGTTCGTCATCGTCACGTCGACGCTCCGGCGATTGGAGTTGGTCCCGCAAATTCGACCGCGGTTTCGTGATTCGTCGGCGTCGTCATGTGCGACGGCTTCTCTCGATCACCATCGGCTCATTATCGGTGCGCAGGCCGCGGCGCCGAAGAGATCTCGGCATCTCGGTTGTCCGATCCTCCAAGGCGACTCGCCCAACGCTCTCCATATCGGTCGGCACCTTTGCTTGATTGGCCGAGACGTTGGCGCAACACACGGAGTCGTCGGTCCCGGCTTGATCTGTTCGGACGTACCGACCCTGACCGCCTCATCGATCGACTGAGGCGCCACGTGATCGATTCGGCCAAAGGGTGAGTTCTCCATCATGCCTTCAGGATGCCCCAGCCTCATGCCGCGCACAGTCCGCTGGTCGGTGAGTTGTGCATCGCTACAGCGCACTGCTCGACTGCAACTCGACACCGCGTGCGACGTGTGGTTTAAGGGATGGATACACACTCGATGAACCGCCGCACAGCACGTCGAACCACCGAGTCCCACCATTGGCCGGCACCCGTGCGGTCGCGAAAGGAGCAGCAATGTTGCGATGGATATTCCTCATCCGGTACCCCGACGGCGTCGACGTCGAGGAAGGCGAGAGCTGGTACCTCGATACCCATGCCGGTGAGGCACGCAAGATGTCGGGTCTACGGGGGTACCTCACTTGGAAGCTGGAGGCGGCCCCCGAGGGTGGCGCCGGCAGGACTCGTGAACAGCTCAACACGTGGGTACGTATGACCGAGCTTCACTTCGACGACTGGGCCGCCTGGCGGCACGCTGTCGTCGAACAGCCGCTGGACTTCACCCCCGCGCCATGGGCAGTCAAGCAGCAGGGGACCTCTTCAGCCAGCTACGTCAGCGAAACGATCTTCGTCGGAGTCGAGCCGCAGTTCGACCTGTTCATCGATGATCGGGCAACACAATGACCGCGGAGAAACGCTGAATACAAGATCTGTCTGGCAGGGTCGCGGTCGACGGCGGTCGACGGCGGTCGACGGCGGTGACAGCGCCGGTGACCGCTCCAACCCGATCTCTTCAGCACAGCCGACCCCCGACGGGAGGGTGTAGGTTCGACGCGATCGAATCCTGTCTGGAGGGGACATGAGTGAGACGGCGCTCGCCGCCAACGAACGGGACCCCAACGAGAGTGATGTATCGCCCTCTCGGCACGAGGCGATCTTCGATGCATTCGTCGAAGTGGCAATGGAAGTCGAGGCGATGCTGGACCTCGACGAGCTCCTACATCTGATCGCCCGTCACGCGTGCGAGCTGATCGGCGTCCGTCGATGCTTCCTCTACCTTTTGGGCGAGGACGGTCTCTTGCACGGCAGGGTGGGTCACTCGCCAGATCGCAACATCGACGCAGAGGTGAAGCGACTCGTCACCGGAGTGAAAGTGGACGGGTTTACGAGCGAGATTTTCGAGGGTCGCGCCCCGGTGCTGGTCACCGATGCGGTCAATGACCCCCGTACCGTCCGAGCCACGATGGAACAGTGGAAGGTTCGGGACATGCTCGGTGTTCCGATGGTCTTCGGTGGCGAGGTGATTGGCGTCGTCTACCTCGACGACATGGAGAACGACCACTCCTATACGAAACTGGACACCGAGGTCGCTCAGGCGTTCGTGAGTCTTGCCGCCTCGGCAATTTCACAGGCCGGAATGATCACCAAGCTCCGAACACGATCGTCGCTGATCGAACGGCAGAGCGACCACCTGGAGCGGCTCAGCCGGATTCACTGGTTCATGACCCAGACAGTCCTGATGGGAGACAACATTCCGAAGGTGCTGGGGAGACTCGTCGAGCTCGTCGACCGACCGGTCGTGCTTCGGGATAGAGACTTCTCGGTGATCAGTTGGTCGGCGCCCTCAGATGCTCAAGCAGATACACCCCCCGACCTGGTCGCCCCTGACACCTTGCGCGCTGCTTGGAACAACCAGCGGCACGACGAGACAGCAAGCAGACGACCGTCGGTTGTGATCGAAGTCTTGAACGACCGCGGCGAACCGTCGCGTCACCTGCTCGCTTCGGTTCGTGTCGAGATGGAGCTCGCCGGCTACCTGGAGGTTGTCGACCCGACCAGCGAGATCGACGAGCTCGATGTCACGGTTGCCGAGCATGCAGCGACGGTCGTGGCACTGGTCATTCTTTCCGAGCGACGAGCGGTCGCCGTGAAGGGCCACGAGAAGGAGGATCTGTTCGGTGATCTCCTCCAGGGAGCTCGAGATCCGAACGTCCTCGCTCGAAGGGCGTTCCTCTTCGGAATCGACCTCAGCCAATCCCGCGCTTTGGCGCTATTCGCACGCCAGAGCGATTCGGACATCACGATGTCGCAGTCCCGAAGGCGCCAGATGCTGGGGGCGATGGTGGAGGAGCGGTCGGGAGTCCCCTGCAGCATGGCGCTGAGCCTTCCGGAAGGCGAGATGCTCCTGCTCGGTCCGTTCGGAGAATCGGATCCCGCTGCGCTGGACCCGATCCGCTCGGCCGCCAACGAGATCTTGGAGAATTCGGTGCACACGCTGGGGCTACGCCGAGCCGTCGTGTCGGAAATGTGCCGATCGGCCGAGGACTATCGGATTGCACACCAGGATCTCCGCGACGCACTCACGCTCGTCGACGGTCTTGGATGGCACCGCCGCGTCGTCTTGCCGGCCGACCTCGGCGTCCTTCGACTCCTGAAGGGCGATCGGCAGCGATCAGAGTCGCTTCAATATGCGGCCGACCTGCTCGGGCCGCTGATCGAGCACGACGCGGCCCAGTCGACAAATCTGATTGGAACGCTGCAGTGGTACATCGATTCGAACGCCAGTACCCGCGCCACCGCCGAACGAATGAGAGTCCACGAGAACACGATCCGTTACCGCTTGGCCAGGGTGAAGGAACTGTCCGGCGTCGACGCAGAACATCTCGACGACCTGGTCAACATTCGCTTCGCCCTGCAGGTGTTGGACCAGATCCGTGTGGATGATGTCAGCGCTGTTCGCTGAGCGGTGGGCCTCGAGGTGTTTCCGAGGCCAACCCCGGGAGCTCTGAGAGCGACTCAACGATCCTGATCTGGTCATCGCCGGACACGGGCTGCCGCAGATCCGCAGGCACTACGATGCTCTCGATCCCGGCTGCACGAGCCGCGACGATTTCCTCGAGCCTTCCGGCCACGAACATCACATCTGATGCTTCGAGTTCGAGGTTTGCAAGACATCGCCACACCGGCGAGGGATGCGCAACGTTCTCACCCTCGACACAACTCACGTAGGTGTCGATGAGGCCCGCCAGTCCACAGCATTCAATGTCGAACCTGACTCGGACCTCAGGCTTCACGGTCACCACTCCAAGCCGGAGTCCCTGGGCGCGCAGTGAACCTAGCGCCGCCACCGCCCCTGGGACCGGCTTGAGCAACTGTGGACCCAAACGGATGTAGGCCCCGTGATATTGAAGGACGATCCGATCGACAAGGCCGGAATCGTCGGTCAGCATTCCGGCGCTCTCGAAGACAGGCATCGATGTGACGAGTTCGATCTCGCTGGTCGTGATCGGGTAGTTCTCGCCCAAAACCTCGCGCGCCGCCTCGCGATACGCAAACAAACTGAGTTCGAGCGCGCTGACGATGATCCGATCCCACGTCAGCACCATCCCGAGCATCGGCCCATTTTGCATGCTTGTGCGGACGCCGTTGATCGGCCGACCGGTGCCCTCACCGAACATCAGTAGCCCAACGCCGGATCCACGAGACCCTCGAGGGGTTCAGCCGCAGCGCGATGACGCAGGTTGCGCATGGTGAATGCTCTGAGCAACGGACGGTTCATCTCCGGGGTGTTCCCGATGTGCGGTGTGATGAGACAGTCGTCGAGTGTCCACAACTCATGGCCGTTGGGAAGAGGCTCTGGATCCGTCACGTCCAGCGCCGCGCCACCGATCCACCCCTCCCGCAACGCACGTACCAAGTCCTCGGTGACCACGTGTCGACCCCTGGAGACGTTCACAAGCCAGGCGTGCGGCGCCATGAGCCGCAGTTCGCGCTCGCCGATAACCCCTGCTGTTTCGGGGGTGAGCGCAAGCGCGAGGATCACGAGATCGGAGGTCGGCAGGACCTCGTGGAGTTGATCGAGCGCCACCTCGTTCGCTTGTTCTGGTCGCGGATTGCGCCGGACCAGCAGCGGCTCGACCCGAAACGGCCGCAGCAGGTCGACGAGGGCCTGGCCGATACCACCCCCGCCAAGGATCGTGACGTTGGCGTCGAAAAGGCTTACACCTCGAGGTTCGGACCAGGACTGCTGGCGCCCGTAGTGGGCCGTCCCTCGCATTCCTGCGAGGGCCAGCGCCAGCGCATGCTCGGCGACCGGGTCAGCGTAAACGCCTTTGGCACAGGTCCAGATCAGACGCGGGTCGAGATAGGGCAGGTAGGACTCGATGCCGGCGGCGGGGAGTTGAACCCATTGCAGCCGGCTGCCCGCCTCGAGTAAGTCGCCGAGCGTGGATGAGCCACCGTGGTACCAAAACAGCGCTTCTGCCTGCGAGATGTCCACGAGTTCATGCCCGGCCTCGGTGATGGCCGAGGAGAACCACTCCGGCACACTCCCCGGACCCGTGGCACAAGGAATCGGTTTCCGTCGGACGGCCATCGCTCAGGGCCCGCCTTGGTCGCCAGGTTGACAGACCGCGCCGTGCGCCGCCGAACCCACCGTGCTGGCATACTTCGCGAAGACGCCTCGAACGTGGCGGGGAGGCGGTGGACTCCACCCGGCACGCCGCCGAGCCAGTTCCACCTCGTCGACATCGATGTCGAGCCGCCGGGTCCTGAGATCGATCGTGATCATATCGCCCTCCTCGACGAGCGCCAGCGGGCCTCCGGCGGCCGCTTCCGGGGCCACATGGCCTACTGCGATGCCGTGAGTGATGCCAGAGAATCGCCCATCTGTGATCAATGCCACCGAATCCTTCAGTCCCTGCCCAACGAGTGCCGCAGTCACGCGACTGGTCTCCTTCATCCCCGGTCCACCCTTGGGACCTTCGTATCGGATCACCACAGTGTCGCCGGGTTTGATGAGCCGTCCGCTGAACGCCTCGAACGCGTCGAACTCAGAATCGAACACCCGCGCACGACCCTGATGACCAAGGGTCGAGGTCGCCTTGATGACCGCTCCATCTGGAGCGAGGCCGCCGCGCAGAATGGTCCAACCGCCAGTTTCGTGGAACGGCTCCGTCGCCGCCCGCACCACGTGCTGTCCAGTAGGGAGTGCTATGTCCTTCAGTCGCTCCGCAACGGTCCGGCCGTCGACCGTCGGTGCGTCGCCGTCGATGAGGTCGGCGTCAAGGAGCAGCTTCATCACCAGTGGAACTCCTCCGACGCTCGCGAGGTCTGTCATCATGTAGTCGCCCGCCGGTTTGAGGTCAACGATGTGCGGCACAGCATCGCTGATCTGCCCGAACGTCTCGAGTTCGAAGTCGATTCCTGCTTCGTTTGCGAATGCGGAGAGGTGCAGCACGGCGTTCGTCGAGCCACCCATGGCGGCGGCAACAGCTACGGCGTTGCGGAGCGACCGCTCGTTCACCACGTCGCTCGGCCGGATGCCATCGCTGAGCGCTTCGACCGCCAACCTTCCGCTCTCGTAGGCGCGAAGCCGACGCTCGGCAGAAGTAGCGGGTGGCGCGGCAGAGTCAAGCGCGGTCATCCCGAGCGCTTCGATGGCTGAGGCCATCGTGTTGGCGGTGAACATTCCGCCGCATGCTCCCGCCCCTGGGCAAGCTACATGCTCGAGCTCGCGCAGATCCTCGAGGCTCATCGCGCCGGTGGTCACCGAGCCGACCGCCTCGGCTACGTCCTGGATCGACACAGCCTTCCCATGGAAGTTACCTGGGGCGATGCTGCCGCCGTAGAGGAAGACGCTTGGTCGGTCGAGCCTCAGCAGTGCCATCAGACACGCGGGGTTTGTCTTGTCGCACCCTCCGATCGCCACGATCGCGTCGAATTCATAGGCCATCCCGGCCAACTCGATCGAGTCTGCGATCACCTCCCGACTTATCAGTGAAGCGCCCATCAGGGTGTGGCTGAGAACGCCATCACTGATCGCTATGGTGTTGAACTCCAATGGTGTCGCTCCAGCATCCCGAACGCCCCGCTTGACCTCCTCGGCCAGTTCACGGAGATGCATGTTGCATGGCATCGCTTCGACCCATGTGTTCGCAATGCCGACCAACGGCCGAGCCATGTCGTCCTCGTCGAGACCTACGGCATGCAGCATCGCTCGCATGGGAGCTTGTTCGTACCCATCCGTGATCGACCGGCTGTGCTGCTTACGTGGGTCACCAGCGGGTTCCATCAGTCGTCTCCTCTGTCGTCTTGGGGACCATGGCCGTGTCGCCCTCGGCCTATCCCCGGTGGCCAGCGATCCTCCGAGCTCCGAACCGGTGTCTCGGAGCGAGAATTGCACATTTGCCGGATCGTGACATGGCTATTAGTCCGGCACGCTGTTCGTCTCCACAAGCGTTGCAGGCGAGGGAGACCAGCGTGCTCCTGAACCTGTCGACCCCGAGGAGTTGGAGATGTACACAACAGTCCCGCCGCGATACGCCGTTGTCGAATCGGACAGAAGTCCGAAAACACTGATACGAACCCTCAGAACCGACCGCCCCGTCTAGAGCTGTGGCTAACGGCCCTGGGCGATGGACTCGTTGGCTGGGTTCTTCGCCACGCCGCTCTGGTGTTGTCGTCAGAGGTTGGGGTAGGTTGCCGGTGGGCGTTCGGGGGAGCACCTCGACGAACGACGCTGGACGAACGACGCTGGAGGGGTCGATGATCGAGATCGGGGGACCGAGCGGGACGTCGATGCAGGCTGATGTGCCGCCCGTCAGCCACCGACGGATTCTAGAAGTGTTCAGCCAGATCGCCGCCCGTTCGACGATGGCTGGCGATCTCGACGAGATCCTCCATCTGGTCGCGCGACGGCTCTGCGAGCTGATTGAGGTCGAGCGTTGCTGCATCTTCCTCACTTCGGCCGAAGACAAGTTTCTGCACGGGAGCGTCGGCCACTGTTCGGGCAACAGCATCGACGACCTGATCAAAGGTGTCACAATTCGAGCTGAGAACGACGAATTCGCGGCCGAGCTCTTAAAGACGAAGCGACCGGTGTTCGTCCCCCACCCGGCGACCGACCCGCGAACTTCCTCATCTTCGCCGCTGCGTTGGGGGGAGCACGGAGTACTGGGTATTCCGCTGCTCTTCCAAGGCCGCGTGATCGGAGTCGTCTTCTTGGATGGCGTCGACCGAAGCCAACTGTACGACGGGCTGGGTATCGAGGTCGCTCAGATGTTCTCACGACTCGCGGCGATCGCGATCCGCCACTCCTGGATGGTCGACCGATACACGCATCGGACTGCTGTCATCGAGCGGCAGCGCGGCACGCTGGAACGTCTC